>Ga0163162_10002178_pt1 | contig 18377 bp, 15 predicted proteins | sample S55metaG_FD_115310 | JGI IMG/M metagenome (GOLD analysis project Ga0163162, IMG submission 115310) | Switchgrass rhizosphere microbial communities from Kellogg Biological Station, Michigan, USA - S5-5 metaG | ecosystem: Host-associated > Plants > Roots > Rhizosphere > Soil | place: USA...
ATCCCCATGCCGCGCATGACCAACACCTACATGCTCAACGGCGACGACATGCCCGAGGACATCATCAAGTCCGTCAAGCGCGGCCTCTACGCCGTCAACTTCGGCGGAGGCCAGGTCGACATCACCAATGGCAAGTTCGTCTTCTCCGCCTCCGAGGCCTACCTCATCGAAGACGGCAAGGTCACCCGCCCCGTCAAAGGCGCCACCCTCGTAGGCAACGGCCCCGAAGCCCTCAAGTACGTCTCCATGGTCGGCAACGACCTCGCCTTAGACGAAGGCATCGGAACCTGCGGCAAATCCGGCCAGTCCGTCCCCGTAGGCGTAGGCATGCCCACCATCAAGCTCGACAAGATGACCGTCGGCGGAACGGGGTCCTAGCCGGACGGCGAGCTCCATTGAGTCTTTGACTCGTCATTATTACGCCGGGTGCCCCATTCATGCGGTTTCATCGCATGAGTGGGAACAATCGCGCGAGCGCGATCCGCATTGCTTAAGGGCACGGCTTCAGCCGTGCTCCAAAAACCCGCCGGAAAGCGGCGCACCATACTGCCGAAGGCCGGAGCGAAGTCCGAAGGACGAAGCGACTGCGACGCCCTTGCTGCCACAACCTTCGATCGATGGATTCACCGCAATGACTCACCGAACCGCAGAGACTACTGGCTGGTAAATCTGAATCAGATTCCCGCACGTATCGGAAAACACTGCAAGCTTGACAGCGCCTGCGTCAAACGGCTCCGAAACAAAGATCACATCTCTCCCACGCAGACGCTGCACCTCTGCACTAAGGTCTGCTACCTGAAAAGCTGCCACCGGAATCTTCTGCGCAAACATCGCCTCCTGGAACGCTCGACCGGCAGGATTTGCATTCGGCTCCAGCGACAACTCAGCGCCCTCAGGATCCTCCGGCGACACCACCGTGAGCCAGCGATAGGGACCCATCGGAATCTCGTTCTTCTTCCTGAACCCAAGTACATCGGTGTAGAACTCAAGCGCCTTGTCCTGGTCGTTGACCATCAGGCTCGTCAGCTTAATCTGCATACAGTACCTCCACGACGAATTCTATGAAGTTACTGTCTGCCTCGCTTCTTCGAAATTGCGAAAAGCCGTAGCGGGCAGCCCCGCCAGCAGGCTAAGGCATCCGGGAAAGTGTATCGGAGACAGGGTTCCTGGCACTGTAATGCTCGCACGCACGGTACGCCGATACTCCGACGGAGAGAGTCCTACTCGCTTCGCAAATAAGAAGCTGAAGCTTCCGACACTCTCGAATCCCACTTCGAGACAGGTTTCAGTAACCGAGTAATTACCAGACGCGAGCAACAACCGTGCGCGCCGGAGCCTTGCGTCTACGCGGTATTGATGCGGCGTTAAGCCGAAGACTGCCTCAAACCGGCGAATAAAATGGAACCGCGAAATTCCAGCTTCTCGTGCAATCCGGTCGATACGCCAACATGGTCCGGCTATATCTTCCAATCTGCCGCGTGCGCGACAAAGCCGCGCAAACTCGCTATCGCTAAGCGCCATATATCAAGTTTACAACCGCGCCCCACTCACTTCGACCGCCTCAAAAACGGAAGCAGCATCGGCGTACGCTGCCGGTACTGCCTGTACGCATCCCCGAAGGAGCCGATCAGGTCGTGCTCTTCAAACTGAATCGCCACCAGAATGTAACCCGTCGTCGCCAAAGCAAACACCAGATGCCCCAAGGTCATCTTCGGTGTGGCCCAGAACGCGATCAGGAATCCCAGGTAGATAGGATGACGAACGCTCGTATAGAGCATCGGCGTCTTGAATCCGATTGGCTCATAGGGCTGCCCACGAAAATACAGCCCAACCTGCCGCAAACCGAACAGGTCCGCGTGACTCACCATCAGCGTACTACCCAGCACAATTAGCCAGCCGACGACGAAGAGAGCCACAAGAACCCACTGCCCCGCCGCGTTCTCGACGCTCCACACAACTCCCGTCATCGGCCGCCACTGCCAATAGAGCAGGTCCAGGCAAAGACTCGCGAAAAGAACATACGTACTCCGCTCGATCGCCCAGGGCACGAACTTCGTCCACGCTCGCTTGAACCACGGACGAGCCATCACGCTATGCTGCACGGCAAACACGCTCAGCAGAAGAGCATCGATCACCAATGCCGCGAGGGAAAAATCCCCCTGCCCAGAATCGATGGATTTAGGAACTGCATAGTTTCCCACAAAACCCACCGCATAAAGAAACGTAACGAAGAAGAGAAGATAAGCCAGGATTCCATAAAGAAATGCAGCAATCTTTGCCAAGGTCGGCCTCCCAAAAGTTCGGACGTGCGTGGCGCCAAGGATTGGGGCAACAAATATGCTTGTTGACCGTGACCGAGATACTATTCCCCTCAACCTTTTCTCTGTCAAAGCAAAAATATCTTCCGCCGAACCCTGTAAGGCCACAAATCCCCTAAAGAACAAACCGTCATCACTTCCACGGGGCAGACCAATTCGGCCGGGCGCACCGTTCATATGGCCGCATTCCAGGTGATAGGAACGGACCACACAAACCTCGCCAGTCACAAATCCCCATCTGTCCGCCCCAACAATGCGACTTCCCGCTCGTCCAATCATCCATCCCTGTACGATGGATAACAGTAGCCACCTAACGAAGTCAGCCACGGAAGAGCCCTTACGCCTGAATGTCTCACAGCCCTAAGTTCCTAACACGCATCTTCAGAGCCTTTCGCTATCGCGACTTCCGCCTGATGTGGACCGGAGCCTGCGTCTCCACCATCGGCACCTTCGTCCAGCAGTTCGCCCAGAGCTGGCTCGTCTACGACCTCACCAAGGACGCCTTCTACCTCGGCCTCGATCTCTTCCTCGGCCAACTCCCCATCATGCTCTTCTCCCTCTTCGGAGGGGTCTTCGCCGATCGCATGGACCGCCGCAAGATGCTGCTTGCCTCGCAGTACATCCAGATGGTCTGCGCCTTCCTGCTCGCACTGCTCTTCGTAACCCATACCGTCCAGGTCTGGCACATCCTCTCCCTCTCCTTCTTCGTCGGACTCGGCCAGTCCTTTGGCGGCCCCGCCTACTCCGCTCTCCTCCCCACCCTCGTCGACCCCGAAGACCTCTCCAATGCCATCGCCATGAACTCCATCCAGTTCAACCTCGCGCGCATCGTCGGCCCCACCATCGGAGGACTCGCCTACACCACCCTCGGTGCCACCTGGTGCTTCACCCTCAACGGCATCTCCTACATCGCCGTCATCATCTCGCTCTTCATGATCCACGTGAAGTTCGTCCCCGCCAAAACGACGGAGTCCGTGCTCAAGAGCATGAAGGAAGGCATTCGTTTCATACGATGTCGCGACGGCATGAGCGCCCTCGTCATTCTCGCCTTCTGCACCACGCTCTTCGGCTTCTCCCTCACCAGCTTCCTTCCCGTCTTCGTTCGCACCATCTTCCACAAAGGCCCTGAAACCTACACCCTTCTGCTCGTCTGCTCCGGCGCCGGATCGATAGTCGGTGCACTCTCCGTAGCAGCCGTGGAAAAGATGAAGGGCCAGGGTCGCCTCACACTGCTGATCCTTGTCTTTTTAGGCCTCATCATCTCGGCCTTCGCAATGTCCCACTGGCTCCCGCTCTCGTGCGTCCTTATGTTCCTGGCGGGCACCGCCATCATGGCCTCCGCATCGTTCATGCTCTCGCTCGCCCAGCTCATCACCACCGACGCCATGCGCGGCCGCGTCATGAGCGTCTACAACCTCGCCTTCCGCGCAGGGATTCCCCTCGGCGCCCTCCTCCTCGGCAAACTCATCCCTATCTTCGGAGCTCCAAAAGTTCTCGCAGGAGCCGGTCTGGCCCTCGTCGCCATCTCCCTCTACTTTCTCATGGTCAACCGCGACGCTACCTTCAGTCGCCCTGCGCCAGAGCGGGCATAAACAGCCAACAAATCTTCTAGAAGAACAGATTGAGAACCAGGCCAAACTGGTTCAACTGCTCATTCGGCTTCTTGCCGGTGTTGTTCTGGTGCTCGTAATACGAGTCCAGCTGCACGTGTTTTCTGATCGGGAAAAGGCATCCCGCGTAGATCGCGGTATCGCTCCACTTCCCGTACTGACTTTGATAGAAGGCCTCAACGCTCGCATACGGCTTCACATGGTACGAACCAATCGCAACCGGCCCCTCCACCTGGACGCGGTTGCGATAGCGCCATGCAAAGTCGCCGCTCTTCCAGTCCAGATCAAACCTGTTCCTGTCCGTCAGCAGAAGCCTCTTCGTCACCGGAAAGCGCATCGTCATCACCGGCTCCATTCGGTTTGTCGCTGCTCCTCCGTTTGCCGGCGGCAGGTAGCGGTATCCCAGACCTAACGTCAGCAGCCGAGGCTTTGTGTCATCGAGATCGAACTTGTTAACCTCCGCCAGTCGGATCCATGGGCGAAGGTAGAAATCCACCGTCGGCCCCAATTCCGCCTGAACCGGCTCACCAGCCTCTCGCGTCTGTTTCGCCTGAAAGGTAAATCGCACCCCGTTGTGCAGCTTGGTATAGGAATCAACCTCAGGTAAAAACTGATCTGTCTGCGCGCGTGCTGGCATGCATACGCAAATCAGCACACCAGCAATCACGAGTTCCCACCATCTCGCTCCATGCATTAAAACTGCTCTCCCGCCGACTGGATTTTCGATCGATGGCCCTAGACAAACTCGTGCGGGTTCCCCGTAGCAAAGGAGCCATCAGAAACCCTATCCATAGTTTGCTCGATGTAAAATCCGGATGCCACAAGTGCGCACCACACCAATCGAGGTGGGAGATGCCCTATCTACGGCGAATATTGCTCCCCATCCTACTATTCCCAACCCTCTTCAACGCACAGGAAGCACACAACCACCCGGCACCTGAGAAGCTCGGAAAAATCTCCTTCCCCGTCTCCTGCAAACCGGAAGTCCAGGAGCAATTCAATCGTGGCGTAGCTCTCCTGCACTCCTTCGCCTATGCCGACGCGGAAACCGCATTTCAACATGTAGCCAGACTCGATCCGCAGTGCGCGATAGCGCATTGGGGAGCAGCCATGACCTACTTTCACCAGCTCTGGGAACCGCCAATCCCGCCCGCAACTCTCTCACTAGCGCAAAGACAAATCCAACTTGCGCAACAGATCAAGACAGGCTCCGAACGCGAGCGCCAGTTTACCGACGCCCTTGCTTTGATCTACCAGGACGCTGCAACTGTTCCCTATCGCACTCGCGCGCTTAACTATGAGCATGCGATGAGCAACGTCGCCTCATCCAATCCAAAGGACGTCGAATCGCAGGTCTTCTACGCGCTCGCTATCCTCGCCACCGCATCTCCGACTGACAAGACGCACGCAAATCAGAAAAAAGCAGCCGCCATACTCGAGCCGCTCGATCATGCCTACCCACAACACCCCGGCATCCCTCACTACCTCATCCACGCATACGACAACGCAGAACTCGCCCCGCAAGGCATCGAATCCGCGAGGGCTTACGCGCAGATCGCTCCCTCTGCACCGCATGCTTTGCATATGCCATCGCACATCTTCACCCGACTCGGCCTATGGGATGATTCCATCGCATCCAACCTCGCCGCAAGAAAAGCCGCGCACGAACAGGGCGACACTGGAGAAGAGCTGCATGCCATGGACTACCTCGTCTACGCCTGTCTGCAAAGCGGGCGCGACAAGGACGCCGCAGATGTCATCCAGCAGCTAAAGGAAATGCCGAACCTGAACACGCACGACTTCAAGATCGCCTACGCCTCCACCGCCATGCCCATCCGTTACGCCGTCGAGCGCGAACGATGGAGCGACGCAGCCGCCATCATTCCCCCCAGCGAAGCCCCGCCGCAGGTAATTGCCATCGCTGTCTGGGCTCGCGGTCTCGGACTCGCTCGAAGCGGACACGCAAACGAAGCCCACCCGGATATCGACAGACTCCAGCAACTCGAAGAGCAGCTTCGAACATCGGGCAACACCTATTGGGCCACGCAGGTGCAAATACTCAAAGGCGAACTCTCGGCCTGGGTAATGCAGGGGCAGCAGAAGCCCGATATAGCAACGATCATGATGCAAACATCCGCCAACACGGAAGATGGCATCGAAAAGTTGCCTGTTACCCCCGGTCCAATCCTTCCCGCTCGCGAACAGCTTGGCTCTCTCCTCCTGGAGCAGAATCAACCCAGCCTCGCATTAAAAGAATTTCAAACCGCACTCAAAGACTCACCGGGACGCAACGGCGCCAAACAAGGCGCAGCACGCGCAGCGACTCTTCTCTCTAGCCAAAGATAACTTGCGTCGGACCGCCCCACTAAGCAGTGGGGGATCTTGGAGATACGCTCTCCATCGCAAGAAATTCCAGCAAAAACGCTTGTCAAGCTCCCAAATGGCTTAAACAACAGAAAATAATGGAGATATCAAGTGCCGATTAATTACCTTCGATTCCCTACACTTAAAACAGTAGGAGCAAAATGGAGCTCGGCATCTTCTAGCGGTTCGCCTAACCCATTTGTTTTCTGTATTTTGACTACTAACTCCTTTGAATCCAGTATTTTGTCCTGTTGAAAACTCGCAACATAGACAAAATAAAGATTTTATCGGGATGGCCGGAAAAGTAAATTTCTGCGAAAGGTATGCTGGAAATAACATGCCGACCGAGACCGCTCAGAAGACCAACCTCCGCCAGCTAGCCCAGGACGTAATCGCCCGCGCCATGAGGGCCGGAGCTACCGACGCCGAAGCCGTAGTCGCCGAAGGCGACGAGTTTGAAGTCCGCGTCCGCCTGGGCCAGGTTGAGACCCTCAAGGAGTCCGGCTCGCGAGCCGTTGGCCTCCGCGTCTTCCTCGGTCAGAAGACCGCCAATACCTCCAGCTCCGACTTCTCCGAGGAGTCCATCGAGCGCCTCGTCGAAGGAGCCATCACGCTGGCCAAAATCACCAGCGAAGACCCCTTCGCCGGCCTTCCCGAGCGTGAAGAATTCGGACAGCTCGAGGGCGACCTCAAGCTCTACTTCGACGACGTGAACGAGCTTCCGCCCGCCGAGCGCATCGAGATCGCCCGGCGCGCCGAAGCGGCCGCAATGGCCTACGACACCCGCATCCAGAACTCCGGCGGCTCGGACTTCGACACCGGCACCGCGCACAAGATCCTCACCAACTCCCGCGGCTTTACCGGCGAGTACCGCCGCTCCTATTGCGGCTACTCGGTCTCCCCCATCGCCATCGACGAAAAGGGCGGAATGCAGCGCAACTACTGGTACTCAAGCTCACGAACCGCGTCGAAGCTCGAGTCCCCCGAAGAGATCGGCCGCATCGCCGCCCAGCGCACACTCCGCCGCCTCGGAGCGCGACGCGTTCCAACACAAAAAGCCTCCGTCGTCTTCTCACCCGAGATCGCACGCGGCATCATCGGCAACCTCTTCGAGGCCGCCAACGGCGACGCCATCTATCGCCACGCAACCTTCCTCGACGACATGCTCGGCAAGCAGATCGCTGGCGAAAACATCACCGTCATCGACGACGGAACCATGATGCTCGACGGAATCGGCGGCTTCGGAACCGCACCCTTCGACGGCGAAGGCCTGCCAACTCGCCGAACAGTGCTGGTGGAAAAAGGCGTCCTGCAAACGTACGTCAACAACACCTACACCGCCCGCAAGCTCAACATGCGCTCCACCGGAAGCGCCTCCCGTGGCCTCGCCGGAAACCCCGGCATCGGCTCCCACAACTTCTACCTCGAACCCGGCGAATGCACTCCTGAAGCCCTTATCGGCGATGTAAAAAACGGACTCTACGTTACCGAGACGATGGGATTCGGAGTCAACCTCGTCACCGGCGACTATTCGCAGGGCGCGGCCGGACTCTGGATCGAAAACGGCGAGCTTGCCTACCCGGTCGAAGAGATCACCATCGCCGGAAACCTCAAGGACATGTATCGCAACATCGCAGCCATCAGCAACGACCTCGTCTTCCGCAGCTCCGCCGCATCACCGACGATACGCATCGAAGGCATGACGATCGCCGGCTCGTAACGCGCAGCTACAATCTCATTCGTGGCGGCGAACTTCCACTTCGAAAAAACAGTCCCCTTCTCGTCCGAGCAGGCCGAAGAGATTTTGCGCTCCATTCCAGCACTTCCCGGAGTCTTCGCTCTCTACGGCGAACAGGCGAACTCCGAGCCATACCTGACGCGAGCCGCCGATCTTCGCCGTCGCATGAAGCGCCTGCTCGCGCCGCCTGAATCGCAGTCCAAGCGCCTCAACCTGCGCGATCGCGTCGCGCGCATCGAGTACACAATCACCGGCTCTGAGTTTGAGTCCACACTCACGCTCTACCAAGCCGCATCAAGCATCTTCGGACATGCCGAGGCGCGCCGCAGACTCAGGTTGCACACGCCAACCTTCCTCCGCTTCACGGCAGAGAACGAGTTTCCACGCGTCTACGCCACAAATCGCCTCTCAAAGCGTGGACTCGCACAGATGTACGGACCATTTCCCTCGCGCGCCGCGGCCGAACGCTACTGCGACGCCGTCCTCGACCTCTTCAAGCTGCGCCGCTGCCACGAAGACCTTGCGCCATATCCCGAGCATCCAGGCTGCGTCTACGGCGAGATGAAGAAGTGCATCGAGCCCTGCAAGCAGGCCTGCACCCAGGAGCAATACGCAGCCGAAGCTGCTGCGGTCAAAGCCTTCTTCGACACGCGCGGCGAGTCCATGCTCTCTCAGATAGCAACCGACCGTGACCGTGCCTCCGAGGAGATGGAGTTCGAGCGCGCAGCCCAGCTCCACGAGCAATACCAGAAGGTGAAGACCGCCGCATCGTTCGCCGATGAGATCATTCAGCCAGTTCCGAACCTCCGAGCCGTAATCGTCCAGAAAGCTGCAGCCACCGGTGAACGCGAGGACGAAGCCGCGCTTTTCCTTCTCTCCGCAGGCTGCGTTGTAGGACCGGAACGCCTTTCGACTCTCGGTGTTCGAGCAGTAAAAGAGCAGACCAGCGTCGGCAGTTCTCTCTTCGCGCAGCCACTCATGCTTCAGGCGGTTCCGCTCGAAGGCGAAGCATTGGAAGCCGCAGATACAGCCAGTTCTCCCGAAGACCGCGCACGTACTGTGCTCAAAGCGCTCGAAGGAGGCCCGGCGAACGATCTGGCGATGTTGAGCGATCATCTCTCACTCTTCCGTCGCTGGTATTATCGTCCCGAAAAGCAGCGAGCCGGCGAAGTCTTCCTCCCCAATCCCGACGGAAGCTGGCCGGTTCGGCGCATTCTTCGCGGTGCGGCTCGTCAGGTCCTCGGTGAACCAAAGCCGCTCCCCGACGTTCAGCGCGAGGCTTCAAAGAAAACTGCGAAGGACGTCAAGACACGCATCCTGCACGAAGGCCGCCCCGATGTCGAACGCGTGGTTCCGGTCATCACAAAACACGGCTCCGAATCGGAGTAACTGGATTCCACGCTGGTAAACTCACAGGCAGGAGCGACACTTGATCGAACTGGCATTCTCAATCCTGGCCTCAGACTTCGCCCATCTCGCCGACGAAGTGAAGGCAGCCGAGCGCGGCGGCGGCAGCATCGTCCACGTCGATGTCATGGACGGCCACTTCGTCCCGAACATCACCTTCGGACCTCCGATGGTGCAGGCATTGCGTCCTGTGACCAATCTTCCTCTGGACTGCCACCTGATGGTCGAGAATCCAGACGATTTCATTCCGGCCTTCGCCGAGGCTGGCGCCGACCTGCTGAGCGTTCACCAGGAAGTCTGCCGCCACCTGCACCGTACCTTGCAGCTGATCTCCGATCACGGGATGCTCCCCGGTGTTGTGATCAATCCAGCCACCCCGGTCGACACCCTGATCGAAGTCCTTCCGATGGTTCACTATGTGCTCGTCATGAGCGTGAATCCGGGCTTTGGAGGGCAGAGTTTCCTGCCGCTGGCTGTGGAAAAGATCGCCTATCTGGCTGCGCTGCGCAAGGAGATGGGCCTCAACTTCCGAATCGAAGTCGACGGCGGAGTCGCTCACGACACCGTCACCTCGGTCGTCGAAGCAGGAGCAGAGATGCTGGTCGCGGGTTCCGCCGTATTCAGCAAGGGCAAAACCGAGCAAAACGCCAAGCGGCTGTTGAAATTAGCCTATGCAGCGGCACCGGACAAGGTAGCCAAGAAAGACTAGAATAAAAGCGAGCCTGAGCGCGCTGGCGCGAGGCGGATGTGAGGTCCACGGCTGATGATGAATCGTTCTTCTTTCTTCCCGAGTGTCTGTTTCTTCCCGAGCGTCAGGGCTGGATTGCTGGCAGGAGTTGCCGTTGCTGCGCTGATGGCTGGCTCCCTTGCGGCAAGTGCTCAGGTAACAGGCTCGACCCAGACGACCACCGATGCAAACGGTCAGCCGCAGCAGACGGTGACCATGTCGGCCTCACCGTCCAAGAAGGACAAGAAAGAAGACAAGGTCGTCCAGTCGAAGGACACAAAGAAGCGCATGGCGGAGACGAAAAAGGCCGACGCCGTTGCCGCCAGTGACGCCAAGCTTCCGGACCGCCAGCTCTATGACAAGGCGCTCGCCGCGACCAAGAAGGGACACTTCGATGTGGCTCGTCTCGATCTGCAGACGCTGCTGAATACCTATCCCGATTCGCAGTACCAGATGAAGGCCAAGCTGGCGATCGCGGACAGCTGGTATCGCGAGGGTGGAAGCGCCGCGCTGACCCAGGCCGAGCAGGAATACAAGGACTTCATCACCTTCTTCCCGAACGCTCCTGAGGCAGCCGAGGCGCAGATGCGCGTGGGCGATATCTATTTCCGCCAGATGGACAAGCCGGACCGCGACTATGCCAAGGCGTTGCACGCGCAGGAAGAGTATCGCCTGATGATGCAGCAGTTCCCTGATTCGACCCTGGTGCCGCAGGCGAAGCAGCGCCTCCGTGAGGTGCAGGAAGTTCTCGCGACTCGTGAGGCCGATATCGCCTCCTACTACGCAACACGCGAGAACTGGCCGGCGACGATTGCCCGTTACCAGACAGTGGCCGACACCTATCCCCAGTTCAGCCACATGGATGACGTCCTGATTGCGTTGGGCGATGCCTACGAGGCCGAGGCGAGAATTGTTCGCGCCCAGAAGGCGATTCCGGAAGAGGCCAAAGGCCGCCTGGAGAAGATCTACGACGACCGTGCAGCCGATGCCTATCGCAAGGTAGCAACGGAACACTCAGCTTCGCCCCACGTTGAGGATGCACGTGACCGGCTAGCCGCGATGAACCTTCCGATTCCAACACCGACACCGGAACAGATTGCAACAAGCACCGCGCTTGAGAACAGCCGCGGACAGTACCGCCTGCAGGACCGAGCCAGACTGATGATTTTGCGGCGGCCGGACGTTGTCATGGCGGCACACTCTGGTGAGCCTCCGCTGACGGACGCGAAGCCCACGCTTGCGCCTGCGGTCACCAAGCAGATCCTCGAAGACTACAAGAACGCGATGAATCCTAACTCCGCAAATGCGGCGACTGCCGCCACCCCGACCACCGCGCAGCCTGCTGCGGATGCCGGCGCTGCTCCTGCGGAAACTACCGCAGCCACGCCAGCGGCACCTAAGGCTCCATTGGCGCTCCAGGATATTCCAGCAGCTGATGCAGGAACCGGCAGCACGGGTGCCGTGATGACAAACGTTCCAGGTGCGACGGGAGCAACTGCTTCACCCGCTGGCGGGGCGAATTCGATGGGCGTCGAGGTATTGACACCCGGAGCGAACGGTAACGCAACTCAGCAACCTGCGGCGGACGCAAATGGTGGATTGAAGGCAGTTGGACCAACCAACTCCGCGGTTGCACCGCCAATCGAGAAGCCCGCGGCGGCACCTGAGCAGGTAAACGCTGTTGCCCCCGGCGAAGCGGCTCCAGGACAGCCGAACGCCGTAGCCAATGGCAAGAAGACTCCCAAACCGGCCTACGACAAGGACGAGGAGTCCTCGAGCAAGCATAAGAAGAAGAAGGGCTTGGCGAAGATCAATCCCTTCTAGCTGCACTTTCAATACACCGAGAAAAGCCCCGGAATCCTCCGGGGCTTTTCCTATTTGCGGCGGGTACGTTTCAAGCCAAGTCGGGGCGTCGGCGCGGAAGAAACAGAAGAGAGAGCAGCAGGAAGGTTGCGATGCCTACTCCGGAGAAGAAGATGGGACTGAAGGACGCCCGGTGCGTGGTGCGGGAGGCGCGGTTTCCGCTTACTGGGGAGAGATGGCCGCCGATGACCCACGCATTTCCGGAGATCGACTCGTCAGTCTCATAGACCGCATTGCCCCCGACGACAAGTGCATTGCTACCCAACCGTGCCTGTGAATCGATGACGGCGTTGCCTCCGATTACGGCGGCAGTGCCTTCAATACGTCCGGTAACGTTCAGGTTGCCGAACAGAACAAAGACGTGGCCGGTCAGATCGCCTTCAACCTGTACAGAGCAGAAGATACAGGTGGCGTTGTGAATCTGTTGCCCCTGAGCGACGAAGATGTCCTGGTTGAAGTAGGTACGCGAGCCATGATTCTGAGCCCGAGCAGCAACGCCAGACAATAGAAGCAGCAAGACGAGGCCGAAGGATCGGATTGCGCTGGTCACCACAGGTTTTCTCCCGCCGGGATAGATCTGCCGCAGCCTGCGGCGCGTTGCATGGAGGGCAGTACGCAGGCAGCAACCGACAGGTTCCCTCTGTTCGGGATTTTAGCCCCCTGCTATTACCGTGGCGGTGGCGGTTGAATCCCTCGGCCCTGTGGGTACACGGGGAACTGATAGCGTCGACGTCGCACCAGATAGACGATTAGCCAGATAAGTCCAGCAAAAACAAGAAATGGAGCAAGCAGAATCAATGTGCCAAAGGGTTGCGGGACTATGGCGCGTGAGCCGTGAATGGCAGCGCCGTCCGCGAGATTAGCTGAGCCTGCGAGGATAGCCAGATCGCCATTGACAGTCGACCCTTCTCCCAGATTGAGATCACCTTCGAGAATTGCGGTGTCTCCGGAGATCGAGTGGCCAGGATCTACAGTGACCGAGCCGAAGGCTACGGCCACGTCGCCTGTTACATCACCATGAAGATGCACTGAGCAGAAGGCGCAGGCAACGTCGCTGACCGTCTCGCCTTCTGCGACCGTAATGTCGGAGCCGAAACTAACACGGTTATTGTCTCCATGGGAGCCCTTGGCAAAGGCTGGTACGGAGAGTAGGAAAAGCACTGCGGCCAGGAAAAGGCGGCTGCCGGGCTGTCTGCGCATTCGGGGAACCTCGTGGGGTAGTTTACGTCGAAAGTGTTGGCGCGGCGAAGGAAAGCTCCCGGTCTCGGCTAGGGCTCATGGCAGAGAATGGGCGCGTGAATGCTACCCTTAAAGAACATGAGCCACGAACTGCCGAAAGCATATGATCCGTCCATAATTGAAGAACGCTGGGCCGAATACTGGGTCCGCGAGCACCTTTTCGACGTTGCCACACCCGAGGGTACGGACGAGAGCAAGAAGAAGTTCACCATGCTGCTGCCTCCGCCGAATGTTACTGGCCGGCTCCACATGGGGCACATGCTGAACCAGACCGAGATGGACATCCTTACCCGCTGGCACAGAATGTGCTGCGAGACTGCCGTGTGGGTTCCGGGAACAGACCACGCGGGCATTGCAACCCAGATGATGGTGGAACGACAGCTTGCGAGCGAAGGGAAGAACCGCCGCGAGCTTGGCCGCGAGGCCTTCGTCGAGCGCGTGTGGAAGTGGAAGGGCGTCTACGGCGGCGCCATCCTCGACCAAATGAAGCGGCTGGGCGCCAGCGTCGATTGGAGTCGTGAGTACTTCACGATGGACGATCGGTTGAGCGTTGCGGTGAAGGAGTGCTTTGTTCGATTGTGGGAACAAGGGCTTATCTATCGCGGTGCTTACATTGTCAACTGGGATCCGGCGATCCAGACCGCAGTGAGCGATCTGGAGGTAGAGCACGAGGAGCGCCTCGGCAAGATCTATCACGTACGCTATCCGCTGGCCGACGGCACTGGCTCGATTGTCGTAGCAACGACGCGGCCGGAGACAATGCTGGGCGACGTTGCCGTTGCCGTGAATCCCGACGACGACCGCTATAAGGCCCTGGTCGGCAAGATGGTCAAGTTGCCGTTGAGTGGTGTCAACGGTGGCCCTGATCGTGAAATCCCAATCCTGGCTGACGACTGGGCAAAGCCTGAGTTCGGTACAGGAGCTGTGAAGGTGACACCGGCGCACGACCCGAACGACTTTGCGATCGGCCAGCGTCATGGCTTACCGAATCTCTCGATCCTCGACGAAACAGCCCATGTGCTTTTGCCGGGCTCGTCATATCACGAGATGGAGCGCTACGCGGCGCGCGAGAAGATCGTCGAAGACCTGCGTGAGCTCGGACTTTTGGTTGATGTGAAGGACCACACGCTCTCCATTGGCTTAAGCCAGCGCACTGGCGTCGTTATCGAACCTCGGCTCTCACAGCAATGGTTTATCAAGATCCAGCCGCTCGCGGACAAGGCCATCGAAGCAGTCGACAAAGGCTACATCCGTTTCACGCCGGACCAATACCGCAAGACCTACGACGAATGGATGAAGAACATCCACGACTGGTGCATCTCACGGCAGCTATGGTGGGGCCACCGCATCCCTGCGTGGCATTGCGGAAAGTGCAATGAAATTACTGTCTCACGCGAGACACCGCAGACATGCAGCAAGTGCGGTTCGAGTGAGTTGACTCAGGAAACTGATGTTCTCGACACATGGTTCTCGAGCGGCCTTCTGCCGTTTACTGTCTTTGGCTGGCCGGGCGCGGAAGGTTCGAACGGATTGACTGGGGACCTGGCCGAGTTCTATCCAACCGAATTGCTAGTCACGGGCTTCGACATCCTCTTCTTCTGGGTAGCGAGAATGATCATGCTCGGCTGTCACTTTATGTCAGACGTGCCGATGCCAGATGGATCGAAGCGAACATTGAAGGACGCCGTGCCGTTCCGTGAGGTATACATTCATGCACTCGTACGCGACGCTGAGCGGCAGAAGATGTCGAAGACCAAAGGAAACGTCATCGATCCCATTGAAGTCGTGACCAAGTACGGCACCGATGCCGTGCGGTTCACTTTGGCGAGCATGGCATCGCCAGGAACTGACATCGCCTTCAGCGAATCGCGGACGGAAGGATATCGCGCGTTCGCCAACAAGATATGGAACGCCGCACGCTTTCTCTTTATGCAGATCGATCGTGCGAAAGAGGCTGGCTACAAGGTCACGATGCTCGCGAGCGGAACGATACCGGAGCTCCCAGCGGACACACCCCTCGAAACACGATGGATCTTTGGGCGTTTGAATGCCGTTTGCGCTGAAGTCGAACGCGCACTTGCCGACTATCGCTTCGACGAAGCGGCAGCAGCGGTCTATCAGTTTTTCTGGGGTGAGTTCTGCGATTGGTATCTGGAGCTGGTAAAACTGCGGCTCGAGTTCGGTGAGGGCACAGAGAACAATCCAACAACGGCACTGACGCTTGCCTCGCTGGTTGCGGTCTTCGAAGCAGCCCTTCGACTGCTGAGTCCGTTCATGCCGTTCCTCACCGAGGAACTATGGCACGCACTCTACGAAGGACAAGCCCCGGCAAAGTCCATCGCTCTCACCCGGTATCCCAGGGCGGAAGACTTCGCCGCGGACGAGACCTCCGTCGCAGCCATGGCAACCCTGCAGGAGCTAATCAATACGGTTCGCGCACTACGCAAAGAGCTCGGCGTACCGGAGAAAGAGGCCGCGCCAATCAAGCTACACGCGGAAAATCGCGTCTTGGCCCTGGCGGATGCGAACCGCGACATGCTGGCCAAGATGGCTCGCGTATCTGATGTCGAATTTGCGACCGAACAGCTTTCCGGCAGCAACGCTCGCGCCACCGCAAACATCGACGTAGCCGTCGTCTATGAGCGCCAAATCGACGTCGCGGCAGAGCGCGAGAGGCTGTCGAAGGAACTCGCCAGATTGGAGAAGGGCCTTGCAGCCGCGGAGAAGCAGCTTGGCAACGAGACCTTTATGGCAAAGGCACCTGCGCACATCGTAGACGGATTGAAGAAGCAGGCGGCGGAAACCAGGATGTTGTACGACAAGGCACAGGCGGCATTGCAAGACTTGCCGGCTGCATGACGTCTAAGGCTTATGAATTGTCGCTGTAGCGTCGCCGTCAACTTTCGTCTGTTCGACCGCGATTGCGACGTTTTCATGCTTGATATCGAGCCGGAGGCGGTTAAAAAAGCTCATGTAAATATTCGCTATCCAGACCAGGGCAAACCAGGCGATCAAGTATCCGCGCCAACCTACATACAGCATCTGAAATTGGGTGATCAGAAGGAAGAACGCGGCCACGTAGTGGCTAAAGCAGTACTCGCAGGTGAAGAGGTAGAAGAATTTGCGAGACATGAACCCATGACAGTTCTGGCTCCGGTCCTTGCACCAGTCCCGAGGCTCGCGAAAGACCTCCTCGTGGGTGATCGTCCAGGCGACGCAGGCTATGGGCAAGGCGAGCAGAAAAAGATACGCAAACTGCTGATGCAGAGTCATAAGCATAAGTGTCATCATCCAACGTGCTAGCAGTGAGATGCGCGGAAGGGGTTTAGGATTACAGGCATGGACTGGAAGAGCAAACGAATCAGGACGATTCTTGAAGCGGCACTTTCTGAAGACAAAGCCGCCAACGACGTAACGACAGCGCTGACCATCGATTCGAAGCTCCGGGCGTCAGGAACTATCCTAGCCAAGCAGGCGTGCATCGTCTCCGGACTGGGCTGCATTCCGGTATTTCTCGATATCTTTTCGAAGATGAGTGGCTCGACGGGACGATTTGAGGTAGTCAGTCATCCGGAGATCTTCGATGGCGTAAAAGTAAAGGCCGGTCAGCCACTGGCAGTGATCCGGCACAACGCTGCGGCTCTGCTCTCAACGGAGCGGGTCATTTTGAATCTGATGCAACGCATGTGCGGTATCGCGACGCTGACCAACGAGTACGTCACCGCATTAGCGAAGACAAAGACCAAGGTGTTGGACACCCGCAAGACGATTCCCGGCTTGCGGACCCTGGACAAGTACGCCGTTTGCTGCGGTGGAGGCGTCAATCACAGGCTCGATCTACAGGATGGAATCCTGATCAAGAACAACCACATCTCCCTCGGTGGCGGACTTCCCGCAGTCCTTGAAAAAGCCCTAAAGGGACGTAAGACCGGCCAGTTAGTCCAGGTCGAAGTACGAAACCAGGCTGAGCTTGACCAGGCAATCGCCGGCGGCGCGGAGTCCATCCTACTGGACAACATGACTCCGTCTCAGGTGAAGAAAGCTGTGAAACAGATCCGCGCCTCGCTGCCCGGAATTCCCATCGAAGCCTCCGGCAACATGAACCTTAAGACGATCCGCAAGTACGCACTGGCTGGTGTGGACTTTGTATCAGTAGGCGCATTGACGCATTCAGCGACTGCCGTTGACCTGAGCATGCGCATAACAGCGGACGTCTACTAGATCGCATCATGAGCTTCGATGTGAATGCGGTCGAGTCTGAGATTGCTGGCACAGGATTCTGCGGCCAAATAGTTCACTTCTCATCTATCGGGTCAACGAATACAGTTGCGCTCGAAGCTGCACAAGCTGGTGCACGGACAGGGGTGTGGGTCGCCGATGAACAGACTGCAGGACGCGGGCGCGGTGGCCATCAGTGGTATTCAAAACCAGGTGATGGGCTTTATGTCAGCGCACTCGTCGCCCCCTCCCTGCCAATGAAGTCAGCGCTGTTGATCTCGCTTGCGACAGGACTTGCCGCACGACAGGCTATCGCTGAGACTACCGAGCTCGAAGCGGACATTCGCTGGCCCAATGATTTGCTGGTCCACGGCAGAAAGTGTGGAGGCATTCTTGTGGAAACCTCAGTGGCGCCTCCGGTCACTGACGAAGCTGAAGCGATGCTGCGCTTTGCGGTAATCGGAGTAGGAATTAACCTGAATCATGAAAGATTTCCTGATGAGATGGCGCGGATTGCAACATCGCTGCAAGTTGAAACCGGACAGGCTGTATCGCGAGAGAAGGTACTGGCTGCGCTATTGCGTTCTCTCGATAGAGAATTGATACGGCTATCCACTGAGCCCGCTGATCGCTTGCTCCATCGCTTCGAAATTACTTCTACCTGGGTGCGGGGCAAGCGCGTGCGGGTGGAAGAACACGGTGGGTATACTGGCGTAACGGCCGGGCTGAACGGCAGCGGATTTCTGCTGGTAAACAGCGATGATGGCATACGGCGCACGGTGCTTTCAGGCGGCGTGCGGGAACAATAAGGCAGGACGAGGCGGGAGAGCGACGATGCTACTGGCACTCGATGTAGGCAATACAAATGCAGTCCTTGGGCTATACAAACTAGG
>Ga0163162_10002180_pt1 | contig 18374 bp, 14 predicted proteins | sample S55metaG_FD_115310 | JGI IMG/M metagenome (GOLD analysis project Ga0163162, IMG submission 115310) | Switchgrass rhizosphere microbial communities from Kellogg Biological Station, Michigan, USA - S5-5 metaG | ecosystem: Host-associated > Plants > Roots > Rhizosphere > Soil | place: USA...
ATATTCGGCGGCGACCTCATACCGGTTCGCATGTTTGCGAAGACCGCCTTCGCTGATATTCTTCGCGCCGCTTTCCAGGTAAGACGTAACGATGTTCCAGCCGACCCGGCCCTTCGTGTGGTGGTCGGCGGTAGATAGCCGCCGGGCGAATGTGTACGGATGCTCGAAAGTGGTCGACGCCGTGATGCCAATGCCCAGATGCTCCGTCACCATTGCAATTGGCGCGGCAAGCTGGAGCGGATCGTTGACGGGAATCTGCGCGGCCTGATGCAGCGCGTGATAGTTGCTGCCTTTATAGACATCGTAGTAGCCGATGACATCGGCTATGAAGATGCCATCGAAAAAACCGCGCTCCAGTATTTTCGCAAGGTCGGTCCAGTACACGAGGTCCTTGTATTCCGACGACCGGTCGCGTGGATGACTCCAAAGTCCCGGCGACTGATGTCCGACGCAGTTCATCTCGAACGCGTTGAAGTGAATTTGCTTGCTCATGATCTCGATCCGGCGGTATGACAGCGCATCAATTTATGTGCTGTAACGACGCTCTGCTCCAACAATTTCATCTTTCCTTATTTGCTACGGATCGATACGTACGCAGTTCGTACGCGATTGCAGAGAAAGTGACGTCCGTGCATCTCGGGCGGACGCGATCCAGACGATTTGAATGCGCCTTCTCATAACCAAAGCAAAAGTGCTTCTTTGCATGCCCGGCGCGCAAGCCTTATAAATCCCGCTTGAGTTCAATGGAGTGAAACTTGCACAACAAGCGCAACCACACAGCGCATGGACGACTCGACGCGGTGACGTCATGACCGCGCGATTGCCTATGCTTACGGTGAACGCAGTGTCGAAGCATTTCGGCGCGACTACGGCGCTCGATCGTTTCGACCTGTCGATTGCGCCGGGCGAAGTGGTCGCGTTGATGGGCGCGAATGGCGCCGGCAAGTCGACCATCGTCAAAATCCTGAGCGGGGTGTATGCGGGCGATTCCGGCTCGATGACGCTGCACGGCAAGCCCTATGCGCCGACGACGCCGCAAGACGCAAAAGCCCGCGGGGTTGCAACCATGCATCAGTCCATTGCCGACTCCGTGGTGCCCACGCTCTCTATTGCAGACAATCTCCTGCTCGACAGTTTCAACAACGCGAGCGCCGCGTGGTTCGCCACGCCCGCATCGCGGTTGAGGGATGCGCGTGCCGTCGCAACACTGATCGGCCTGGATGTCGACTTGCGCGCGCCGTTGTCTTCATTGTCTATGGCAGGGCGGCAACTCGTCACTCTCGCTCGCGTGCTGATCGCCAAACCCTCGGTGCTGATTCTCGACGAGCCTACCGCGAGCTTGTCCAGCGCCGAGGCGGAGCGCCTCTTTAACGCGCTCGGTGCGCTTCGCGAACAAGGCGTCGCCATGCTGCTGGTGTCTCATCGGTTGGGGGACCTGCGGCGCATGGCGGATCGCGTGGTGATCGTGCGCGATGGCAAACGCGTAGCGGACCTGAAGCCGCCCATTGATTTCGATGCGGCCATCGAAACGATGATCGGCCGCGCGCTTCCCAAGGCGCAGCCACAGCCGCGGACCAATGCGGTGGCAGCACATAGCGATGGTTTGCAGATCCGCAACCTCAGGCTCTTTCCAGAAAGCGTTCCCATCAACTTCGATGCCGCGCGTGGAGAGATCGTCGCGATCGCCGGTCCTGTGGGCGGCGGTAAGTCGCGGCTTGCGCGAACCCTGTTCGGTATTGAACGGATCGTGTCGGGCGAGATTTTGCTCGATGGCCGGCCGTGGCGACCCAAGTCTCCCGCTGATGCCATTCGCGCCGGCGTGTTCCTTGCCGGCGAAGATCGCTGGGGTACATCGCTATTTCCCGACAGGGTGCCGTTTGCATCGATTCAAGGCACGATCAGTTTCCCATTTCTTTCGCGATGGTTTCGATCCGGCTGGATCGACCGAGGACGAGAGCGTCGTGAAGCCGAAGAGGCCATCGAACGTTTCTCCATCAGATGCAAAGGTCCGGACGATCGTCTCCCGAGCCTTTCGGGCGGCAACCAGCAAAAGGTAGTGCTTGCCCGATGGCATGCGCAAGCCGCTCGGGTCCTGCTGCTCGACGAACCGTTCCAGGGTGTCGATGCCGGCGCTCGCGCCGATATCGCCGATACCTTGCGCGCCGGCGCAGCCGGACGCGTCACGCTGATTTTCGTCAGCGCAATCGAAGAGGCTTTCGAAGTGGCCGACCGCGTTCTTAGGTTCGACCGCTCGACGCTGGAAGATGTCACTCATCACGCAAACGAGGCGCTTGCATGAAAATATCAGTATCGCCGGGGCCTGCAATCGTAGCCGGCAAGGCCCGTCCGCGCGCGGGAATCCGCACACATCTGGAGCGTGGCGGGATCGTGCTGCTGCTCGTGATCCTCGTCATTGTCTTCACCTGGCGCGAGCCCGCGTTTCTAAGTATCGACAATCTGTTCAGCATTCTGCAGGCGGCATCGATCGTCGCACTGCTCGCCGTGGGCGTGACCATCACGCTTGCTGTCGGCGGCTTCGATCTGTCGGTTGGCAGCACGGCGGCCACCGCGCAGATGGCCGCGAGCTACGTGCTCGTCGTGTGGCATGGCAATGCGCTGTCGGCGGTTGCGGCGTGCCTGTTGCTCGGCGTCGGCGCGGGATTTTTCAACGGCCTGCTGATCACGCGCCTGCGCGTGCCGGATCAACTGGCGACCCTGGGAACCTTGTTTTTGCTTGCAGGCTTGCAACTCATTCCGACCGGCGGCCGATCCCTTGCAACGGGCAGCATCCTGCCCGACGGGACAGAAACCACTGGATCGTTTCCCTCATCGTTCCTGGCACTGGGCCGCGCAAGGCTGTTCGATATCGTTCCGCTGCCGGTCGTGATCCTCGCGGTCGTCACGGTATTAGCGATCCTGATCATGGAGTTCACGCGATGGGGCCGGGTGGTCTATGCAACCGGCGGCAATGAGACGGCCGCGCGGCTGGCGGGCGCGCCGACGTCGCGGGTGCGCGTGCTTGCCTATGTTGCATCGGGCGGAATCGCTTCTCTGGGTGGGGCGTTGATCGCGGCGAGAGTCGGACGAGGCGACGTTGGCGCGGGGAATTCGCTGTTGCTCGATTCCGTCGCTGCCGCGCTGATCGGCTATGCCGTCTGGGGCGCGAAGCGGCCGAATGTATTTGGGGCGGTCGTGGGCGCGGTGTTCGTAGGCGTGCTGCTCAATGGACTCACCATGCTGAACGCGCCCTACTACATGCAGGACTTCATCAAAGGCGCGTTGCTGGTGGGCGCGCTTGCATTCACGTTCAGTATTGGACGTGGCGAACGGCGGTAATCCGGCTCAGGTCAATATCATCAAGCGAGGTAACTCATGGCAACCATTCACGATACTGCGGCCCCGAACACATCGGAGAAGCCGCACGCTGACATCATTCGCGACGATGCACATGCAATCGAAGTTGCTCACAAGCTTGCCGCGCGTCTCGCGCAACAGGCAAGCGAGCGGGACCGCGAGCGGCGCCTGCCTTACGAAGAAATCGACTGGTTTTCGCAGGCGGGCCTGTGGGCCATCACGGTGCCAAAATCCCATGGCGGCGCGGGCGTTTCTTTCGTGACGCTGACCGAAGTCATCAAGATCATCGCAGCGGCTGATCCGTCGCTTGCACAGTTGCCTCAAAACCATCTGGGTCTCGTCGATGTCATCGCGCTGACGGGCACCGAAGACCAGAAGCGCTTTTTCTTCGGCGAAATTTTGAAGGGCAAGCGCTTCGGCAATGGATTTTCGGAGAAGGGCACAAAAAACGTGCTCGATCTAAAGACCCGCGTGACCCCTGCTCAGGACGGCCACACCTATGTAGTCCACGGTACGAAGTTCTATTCGACCGGTGCGCTGTTCGCGGATTACGTACCGGTGCTCGGACTGGACGACGACCGCCGCGGCTGGCTCGCCTACATTCCGGCAGGAACCCCGGGCCTGCAGGTGGTCGACGACTGGTCCGGCTTCGGACAGCGCACGACCGCGAGCGGCACGGTCATTGTCGATCAGGTCAATGTGCCGGCTTCGCATGTCTTCCCTGCGCACAAGGTGTCCGAGGTGCCGACGCTGAACGGTCCGGTGTCGCAGATCATTCAGGCTGCGATCGATGCCGGCATTGCGCAGGCCGCCATCACCGACACGCTCGCTTTCGTGCGCGAGCGCTCGCGGCCCTGGATCGACAGTGGCGTGGAACGCGCAAGCGACGATCCGCTTGTCGTTCGCGAAGTCGGTCTTCTGCATATCCGTTTGCATGCGGCCGAAGCGTTGCTCGAGCGCGCGGCGCGCGTGATCGATACGGTTGCCGCCCAATCGTCAGCGCCGAGCGAAGACGATATTGCGCGTGCATCGGTTGCGGTAGGGGAGGCCAAGGTACTCACCACCGAGATCGCGTTGCTGGCGGGAGAAAAACTCTTCGAACTGGCCGGCACGCAATCGACCCTCGCCGTCCACAACCTCGACCGTCACTGGCGCAACGCCCGTACGCACACACTGCACGACCCTGTGCGCTGGAAGTATCACCTCGTTGGCAACTACTACTTGAACGGCGTCAAACCGGTGCGCCATCCGTGGAATTGATTCAAACCGGCATTACCAACTACAGGGACACTCGACGATGATCAAACTCATCAGAACTACGCTTGCTGTCGCGCTGCTTGCAGCCGGCATTCAGGCCCATGCCGCCGATGGCCTCGCCAATGCGCCCGCGCCGTTCAACAAGGGCGGTGTCAAGGTCGCGCTCGTCAATTACCTGTCGACGGGCGATTTTTTTCAGGCCTATGAAGCGGGCGCGCAGAAGCAGGCAAAAGCGCTTGGCATCGACTTGCGCATCTATGAGGGACGTCAGGACGCGACGCAGCAACGCGACCAGATCCAGCAGGCGATCAACCTGGGGGTATCGGCGATCATCGTGAATCATGGCCTGCCCGAGTCGCTGAAAGATATTGTGCAGACCGCCCTCGACAAAGGCATCAAGGTCGTCGCGTTCGACGTCGATCTGGGTAATCCGAAGGTGCCGCAAATAGAACAGAGCGATCGCGATCTCGCGACCTTGCTGCTCGATAAAGCGCTCAAGGACAATGGCGATGCTTTCTCCGCGGCCTACGTCTATGTGGCGGGATTCGCGCCGCTGGATCGTCGCGATGCAGTGTGGAAGCAGTTCAAGGCGGCTCACCCGAAGGTGAAGGAGGCAGCGCGCTTTGGCACCGTCGATAACCCGATCGCGCAGTCGGTGGCGAATCAGGCGTCGGCGGCGTATCGCGCGCATCCCGACGTGCGCGTGGTCTTCGCACCGTACGACGAGTTTGCACGCGGCGCGAAACTCGCGGCCGACGAAGCCGGTATCTCTTCGAAGCTGAAGATCTACAGCGCGGATATATCGACGGCCGACATTGAAGCTATTCGCGCGCCTGACAGCCCGTGGGTGGCGACTGCTGCGACCAATCCGGCCGTGGTCGGCGCGGTCTCGGTTCGGGCTGCGGCGTTGCTCGTGGCGGGACAGGACCCCGGTCACAGGATCGAGATCAAGCCCGCTCTGATCACGCGCGATGACCTGGTGAAGAACAATATCCGGACGGTGGCGGAACTGGGAACGAAGTTCAAGGACTTCCGTCGTGCGGACGTTGCGCAGGCCAGCTGGATTCCGCAAGCAGACGATTGAAACCGCTTCGCGTCGGGATGCAGATCGTGCATCCCGAACGTTATTTACCGGCGTCGCGCGCTCAAGGTTCCGGCTGCCAGCACCAGGAAGATGAGTACGCCAATCGCCACTTGCTGCCAATAGAAGTTCCATCCAACCAGCAGCAGGCCGTTCGCGGCAAAGCCCAGCAGCAAGACGCCAACCAGTGTTCCCGGCACGTTCGGCCGATGAGACGACGACAGCGTCGCTCCAATGAACGTTGCGCCAATCGCGTTAAGCAAATAGCCGTTTCCCGCTAACGGCACATAAGCCTTTACGTTCGACGAAAGGATCAGCCCGACCGCCCCTGAGCTCACGGCGCTGAGCGCGAACGCGAGATACAACAACGCGCGCACCGGAAGTCCGGAATAGCGCGCCACGCCGGCCTGCACGCCGAGAACGGTAATGCCCCGGCCGTGACGCGAGCGCGCGAGCAGCAAGTGCAACACGCAGGCGAGAACCGCGACGAAATACAAAGGCAAGGCGATGCCGAACAGGCGGCCATGACCGAGCATCGAAAATGATTGAGGCAACGTCTGGTTCAGAAGATAGATGGGCTGGCCACCATCGGTCGCAAGTTGCTGGACGCTCTGGCCTATGAACAGTGTGCCGAGCGTCGCGAGAAACGGCTCGACGCCGAACGACGCAATCAGTACGCCGTTGAACAGTCCCACCGCAAGCGCCGTGCCAAGCGCTGCAACGCAGGCAAGCGGGATGCCGATGTTGTGCCCTGCAAGCGTGATGAACACGAGACTCGCAAGATCGACGGCCGTCCCGACAGAAAGATCGACCGCACCCAGCGACGCCACCACGGTCATGGCAAGCGCCACGATCGCGAGCGGCGCGACCGTGTTGAGCAGCACGCTGTCGATATTCGAAAGCGTTGCAAATGCGGGCGCAAACACAGCAAAAAATGCAATGGCCGCAGCAAACACAAAGACCAGCGCATATCGCGTCCAGCCCATGAAAGTGACGGCACGCCCGAAAGGGCGAAGGACGAGTTCACGCATGACTGCTTCTCTCAAGGTTGCGTCGCCGAAGCAGCGCCGTAAGCGAAACGACGAACAAGATCAACGCGCCCTCCACGCCGTTTATCCAGTAGCTGGATACGTTGTCCAGCTGGAAACCGTTCGCTATGAGCCCCAGAAACAGCACGCTTAGCCAGGTGCCTGCCATGGTTGGCACGAGCCGGCGCGAGAACACGACACCAAGAAGCACCGCAGCGATGACAGCAAGAAGATTTTCGCCGGAACCCGGTGCGCTGCCGCTCAGAAGCGCGGTGGAGGCGAGGGCGGCCACGCCGGCCGACAATCCGCACAAGACATAACTTGCGGCAACGTAGCCGTCGGCGCGCAGTCCGGCTGCACGGGTCGCTGCGGGATGGCTGCCGGACGCGTGAAGCCGCAGTCCAAAGCGCGTGAAATGGCCGAGCCACACGAACACGAGGCCCACGCCGACAAACGCATACGATAACCATGGGATCGCGAAGGGCCCGTTATCGAGCAGAGCGGAAAGCGTCGGCCCCGTCGCGGAAACGGTCGAGTTTCGGGTGACGACCAGTTCCAGCCCCGCCACGATGTTCATGGTCGTGAGTGTTGCGAGCAAGGGCAGCATGCGCAATACGACCACCGCAAAAGCATTGAACAGGCCGACGGTGGTTCCCGCAAGCAAAGTCAGCGCGACCGCGGCCGCAGGCGCAAGACCATCGGCAAGCGATGTCGCGTACACGGCCGCACAAAACCCGAGGTTGGCCGCAATCGAAAGATCGATGCCACCCGCTATGCCGTTCACGCCGCCGCCCACCAGAACCAATGTCAGCCCGAACGCAAGCGTGCCGACGATCGCCGACTGCTGCATCACATTGGCAAAATTGCCAAGCGTGAAGAAAAGGGGCGAGCTTGTCGAAAATACGACCAGCACGATCACGAACGCGATAAGCGCGCCGCTTTGCAACCACCATTGCGGCAGCTTCAGCGCACCCGCGAAAGCGAACAGATCCCTGCGCGCCTGTTTGACTGGAAGATGACTCACGCTTGCACCGTTTGTTGTTCGTGTTCGTGGACCGGCGCGCCGCTCGCCCAGCCCAGGATTTCCTGATGGTTCGTTTCCTTCGAGACCAGTTCCCGCACTAGCTTCCCACGCGCAAGGATCAGGATCCGGTCCGTGATGCCCTGCAGCTCGATGAGGTCGGTGGAGAACACCAGCACGGCCGCGCCCTGTGCGGCAAGTTCATCGATCGTGCGATAGATCTCGGCTTTGGCACCGATATCGACACCGACCGTGGGTTCGTCGAACAAGTACAGGTTCGAATGCGTGCCGAGCCATTTCGCCAGCACGACCTTCTGCTGATTGCCACCGGAGAGCTGACGCGCGGGGGCTTCCATTCCCGGCGCACGAATCTGCAAGCCGTCGATGCGCCGTTGCACCAGTTCCCTTTCACGCCGGCGATCGATCAATGCATGCCGCACGAGACGCTTGAGACTTGCGAGCGAGATGTTCTCGCGCACCGGCAGGTCGAGCGCAATGCCGTGCGCGCGCCTGTCTTCCGGAACGAACGCAATGCCACGCCGCGCTGCATCGCGCGGATCAACGGGAACGTATGGCTTGTTATCCAGTTCGATATGTCCCTGCACGCCTGCTTCCAGTCCGAAGAGGCTCCGTACCACGGCTTTGCCTCCCGAACCCAGCAACCCCGTCACGCCGACAATCTCGCCACGGCGCACATTGAAACTCACGTCTTCGAAGCGCGCTGCGGCGCTCAACGCGCAGACGCGCAGCAGCGGCGCGCCGGCCTTGCGTGTCGATGCAGGCACGAGCGAAGCGGTGCTGCCGCCGATCATCGCGGCAACGAGTTGTTGCGGCGTTGATTCAGATACTACGAACCTGCCGGCGTCGCGGCCATCGCGGAGAACCGTGACGACGTCGCAAAGAGACTCGATTTCGTCGAGGTAATGCGAGACGTAGAGGATCGCGAGACCGCGATCGCGTAACCGGCGAATCGCCGCGAACAGTTGTTCCGCTTCATGCCGCGCGAGCGCTGCCGTGGGCTCGTCGAGGACCAGCACGCGAGGCTTGCTCAGGAGCGCGCGCGTGATCTGCACGACCTGTTGCTCGGCGACGCTCAACTCCGCGATAAGCCGGGATGGGTCGATATCGACATCGAAATGTTCCTGCACGGCGGCGCGCGCGAAACGGCGCATGGCAGCCGCGTTGAGAACGGGCAGAAAGCCGAAGGTGCGTTCATTGCCGAGCAATAACGCCTCGGCCATGGTCAGGGTCGGCGCGAGCAAACGGTCCTGGTGCACGATCTCAATGCCGAGCTGTCGCGCCCCTGCGGGCGTGCTGATCGAAACAATATTTCCGTCGAGAACGAGCTCGCCATCATCCGACCTGTGAATACCGCCGAGGATCTTGATCAGCGTGGATTTCCCCGCGCCGTTCTGACCAATCAGGCCATGCACCTGGCCGCGCGCAAGCGCAAGAGAGACGTTGTGCAAGGCGGGTATCCCGTCGAAACTCTTGGAGATGTCCCGCAGCGCAAGCACCTCTTCATGCTCACTTGCCATCGGCCTGGCCCAGCGTCTTCTGCGCGTCCCCAGCATTCTCCTTGGTGACAAGAATGGCCGGCACATACGTGGCAGGCGGCAGCGAACGATCGCCCGCAAGGTAGCGCGCAACGTTGTCAACGGCGGTCTTCCCAATCAGATACGGTTGCTGCGCGACGACTGCTGCGGCGCTGGAGTTGGGATTCTTCACAAGGGCCACTACGTCAGGGCTGCCATCGACCGCATAGGTCTTGACGTCCGTGCGATGCGCCGCGTCCACCGCTTGCGTTGCGCCGATCTGCGGAATGTCCCACGCAGCCCAGATCGCATGAACCGTGCCCTTCGGATACTTGTTGAGCAACTGGCTGATCTGCGCGTACGCGTCCTGGACCGTGTTCGGCATCACGTCGCGCAACTCCGGCTGAATGATCTTGATCTTCGGATACCACTTGAGCACCGCGCGCAACTCGTCATAACGCATCGCCACGACCGGCACGCCATAGAAGCCGTTGAACACGAGGATGTTGCCCTCGCCATGCAAGTCATTCACGAGCTTGAGCGCCAACTGCTCGCCGATGTAGAAGTTATCCGATGTGGTGACGTTGATGCTCGATGGGCTGGCTGTATCGACGGTGAAGAGGGGGATGCCGGCTGCACGGATCTTTTGCAGCCACGGTTCAAGCACCGAAGCCGTGCCGAGCTGTTCGATGATCGCATCGGGCTTCTGCGCAATCAGCGTCTGGATCTGAGCGATCTGCTGCGGGTCCTTGCGTCCGCCATCGAGTGCGATGGGCGTGCCGCCGAGACGCTTGACTTCATCGATCTGTCCTTGATAGGCCTTCAGGTCCCAGTAATGGTCCGTGCCGGCCACCGTAATGCCGATACGCTTGCCCTTGAGCGAGGGAATCTCTGCCGGCGCCGGCGCGGCGAACGCCGCACTGGCAAGCAGTCCCGCGAGCGAGCCGGCAATGACTCGGACGAGGGACTTCCGCCATGTTGCAGGAGCGACCATTAGGTTTCTGAAGTGATTGTTCTGCATATCAAATGAGTCGAAATAAAGGATGGGATGGACTCGAAAGCTAGCACGGAGCAAGCGCTTTCCTAAGTCATATTCGCGCTAAGCAATTCCGCCTAAAAGTGGAAAGCAAATTCGCGCCACGCAGGACAACATTCTCTTTAGCATTGCGGGAAATGGATCGATGGACTCACTACGGAACCTGAATGTCGCGGCTAATTTTCAACGCGTTTGTCATGAACACGCCCTCTCATTTGTCGACTGGCATGTGGAGGATTCCCGGTGACACGTCGCATCGCCATGACAGCCTGTCGCATTGGACCGAGCTTGCGGCGCTGCTGGAGCGCGGTCGCTTCGACGCCTTGTTCATGGCGGATACTTATGGCCTCTCCGACGTCTATGGCGGCTCGGCAGACGCGGCGCTGCGAGGCGCGGTGCAAGTTCCTTTGCACGATCCGCTGCTGGTCGTCAGCGCCATGGCGAATGCGACGCGCAACCTGTGCTTTGGCGTGACGTGTTCCACGAGTTATGAAGCGCCCTTTGCGCTCGCAAGACGGTTCTCCACGCTGGATCATCTGACGCAGGGACGTATTGGCTGGAACATCGTCACTTCCGCGTCGGACAGCGCCGCACGCAATTTCGGGCTTGAACAACAGCGCGATCACGCAAGCCGATACGAGCGCGCAGAGGAGTTTCTCGACGTCTGCTACAAGCTTTGGGAAGGCAGCTGGGAAGACGGCGCGCTACTGCACGATACCGAGCGCGGCGTGTATGTCGATCCGGCGCGTGTGCATCGGATTGGACATCGTGGCGCACATTTTTCAGTCGACGGTCCGCATCTCGTGGAACCGTCGCCGCAGAGAACGCCGCTGCTTTATCAGGCGGGTGCATCGGCACAAGGGCGCGCGTTCGCCTCGCGACACGCTGAATGCGTGTTCGTGGGCGCACCGTCGAAGCAGGCGTTGAAACGGACGGTGGACAAGCTGAGAAGCGCGTTCTCCGATGCAGGCCGCGATCCGCTGAGCGTGCCGATCATTGCCGAGCACACGGTGATCACCGCGCCGGACAGCGCGCGGGCCCATGAGAAACATGATGCGTACAAGCGCGTTGCGTCGGAGGAGGGCGCGCTTGTACTGATGTCCGGATGGACCGGGATCGACCTGTCGCAACTCGAGCCTGACGCGCCGTTTGAACATCGCGAGAGCCACGCGATTCAGTCCGCGGTCGAAGCCATGAGCGCGGCTGACCCCGGGCGCGTATGGTCCATCGCCGAGATTGCCAGATGGGGGACGATCGGCGGTCTGAGCCCGGTGACAGTGGGAGGACCTGGGGAAGTTGCCGATGCCTTGCAGGAGTGGGTGGCGGATACCGGCATCGATGGATTCAATCTTTCGTACGCGGCCATGGATGAGAGTTTCCGCGATTTCGTCGAGTTAATCGTTCCGGAATTGCAAGCGCGCGGTGTGTATCAGCGAGAGTACGCGGCCGGAACATTCCGTGAGAAGCTTTTTGCCGGCGGTGCGCGTTTGAGCGCGCCGCATCCTGCAACGGCCTACAGGCTTTCCTGACATCCTGTAATTCGATTGGCATCGAGTTTCTGTCAAAGCGCCGTTTTCGATGCAACGAAGACTCGAATTCGCCGTTAGCGGTCTCCACGATCAGCCAAATTTGCTCATAACAAAGTCATCGTTCTCTTTGAAAAACGGCGCTGATAGAGTTGCTGGCATTTCTATGCGAACAGGGTGAGCCGCGCGCTTTCATCCGGTTCTGATTTCCTGCCTGCGCCCCACCAGAAGAGTCAATCGAAAATGCAGCGTCTCCATGTCTAAAAGTCCTTCAACCACGAACAACCCCAATACAACATCAGTCAGTCGAGTGGGCTCGCGGCGCCGACGGCGGTTTATCGGCGGCTTGGGCATCGGCGCTTTCGCTGCGGCACAGGCAAGCGCTGCGGAACTTCTGGCGCCGCTCAAGGTGGAGCCGTGGTCCACCACGCCAGGCGCGCCGATTCTCGAGCACCCTTACGGTGTTCCGTCGTCATTCGAAAAGGATGTCGTGCGTCGTGCGGCGAAAGCATGGCCTCTGCCGGGCGCGGCTTCTTCGATGACGCCGCTCGCCGATCTGCACGGATCGATCACGCCCAATGGCCTGGTCTACGAACGTCATCATGCGGGCGTCCCGGAGATCGATCCGGCACAGCATCGACTGGCGGTTCACGGTCTGGTCGGAGCGCCCACGCTCTTCACAATGGACGATATCCTGCGCCTGCCGTCGGAATCGCGGATTCACTTCATCGAGTGCTCGGGCAATACCGGTGGCGAGTGGAACGGGCCAAGCGGCATGCCCGTACAACTGACGCACGGCCTCCTGTCCTGTTGCGAATGGACCGGCGTTCGATTGTCCACACTGCTCGACGAAGTCAACGGTGTGCAAGGTAAAGCCCGCTGGATACTTGCCGAAGGGTCAGACGCGGCGGCGATGACGCGCAGTCTGCCGCTCGACCGGATTCTCGACCGGGCGATGATCGTGTATGCGCAGAACGGCGAGCGGCTGAGGCCGGAGAATGGCTACCCCCTGCGCCTGATCGTGCCCGGCTTCGAGGGCAACACGCATGTCAAGTGGTTGCGGCGACTCAAGATAGTCGATGCGCCGCTCGAGACTCGCGAAGAAACCTCGAAGTACACCAATCTTCTCGCCGACGGCACCGCTCGACAATTCGTCTTTGAAATGGATGCCAAGTCGGTCATCACACGCCCGTCACCGGGCCACAAGCTGACGACGCACGGCTACTACCCGATCTCCGGGCTTGCGTGGTCCGGTCGCGGGACGATCCGGCGCGTGGAAGTATCGACGGATGGCGGCGCGAGCTGGCGCAATGCGCGCATGGAGACTTCGCCGCGCGAGCGTGCCTTGACGCGCTTCGAAGCGGACTGGCAGTGGAACGGCGGCCCTGCCGCGATCTTGTCCCGCGCTACCGATTCCACCGGCTACGTTCAGCCGACTCGCGAGGCGCTTGTCAGCGCACGCGGCCTCAACTCGCAATATCACTACAACGCAATCCAGCAATGGCGAGTCGATGCCAACGGGGACGTGCGCAATGCATAGCTTATTTCGACTGGGCCTCATTCTCGCGATTTCAGGTTTGCCTTTGCTGGCGAATGCTTCCCATCATCTCGGTACGCCGCTGACCGAGGAACAGATCGCCCCCTGGGACATCGACGTGGGACCCGACGGACGCGGTCTTCCCGCAGGCAGTGGCGACGTCGCGATGGGCGCGCACGTCTTCGCATCGAAATGTGCCGCGTGTCATGGTGCTGCGGGGCAGGGCCTGATCGGCGATGCGCTAGTGGGTGGACGCGGCACGCTTGCCAGCAATAAGCCGAAGCGCACGGTGGGAAGCTACTGGCCCTACGCGACCACGTTGTTCGACTACATCCGGCGAGCCATGCCATTCAATGCGCCGCAGTCGCTCTCGGCCGACGAAGTCTATGCGCTCAGCGCGTATTTGCTGAACCAGAACGGCATCGTTCCTCCCGGCACGATCCTCGACAAGGACTCGTTGCCAAAGGTGAAAATGCCTAACCGCGACGGCTTCGTGCCTGATCCTCGTCCGGGCAAACTTTAAGGCCAGGTGTGCGGCTCGGCATGTCTGCATTGCAGCGTGATCGCCGATCCGCATTTTTCTCCATGGCAGCGCAAATCAGATGTTGTCCCGCGCAGCTTAAAACTAATGTGCCGCTTGAGGAGTGCATGATGAGTCTCGACATCTTCTGGTTTTTACCCACATCCGGCGATACGCGTTATCTCGGGGTCTCCGATTCAGGCCGCGCGCCAACCAATGCTTATATGCGCCAGATAGCCGTTGCCGCCGACGAGCTTGGCTACGATGGACTGCTGATCCCGACTGGCAGCAGTTGTCTCGATCCCTGGGTGACGGCGGCCAGTCTTGCTCCCGTTACGCGTCGCATCAAACTGCTGGTCGCGCTGCGTACGTCGCTCGGCAATGTCACGGCTTCGGCACGGCAGGCGGCCACGCTCGATGAAGCACTGGGCGGCCGTTTGTTGCTGAATGTGGTGCCGGGCGGCGACGCAACGGAGCTGGCCGCCGATGGTGTCTTCCTCGATCATGAACAGCGCTATGAGTACGCGGACGAATTCCTCACCGTGTGGCGCAGATTGTTTTCAGGAGAAGAGATCGATTTCGAGGGCAAGCATGTCCATGTCGAGCGGGCAAAGAACTTCCATGAGCCGGTGCAAAAGCCCTATCCGCCGCTCTTCTTTGGCGGCTCGTCGCCCGCGGCACACGAAATTGCAGCGGAGCATGTCGATACCTATCTGACTTGGGGCGAACCGCCTGCGGCAGTTGCCGCAAAATTCGCCGATGTGCGGGCACGTGCCGCGCGTCGCGGACGCAAGCCGCGCTTTGGCGTGCGTTTGCATGTGATAGTCCGCGAGACCAGTGATGAAGCGTGGGCAGCGGCGGATTCCCTGATCAGCAAACTTACCGACCAGGACATCGCAGAGTCCCAGCAAAATTTTGCCAGGATGGATTCGGTTGGACAGAAGCGTATGGCCGAACTGCATGGAGGCCAACGCGACAAGCTGGAGATCAGTCCGAATCTGTGGGCGGGGGTGGGCCTCGTGCGCGGCGGCGCCGGAACGGCGTTGGTCGGCGACCCGCAAACAGTAGCCGAGCGTTTGCATGAATACGTCGAGGCGGGCGCCGACAGTTTTGTGTTGTCGGGGTATCCGCATCTGGAAGAGGCGTATCGCTTCGCCGAACTGGTGTTTCCGCTACTGCCCGGCAAAATACCGGTCACCACCATGCAACGGCAGACCGGCGGTGCGTTCGACGTTCGTGCCACGAGTAACAAGCAATAGCACCGGCGGCTGTACTAAACATCGAAAGACTCGCTAATCGGCAGATCCGACGCCGTCAAACCTGTCCAATACGCCACTGCCCGGGTGGCAACTTGCCGTTGACCGCGAAGTCGCCCACGATCCTGTCTTTATAGACGCGTGGATTATGCGAGGTAATGGTCCGCGCGTTGCGCCAGTATCGATCGAGCCCGGCCGATCGAAGCGTCGCCGATGCACCGAGCGCATCGAAAGCATCCGTGGTCGCGTCCAGCACCAGTTGCGATACGACCGTCTGCGCCTGCCAGATCTCAAGTTCGGCTTGCGTGACTGCAAGCAGCGCGTCGTCCGTGGTTTGACCGGCGAAGGCTGCGGCCCGCTCGAGCGCGACGGCCGCCAGTTGAACGATTGCACCCGCCGAATACGCGTTCGCCCGCAAGCGCCCGGCAATTTCGAGGAGTTGCGGATCGTTTGCCGGCAACGGCGCTGCGGCGTGACTGTAGCCGCGCTTGCGCGTGGCCAGCGCAGTCGCAACATCGGACGCCAGTGCGCGTCCGATTCCCGCCAGCGTCGCAATATGCACCAGCTGGTAGAACGCCTCCGAATAGGCAAACGGCGGCCCGTCGGCCACGATTTCGTTTTCATCCACCGGCACATCGATAAACCTGCTGGTGCCGCTCGCCGTCAGGCGTTGTCCCATACCGTCCCAGTCGTCCAGCACTTCGACGCCCCGCGCCTTGCGCTCGATTGTGACGGACACCGGCGCGCCCTCTGCGTCCGAAGCGCCGACATGAATCCAGTCCGCGTAGAGCGAACCAGTCGTGTAGAACTTGGTGCCGTTCAGACGCCAGCCGTTTCCGCCGTGACTGAGCACCGTCGAAAAGTTCGCTTGCTTCGCGTCGCCGGTTTCCGACCACGCAGCGCCCACGATCTGCCCTTCGGCGAGCCGGTTTAACCAGACGTCGCGGCGCGCAGGCGGTTTCGCCAGCGCATGTTCGACAAAGCCGAAATGAGCACGCAGCGCTTGCGTGAGGTTTGAATCGGCCTCGGATAGTTCGACGAGCAGCGCGAACAGTTCGGGCAATGTCACGCCGCTCGCTCCGCTCGCATCGCTTGAATGCGGCACGCGCAAGGCCGTGAAGCCGGCTCGCCGCAGCCATGCGATTTCTTCAGTGGGCAAGCGCCGCTCGATCTCACGCTCGACACTGCCCGCGCGAATGCGTGCGAACACCGGTCGAAAGCGTGCGGCGAGAGCTTTATATCGCGGGGTAGGGCCTGCGCCCCAATGATGGGCGATGGCGTCGGAGGGCAAGGTGGAACGATCAGTGGGCATGCTCTTGTGTGTGCTCAGGCGGATGGTGTGAGGGGCGACCGCGCGAGTCACGCATGCCGGACTTGTCGGCGAAGGATGTGTCCATGCGAATCATGAGCAGCTCACATCACTCGATGAAAGAAGCCACGTCGGTTGCGGATGCGCTCGGCGCATCGAATGCCGATTATTGCCGGATGACCCCACCCTTTCTAAACGACTTTTTTTCACAACTAAGTGAATATTTAACATTTCGACGTGTACACGGGGTCTGTCGCCAGGTTCTGGTGACTAATGACTATGCTTATACGGAATCGTTCGTTGCGGACAGCGCCACGCTTCCTGGTCTAGCCTTCCTGCAAGAGCCGCCCCCACTCGTAATCGATCCGGTCTGGAACGAAAGGCAACACGCCGGCTCCGGGCGTAAAAGTGAGCTCGCCGAAATAGACTTCGTCGCTGGGCGCATACAGGTCCACGCGAACGTAATCGAAACCTTCAGACAACGTGGTTGCCGTGTCGAGTATCGCTGCGAGATTCGGTGGCGCGCCGGGTGGTTCTTCACTGCAAGGGTAGTAGCCGATCACGAAATCAAGACGATTCCAGCATGCGTCGAAGATATCGCCGCGAGTGGCGTCTCCAAACCGGTCCGAGATGACCGAGATGTACATGGTCGGGCTTGCACCATTCCTTCTGAAGCAATGTACTTTGTAGTCGGCGGGCACTTTGCCGCGCTTATCGAGGAGCAGTTGCTCGAAGAAGATCCGCGGTTTTATCTCGCTGTAATGCCGCTCCCTCGAAATCTTATAAAAATCGGTTTGCAGCCACTGCTCGGCGAGGTGCTGCAGTCTCTCGAAGGAGGTTTGCGACTTGTCCCTGATCACTTCCACGAGGCTGCTGCCGTGGTTTGCTTTCATGACGAAGGAAGCCGGCAACGAGTCGAAGACCGCTCGCGTAAACACAAGGGGCGCGGCAATCAGAGGGACCAGATGCTTTTGTGCCAGTTTGCCGCTGACGTAGCTTCGAACAGCCAGCTTGTCAGTGAGCGATACATAACGCGGGTCGGGTTTCAGGCTTCGCTGCAGAATCTTCTCGTTGAAAGTGGCTGGCCGCATCAAATTCGGAAAACGGCCAACATACTTCTTGTGCAGGAGACTAAGGAATATCGAGTCGGGCAACGTCGACTTGGCGAAGTCCTTCATTCGTCTGATCAGTGGCATTCAATACGCACCTATGGACATTTAGTTCGCTTGCTACGAATAGCAGTAACGTGCCGTGCCGCGACGTTATTCCGTAGATCCTGCCTTTCTTTGCGTTCAAACGATCCCAATGATCGGTCAGGCTGTTCCCACAACCGGTGCGTGTCGCGCCGGGTACAAAAACTCCCGTAAAACAATCGGTTTAACGAGGCCGGTTGGCGGCCCGGGAATTGCTCCATTCGCAGGCTGGGTTCTGACCGACGACCGCCGATTTGGGTTTGGATCGTCGACTCAATCCGAAGTCGCCGTCTGCGGTGGTTTCCAGGACGACTTCACGGCGTAATCCCGAACCTAAAAGGAGCAAGCATGCATTTCGTCATTAACGGCAATGAGCTTGAGTTGGACTTCGACCCCAGAACCTCGCTCCTTGATTTACTGCGCGAGCAGCGTCACCTGTTCGGGGCAAAAAAAGGCTGCAATCAAGGCGCGTGCGGCGCCTGCACTGTCCTGGTCGACGGAACACGTATCAACAGTTGCCTCGCCCTGGCCGTGCAGTATCAGGACTGCGAGATCACCACCGTTGAAGGGTTAGGCGCACCGGGCGAGCTTCATCCCTTGCAGGCAGCCTTTGTCGAACACGATGGTTTCCAGTGCGGCTACTGTACTCCCGGCCAGATCTGCTCGGCCATCGGCATGGTTCAGGAATTGAAGTCGGGCGTGCCAAGCTACGTTAGCGCGA
>Ga0163162_10002181_pt1 | contig 18366 bp, 15 predicted proteins | sample S55metaG_FD_115310 | JGI IMG/M metagenome (GOLD analysis project Ga0163162, IMG submission 115310) | Switchgrass rhizosphere microbial communities from Kellogg Biological Station, Michigan, USA - S5-5 metaG | ecosystem: Host-associated > Plants > Roots > Rhizosphere > Soil | place: USA...
CGTTCTTTCCGATTACGTCGGACGCTTGTCTTGCATCCTAATCTTCTCGGAGACTTGTCTGATTGGCAAAACAGGCACAAGAACTTGAATCGAGACAAATAGCAGTAACTCCTCCCCTTAGATCGCATGAAAATGGTATTGAGCCTGCTGTGCCGAAACGAAAGTGTAGTCGCATTAGCCTCCGCACGCTGCTGAAACCCCACACCGCGTCGCTCAGCTTGGGTTTTCTCGCGGTGGTTGGCGAAGCGATCGCGAATCTACTGCAACCCTGGCCCCTCAAGATCGTGCTGGATGAGGTTTTCAAGGGACATGCTGGGAAATCCGATCTGCCCCATTTTGTTTATCGTTTCTTGGGTACTGATAAATTTGCCACAGTAAAGTTTGCATGTCTCGCCGTGCTCGCGATTGCTCTACTGGACGCTTTTTCCACTTATGGTGAGAAGTACCTGACGACCAGTGTGGGTCAGTGGGTCACATACGATCTGCGGCGGGGCATTTATGCCCACATGCAGCGGCTTTCATTATCGTTCCACGATCAGAATCGTACGGGAGACCTCATCAGCCGCGTGACCAGTGATGTTGATGACATTCAGAGTTTCATCTCATCGGGTTTGCTTAGCTCTCTTATCAACATCATTACGTTAATCGGAATGGTGGGAGTGATGTTTTGCCTAAATTGGCAGTTTACCTTGATCGCTCTTTCCGTAGCACCTGTCCTATTTTCTGTCGTCTACACATACACTCGGCGTATTAAGAAGGCCGCGCGGAAGGTAAGGAAGAAGGAAAGCGTCGTGTTCTCTGTGGTTGAGGAAGTGCTCTCTTCCATCCGCGTGGTGAAAGCATTTGCACGAGAACGATACGAACAGGATCGATTAGAGGAAGCCAGTTTAGATGAGGTTGAATCCTCACTACGCGCACGTAGCTTGAAAGCGAAACTCACTCCACTTGTCGATGTGATTGTGGCGATAGGCACGTGTCTGGTTTTGTGGTTTGGCGCACGCATGACACTGAGCGGAGCTTTGTCTGTCGGTTCAATGGTTCTCTTTGTGCAGTACCTGAGCAAAATGTACAAGCCCATGCAGGAACTTTCCAAAATGACGGACACGTACTCCAAGGCAGTTGTGGGCTACGAACGAATCCAGGAAATATTGCAAACCGACAATGAAGTTCGCGATCTTCGGGGAGCAAAGGCTGTCAAAAAGCTCCAAGGCAAAATCGAATTTGAACATGTTTCTTTTGCATACACAGCTGAACAACCGGTTATCAAGGACATTAATTTTTCCATCGATCCCGGACAAGTGGCGGCTTTGGTGGGACCGACTGGAGTAGGCAAGACAACCATCCTCAGCCTGATACCCCGTTTCTATGATCCCAATGAGGGCACTGTGAAAATCGATGGGACTGATGTAAAGGGCCTCCAGCAGCAATCATTGCGCCAGCAAATTAGCTACGTTTTGCAGGAGAGTGTTCTTTTCCATGGGCCACTATGGCAGAACATCGCCTATGGCAAGCCAGATGCTTCTCGGAAAGAAATTGTATGCGCCGCCAAACTGGCCAACGCCATGGAGTTTATCGAGAAGCTGCCGCAAGGACTCGATACCATTGTCGGCGAGCGGGGAATGACCCTGTCCGGTGGCCAGCGTCAACGGATTGCCATTGCCAGGGCCGTCATCCGCAATACACCGATCTTGATGCTGGACGAGCCCACTTCGGGACTCGATGCAGCCTCAGAAAAACTTGTCTTCGAGGCACTCGATCGTCTTATGGAAGGCAAGACTACTATTGTCATCGCTCACCGTCTCTCAACCATTCGCCGTGCCGACGTCATCTTTGTAGTGAATGAAGGAACCATTGTAGAGAAAGGCAAATTTCGAGAACTACTCAAAGCAGATGGGTTATTTGCCGAGCTTCATCGTCTCCAGTTTGCAGCCAAAGATACCGCTTAGCTATTTTTACAATTGATTTAGCTCGGCAATCCGCGTCTGGACCACCTTCGTGAAGGCGGTTACCTGATCGGGCGGATAACCTCCAGCTTTGAAAGCGTCCTGTATCTGTGCGGTCGATAGTTGCGCTAGTAACGATCCGACCCACTTTGCATCGTCTCGAGGCACGCGGTTTCCGACCCATCGCAACCGTACCTGATGAACGTAATGTGGTAGATCAAAGATGTACAAGATTGGCGGAAAGCGTGGGAAGCTGAAGTCCACATACGTAGGTGTAACTTTCGTGATGAATTTGGCACCCTGATAGGCTTTAAGGTTGTTCTTGGATTTCCTCTCGGTCAAACAATCTCCGGAAGCACCAAGCGCCGTCCCTAAGTCGGCTACAAGATACTCGCTTTGCTGCTTTTTGTCCTCGAAGATGGCATTGTTCTCGTCTTTCATGTCCCAGTTGCTGATAAGCGCCATCATTACTCTCAGACCATTGAATTCGCGTTTGCCTACAAAGGGATTGTGACGCCAACTCCAACTCGGACCTTTGTTCCCATCAGTGACGTGACGCTGAAGACGCACCTTCTGGACGTGATTCGGAGAAACAATGTAACCACTCCCGCGATGTAATTTGGCCGGGAGTTCGCTTACATCCAAATCCGGCACGAAGTAGTCTTCATTAGTGAAATAGCCGATGGCCCAGAGCAGACGAGTTGTTACAGTCTCCGGTTGGGCCTCAATGCCGAGTTTTGCTCTCCATTTTGTCCCGTTGGAATCCTCGACATCGAATTTGGCATTATGGCCGTGTCGGACTTCTTTTAAAAACTTAACAGGAAACTGCGGCCTGCCCTTGTCTCCACCGGGGCCATTGAACAAGTCCCTGGATCGTATGTCGCCAGGATCGGTCCAGATTACCGACGCATGGGGTACGGTTGGTGCACTTTGAACGGCTTTTTGACCGAGGGCGGAATTACAACCAACTATGCCAATGACCAATTGGGCTAGGGCCAATCGTCGAACAAATGCCATATCTCGAAAAGGCATGGGAGAACCGAATATTGGATGCCAAATTAATGATCCAGGGAATAGCCAAAGTTGTGGACGAGGAGTGCATCTAACATTCGTGCCTATATATCGCCTAAATAAGCCGCATTTATAGGGGAAAGCTTAAGGAGCACCATTGAAGCTCATAGTGCAGCCAGGTGATGGCGTAGCATCTGTACTCAAGGCCATTAAGCGGGCTAAGAAGAAAATTGAGATCGTTATTTTTCGGTTCGACCAAGCGGAAATCGAACGCGCTCTGGAAGACGCGGCGGAGCGCGGCGTGTTTGTACACGCTTTAATCGCCTACACCAATCATGGCGGTGAGAAGAACCTCCGAAAGATTGAGACGCGTTTTCTTGAAAAGGGAATTACTGTGGCCCGCACCGCCGATGATCTAGTGCGCTATCACGGCAAAATGATGCTCATCGATAGCCAGGAGCTTTACCTGCTCACCTACAACTTCACCCACCTGGACATGGAGAAGAGCCGGAGTTTCGGCATCGTGACCAGGAATCGCGACCTGGTGAAAGAAGCCTCGAAGCTCTTTGAATGTGATACGAAACGGCAGACCTATAAGTCGGGTTCCGACAAATTTATCGTAAGCCCTGTAAACGCACGAACAGGGCTGGCGGCTTTTATTAAAGGCGCCAAGCGAGAACTTTTGATCTATGACGTGGATGTGCACGACAAAGAGATGATAAACCTGCTCGAAGAGCGGAGGCTGGTAGGAGTAGACGTCAAGATTATCGGGCACGTTGCACTCAGTGAACATTTGGGTGCACGTATTTCGCGGCGCTTGCGCCTGCACACTCGAGTAATAATTCGCGACAGCAAACAAGTCTTTCTCGGAAGCCAGAGTTTGCGCAAGCTCGAACTCGACGAGCGCCGCGAGATTGGCATCATTGTCAACAATGCGAAGATCGTCAATTCCATCGCGATGATATTTGAAGATGACTGGAAGGCTTCAGCGCCTGCTGACCGCCGCGGCGACAAGAACCGGGTCACTGCAGCGGCGGAAAGAGCTTCGCGAAAAGTAACCAAAGCTGTGAGCACTCAGCTCACGCCAGCTCCGATGGTGCAACGCGTGTTGAAAGCGATTGAGAAAGAAGCGAATGTCGAAGTGAATCGTACCGAAGCCGCAGTGTTGGTAAAGGCTGCATTCAAGAAAGCCGTTAAGAAAGCTGCGGCGAGGATCGTGGAAGAAGCCGTAGCGGAGTGACAGCTGCAGGCAGGTTGTTTTTCTCCGAATACCGAGGATTTGCAAAATGAATCCGTACATCGCTCCAAGGTACGTATTAATAAGTGTTGTCTCTATTTTTCTGTTTACCTACTGTGGCGCACAAACCCAAGATGATTCTGCGATCGTCAAAGACTTTCAAGCGCGCGTGGATAAGTACATGGGATTGAGGGAAAAACAGCATCTGCTACGGCAGAAACGAGACGTAGCCGGAAAAATTGATGACGCCCATCTTACCGCACATCAAGGAGACATTTTTACACCAGCGATCGCGGAGTATTTCAAGAAACAGATCGAGACTACGATGCGGGGATCAGCGGGAGAGAAAATCCGCACTAGCCTCAGGCATGCAGAGCCGCTTACGACGGTCGGTCTGAAAGCGAACACGAAGTATCCAAACAACCTGCCACTGCAGTCTACTCCGCCTACACTGCTACTGAATCTTCCACTTCTTCCCAAAGCACTACAATACAGAATCGTAGGTTCAACGCTCCTTCTCTACGATGTACATTCTGATCTAATAGTTGATCTAATTCCTGACGCAATAGCAACCGCGTGAAATGCAAATTCAAAAAACATTGCTTAAATATTTAAATTTGTTTGGCTTATGCATCCTCGCGGCAGCGCTTCTAGGTCGCTCTCTCCAAACCGTTCCCGCAGCTAATACGTTCACAGCTTCCGGCAGCAATGGCGCTACTCGCGGAGTTGCCTTGCAAGCCTCTTCTGCAAGCACGCTTGATCTCAAGCTTCCCCTCCAGGATAAGTCTGTACGTTTCGCTGTAATTGGTGACAGTGGGACAGGTGAACGTGCGCAATACGAGGTAGCCCACAAAATGGAAGCCTACCAACAGATGACTAAGTTCGACTTCGTGATCATGCTGGGCGACAACATTTATGGGAGCCATTCACCACAGGATTTCATAAAGAAGTTCGAACAGCCTTACAAGCCCCTTCTCGATGCAAGCGTGAAATTTTATGCCTCGTTGGGAAATCATGATAACCCCAATGACGAACAGCTTTATAAGCCATTTAATATGGGCGGCGAGCGTTATTACGCCTTCCAAAAAGGTGATGTTGCTTTCTTTGCGCTGGACAGCAATTACATGGATCCGGTTCAGTTGAATTGGCTTGAGAAGAAGTTGAAGAACTCGCAAGAAACGTGGAAGATTTGCTTTTTTCACCACCCGCTTTATAACGACGGCCGTCATCACGGGGCAGACGCGGATCTGCGAACACAGCTTCTGCCACTATTTCAACGATACGGCGTCAACGCGGTGTTCTCAGGGCATGAACACGTGTATCAGAGAATAAAGCCGGAAAATAACATTTATTTCTTTGTGCTCGGCAACTCCGGAAAGCTGATGACACATGATTTTCGTGGGGATGGAGAGCGATTAAAAGGTTTCGATACGGATCAGACCTTCATGCTGGTCGAGATTACCAGCGATAAGCTTTTTTTTCAGACAATTGCACGTACCGGAGAAACGATTGATTTCGGCGAGCTGCCCAGAAACATGATGGTAAAGGACACAAAATAAAGCGAGGGGAGAACATACCATCCTCCGTGAATATCCGATGCCGAAATCACCCCATTTGGCTTTCGTTGCCGATATTTATACATACTTCCCTTGTAAAAAAGGGGTTTATGACCTACTGCACGCCAACGAGCGAATTCCTCGATACGAGAAACAGCATTCGCAAACAGACCTCGTCAGTTCTTCATCGATAATCATGGATAAGATTTAGGTCGGGGCCTACTGTACTGTCTCCGCCGTTGGACCAGCCGCTGACTGAGGCCAGGTGAACGCTAAACCAGAAGTGGTAATCATAACCGGCGCAACTGCCGGTGTCGGACGGGCAACGGTGCGCGAGTTTGCCCGGAGGGGTGCAGCTATTGGACTTCTGTCGCGCGATCCGGACCGCCTTGATGTAACTCGCAAGGAAGTAGACGCGCTCGGTGGGAAAGCCATAGCCATCGTTGGCAAAGATCATCTTAAAGCGCGGGCGGACGGCCCCATTCAAAATTGATTCTGCCAGCCGAATTTTCCGCTTGGTTCAATAACACTCGGAACTCTTTTAGTAGGAGGCTACGTCCCGCGTGATCGTTTGTCACTTTCAGCTTTTCGCTTATTTCACTGAGTTGCTTGTTTAGTTCTTCAAAGCTCGTGGACGGGGCGTTCATGGCACAGAGAATACGCCATTCTCGCTCATCGGCGAATACCACGGAAACCCTAGCACGCGAGTGCGGTCACTATTCCCCGAAAGTGCGCTTTTGTATAAGTTCAGGCCATATAGAATCTTTGTGCCCGGCGATGCCGGGGACTACGTGATCCTCTGGCCTACAGCACTCAAGGAATTTAAGGTTTTGTGAGGACGGCGACTGGAGTCGGCTAAAGAGATGGGGATGTTCCAACGGTTGCCGGTTCGTTACGTTTTCCAAGGAAAAGTCCATTAGCCGAAAGCTGCTGAGATAACTGTCGCGGGAGGGACGAACATCCCTGGTCGCCCGGCGCAGAACCTGAATCAATAGATGCAGCCCGACACGGGCGAGTGCGGGTGAACCACTCCACCCTATTGCGCCAGAATGTTCATCGTCTCTGAAAATGGACCTACATTATCCCAGGCCTTAACGGTGATGAGGTGTGCGCCCGGACTCAAATTCAAATACGTATTGAAATGCGATGCAAGGATCGAAAACACTGCAATCCCGTCCACGTACACCTTCATTCCCGATACGTTTCTGCTGTCGGTAGCACCGGCTGCGAGCAGCAGCTTTTTGGGAACGGTGGTGCTTGCCGGCGTACAGATGGTAACCGTACGGTCGTTGATGCCAAGCGTGCATGGCGGAATATCCCATTTCGCCGCAAAACCCTCCGACAACACGTTGTTAACCGGTATGGTCTGGAAGGCATTCGGTGTCGTCAGCACTCCATCCGCATTTCCAGAAACGTAAGCATTGCTGGCAAGGTCAAGCCCAATTCCGATCGGTTCTGTTATGTTCGCTGTGCAACATATTGCAGTGCCGTATCGAGTCGAGAACAATAGCCTGGCGCCGTCGATGCTCAACTCGGAAAGCCACATCAGTAAATTCGCACTGCTCGTCGGCTTCACCAGAGGGAAGTTTGTCGACTTGGATGTACCAGTGACGAACGCATGTCCAACCCCATCGGCTGCTACGTGGACCGAGAACTCATCTCCATTTTGGCCACCCAGGTAGGTTGAGTACGTCGGCTTTGAAAAGTCCATCGGCAATTTCACCACGAACCCGTCGGTGCAACGAAACTCACCCCCTCCTTCCGAGAAGTCGCAAAACTCAGGATCATGGTCCCGCTGGAAAGCATTCGCCGTGAGTGGGAAATCCATCGAGGCGGTCGAACCCACGACGTACACTTGGTTGAACGGGTCAACACTGACGCCCGTAGCGGTGTCTGAATCCGATCCGCCAATCAAGGTGGATGCAAGCAGGCTGCTGCCGTCGGGGCTTAGCTTCGCAACAAAGGCATCATAGTTTCCGTTAGATGTGCGCTGGAAGGCGCTTTGCGTAGTTGGAAAGTCGCTGGAGCCCGTGTATCCAACGATGATTGCTCGTCCATTCGAATCCACTGCAATCGCAGATGGCCAATCGTTCGCTTGTCCCACCCTGCCGCCAACACTATTGCCGCCGACGTACGTAGAGTAGAACACCCCGGAGCCGTCGCTCGTGAGCTTCATGACTACCGCGTTGGCGCCAAGCGACGGAAATGTTGGTTTGTAAGCATTGGGCGTCGTGAAGCAATCGGGACCCCCAACAGCGAGGATATAGGGATGCCTCTCACTGTCCAATGCGATCTTCTCGAAAGCCTCACCATAAGGCGCGAGGCAGGGCTTCGCATTCAGCAGCGTGGAAAAGACGAGTCCCGAGCCGGTCGCGTTCAACTTAAGGACGAAATCGCAACCTAACTGATTGGACAAAATACATCTCCTTATCCACGCGCCGGAGGTGGTTGGGAAGTCCGTAGCAGAATTAAGACTTCCTAACACGTATGCGTTCCCGGAGTTGTCAATCGCGATGTCTGCCGGGAAGGCATTGGCGATGAGGGTCGAGTACACCAACCCGGTCCCGCCACGATTCAGCTTCGCCACGAACATTGTTCGAAATCCGGTTTGCGAGTTGCTATCCGGTGTCGGCGTGTGTCGGTATGCTCCCGAGGTTGTGGGAAACACGCTCGCATCCGTTGTGCCGGTCACATACTGATATCCGTTTGCGTCCACCGTCGACGCCCTAATAACCGTATATGCGTTTCCATTGAAGTATGTGGAATATGAAACCTTGGGGCGAGTGGCTGTTTGTGCCGTGGAGAAAGCTGTGGCTAATACGAAGAATGTGGCGAAAAGGGGCCCGTGCAGTTTCATAAATCGGCCTCCGTGAAAGGAACCACTTCTTAGAGGACGGGGTCAGCTCGAACGTTGCACCGTGGTATCAATTGTCCAAAAGAGGCGGGTACACTCACAATCCAAATTTTCCTGATAGGAGTCACTGATAAGCCATCCCAGCTATTCATGACGCGATTTGACACACACAGTAAAGTCATTCAAGATGCAGTTGCCAAAAGGCGTGAATTGGCCTATAGCAGTAGGTAAAGACAAACTGACGAAGCCCGAAGCCGTGAGAAAGGGAGCTGAAGTCATCGCATCAATCGGGGTGAACACGACAGAACACCTCGAAAGGGCTTTGAATATCGCTCCAATTGTCACGTTCAGGCAACGTGTTGAATGGTGCCGTAGATATCACAAAGCATGGATGGATGGGAAACCGAGTTCCGTCCTCAGCATGGAAAGCCAACTCACAAAGCACATCCTTCCCACGGTTCGGTTCCCTGCCCTTGGACGCTGTTGACGAAACAGCGGTACAAGAGTTCGTAGCCGGTCTGAAGAGGGCCACGTTTAAGCTGACGAAGCGAAACGGCAGCCTCATCAAAACGTACAAGCTGAGCCGCAAAACGATTCTCAATGTCGTAGGAGTGGTGAAGCTGGTCCTCGGAAAGAAAATCTGGATGACTTGGGAGTTGGATTTTGGGGAAGCCGGCAGCCCCAGAGCAACGCTATTTCACCGAACAACAGTTGAAAAAGATTATCGAATCAGCCGAAGGCCAATACTCTGTTCTCTTTGCATTGCTGGCAGGAACAGGAATGCGACGGGGCGAGGCAGCCGGACTGCATATCGACGATCTTGATCTGGACAACCGCGTGATCTACGTTCGCCGTCAGGTCTGGTCCGGAACAGAAATAACCCCCAAAACCAGAAAGGGCGTTCGACAGATTGATATCGACCCCTGCCTTGCTGAAATGCTGAGACGGCACATCGGAGACAAGAAAGCTGGCCGCGTGTTCGAAGCGCGGAACGGTTCTCCCCTCTCCGGCGACAACATCCTCAAGCGTGTACTGCATCCGCTTCTGAAGCGACTAGGAATTCCTAAAGCCGGTTTACATGCATTCCGGCATTCTCGGGTAACCATGCTTCGTAAGAATGGCACGCCTGCGGATTTACAGAAACAATGGATTGGGCATTCATCCTTGCGAACAACAGACAGGTATTCACATACGGATCAGGAACTCGAATACCGGCGTCTGAATGCGAGCAAAGTTGGATTGAATCTTGTTGTTGGACCCAATGGACCCAATTTGGGGGTAGCGTTGGCTTAATGAAAAAAGCCACGCAAATTACGTAGCCTGAAGGGTTTGTATTTGGTTGCGGGGGGGATTTGAACCACCGACCTTTGGGTTATGAGTTACCCGACTTAGAGTGAGTTTAAAAAATCCAGCGGCACTGATGGCAAGTTTGGGAAACTCTGAGAAACTTTTCGTACGGTCTAATGGGAGCGGATTTGGATTGCATCCAAAGGGGCGCACTCTCGATCCACATGTTCCATTTGCCGGCGGGCAGGTTCAAGCAGATCAACTCTTTGTCCTCTTCCTTCGCTTCTTGCAAAGATCTTGCAGTACGTATTTTTGCAAGATTCCGTCGATGAATGTCCCATCATTTGTGCAACGAAAGATCAGCTACGCCGCGAGCACCAATCCTGCCTCGCTTGCTTCAAAATCCGAGTCCAACGAGCAGAGCACGTGAGGTTCGATGGGCAGAACGGACACCGGATCCCCGTAGAAGTTGAATGTGATCGAAAATCTGGTTTTGAGTGCTCCCTATCTTGTCAGCTTAACGCGAAAATCGTAGTGCTTCGGTCTTCCTGACCCCGGAACCGCGGACGAAACCACAAAGGAATAGACATCCGACTTGAGCCTCTGGATTGGTAAGTCAAACACTAAACGAGCATCGCCGGAATCTGAAATGAGTGGCAGTAGCCGAGCTGACCAAATCGGCCCATTTTCTGCATTGGTTTCAAGATGCACATCGTATGCGCCTAGACTAGGTCCTTGCAGAACAATGTCCACCATGATCCGTTTAGTGGAAGGCTTGATTTCAACGTAGGGAATCTGTGTGCCGTCACCGCGAGAGCGATCCGACACCAATGTTAGAGCGAGTATCGGTGACTGCAAAAGCTGCGCATCCGTCACCAGGCTTGCGGAATGCTCTCGTTCTCGTGCAAGCAGGCTTTCGAGACGCGCTTGGTTCTTCCGAACGCTGAATATGTAAATCAGACTCCCGACGCTAAGCAGAATCAATGCGACGATCTGCCCGTAGGGTCTGAAATGTGATTGCCAAGGAACAGCCGATCTATAATCAATCCTCTCCTGAATGACGTTCGTTCTATTTGAAAGAGGAGCATCTAGCCTTGCCTCCGCCAAATCATGCGGCTTCTCGAAATGATGTCGCAAAAGCCGGGCGAATCGTAATTTCTCCTTGCGTTCAGGAGGTCGCAGGAAATATCCATCAACAGCATCCTTGTCCGCAGAATCCAGCGTCCCATCCAAGCAATCGTCTATGATCTCGTCTTCAATCGATTCAACCATCTCAGACAACTCATCATTGAAAAGTATGTCATTGCTTAACTGATCTTCGAGTTCTTTATTGCGATCGAGCCTCCCCAGCAAGTACTGACGGACTAGGCTACGATCGGGAAGATTGCTTTTCATTTACATTACCTCAAAACGCCTCAGTTTAGTGATCGCTTGGTACATTCAACAACACACATACGGAGTTCCTTGCGAACTCTGCACATCCTGATCCGTAATGCATTTCCCCCTCCCACTCCATCAGCCAATAGCCTCCTGATTTCGATCTTGTCGCGTCCCTGACCACCGTGATACTTGGCTACGATATCGCGGTCTCCGGGCGCTAGTTGACCCAGGCAGCGCTCCAAACATTGCAGCTTGAGTTCGTGCACGTTCGTGTCCTGATACTCGGGAGACACGACGTCGCCGTCCAGGGTGACTGACTTGCGCTCTCGTATATCCTGGTACCAGACATTTCTTGCTACTCCGTAACAATAAGCAAGTGGGCGTGGACACTCCGCGCACGATTCAATTTTTCCGACTACAATATCCACAGTTTTATCGAACAGCTCATCCGGGTCCGCGCAACCTTTATGAATGAAGAACCTGACCAATTTCATCCTGATCATTTGATACTCTCGCACAGCCAGCTCATCATCCTCAGATAACCAGCGAAGAAACTTACCGAAGCCCTCCGGCGTGAGCGTCCTCTTCGCTTCTTGTGCTGCCATAGGCACCTACAATAATGCAGCCTCATGAAGTGAAACGTTCTATCTGTAGTCTCCCTGCAATACAAAACCCGCCCAGTAGTAAGGCTTGGACCACTGCTCGTCCTGTGCCATCTCGAGTTGGGCGCCGCGCAATGCCGAGCCGGGGCTTTCGCCCCTCCTTATTCGTGCATACAGTCTTGACATGAGAGTGGCAGTAGCAGCGTCGTTTACTTTCCACAAGCTTGCAATGACACTCCTTGCACCTGCAAATAGAAAACCGCGTGGCAAACCAATGATCCCCTCCGAATCCAGGTCCTTACCCAGTGCCGAGTCACAGGAACTGAGGACCACCAGATCGGCTGAAAGCTTCAATTTGTAAATGTCCCCCAGGCGTAAATACCCGTCCTGCCTTCTGCCCCTCCTGTCTACCAATGACAGGATCAGTCCTGACATTTCCGGATGCTGAGCGTCGACCAACCCGTGCGTTGCGAAGTGTATCAGACGAAAACGTGTGAGCCCATCTGTGAGCACGTTGGCGCGGCTCGCGTCAAAATCCAGCGCAACAAGCACGTCTTGAGGATTCCCAGACCTCAGCACGCTTGCAATGGCATTGGCCTCGTCGCGTGAAGCTGGTAGTCTGGCAATGTACTGAGCCGCCCCGACGTCGCGGATGGCTCGGTTCAAAGTGGCGGGTCGATCCTCATAACTTCTCCGGTCGCGTGCACCACGCGTTGAGACTCGCTCATCATCTGGTTCAAAAACCGGATCGGCAATAATAGCTGCAGTGGCTGTTGGTGGAAGTCTGTTCGATATTCCCTTTCGCAAAGTTCCAAGTACAGAAGCTGAAGGCAAAACGTCGATTTCATAATGATTGACCAGAAGTTCTTTGGGCGCACCTGCGCCAGGAAATGGAAGCGCCGAAAACGGAATATATTGGAGAGATTCATCAGGCACGAGGAGTATGCGTTTTGGCCCGGTAAGAGGGATACCACCCAAAAGCAATCGTGATAACTTCTGAGCATGGAGTCGATATGCCTGATCGGTTTTGCGAACTCTCGCCTGGTAGTCGACCGCACTCTCTCCGTTTCTCAGCTGCGGAGGGACGAGCGCCTTGCGAAGGGCGTCGATTGATTCCCTGATTCGAGCCGACTTCGGCAGTTCGTGCGAGGTAATCTCGTGTTGGTCTACGACCCAAACATAACTCTTCTCATCACCGAGCGCGTATTCAAGCAGAACCGTATCTTCGCTTCCAATCTCTGTCTGTACTTCCTCCAGTGTCAGAGTCGGCGGCACTGAAGACGTTGCCTGTTTTGCTCCGACTGGACGAACGTCCGTTGAATCATCCGCTTCCAATTGCCTTCTTAGAAGCTCATCACAGGGGGCATCTTGATCAGATGTGGTAAGCAAATCCAGAAGGGATCGCACTTTGCTTCTTTCAGAAGCCTCAAAGGCCTTCTTTGCGAAACCGAGTTCTGGTTCCAGTTGATGGAGCAACATCAGTACTTGTACGTAAAGTGCATAATAGCGGCGCACAGACGCGAAGTACAAAGCGCGCGTGTCAAAGTGCGAGATACTAATTCTCTGGTTCTCGACTATGCCAATTGTTTTCTCAATGGCTAACCGAGAGTCTTCCAACCGATTCAATCGCCGATAGATCCAGGCTAACTCATACTGTATCTTAGCCGTCTCTTCGATCTGACCTGTCTTGTTCTTCAAAGCGTTTGCCCGTTCGAAAGATGCAATCGCTTCGGCGTACTTCCCTTGAATTGCCTGCAGGTGACCAATGCGGATCAGAGTGTCGCTTTCACCATAGATGTGATCCGCGGCACGATAGGCTTCGAGCGAACGGCGATAAAATACTTCGGCCTTGGTAAACCTGCTCTCCGCTTCGTGAGCACTCGCAATGTTCGAAAAGGCTGAGGCTATCATCCAAGGAGCGTGTGCCTTACGTCCGAGGCGCAAGTCCACCGAGTACATCGGCAGCAGCCGTTTGTAGTTTTTCATAGCTGTCAGGGCTTCGCCCATTCCGCTAATTGCCTCGTGTTCTCCCTGCAAATCCCCGACAGCCGCAAAGGCAGCCTTACCACTTTGGTAGTACTCCAGGGATTTCTGCCAATCGCCCGTTGCGCGGTTGGCGTATCCCAGCCCATTCAGCACGCTCGCCTCTTCATCCCTATCACCGATCTCGTGGAATAGAGGTTTCGCGATACGGTAGTTGCATTGTGCAGTTTCAAATTCCCCCGTTAGGATCGCGAAGGTCCCCAGGGCAGCATGTACTTGGGCAATGCCAAAGTGATTTTCAGCCGAAGACCATAATCGTAAGGCCTCTCCTGCTGCTTGTAGAGCCGCCAGCCTTTCGCCACCTTGAAAAAGGGCGTATGCAAGCATAAGGAGTGCTTGCGCCTGCCCATTGTCGTCCTTGGCTGCGACGTAAAGCCCGCGGGCACGTCTGAGGCAGTCCGCGCTCCCCGAATAGTCACCGCCAGAATGGAGAACTTCACCGCGCGCCTCTAGGGCTTCGGCTTGTGCCCTTTCGCTAAGGTTTTCGCAGAGGCTCAATGCCTGCCGTGAATAATTATCCGCGAGGGAGTACGATCCTGCCGTCGCATAAGTTCGAGCGATATCGCTCAATGCCCTACATCGCAATTCCAGGTCTTGTGCGACTTTGAAAGCTTCGTCAAAGGATTTTTGCGCCTTGTCGAACTCGCTGAGGATCAGATAGATCTCACCGATCTGAAGGTGTGAGTCGGCCGCCTCGTCGTACGAGCGGCTGGCAGCAAAGAGGCGCGAACTTTCTCGGAATAACCTGGTTGCCGCCAATAGGCCGCTGGCGGTCTGTCTCTCGCGAAGAACCGTCGCCTTTCGGGCCGATTCTCTAGCCTTTTTTAGTAAAAGATTTTCGCCACGCCCCCCCGGGGATGTGTTGACAGAAGTTTCCTTGCTGCCTGCACCCGAAGTTTCATGACTGTCAGCTTGCTCGGCAGAGCTCAACTTTCTAGCGCCATTTATAGCGGATGACAGGGGGAGAGCGCACGCAAGCAGTGCCGCAATGATGTGCCATCTCATAATCCCCCGCTCCGCCGGGTCCCGCCGAAAAGCAATTTGCACACCGGTAGCTGTATCTAGTCACCAGTGCTCACGCTCCACGCTTCAGCGCCAACCGCTCCAGCTCTTTGGTCAAATATTCGTTCTGCTTCTGAAGTTGCCTGATTTCCACGCTAGCCTTGTCACTACCTCCGCCCCAGCCTCCGGGCGCTGCCAATAAATTCTGAACGACCTGTTCAGCGGAATAGTGCAGATCTAGCTTGTCGGGAAACCTCCGGGCCAGCGCACGTGACCATCCCTGCTTGATGAAAGCGCCCCAACCGTCATCCTTAAAAAAGGGCAACTGCGCAAAATCTGCCTCTAGCTCTTCTATTCTTCCATTACGTGCCTTTCGTGCATTGCCGGGTCCACCTTTCACCAGCGACGGTAGGTTTAGGATTCCGGTTTGGTTTTCGCCCAACAATCTCTTGATTTGCTGATTCTCGTCCTCCTCGAAGGAGTACGGAAAATATATAGAAACGCCATGACAATTGTGCACATTTGGTCTGGTTTCATTGGCGATAACGTACTCTTCATTGGCTATCGCTTCACGAACTTGCTTACATGCATCTTTCAAGTCACCGCTATACTCCTTATCCCCACACCCGTTGTCGTCCAAACTCTTGGGCAAGTTATCGCAAAAGTCATAAAGATCCACGAACAACCCCAGAACAAAGTCGCGAGAAATCTTACGAGCATCGACGATCGCATTACCAAAAGCCTTGTCAGCGACTGAGCTCAGCATATGACCAGCAAGTCTACTCACCGGCCCCGTGATTGCTTCTATTTTTTGTAAGTTGAGGCTCGAAAGCATGATCTCTCCTACGCCGTTGCGAGACGTGACGAGGTAGTCTCGAAAGGACTCGACATAGATCTTGGGGATTAATCTGCAAACAATTTCCGGATCCGTGCCATGTCCGTACAGTTCCTTCAGAATTCTTTCATAAGGGAAGCTAACGTCTGGCACGTCATCCTGCGATGCAATCATGAAGCTAACGCAGTCCTGAAGCACGCTGGCGAGTTCAATCATGCTCATCGAACAGGCATCGAGAGCAACAATGTCGAGCCTGTTGTTTTCGTTGAATTTTGTACCTGCCAAGGCACTCTTAAGTTTCCCAGGAGTCAGATATCTCCTCCCCTTGATACTTGGATCCCGGTCCAGCAGCAGTTCCGTCCCGTGCCCCCACAGAATTAAACAGTAGTTTCTATCTTTGGGCTCCTTGAGAGGCTCAGATGCCCACTTCACGAAACTGGTTAGGGTCTTTGGATCCGCCATGTTGAGAGTCTCAATTTTCTCTCCAATCTCGCTGAGTGGTACGTCTTTGTTCTTGCCCTCAAAACGGTATCGGAATGCCTCTCCGCTTCCGTTATTGGGGTCGAATAGTGCCATTACGATATCTCCGTCGTCCGACACCGCTCGTCTGAATTGATTCAAGGAGTCGATTGCGAAGTTAGCCAAAACATCGTCCGCCGAGATGTAGACCATGATGGTCCAGTTCTTACTGACATGTTCGTCATTCATATGTTCCTCTCTCTCATGGATTGAAATTTAGAACCCGGGTAGGGATGGCCCCGAACGAAAACGACAGAGTCGCGGTTCATCGACCGTCTCAGGGTATTCACGTTCCGTTCGAGGTATCCATACTTGAGTGACCCAAATTCAGAAAACATTTCAGACCTTCACAACACAATATTTGTTCTGCGGAGGGCTTGAACTTGATAATCGGGATTTGCACCACTTGAGAACCGCAAGAAAAAACTGTCTGAATCTTGCACCTTCGCCGTTCCAAAATCAATGAAAAGCTAGTGCGAGGCCGCCCCACCCAGGGCAATCATCGCAACGCGGAGAGGGGGCTGCCTTCACACGCATGATTTCATTGGTGTTACGAGAAGACTCCCTGAGTCCATCCTCGCAAGATCAATCAGGCTGTCCCTAATTTCAGGTCCGTCAACACCCAGACGGCAATCGCGGGCCGAGATACCGGCAACATGCGGCCTTGCAAAGGTGCACCGAAATCTGGTGGAAGGGGTTCAGTCGATGAGTGAGCCAAGCTATAGCGCGCCTTGTTTGGCTGCCGTTCCAGCAAGCGCCGATCCTCGAACGGGTGCGTTGATCGAAACCTTCACCTCCGATCGATGCAGGCATGAACGGAAGATATAGCGGCTGTAGTTCACGAATCTATAAAAGAGCGTGCAGCAATTGGTAACTAACCGTGGAGGAGGTCTCAGTGCGCCAGTTAGGGATTCAATATTCAAAGAGGTGTTCCAAAGCAAATGCTTTCCCATCATTGCTCGATGCTTTCCGAGCTTTTCCGAAGAACTGAAATGTTTAGATCTTTTACTCATATGAAGCTGGGGGATGTTTCCACCAATTTCAGTTCAGGCTCCGCTGGGGGAGCCTCAAGGAGAATATATGAAGCGCAACCACATGATGACTCTGTTCACATTGACATTGTCTGTGTTGATCAGTGTTCTATGCTCTGCACAGACTATAGTGAGGGCAACCGTTCCTTTCGACTTCACGGTCGGGCACACCGCAATGCCTGCCGGGACTTATGACATCAGTCCTCTCACGGACTCTACTATTGTGATCACGGACAGCAAAACAGCGAGCACCGTAGTAGATCTATTCCGCCGGGAGCAGGATCGCAATGGCGACAACACACCAAAGCTGGTGTTCCACAAGTACGGCGACAAGTATTTCCTGTCGCAGGTTTTGCGTGGACACGGCGGAGCGATAATGCAGCTTCCTACGTCGAAACTGGAGGAAGAAACACAAATCGCAAGTCGCGGTATTCCACAGAAAGCTGTCGTAGCTGCCAAGTAGGAGCCACCACTACAGCGACGGGCCCGGAGCTAAACGGCTCCGGGCTTTTTCCTAGTTAATTGTGTTCTCGCTGTCTTGATCGCTTTAGCACCAGCCATGTGAAACCGCGATTGCACAAGACAGGGCGACTCTTACCTGGTGTGGAGCCCACAGTTCGAGAAGGAAGGGAGTGCCAGGGCGGGCTGCACTACCGAAGACTCGGATGGTGAGACCTGCCATGAACAAAAGTCATTCTATCAACTTCGGTGTGCCACACGATTTCCCGCTGGTTTGCACCCTTGGCCGCACTGCTGCTGTCATGCCCGCACCGCCAGAATTGCCTTGTTTGTTCCTCGGTTGTCCGAGCCGCGCCTAGCGACCGACACATCTGAGATTCCACTTTGAGGACCTTTAGAATGCGCTCGCGTCTGCCGAAATGTTTTTGGGAATTTCCGCATACGAGGTAGGCGATAGCCAGCACGTCCAGTAGAGCAGTCCTGAGGTTCAACGCTCAAGCCGTGGAATGTGAATCCGACAGAGGAGAGCCAAAAACGAAATGAGATTTCACTCTTTTAACGCACTCTATTTGGAGCGACTTCGTTCTGGGGACTCCGGGGTAGAGCA
>Ga0163162_10002182_pt1 | contig 18354 bp, 24 predicted proteins | sample S55metaG_FD_115310 | JGI IMG/M metagenome (GOLD analysis project Ga0163162, IMG submission 115310) | Switchgrass rhizosphere microbial communities from Kellogg Biological Station, Michigan, USA - S5-5 metaG | ecosystem: Host-associated > Plants > Roots > Rhizosphere > Soil | place: USA...
CCCATACGCATGGTCGATGCGATAGAAGATTTCATTGCTCTACGGAATGAGATCCTTGCTTCTAATTGTTTTGCAACACCTTCTGCAACTAATTGTGCATCAAGTTCCGGGCGTTTAATTTCGAAGATGTTAATTTGAATTTCCTTTTTAGTCAATTTCTTTAACTCTTCTTTGATTTTATCAACCTCAGCACCTGCTTTACCGATTACAATACCCGGACGAGCTGTGTGGATGGTAACCGTGATACGTTTTAACGTACGCTCGATAACCACTTTTGCAACACCGCCTTTTGCGATACGGGCAGAAAGGTATTTTCTTATTTTCTCATCTTCAACTAATTTATCGGAGTAGTTGTTGCCACCGAACCAGTTAGAATCCCATCCTTTGATAATTCCTAATCTGGCACCTATTGGATTTGCTTTTTGTCCCATTTCCTAATTAGTTTTGAGTTGTTTCTGTATTTTTACTATCTACAATCAGCGTTACGTGGTTAGAACGTTTACGAATTCTATATCCACGGCCTTGAGGAGCTGGACGTAAGCGTTTCAACTGACGGCCACCATCAACCATAACTGTTTTTACAAAAAGTTGGTTTTCTTCAGGGCGGGCACCTTCATTTTTAGATTCCCAGTTTTTGATAGCAGATAATAATAATTTCTCAACTCTTATTGCTGCTTCTTTATTGGTAAACTTTAAAATGCTCAATGCTTTTTCTACACGTTCACCTCTGATAAGATCTACAACCAAACGCATCTTACGCGGTGAGGTTGGACAATTGTTTAATTTTGCTATTGCTTCCATTGTCTAATTATTTTTTCTTTTCAGCGTGTCCTCTGAATGTTCTGGTTGGAGCAAATTCTCCCAACTTGTGACCAACCATGTTTTCTGTAACATACACAGGGATAAACTTGTTACCGTTGTGTACTGCAAATGTATGATTAACGAAATCTGGTGATATCATTGATCTGCGTGACCAAGTTTTGATTACAGACTTTTTGCCTGAATCATTCATAGAGTTTACTTTTTTCTCTACGTTATGGTCAATATAAGGTCCTTTTTTTATCGAACGAGCCATTATTTCTTCCTTCTCTCTATGATGTAACGATTAGAATATTTTTTAAGTTCTCTGGTTTTGTAGCCTTTAGCTAAAACACCATTTCTTGAACGTGGGTGACCACCTGATGATCTACCTTCACCACCACCCATTGGGTGATCTACTGGGTTCATCGCTACCGGTCTAGTTCTCGGACGACGGCCCAACCAACGTTTACGACCTGCTTTACCTAATACTTCGTTTGCGTGATCTGAGTTAGATACAGCACCGATAGTAGCCAGACAAGTAGTCAGGATTAAACGGGTTTCGCCTGAAGGCATTTTTAAAGTAGCATATTTACCATCGCGGGCAGCTAATTGTGCATAAGCACCTGCACTACGAGCCAATTGTGCTCCTTTTCCAGGGTGGATCTCCACGTTGTGGATGATAGAACCTAATGGAATGTTCGATAATTTTAAAGTGTTACCTACTTCTGGTGCTGCTTTGTCGCCCGATAATAATACCGAACCAACTTGCAATCCTTCAGGAGCGATGATATAACGCTTCTCGCCATCTGCATAATGTAATAATGCGATGCGGGCAGTACGGTTTGGATCGTATTCAACAGTAGCTACTGTTGCAGGAATATCGAATTTATCGCGTTTGAAGTCGATTAAACGATATGATTTTTTGTGACCACCGCCCATGTAGCGCATAGTCATTTTTCCTGTATTGTTACGTCCACCAGACTTTTTTGATGATACAACCAATGATTTTTCGGGCTTGGTTGCTGTAATCTCCGTAAAACTAGCACCAACTCTGAAGCGGGTACCTGGAGTAACTGGTTTAAATTTTCTTAAGCCCATAGTTATAATGAATTATTAAATTAAAGGGTTGCGTAATAATCTATTGTTTCGCCGTCTTTTAACGTTACGATTGCTTTTTTGTATTTCGGGCTACGGCCAGATACAAAACCTGCTTTAGTGTAACGAGATTTAGCTTTTCCATCAACAACCATTGTGTTAACTGCAACGATGGTTACACCGTACAATTTCTCAATAGCAGCTTTGATTTGGATTTTGTTAGCCTTGTGGTTAACACTAAACGTGAAACGGTTAGATTTCTCAGATAAAGCTGAAGCTTTTTCGGTTAATATTGGTTTTTTTAAAATTTCCATATTATTTGGCAAACGCCTCCTCCAAAGTTTTAACAGAATCAGCAGTTAACACAAGTACACCAGCGTTTAATACATCATAAGTATTTAAATCTGCTGCAGAGATTACTTTAGTTTTCTGAACGTTTCTGCTTGATACATAGATATTATTATTTTGTGCAGGTAAAACCAACAAAGTTTTTTGATTATCTACTTTTAAAGCAGCCAATAAACTTGTATAGTTTTTAGTTTTAATCGTATCGAAGTTGAAATCTTCTAAAACTACCACGTTATTGTCTTTTGCTTTATAAGCTAAAGCCGATTTACGTGCTAATGATTTTAATTTCTTGTTCAATTTAAAACTGTAATCACGTGGCTGAGGACCGAAAACACGACCACCACCGTTAAATAACGGAGATTTAATGCTACCAGCACGGGCACCACCTGTACCTTTTTGTTTGTATAGTTTGCGGGTTGAACCAGCAATCTCATTACGTTGTTTAGATTTGTGAGTACCTTGACGTTGGTTAGCCAAATACTGTTTTACATCTAAATAAATCGCGTGGTCGTTAGGCTCGATACCAAATACCGATTCAGGAAGTTGCACCTTGGCACCTGTTTCTTTACCTGAAATGTTTAATACTTTAACTTCCATCTGATTATTTGTCTAAGATTACGTAAGAACCTTTAGCTCCTGGAATGGAACCACTAACTACTAATAAGTTTTGCTCAGCATAAACTTTCAAAACCTGTAAGTTCTGAACTTTTACCCTGTCTCCACCTGTTCTTCCAGCCATGCGCATTCCTTTGAATACACGTGATGGGAATGATGATGCTCCCAATGAACCTGGGGCACGTAAACGGTTATGCTGACCGTGAGTCTGCATACCAACACCGGCAAATCCGTGGCGTTTTACAACACCTTGAAAACCTTTACCTTTTGAGGTACCTACAACATCAACAAAATCGCCTTCCGCGAATGCGTCAACGGTTACCACGTCACCTAAATTAAGTGAAGTTGTAAACGAATCGAATTCTACCAGCTTGCGTTTCGGAGTTGTGTTTGCTTTCGCGAAATGGCCTTTTAACGGTTGAGTTGTGTTTTTCTCTTTTTTCTCATCATAACCCAGTTGGATTGATGAATACCCGTCTTTTTCTTCGGTCTTTACTTGTGTAACTACACAAGGCCCAGCCTCGATTACCGTACAAGGAATGTTTCTTCCTTCGGCATCAAAGATACTGGTCATTCCTACTTTTTTTCCAATAATTCCTGACATTTTATCTTTTCTTTTTAACACCCATCGAAGCAGTAGGGCTTCGTTCAAGGTGGTTGTACATCCCCCGAAAGGGACGGCAAAGATAGGCAAGAATTATTAATTTTCAAATAGTTAGCTAAATATTTTTTCAAATAAATTGCTGATATGATGGGATTTAACTTAAAAATGGATGCCAATGGGCTATTATAGCGTTTAAGGCAATAGTTATATATTTGACTGAAAGCGCTTTATCCTTAGTTTTCAATAAAAAAAAAGCATAAAATCTAACGTAAACTGCGGTCATGAATTGTTTTACAAAAATAGCTTATAGACAGTTTTATGCAACCATAAACAATCATGTTATCCGAAAACAAACCACCACATATAATCGCTTTATCAATGTCGTTTTTAATCTTGTCCATTTCTCAGGCTGAACAATTACAACATTGCTATTTGAAAAATTAATGTGCTATCCCACCGTTAAGGCTAATGGTTATGATAGCTAAAATAATAAATCCTATCAGTACATATAGGTAATCGCGTTCAATCAAAAAGCTAAAGATCGCAAAAACGATGCGCGCAATCGGTGTAAAAATAAGCATGAGTATGCCGAACTGTACAATAGCATCACCCTGAAAACTAGCTACTCCCTTAAATATGCCCAAAATGGAAGAAAACTTACTAAGTTCCGGTTTGAAAACTTTATAGTCGGTAATGGCTCCTTTATTATGGATGAGGAAAATGGCACCTCCGATTAAAACAATGGACATCGAAATGATTACCCCTGCACGTAAAAGCGTACCGAGAATTACCTGGATATCCTTATCGTTCAGATTTTCTTTTTTTGCTGTATCCATTATAATCCACTTATTCCTTTATAAATCATCTGTAATGCCAAAAAAGCAACTACAACGGCAAATACAATTTTAAGTTTATCGGTTTTGGCCTTTACCAATACTTTCGAGCCCACTGTTGCTCCTGTTAAAACACCAATACATACGGGCATGGCAATGCCGGGATCAATCTGGCCACGGTGCAGATAAACTACTGCACTGGCTGCTGCCGTAACGCCCATCATAAAATTACTGGTTGTAGTTGATACCTTAAAGGGTAATCGCATAATATTATCCATTGCAATTACCTTTAGTGCCCCACTTCCAATGCCCAGTAAGCCTGATAAGGTTCCGGCAAAAAGCATCATTAAAAAACCTCCCGGAACATGTTTTACGGCATAGGGACGATCAACACCTTTATCGGGGTAAGATCCGTTGAGTCTAAAAAACCTGGCCCATTTATCGGTATCTTCCAATGTAGTGTGATCTACCTTTTTCTTTAAAGTCATGATAGCCGAAAAGATTAAAATACAGCCAAAAAGAATAGCAATATAGTTTGCATTAAGATAAACGGCTACAATTGCGCCGCAAATGGCACCTATGGTTGTAGCGATTTCTAAAAACATCCCGATCCGGATATTGGTAATGCCCTCTTTTACATAAGCAGCAGCTGAACCTGAAGAGGTAGCGATCACCGAAACAATGGATGCACCAATAGCATAGTGAATGTCAACACCTAAAGCGAGTGTAAGCAACGGAATGATGATTACCCCCCCGCCTAAACCAGTTAGCGAACCTAATAATCCGGCTAAAAAAGCACCTAATAAAACGATAATGGTAAACAGCAATACCGACATGCGGGCAAATATAATGTACTGTTTTTGCCTAAACGAAAGATTAAGGGAATAAAATAAAGTCTATATGGTATATGGATAAATAGAATTTTGAATGAGTGAATGATTGAGTAGGTGAGTTTTATAAGAGAGAATAATAGGCGTTTACTCATTCAGTAATTGATTCATTCAAAATTCAATAATTCTCTCATTCCATAATTACTTATAAAGCTTGCTTTCCTTACTCAAATCAAGACCCTGAAAACTTTCAAGTAGTTCGAAAGCAATTTGCCTAACTGTTTCGGCTATTGGGGAAATCGTTGATTTGTTGCCATTGCCATCTTTAACTGTCCAGCCTGAAGTGTTTAGCAATAACGGACTGGAATTAGCCAGCGATTTAATTATTTTAGCTCTTGTAAAAGCAATACTATCCGAATCAATAATTACTTTTTTATTGTTCCACCAGTTTTCCTGCGATACGGTTGTTAAAGCAGAACGATCTAATTTGGCCAAATAACTCCAGTTTTTTCCGGCACGATGTGCTAATTTTAATAAGCCGATAAAATTGGTAAGGCTTTTGGAGTTGTAAATCTCAGAACTGCAATACATATCTAGGTGACTTAATTTAAGCTGACTTACCAATGCTTTTGCCTGATTGGAGTTATGGAAAATCACCATGATTCGCTCTGCAATCGGATAGATAACAGATTCGTTTCCGTTATCGTATTCACCACAAAGTATTTCAATCTCCTTTAGTTCTCGCTGCAGCTGCGAAAGCAGTTCAGGTTTATTTAAAGTGGCTTTCATCCCCAATGGTTACTTACCCAACCTTTTAATCATCTCCGCACTCAAATCCCTGCCATCATTTAAACGATTGGCAAAAAATGATTTGGCTGCTTCGAAATGTTCTTTGTAGCCTTTTAAATCACCATAGCCAATAATTGATGCCCATTCGTGCACGGCGGTATGGAATTCCAAATCATCACCACGGATAGATTTATCATATAAAGCGGTATGAATCGATTCTTCGAGCATTTCTTCATTCTTGAAAAGATATTCGGCAATACCTAATCTCAATTTAAAAGGAGGCGTTTGGCAGATCAGGTTATCGTAAGGATTTACGCCCATTTTATACCAGGCATATACCATACTTAATAAACTAAGATGTGAATTGGGTTTTTGCTTATGGCTGGCATCCGATAGACTGAATTCTTTCATGATATTATCATCCAACAGTAAAAGCGAACGGCTTTCATGAAAAACGAAATCGCGGGCTGCATAGATTTTCTCTCTAAATTCAGCTTCATTTTCACAGATCATCAACTTAAAGAGTTCAGATTCTGCCTGAGCATAATATTTTACCTGTTTTTGTGCATAAGGATTTAAAATGGCCAAACCGGCATAAATGTGCGATTTATAGCTAAAAATTCTCAGGGTAGTTAGAATCTTTACGTTATCAATGCCACCTGCATAAGCAGGATTATCCCAGGGGAAGAAACCCGCATTCTTCCAGGCAGAGCCCATGCTCTCAAAACCCATGTGCGTAACCGCTTGCGTATCGGCTACAATACGATCATGCTCCCTGTAATCGTCCATTTCGATGATGTTCGATTTTAAAGATTTATAGATCTCAAGCGCCTGCGCATAAACCTCATCGGTAGCACGGTGACGCACCACCACAAGCGTTTGCCCCTCCGGACTAAAAGCCGGACCATGCAAAGAGTGGCAGGTTACAATCTGGGTATCTTCTGGAAGGTGTTTTTCAAAAGCAGCAATTTCCGGGTGTTTAACAGAAGTTTGTCCGGCAACAATGGCACCATATTTTGTTGAGCGGGCAAAAGTAGCCACCACTTCATCAATTTTTTCGGCTTCAACACAGTAAATGATAAAATCAGATTTACGTGCCACCTCATGGCCATCAATTAAAATTTCGATCCCTTTTGGTTCAAGCTCATTTTTTAAATCTGTAAAACGAAAAGGCATATCTGCCCCACACACCTTGTAACCAGCATTTACAAACGATAAAGCGTACAATTTGCCCATATCGCCCATACCAATAATTCCTATTTGCATGAAACAAATGTAACCTATCGCAAATAATTTTATAATAAAACTTAGATAAAATTGTTATTTAGAATGTTAAACCCATATAATTTTATCGATTTGCCAAAATCTTAAACAATTTTATTAACCGCAAAATAGATAAACATGTAGTTTTACAAGCTAATACCTATATTTAAACTATGCAGAAAATTAAACACACCCTATTGTTTTTAGGCGCTATGCTATTTTTAAACGTTGCGTTTGCGCAAACCGCTCCTGACACTACCAAAAATACCGACCCATCGCTAAATGGTCAGTATCAGTTCATGTTAAAAAAGTCTAAAAGTTTGTATGGCGCAAAGTTGATTAATCCAAACCGCTTATCCTCCTTATGGAAGAGTGTTAACGATACGCTAAAAAAGGAACGCAAGCAATTGCAGGAAGCCAGGCAGGAAATTAAAGCACAGGCTGGTAATATTTCGAGTTTAAAAGGTGAAGTTACGGGAAAAGAAAGTTCACTAGCCAACGCTACGGCCTCAGTCAACGAAATTAAGTTTTTAGGAATTTCATTTAATAAAGGCACTTATAACACCATTGTTTGGAGTATTATTATTGTGCTGGGCATCGGTTTGGCTTTTGTTATTTTTCAATCTGGAAAGTTAAGGCATGAGGCCAAATATAGAACTGAACTTTACCAGGAAGTGGCCGATGAGTTTCAGGCATATAAGGTAAAGGCAAAAGATAAAGAAATGAAACTTGCGCGCGAATTGCAGGATGAGCGTAATAAATGGGATGAAGGCAGGGGAAGATAAAGTCTATCCACAAATCAATTCGGATTTTTTTGCTTCCGGATCCATACTAAAAAGATCTAATTTAGTGTCAGATGGTAACATCTGACACCGCTAATAGGATGTATTTTAAATGTTTTGATGGCGTTTAGACAGGTTCAAGGTGACAAATAAATGTAAAATACAATTTATAACAAAGCCTTTATTTTTTTGAAAAGCAGGACTAGTGTTCATTCGGTCTACCAGACCTGCAATTTGCTATAGTTCCGATGAAACCTGTGAAACAAGCAAGCACACCATACAAACAAAAACAATACTTAAATCGGGAGCTGACGCTACTGTCGTATTTATTACACGCACAGAAGTACCATTTGGGGCACTAAAACCCGATCCCAATCCCTTTAATTTGAAAAAGAAGTCCACTCTCGCAAAAAAAACCTCAACTGCCTTCTAAAAAATAACGATTTGAAAAAAGATGATTTATCAAGTTAAAACGACTACGTTTCTGAAGGGAATGATATCCCCTTAATATTCCGGTATAAATCTACAGCATATAGGTCTGTCATTCCAGAAACAAAGTCTAACACACTTTGTATAATAGAATAAATATCGGTCAAATCGGTATGATATTGCTTAGGAATAAGTTTGACCAATTTTTTATAATAGTGCGTATTGTTATGAATAAGTGCAGGCACAAACTCTTCTAATAAACCGGCCATAATTTTATAACCTGCCACTTCTTTCTGTATTACCGAAGAGAAATTGTAGATACGCTCTACTGAGATTTTTTCTACAGCTTTCCATGCTGAGATATAAGGTTCGGGCAGTAAATCCGTTAAGCTATAGTTAAGATCACCCTTTAATAGCTTTTCCTGTTCCCTAAAAAATATGGCTGCACATTGGTTTGTTAAGGTATTAATAGCTTTAGCACGAAGCAAACCAATTTTGGCATCATCGTCTTCGTAATCGTTTTTTAAACGCTCTTCTATTGTTGTTGAATTGGCAAAAGGTAATAGGAAACCTTTTACTTCTTCATAAGAAAGTATCTTAAGGCGGTGTGCATCCTCCAAATCGATGATGCTATAACATATATCATCGGCAGCTTCTACCAGGTAAACCAATGGGTGGCGTTTATAGATCAGGTACTCACTATCTTCCTGTGCCAGGTGAAGTTCGGTAGCAATCTTTTTAAAACTCTCTTCTTCTGACTGGAAGAAACCGTACTTTTTACGATGTAGCATACCTTTCTGTTTGCCGGCAATTGAGGCACATGGATATTTGGCTATAGAGGCCAAAGTAGAATAGGTGAGCGCAAAAGCATCATTCCCTTTTCCCTTTAGTGGATGGGTAAGGATGCGGATGGCATTCGCATTTCCTTCGAAATTGATTAAATCGTGCCATTGCGATTCACTCATTTCTTTCTGATAAACCTTACCGTCACCATCGGTGAAATAGCGCGAAATTGCCGCTTCTCCGGAATGTCCAAATGCAGGGTTACCCAAATCATGCGCTAGTGCAGCGGCAGCCACAATATTGCCTACTTCATTAATTAATGGAACATCTTTAATGAGTTGCGGTTGGTGCTCTTCTATACCTTTTAAAAATATATTTGCCATGGAACGGGCCACACTGGCCACTTCTAAACTATGTGTTAAACGGTTGTGTACAAAAACGCTTCCAGGCAAGGGAAAAACCTGTGTTTTATTCTGCAGTCTTCTAAATGGAGATGAAAAAATCAACCGGTCGTAATCACGTTGAAAATCTGAGCGTGCCCGATCTGTGCTGGCACCATATTGCTCTTGTCCGTATCTCTTATTAGAAAGTAAATATTTCCATTCCATTTATTCCGTTGGCATTTAAAATTTGGCGCAAGTTAAACAAAACGCGAAAATGGTTAAGCATAAAACTTCATGTAAAGTTATATTACAGTTATTGAAAGATTATTTATATTCGGCAAAAAATTAAACAAACAAATAATGAAAAAAATCTTATTAACGCTATCTATTTTATGCTGCTTTACGGTTTTGACCAAAGCGCAATTTGAAGGTTCGAAGCAAATTTTTGAAAGTCCGAAATTGAAGGAAACGATCAAAACACACAAAATTGTAGCCATTTTACCTTTCGAAGTAAAAATCTCTTACAGGAAACAACCAAAAAATTTTAATGCAGAGGCGAACAAAAGTCAGGAAGAATCAATGGCCAGGTCTATCCAGTCGAGTATGTACACTTTTCTGTTAAGAAAAGCTTCAGACTACACCGTAACTTTTCAGGATGTTGACAAAACAAATATCCTGTTAAAAAAAGCTGGTGTTTTAAGTAAATTAGACGAAACAACTAAAGATGAATTGGCCAAAATACTTGGTGTTGATGCGGTGATCGGTGGCCGTTTCGAAACAGAACAAACGAAATCAGAAGCTGGTGCCATTGCCTCAGCAGTTTTATTTGGAGGTTTCGGAGGAAAATCCGGAACAGGCACCATGTTCTTAACTATAAATAATGGATCAGATGGCGAATTATTGTGGCGTTTCTTTAAAACAATGGACGATAACATATTGAGCTCTACTGATGATATGGTAGAACGGATGATGCGAAAAATATCAAGGAATTTTCCTTATAGAAATTAAAGCCAAGGCAGATAGCAATATCTGCCTTTTTTATGATCAGCTATTATAGATTTATCCTTGTTCAAACCATTTAGCCACTGCCCTGTTTATTTATAAAGCGATAATAACATGAAAACAAGCATATATAATAAAAAAGATCATACAGAAGGTTATGTAGGATCAGGAGATGAACAATCAGAAAAATCTGATGTACAAAAAGCTTTTGAAGATGGTAATGATACTAATTTGGTAACCAGTTATGGCAAAGAACCTGGCGAACTGATTAAAGGAAATCCGTTAGCTAAAGACGGGTTAGATAACTCCGGCACACAAGGCAAAGATTCACTTAGTGATGATGCCTATAACAGCGCTGACAGAAATCCAACAGTAAAGAGCGCAGAAAGCCATACCGGAAGTTCAACTGAAGACTTTAAAACGAAATCCGGCATTAAAGAAGCTGATGAAAACCGCGCTTTAGATACAGGAATTTAAAGAGATCATTCGTATTAAGCAAGATACATAACTTCAATAAAAAAGTTTCTGAACATCTAGAAAGGAATATGAAGCTTGAAAACAAATACTGGAATATGATTAATAAGTGCTTTATAATATAGTAATAAAGCATTAGAAAAATTGATATAAATCAATGTATTAAAACCATATTCCTTGTGAATTGATTTTAAGTTTTGGAAATTTGTATCGCTGTAGGATTCGCGACAAAATTAAACTTATCATTAACTAACTACTTAAGGGCATTCGCTACTTAATTAAAGCATTGCAGTTGTCGAATTCTAAATTACTTCCATCTACCGGAAAATGCATAAATATTATAAAGGGATTATTCTACGAGGATAATCTCTTTATAATTAAATCATAAATCTTTCCCACGCAAACCTTTCTCATCATTCTTATTTCTGTTTCCAATATCTTCTCCCTGGCTTAAATTTGAATTGGTTAAATTTTCATTTACGCTCCGAATAGGATCATTTTCTGTATTCACTGAATGTGGTGTTTCTGGCTCATCTTTACGCTTAAAATCAGCTCTTTTATGCCCATAGGTAGCCTCTCCATTATCCCATTCTATATGATCCTCATTAGGATCAATATTTTTGTTTTCATTACTTTCCATAGCGATTTATTTTTGTAGACATCCTCTTATAATAACAATAGATATCCTAGAAAGGTTTAATTTGAAAGTATTTGTTGTACTATAAAGCCTTTTACTTTATTTTATCGGTGTCAATCATTTGTGTTAGCTCACGCCTTTACTTTGATCTATCTCTGTACCACTATCCAAATCATCTTTAGATGAACCATTTTCATCCCGGTGCTTTGGTGGATTTTCCATCCTGCTTTCTTCTAGTTCAGAAAAATCACCACCTTTTTGATTGGCTACCTCGCCGTGTGAAGAAGGTTTATCTTTCTGTTCTTCCTTAGGATCAGCGAAATCCTGTCCTTCAACAGGCAATCCTTCTTGTTCTTTATCTTTACTTGTCATACCAGTACAACCAGTCAGCTGAAGTTTTGTTTTAGAATTAGGGCTATACGAAGAAAGGTCCCGATTTGCATCGGGACCTTTCCTTTTCTTTTAAAATCAATTAAACTTTGATTTCAACTTCAACACCGCTAGGTAATTCAAGTTTCATTAAAGCATCAACTGTTTTAGAGTTAGAGCTATAAATATCCAATAAACGTTTGTAAGCGCATAATTGGAATTGCTCTCTAGCTTTTTTGTTTACGTGTGGAGAACGTAAAACAGTAAAGATTTTTTTCTCTGTAGGAAGTGGAATCGGACCACTTACCACTGCACCCGTAGGTTTAACAGTTTTTACGATTTTTTCAGCAGATTTATCTACTAAGTTGTAATCGTAAGATTTTAATTTAATTCTGATTCTTTGGCTCATCTTATTTTTAATTATGGTTTCCTGTTAGAGCTATTAACAACAGAAACCGGATTTATCTTGAGTTTTGCGTTAAGCGTTTTGCGTGCGGCGAAAATCATCGCTAAACGCAAAACGCTATCCGCTTAACAAATACTAGTCTTCAGATTTAATTCTTCCTTTAGATTTAGCTACTACTTCATCCTGAACGTTTTTAGGCGCTGGCTCGTAGTGGTCAAATTCCATGGTAGAAGTTGCACGGCCTGAAGTGATGGTACGTAACTGCGTTACATAACCGAACATTTCTGAAAGTGGAACTAATGCTTTAATTACCTGAGATCCGTTACGGGTATCCATACCTTGTAACTGACCACGACGACGGTTCATATCACCGATAACATCACCCATGTTTTCTTCAGGGGTTAAGATTTCGATTTTCATGATAGGCTCCATCAAAGATGGTCTACATTTAGGTAAAGCCTCACGGTATGCCATACGGGCTGCAAGCTCGAATGATAAAGCATCTGAATCGACTGCGTGGAATGAACCATCGATCAAACGTACTTTCATATCAGGAAGTGGATAACCAGCCAATACACCGTTAGACATTGCAGAAGCAAATCCTTTTTCAACTGAAGGGATAAATTCACGAGGAATTGAACCACCTACAATTTCATTTACGAATTGTAAACCACCTTTTTCAAAGTCAGCATCAATTGGAGAGATTACCACTTTAATATCGGCGAATTTACCACGACCACCTGATTGTTTTTTGTAAACTTCACGGTGTTCAGTAGTACCGAAGATTGCCTCTTTGTATGCTACCTGTGGCGCACCTTGATTAACTTCTACCTTAAATTCGCGTTTTAAACGGTCAATTAAGATATCTAAGTGAAGCTCACCCATACCAGAAATTACAGTTTGACCAGTTTCCTGATCTGTCTGAACTCTGAATGTAGGATCTTCTTCAGCCAATTTAGATAAGCCCATACCTAATTTATCTACGTCAGCCTGAGTTTTAGGCTCAATAGCTAAACCGATAACCGGCTCAGGGAAGTTCATCGATTCAAGAACGATTGGATTTTTCTCTTCGCAAAGTGTATCACCAGTTTTGATATCTTTAAATCCTACTACAGCAGCAATATCACCAGCAGCCACATTAGGCACAGGGTTTTGCTTATTAGCATGCATTTGGAAGATACGTGAGATACGCTCTTTACTTTCTGAACGGGTGTTGTAAACGTAAGAACCAGCTTCTAAATTACCTGAGTAAACACGGATAAAACATAAACGGCCTACAAATGGGTCAGTTGCAATTTTAAATGCTAAAGCTGCAAATGGCTCATTGATGCTTGGTTTTAATAAAACTTCTGCACCTGTATCTGGGTTAGTACCTGTTACACCTTCTGAATCAAGAGGTGAAGGCAATAATTCCATTACGTAATCCAACATGGTCTGCACACCTTTGTTTTTGAAAGATGAACCACATACCATAGGAACGATTTTAGCATCTAAAACAGCTGCACGTAAAGCGTCTAAAACTTCGCGTTCAGTGATGGTTTCAGGAGCGTCGAAGAATTTCTCCATTAGAGACTCATCATAATCAGCAACTGATTCTAATAATTTTTCTCTCCACTCAGCAACCTCATCAACCATATCATCAGGGATAGGCACTTCAGTAAAGGTCATGCCTTTATCATGCTCATTCCAAACGATACCACGGTTGTTGATCAAATCAACCACACCTTTGAAGTTATCTTCAGAACCGATAGGTAATTGCAAAGGAACTGCATTGCTACCTAACATATCTTTAACTTGCTTAACAACTTTTAAGAAGTCAGCACCAGAACGGTCCATTTTGTTAACGAAACCGATACGGGCAACATTGTAGTTGTTAGCTAAACGCCAGTTCGTTTCTGATTGAGGCTCAACACCATCAACAGCCGAAAACAAGAACACTAAACCATCTAATACACGTAACGAGCGGTTTACCTCTACGGTAAAATCCACGTGTCCTGGTGTATCGATAATGTTCATGTGATAGTTCTGGTTTCTGTATTTCCAGTTAACTGTAGTTGCAGCAGAAGTAATGGTAATACCACGTTCCTGCTCTTGTGCCATCCAGTCCATTGTTGCAGCACCTTCGTGCACCTCACCAATTTTGTGACTTACACCAGCATAATAAAGGATACGCTCAGTTGTTGTGGTTTTACCCGCATCAATGTGAGCCGCGATTCCAATATTTCTTGTAAATTTTAAATCTCTTGCCATGTTATGTTTTTGATTTATCTGATTTTAAATGATTACACCGATTATGTAAAAACAAATCGGTGCAATTTATCTAATCAGTATAATCTTCTAATTAAATCTGTGTAATCTTACTAATCTGTTAATTCTAAATTAGAATCTGAAGTGAGAGAACGCTTTGTTAGCCTCAGCCATTTTGTGCGTATCTTCTTTCTTCTTAACAGCAGCTCCTTCACCTTTAGCAGCAGCTACGATTTCACCAGCTAATTTCTCTTTCATGGTTTTTTCACCACGACGACGAGCGTATAAAATTAACCATTTCATACCTAAAGCTGTTTTACGCTCTGGTCTAACCTCTGTTGGAACCTGGAAGTTAGCACCACCAACACGACGAGATTTAACCTCTACAGCTGGCATAATGTTAGTTAACGCGCGTTTAAATACTTCTAAACCGTTTTCACCTGCTTTTTTCTCAGCAATTTCAACAGCATCGTAAAAAATTGAATAAGCGATAGATTTTTTTCCATCGTACATCATGTTGTTTACAAAACGGGTTACCTGAACATCATTAAATTTTGGATCAGGAAGAATAATTCTCTTTTTTGGTTTTGACTTTCTCATTTCTTATTTCCTCCCGATTATTTTTTCTTTCCTTTTGCAGGTGCAGCAGCTGCTTGACCTGGTTTAGGACGTTTAGTACCATATTTAGAACGACGTTGGTTACGACCAGCAACGCCTGATGTATCTAATGCACCACGGATGATGTGGTAACGTACACCTGGTAAATCTTTAACACGACCACCACGGATCAATACAATAGAGTGCTCCTGTAAGTTGTGACCTTCTCCAGGGATGTAAGCATTCACCTCTTTACCGTTCGTTAAACGAACACGGGCTACTTTACGCATTGCTGAGTTTGGTTTTTTAGGGGTAGTGGTGTACACACGTGTACATACACCTCTTCGCTGTGGACAGCTGTCCAACGCTGGAGACTTACTCTTGAACTCCAGTGCTACTCTACCTTTTCTAACTAATTGTTGAATGGTTGGCATTGTGCTTTTTTATGTTTTTTATTTAAAAAATTTACCGCTCCCCCGGCATCCTTGCAGATAGCCCATAAAACGGACTGCAAAAGTAGAACAATTCTTTTTAAAAATCAAGGGGTTAGCGCAAAAAGTTTTCAGTTGGCACTTATCAGTTTTCAGTTGAAGATTAAGGACTTGCAGTTCTTCCTGTCTCTTGTCGTCATTGCGAACTAAAGCGGAGGCAATGATGGTGGCGTGAAACAATCTTTCTCACCTTAAATACTCAAGGCATCCTGGCCTTGTTTCATCATTATTAAACTCTTATTTGGAAAGCAACTTCCGCCACTCTTAGATTGAGTTCGGCCCAATATTATTAAGTTAAGAGATAAATTGAAAAAGATGTCACCTTGAGGGATCGTCTCATTGCTGAGAAGGCTTTTTCAGCCGACAAAGCAATCTTTATAGCAAGGATCAATTAGCATGATAGATTGCTTCGTCGTTCCTTCTCAGCAATAACGACATTTTTTAGAGTTCGTTTGGATAGCGTAGTCAAAGTTTATCAATCTCAAGTCTTCAACTACGCTCAGACTGACGAACGCTTTACTTAACTTAATAACATTGCACTACGGGTGAATAACAACCTATTAAGATTCAAAAAAAAAGTCCTCCAGTTTTACCTGAAAGACTTTCCTTTTTTAAGCTTTAGCTACTTTTTTTGTGTGTTTTTTATGATGATGTTTTTTATGACCTTTTTTTGTCATTGATTTTTCTGTAGTTGGTTTTGCAGTTGTTGCAGTTTGCGCGTTAACGGTGGCGAAAGTAAACATGGCTAATAAAGCGATGCTCAAAACTTTAATTGCTTTCATTTTCGAATTGATTAATAATGAATAAACCTTGTTATTTTGTTGATTAAATCTCGAAAATCAAAATGAAGATTTAATGAATAACTAATTATTGAATTAGAGAATGATTGAATGCAGGAATAATTGAGTGAAATTTAGCTTCTTACGGCAAATCGAATGAGAAAGTATAATTGAGTCTTTTCCCACTCAAAATATACTCAGAAACCACTTTACCATCTACCAATATTTTATATTCGCCTTTAGCTTCTTTTTTGGCCACAGCCAAAGTTTTAAGCTGAACAGGTGTGCCTTTTTTTAAGGTAACCCTTTTTTCCCAGATTCCGTTCACGCCTTTAAGTGCTGTCTGTTGTTCATTTTCATCGGTATAAGTTACATCTGCCGTTAAGCCCTCGCCAAAACTGGCCTGGTACACAACATGATAAGTTTCTTTTTGAGGAATATCTAATTTACCCTTAGACATGGAATAAACTGTGGTCATCACGCCAAGAGCACAGCTGCTTAAAGCAATGATCAGTAAAAAACTGTAGAAAATATTTTTCATTTGGTAGGGTTTAGATCAAGATGACGGTGGTTTTAAAGAAAAGGTTGCAAGGAAAAGAAATGATTAAGTAAGAAAATATTGGATTAGACTAGCCTATTCACTCATTTTATCATTCTAAATTCACTCATTCCATCATTTACTAAACGTATCAAGATATAAATCTTCTACCTTTTTTCTGGCCCAGGGCATTCTTCTTAAAAACTTCAAGCTCGATTTGATCGTTTGATTGTTATTAAAACAATCGATCCTGATCAATGATCCCAATTTTTCCCAACCATAATGTGAATGGAGGTCGGTTACTATTTTTTCTAACGTGATACCGTGTAAGGGATTGTTCTTTTGCTGTTCGGCCATTTTACAAAGTTAAGGCAAAATTATTAGGGTTTATACTGTGCCTTCCAAACATTTGCACCACCGCAATCAGGATCATTTACTTTGTGGCTGATCACCTCAAATTGGTTTACCTGAAGCAAGTCAAGATATTCAGCTGTAGCCAATGAGGCATGAAAAAGGTTTTCGCCCCCGTTCATGCCCCACACTTCTCCCTGCTCCGTTCCGGATGTAAACAGTAAAATACCGTTAGCCTTTAAGTGACGCTTAAAAATGGCAAACATATTGGGCTGGTCATCAGCCGGAAGATGAAAAAAGCTATGCCAGGCAATAATAACATCAAATTTTTCATCCAGATCCAGTTCACGCATATCCTTAATCAGAAACCTTGTAGCTGGAAAGTTGGCCTTAGCTAATTCGATCATGAGCGCGCTGGCATCAACGCCTAAAACATTGATGCTATGGTTAATAAAATATTCCAATATAGGTTTCCCATCACCGCAGCCCAGGTCTAAAACCTTTGCATCAGGCGGAAGGCGTTCGAAGATATCATTTAAGTAAGCTTTTTCTACCGAATCGGTGTAACGGTTTTCGGCAAACCATCGACCTATCTTATTGTAAACTTTATAAACGTTTTTGCGCTCTCCTTTTTCCATCCTTAAAATTTCGATACTGATTAATGTTGATGTAGAGATTTAAAACATCCAGCAGTTAGTGATGCCTTCCCAACACTAAGTTAATCATATTTCTATTTTTTTGGAAACGAACGCGCTGTGGTGCTTGGCCATTGTAGTCCCGCCATTCGCTTTATTCCGTTGCACTTCATGCCCGCTACTGTCAGGTTTAGGATGAAAGGCCTGCTCCCGACATGTAGCCAAAAGAGCTTAGCCACTGTAAATAAACCCGATCGGAGCGAGATGCACCCG
>Ga0163162_10002183_pt1 | contig 18347 bp, 14 predicted proteins | sample S55metaG_FD_115310 | JGI IMG/M metagenome (GOLD analysis project Ga0163162, IMG submission 115310) | Switchgrass rhizosphere microbial communities from Kellogg Biological Station, Michigan, USA - S5-5 metaG | ecosystem: Host-associated > Plants > Roots > Rhizosphere > Soil | place: USA...
AGTTGAGCTACGCTTGCTACCAGATCAGGCTCATAAAGCGTATCTTTATTATAATATACGAGGCTGAATTTGCCAGTGATGGATATATGTTTATTATTTGCCACCCGGGTCACGCTGATATTGTTCAGGTTGATGCCTACTGCGCTATTCTTTCCCCTGGTGGCTAAATTCCAGCCCGTTAGTTTAGACACGGAAAGGATCACCGTACCTTTCAGAAAGAACTGGCCGCTGCAGTCCGGACCGTTATAATCCACATTTACGTAAAAGTTTTGGTCATCTTCTGTGCCCCCGATGTTGGCGCCGCAGAACAGGTCTTCCGGCCTACCCAATTCCATACCGTTGAAATCCCATCCGGTGATGGTCTTGACTCCGCCGGTAGTTTGGATCGTACTGCCTGACGTCGCCGGACTGGTTCCCTTTGACAATGCAGATTGCATGATAGTTATGTTTGTGATCATGCCTGAGAGCATCATCGAGACATCGAACTGGTCTTTTGCATAATCGGCGGAGGCGGCCGCTGGAAGATCGGGTGTGGCTGTCTGTGTATTATTCTTCACACATCCGGCAAAAGTTGCTACTACGAGGGCCGCAAGCAGGCACGTGTTGGCGGGGCTCAAAAGGTTTTTCCGGTTCATAATGCAGATAAAGTTTATAGGTGAAAGAGGTGGGCTCTTCCGCGGAAGAGACATTAGATTGACTTGCTAATAAAAGGAATGGAGTGATCGGGGACAGGTGGGTTCTGCAATATCATGAAATTTTCGTGCCAGGAATTTTTATTCAGGAAACAACATATCTGCCGTCATTTTTCCCTGGCTGTAGGAACTGTAATGAATAAAAAAAAGATCCTGGCATTGAAGACCGTTCTGTATAGCAGATGACGGTGGCTGCCCGTTCTTGTCCACTCCAAAAACTATGGATGCGCTGTCATGTGTAGGATTGCCGTAGGCGTAATGGAGGGAAAGCACTCCGTCCGCAGGCTTGTAGCCACAGTTCTCCCACATGACCAGCTGTCTGGGGTTGGCCCAGTAAAAGGGCCGATGAAGGCGGTCGCTGCCCAGGGCGGCCGACAATACTCCATATAGCAAATTGCTGCCTTGCTGATAGATCACTATCTGTCCGTTCCTATACTGATATGTTCTATTCCAGCCCGTGGCCCAGGCGAGGTGGGAGCCATCGTCATAATGGATGATCAGTGAATCGTCCGGGACGGTGGATATGGACTGGCTGACATACAGATTAAGATTCTTTCGAACCTTCAGATCGGCCACTTTGGCTAAGTGGAAAGTGTCCGGGTACTGATTGTTGTAAACCAGCCAGAGATGACCGCTGAGGGCGATATGTTTGTTGTCCGCCAGTCGCGTCACGCCTATATTGTTCAGATCGATATAGACATAGGCAAATGTGCCGGGCTTAGACAGCTGCCAGTCTACCCACCTGGGTACCTGGATGACCACTTTGCCTTTAAGACGGAATTGGCCGGTGCAATCGGGGCCGTCATAAGCTACATTTACCAGAAAGTTGTCCGCATCTTCTCCTCCTCCGATATTGGCGCCGCAGAACAGGTCACCGGGCTTGCCGAACTCCATGCCGTTGAAGTCATAGCCCGTGGCCACAGTAGCGTTGCCGTCGCCAATGGTCGTGGTGGCGCCGCTTTTTTGCGACAGCAGGGATTGGACCATCGTCGCGTTGGTAACCATGCCGTTGATCAATACCGAGGCATCGGCCAGGTCTTTTGGATCTTCCGTAGACGTAGTGGGAGAGGATGGGGCGATTGTTGACCCGGCGTGATTGTTCTTCGAACAGCCGGTAACGATAGTCATAGCCGCGCAAAGGATCGCCAGCAGCGGGCAGACAAGGATCTTACTTTTCATAGCTGTAGATAAAGTTTAGTCGGTAAAAGAATAGATTTATCTTCTACGGCTGGCTGTCCCGGGATGCGGCTGATAAATGGAATGGAATATTACAGAAAGGATACCCTGAAGGTAATATATTTTCAGCATATTACTCAATACTCGGCAAAAAGCCGGTCCTTATAGATTCCAGCAGGTAAGGTTCCCTTTCCTGCTTCCACATCTTGCCGAAATTGGAATAGGTCTTCAGGTCACCTTCACTATTTAAAAATGTCCGGTACTCCCCTTCGTGGAAAAACTGAAAATAGATCAATGAAGTGCCATCACTTCGAAGTATTTTTTGTTCGCAGAGCGGTTTGATCGGTAACCGCATACGACCTCCGTTTTTTTAGTCGCGTGCGATATTATTCAGCTTTGTAAAGGTAGTTAGAGAAAAGCCGCGCAGCAGTTATTGAAGATTGAAAAGCAGGTGGTTCATAGTTCAGATTTGTACAAAAACGAAAGGACCACATTGCTGTGATCCTCGCTTCTGCGGACCGGACGGGTCGATGTCTGACCGCCGGAAGCTGCGCCTGTATTGTATTTCAAGATAACGACCAGATGACTACCCGAATTCCTACCCGGGAGATTTGATATGATTTGGATCGTTTTAGGACAAAGAACTATTGCGAGACAGAGATAGAAAATAATGGAGATTCAGGCAACAAGGGAAAGGGTGGGGATGCGGCCGGGGCCACTCTTAGAAAAAATTTCCCCAAAACGAAAAAAGGGCAAAAAAGAAAGGCGCAGCCCACAGCCTGATTTTTCTTTTCGCGTATAAAGGGTCGCCCTTGTGCGGCCGGAGCTGTGTTTATGCCCGAAATCGCTCCGGGCTGTATCTTGCGCCGCTTTTTTGCTCTTTTGGGTTGGAGTTAATTCAAGCAGGTTAAAGTAAATTGTATATACGCCTTTGTGTTCACTAATAATGTTTGTTCACGGGCAGTGAACATCGAAAAATAGTGAACACTTTTTATGGCGTGGGAGGAATTCTGGGTTTTTTTTCACGAAATTGATGTGTTCACAAATTGTGAACGCCAAATATTAATGAACAGTAGGTTAGATATTGGCAGCCTTATGTGATCTTAGGTAAATATATTGATAATCAACGTATTGAATAGATTTTCAATAGACACTAAGACAACTTATTAGAGAACATGTAGCGGGAATTATATGTATAAGCATATAAACGTATATTTTTGGATGAAATTATATTTAAATGCATATAAAATGTATATATTTGCTTATATTATATTCAAAAGCATATAATGAAGGCATTAGCTGAATTGGTAAAGGATAAAAGAAAAGAGGCTAATCTCACCCAGGAGGAATTTGCTGAAAGGGCGGGGGTAGCCCTGACGGTTGTCCGGAAAATCGAACAAGGAAAGGAAAACCTGAACCTGGAAAAAGTGAATCAGGTATTGAAGATGTTTGGCCATGTACTCGCGCCGGTCAGCAGTAGGGAGACCAGGCGTGCAGATCAAACCCAATCATGAAATGAGGAAAGCAACCATCTACTATAAAGACCTATTGGCCGGTATTCTGACTGAGACCGATGACGGAGACTATATCTTTCAGTATGAAGAAGCGTATATAAAAGATTACCCAAGGCAGTTTATTACATTCTCCATGCCAGTGATGACAGCGCCTTTTAAAGACCGAAGGCTTTTTCCTTTTTTTGAAGGTCTTATCCCGGAAGGGTGGTTGTTGGATATCGCTTCGAAAAGCTGGAAGATTAATCAGAATGACCGGATGGGTCTGTTACTAGCCTGTTGTCAGAACTGTATTGGAGCCGTGAGCGTTCAACCAAACATTGAGGAAAATGAGCAATAAGTGCCTATACTGCTATAAACCTTTACCTGAAGATGGGCAATCCGATTTTCACGAAAATTGCAGTCTTGAATTCTTCGGTGAGAAGGAAGCGCCGGTAATGCCCTATACACTGGATCAGATGGCAGACCTGGCGAAGAATATCGTCGAACGGAGCATTGCGGTTCCGGGCGTTCAGCCGAAGATATCTCTATCCCTGATACATAATGCTTTGACCGACGGAGGCAATGGACGCCTGACGGTTGTCGGTGCTCTTGGCGGAAATTATATTTTCAAACCTCCTTCGGAACGCTTTGCTGAAATGCCGCAAAACGAACATGTTACCATGCGCATCGCAGAAGCGTTTGATATAAAAACGGTTCCATCCAGTCTTATTCGATCGGCCTCTGGGGAACTTTCCTATATAACTAAAAGAATAGACAGGACGGCGTTGGGCGAAAAGATCCATATGCTGGATATGTTCCAGATCACAGAAGCGTTCGATAAATACAGGAGCTCCATGGAAAAAATAGGCAAGGCCTTGGATAAATATTCAGCAAATACGCTACTGGATAAATTATATTTCTTTGAAATAACGGTATTTAGCTTTCTTACCGGCAACAACGATATGCATCTTAAAAATTTCTCCATGATCAACAACCGGGAGGAATGGATGTTGTCACCGGCCTATGACCTTCTGAACGTATCTATCATCAATCCGGATGATGATGAGGAACTTGCCCTCACCTTGGAAGGGAAAAAGAAAAAGTTGAAATGGGAGCATTTTGACCGGCTTGGAAAGGGGCTTGATCTGACTGAAAAGCAAATCAGTGGCGTGTTCAAGCGGTTCGTCCGAAACAGACCTTTTGCCGAAGAATGGCTACAGCATAGCTTTTTATCGGATGATCTGAAAGAGCAGTACGTGAATCTGCTGGCCGAGAGGTATGCTCGTATAGGGTAGGGTAGACTGTGGCTGAAGTTTTCTTTCTTGTTTTCAGTGATAAGCCTACCTGTGCCATTTTCCCAGAATTAAATCAAATCCAATGCCTATTTAAAAAACTTTTAATATTAGCAAGAAACCCTTTATCTATTTTTTGTGGAGGTGATAGGATCGGCTCCTTCTTTTCGCCAGGAACGTGCCCTCGATATCGCAATTCATTTCTTGCTAGCCTTAATATTTGCTCAATATACCTATAGCTTCTATTTGGGAACCAAATCGGGGTAATACCAAACTTTAACAAATAAGCATTTCGTTCTGTTAGCTGCCTTTCATCTTCTGGTGCAGATTCAATTGAAAAATGCTGTGGTCTGTCTTGTATGGTGAGCACATCCCTTTCCGGCTGCTTGTAGCTGCATCGGAAGTCCCGGATCGGGTTGGATTTGATCCAGCGGCCGGTAGCAGTGGTCAGTACCTGCTTAGTATTCCGGATATACTTCATGGCGGTATTGTGGTCGAGTTCCTGCTCCACCATAAAATAATGCAGCATATCCTCAGCGAAGTTGGGCCGGATGATTTCCATAGGAATATCTGCCTTCTTGTATTTGTGGAAGAGGAAGGCTTCCAGCTTGGTCCGAGTGGACTCCCATTTGGTGATGGTACTTTTGGCGCGGAGCCCTTTCTCCTGCTTTTCTTTCAACCGGGTGATCTCAAAGGCAACGGCCTGCATAAAGGTTTTCTTTTCATCCGGCTCGTCCGGGTTTCCGGGCAAGACCAGCTTCCCCTTATAAGATCTCCGGATCATGTCGGCGGTGTCGAATTCATGCTGGGTGGTCAACAGGAAAAAATGCCTTTCCAGTTTGGCCTTGGTCTGGGTGATCTGGCTGTTCAAGAGCATGGCATCGGGTGATTTGCCTTTCACCCGGCTGCTGATCTTGTCCCATTGATCGGGGTAGATGCGCGCACCTAAAGATATTTCGGTTCGCTGGCCGTTGAGGGTGACCCGCACAATAATGGGTACCCAGCCGTCTTTGGACATTTCCGGCTTCTCCACCAGGAATGTAATAGAGAGATTTTCACTGACCTTCATAACACACAATTTTTTTAGGTTAAAGAATGGAGCCCTAAAAAATCCTTCACAATCTCCAAGGGTAGGAACAAATTTACAACCGAGGGTAGGAATCCAATTTCCTAACCGCCGAAATGATATCCGATATGCTAACTTGAAATGGAAATTTTTGGAGACCCTTGATTTCAGTGCGTTTTGGGCGATTTTGCACAAAAAGAAAAGGCGCCTCAACGAGGCGCCTTCGCGGACCGGACGGGACTCGAACCCGCGACCTCCGCCGTGACAGGGCGGCATTCTAACCAACTGAACTACCGATCCAACCTCCGTATCCGGGGAATCAAGCGGTTAAGCGTGATTCACTGTCGTTTTCGGGATGGCAAAGATAGGAGAATTTTGATTTTCTCCAACAAAATGTTCATAGAAAATCTGGTTCCCTTAATTTTACATTATCAGACCATCGAAAATTACTATGCCCCAAGCAAAAAATCGACAGTTCCTGGATTTTGAAAAACCGATCAAAGAGTTATTCGACGAGATCGAAAAGCTGAAGCAAACTGCCGAAAAGACGAAGGTAGACCTTAGCGACTCCATTAAGAAACTTGAAGATCAGGTCATCGAGAAGCGCCGGGAGATCACCCAGCACCTCACCGCGTGGCAGAAAGTGCAGCTCAGCCGGCACCCGGACCGGCCATATACAATGAAGTATATCGAGAAGATGTGCACCAACTTCGTGGAATTGTTTGGGGACAGGAATGTCCGGGACGATAAGGCGATGGTAGGTGGGTTTGCCCAGCTGGATGGCCAGACGGTGATGATGATCGGGCAGCAAAAGGGTACCAATACGAAAATGCGGCAGATGCGCAACTTCGGAATGGCTAACCCCGAAGGGTACAGGAAGGCGCTGCGGCTTATGAAGCTGGCAGAGAAGTTCAATAAGCCCATTGTCACCCTCATCGATACACCGGGGGCCTATCCGGGCATGGAAGCGGAAGAAAGAGGTCAAGGCGAGGCGATCGCCCGTAATATATATGAAATGATACGCCTGCAGGTGCCGGTGATCTGCGTTGTGATCGGCGAAGGGGCTTCAGGCGGGGCCCTGGGCATTGGAGTAGGGGACCGGGTATTCATGCTGGAGAACAGCTGGTATACGGTGATCTCCCCAGAGAATTGCAGCTCCATCCTCTGGCGGAGCTGGGATCAAAAAGAAAAAGCGGCAGAAGAGCTGCGGCTGACACCGGACCATATGTACAATTTCGGCCTTATCGATACGATCGTACAGGAACCGCTGGGCGGCGCCCACTGGGACTATAGTGAGGCGGCGGCACTGCTGAAGCCACGGATAATAGAAACCCTGGCGCAGCTGCGTGAATACACGCCTGAACAAAGGGTGGAGAACAGAATAAAGAAGTACGGAAAGATGGGCTTCTGGGACGAAGTGCCGGCCTGACCAGAAGAACCCGACATAGCCAGCCGGCGGCGCCTGGAAGTAAGCCTTTACAGGCTCCAGGTTGGATCTCCAGGAATAAACCTTCAAAAAAGCCTGGGATCCTCGAAAAATCCCGAAAAAATAGGATTTAAAGGGAGCAGATCAAGGATGAAGATCCCTGATCCAAAAACATATACATCAACATTAAACAACATATTTCAATGTCTCTTCGTCAACAACTCCGCGGAACCGGAGTAGCGTTAATTACACCTTTTCGGGCCGACTTTACCATCGACTACGACGCTTTGGGAAAAGTGATCGATCACGTTATCAACGGCGGCGTGGAATACGTCGTATCCCTGGGCACTACGGGGGAAACACCCACCCTCGATAAAGAAGAAAAGATCGCCCTGGCCAACTTTACGTATGATAAAGTAGCCGGACGGGTACCTGTCGTCGTCGGGATCGGCGGCAATAACACGGCTGAACTGCTGGAAGAGCTGAAAACCTTCCCCCTGGACAAGGCGGTGGCGGTCCTCAGCGCGAGCCCTTATTACAGCAAACCTTCCCAGGAAGGCCTCTTTGAGCACTATAAAGCGCTGGCCGGGGTCTCCCCGAAGCCCATCCTCCTTTATAATGTACCGGGTAGAACGGGCAGGAACCTCAACGCTGCGACCACCCTCAGGCTGGCAAAAGAGGTCAAAAACATCGCTGGTATCAAAGAGGCAAGTGGCGACATGGCTCAGTGCATGGAGATCCTCCGGGATAAACCGGCCGATTTCCTGGTCGTCAGCGGCGACGATGCCCTCACCCTGCCCCAGATCGCCTGCGGTATGGAAGGCGTCATCAGCGTGGCGGCCAATAGCTTTCCCCGCCTGTTCACGGACATGGTGCGGAACTGTCTGAAAGGGGACTTTAAAGGTGCTAAAGAGCTGAACGATAAGTTAATACAAGGATACGAGTTCCTGTTCGCAGAGAATAACCCGGCGGGGGTCAAAGCTGCCATGGCGGAGCTGAAGCTCATCGGCAACTATCTTCGCCTGCCCGTTGTACCGGTGAGCGAAGGGTTACAGCAAAAGATCAAAACATACGTGGCGAATTTGAAATAGGTCGTAACCAACTGCAACTCGTTTCGGGTCTCCTAGTCAGGGGGCCCGTTTCATTTTTAGACGCGGTAGGTCACCCCCTCCAGGGCAAGGTCGGTATTGGGGAAGATCTCCCTTGCCTCCAGCTCGAAAGCCTGCAGCTTTTCATATTTGGAGCTGAAATGGCCGATGATCAGCCGCTGTACGCCTGCCTGCTCGGCTACGGTGGCAGCCTGGGCAGTAGTGCTATGGAACCTTTTACCGGCCTGTTCCGTGAGGTCCTTTAAATAGGTGGTCTCGTGATAGAGCAGGTCGACGCCCTTTACGCTGTCGACGATCCGGGGATCGTAGAGGGTGTCCGCTGCATAGGCATAGGATTTGGCACGGGCGGCGGGCTCGGTGACCCAGCCATTCTCCACGAGCTGCCCATCCTTGGTGAGATAGCTTTCGCCCCATTTCAGCCGATCGAAAAAGGCGGACGGCACCCCATAATGCCGGGCCTTATCAGGATTCACCCGCCGGAAAGGCCTGATCTCCCGGAAGCGGAAGCCCCAGCATTCGATGCGATGATACACGGGAAAACAGCTGACCTCGAATTTCGGCTCCCTGACGATGACACCCTCTTTCGTCAAAGGATGAAAATGCAGGGGATAGGGCAGCTGGATGTCGGCGACCTTAAGCTGCAGCTCTATAATGTCCTGCAAAACGGGCGGAGAGTAGATGTTCATCTCCTGCGACCGGCCCAGAAGGCCCATGCTGGTGAGCACGCCTATGAGACCGAAATAGTGATCCCCATGGAGATGCGAAATAAAGATGTGATTGATCTTGCTGCGACGGATCTTGTACTTAGCCATCTGCATCTGCGTCCCTTCCCCACAGTCAACCAGGAAGATCTGATCCTCCATCGTGACCACCTGGGCAGTGGGATGACGGTCGAAAGCGGGTAGAGCAGAGTTATTGCCTAAAATAGTGACGGCCAGCATTACGCGATTTTAAGGTTACGATCCGTATTTCGTCCAGTATAGACGAAGGTCAAGGCCAATCCGCTGCTTTCCCTTCGCAATTATTGTATTCCATCGGATTATGGGATACAACCTCTAACGTACATCAAAAGCGTTGAATTGTGCGTAAAATGTTTGCCAAATAGGATTTGCCGAAAAGGTTGAGATGGATCAGCAAAGGATATAAGTTACAAATATCCCACTGCTCCCGGTGATTCGGGGGAAATGGATAGTGATGGGCATAGGCTTCGTAAAACGGCCGCTCGAAGCCGCCAAACAGCGTTGTCATGGCCAGGTCCACGCTTCTATGCCCATAATAGACCGCGGGGTCGATGAGCACGGGCCCGCCATGCTCATCACAGAGGAAATTGCCGCTCCACAGGTCGCCATGCAGGAGGGCCGGGGGCTCGTCCGGGAAGATAGTGTCCAGGACCTTGTATAAGCGTTGAAATTGCTGCAGGTCCCGGCCGCCCAGCAGGCCTTTGCCCATGGCAAGGGTGATTTGCGGCTCCAGTCGCTGGTGGATAAAAAAATCTACCCAGCCCGGGGAGGGCGTGTTGGATTGAGGCAGGACGCCCATGTAGTTGTGGTGATCCAGGCCGAAGGCGGGACCTGTTATGCGATGGAGCGCAGCCAATTGTTCACCGAAGCGGCGCCAGAAATCATCGCTGCGCAAGCCTTCACTGATCCACTCCAGCACCAGCACTTGATCCTGGTCAATATTGTCGCAGGCAATGACCTTGGGCACCCGTATGGCTCCTGTGGCCTCCAATAAGGCCAATCCCTGCCTTTCCAGGATAAATAAATCCGGAAACCGGCTGGCATCGTTTATTTTACAGAACCATTGCCGATCGCGGCTTGTTGTAACATGATAGGTGGCGTTGATGGAACCGCCGCCGATGGCCCGAACCTGCACGGGGCGGGTATTGTCCACGCCGGCAGAACGGGCAAGCACTTCAGTAAGTGTAGAAGAAATTCCGAGAGACATTGTGCGGCTTGATTTTGAATCACTTCTGACTTTCTGTCTTGAAATTGAGATGGAGAATGACTGCGTCCGGAAGTGTTCGGGTCCCGAGGAGATCTGAACACATAACAGACACGCTAACAATTACTTGCCTAAAGATCCGGGCCGTTTAACAGCTCTCTTTCCAGCTCCTCCATCTGAACAATATCCCATGCCTCACTTTCGGTGGGGGTCACATTCATCACCTCCATTAATCCATTGTCCTCAAGGCTTTTTTCCACTGCCGGGGTGAGCCCGCAGACAACGAAGGAAGAGCCTGCATCGTAGAAGGACTGCTGGATGCGGACCAAACACTCAGCAGCAGCTTCGTCCAGGTTTTGGGTGTCTTTAAGTATAAGCACCACGTTTTTAACGTCCCCTTGGAGAATGGGGTTTAAACTCTGTTCGAGGTCCGCTGTCATATTAGCAGCAATATTGGATTCGTTGATCGTAATGGCATGAAATTTTTCCTTGGTATCAATTTTGACTTGCATAAATACTTAGATGTTATTAACGGCCGTTAATAAAACAGCGGAAACAGAAGTCAAAAATATTCGTTATTATTGTATAAAGCTCAATAACTTAAAAATGGATAACAATTTTTCAGCCCAGGTAAAGGAGATCATATCTTTCAGTAGGGAGGAAGCGTTGCGTCTGGGGAACGATTTTATCGGTACGGAGCATTTATTGCTGGGTTTGATACGTGAGGGTGATAATACAGCCGTCCGCATCTTGAAAAGTTTCAATGTGGACCTGTATGAGTTACGCAAAGAGGTGGAAATGGCAGTAAAGGACAAGACCGGTAAGAACATCGCCAATATCAATAGTCTTCCCCTGACCAAACAGGCGGAGAAAGTTATACGTGTGACCGTTTTAGAAGCGAAAGCTCTGAAAAGCCCCACGGTAGAGACTGAACACCTGATGCTCTCTATATTAAAGAACAAAGAAAACATAGCAACTCAAATCTTAAATCAATTTGACGTGGATTACGACTTGTTCAGAAACGAATTAGGCGTTGTTAAAAGCAACGACATCCGGAGCGAATATGCCGAAGAGAATGACGACGATTTCGATGAAGAAAAGAAGTATTCGCAGCAAAAGGCCCGGTCTGCCGGTAATGCCAAGAGCAAGACCCCTGTACTCGATAACTTCGGCAGGGACATCACGCGACTGGCTGAAATGGGTGCGCTTGATCCCATCGTCGGCAGGGAAGAAGAGATCGAAAGGGTATCCCAGATCCTTTCCCGCCGTAAAAAGAACAACCCGATCCTTATCGGAGAGCCGGGAGTAGGTAAGACGGCCATTGTGGAAGGGCTTGCCCTCCGCATCGTACAGCGCAAGGTAAGCCGCGTGCTGTTCGACAAACGCGTCATCTCCCTCGACCTTGCCGCCCTGGTAGCGGGTACCAAATACCGTGGTCAATTCGAAGAAAGGATGAAGGCGATCATGAACGAACTGGAAAAGAACCGGGATGTGATCCTCTTTATCGATGAGATACACACGATCGTCGGCGCCGGCGGGGCCAGCGGATCACTGGACGCCAGCAATATCTTCAAGCCTGCACTGGCGAGAGGCGAGCTGCAATGCATCGGCGCCTCCACATTGGATGAATACCGTATGTATATCGAGAAGGACGGCGCTCTTGACCGCCGCTTCCAGAAAGTAATGGTAGATCCCCCAAGTGTGGACGAGACGATCCAGATACTCAACAACATCAAATCGAAATACGAAGATTACCATAACGTCACCTACTCCGACGACGCTATCGATGCGTGCGTGAAGCTGAGCGACCGCTATATGACGGACCGCCTGCTGCCCGACAAGGCCATCGACGTACTGGATGAGGTAGGCGCGAGGGTCCACCTGAAGAACATCAATGTACCCCAGAATATCGTCGACCTCGAAAAGAAGATCGAAGACGTGAAGAATGAAAAGAACAAGGTGGTGAAAAGCCAGAAGTTCGAAGAAGCCGCCAGCCTCCGCGACACTGAAAAACGTCTGCAGGAGGACCTGGAGAAAGCTAAGAACGAATGGGAAGAAGAAAGCAAGCACAAACGCTATCCCATCGACGAAGAAAATATCGCTGAAGTGGTCAGCATGATGACGGGCATCCCGGTGAAGAGAATGGTGCAGGCTGAAAGCGAGAAGCTCCGTAACATGAACGTTGACATGCGCGACATGGTGGTAGGACAGGACGAAGCCATCCAGAAAGTGGTGAAAGCCATTCAGCGTAACCGTGTAGGTCTGAAAGATCCCAAGAAGCCCATCGGCACCTTTATATTCCTTGGCCCCACGGGGGTAGGTAAGACGGAGCTGGCCAGAGCCCTGGCACGTTATATGTTCGACTCGGAAGATTCGCTCATCCGGATCGACATGAGCGAATACATGGAGAAATTCACGGTCAGCCGCCTGATCGGAGCGCCTCCGGGATATGTAGGATACGAAGAAGGCGGTCAATTGACCGAAAGGGTTCGTCGCAAACCGTACTCTGTCATCCTGCTGGATGAGATTGAAAAAGCTCACCCGGATATCTATAACATCCTGTTACAGGTCCTGGATGACGGTCAGTTAACAGACGGCCTGGGTCGTAAAGTAGACTTTAAGAACACCCTGATCATCATGACCTCCAATATCGGTGTCCGTCAGCTGAAGGACTTCGGTGATGGTGTAGGTTTTGCCACGGCCGCCCGTACACAAAATGCGGACGAGAACAACAAGGCTGTCATCGAGAAAGCGCTGAAACGTACTTTCAGCCCCGAGTTCCTCAATAGGATCGACGACGTGGTGATCTTCAACTCCCTCAGCAAGGAGCATATCTTCTCTATCATCGACATCCTGATGAAGGGTGTGCTGAAACGTTTGAACACCCTGGGCTTTACCCTGGAACTGACGGAAGAAGCCAAGAACTTCATCGCGGACAAGGGATACGACGCGCAGTTCGGCGCCCGTCCGCTGCACAGGGCCATCCAGAAATACCTGGAAGATCCGCTGGCGGAAGAGATCCTGAACATGAGCATCAAGAACGGCGATGTGCTGGTTGCTGGTCTTGACGAAGAAAAAACGAAGATCAAGTTCACTTTGAAGGAAAAGGAAAAGCAGAAATCGGAAGCTTAAATGACCGGTGTAACCACCGGATAAATCATACAAGAGGCTGTCTCAAATTTACGAGGCAGCCTCTTTTTTTGTAATTTACCGGCGAAATGGAACACAAGAAAAAGATCATTATTACCATCGACGGCTGGTCGTCCTGTGGCAAGAGCACACTGGCCAAACAACTGGCACGCGAGCTCAGTTATGTCTATATCGACAGCGGGGCCATGTACCGGGCAATTACCCTCTACTTCCTCCGTAACCATGTCGACTGGACCCAACCCGCGGCAGTACACGATGCATTGAGCCATATCAGGATGGAGTTCGTCGCCAACCACAAAAGCGGGCAGACGGAAATATGGCTGAATGGCGAGAACGTGGAATATGTGATCAGGGACCTGGTGATCGCCGAAAAAGTAAGCGAGGTGGCGGCTGTAAAAGAGGTACGTTCGTATGCGGTTGCGCAGCAGCAGGAGATGGGGAAGAGCAAAGGCATCGTCATGGACGGAAGGGACATCGGCACCACCGTCTTCCCTCATGCCGAGCTGAAGATCTTTATGACGGCCGATGAAGAAGTGCGGGTACGCCGGCGATTCAAGGAACTCTTCGATAAGAACCCCAATGTCACCCGGGAAGAAGTAAAGCATAACCTGGAGATGCGTGATTATATCGATTCGCACCGGGCTGTCAGTCCGCTGCGACAGGCGGAAGACGCGCTTGTGCTGGACAATTCCCACCTGACGATGAAGCATCAGCTGGAGATAGCGATGGGGTGGGTGAGGGAGAGGCTGGGATAAGACCCGACCCGATCCATTAAAGGAGTGTCCTATTCCCTTCTCAAACTATTCACCGGGTTTGCCATTGCTGCCCTGATCGCCTGAAAACTCACCGTGACCAGGGCAATAGACACGGAGATCAATCCGGCAGCTATAAAAATACCCGCGCCTATGTCGATACGGTAAGCAAAATCCTGCAGCCATTTATTCATGATCAGCCATGCAAAGGGGGCGGCAACTAAAATGGCAATCACTACCAATTTGAGAAAACTTGAAGACAATAGGGTGACAACCTGCATTACCGTGGCACCCAGCACTTTTCGGATGCCTATTTCTTTCATACGCTGATGTGTTGCCAGATGGGCAAGACCAAACAGGCCCAGGCAGCATATGGCAATGGATAGCACTGTGGCTAAACTAATGATCTGCTGCCAGCGCTGCTCCTGCTGGTACTGCTTTGCGTTTAGTTCGTCTACAAACTGGTATTGATATACAGCCTGCGGGATTGCAGCTTTATAGGCTTTTTCCAGGGCCGCCATTCCTTCTTTTTGATGGCTTTTCTCCATTTTTACCAGGATGCTGCCGCCAAACCAGCTGCTCATGAACATCACCATGGGCTTTATGGGCTCTCTTAAAGAGCCAACATGAAAATCTTTTATTACGCCGATGATGGTCTTCGGTTCCTTATCGAAATATTCATTTGTCTTAAGCCGCATGCCTATGGGGTGCTGAAGCCGGGCTGCTTTTACAAAAGCTTCATTTACAAGAACGGAGTGGCTGCTGTCACTTGGGAATGAAGGTGAAAAATTACGGCCTGCCTTAAGTGGTATTCCCAATACGGATAAATAATTTTCGTCAATTACTTTATGGATCGATTCGACCGTGCGACCCTCTAATTTTACCTCGTAGGAGCTTTGCCCGCCGCCCAAAGAGACCGCCTTGACAGATGATTCTTTTGCCAGCTCATTCCTTATGAATCGAAAAACGGGCATGATCTCCCTGTCCCCGGGAATCTGGGTTAGTATTACCTGATGCGGATCGTATCCCAGGTCTTTCGTTCGTATGAAGTTCATCTGGCTGTAATAAACCAGCGTAGCTATCAATAAGAACACGGCGAGCGAGAACTGGAAAACCACAAGACCTCTGCCGAAAAAATTGCGACCGGATAGTTTTTGTTTGTTGTACAGTACTTCCTTTGCGTTGAAGCCTGACAGGATCCGGGCAGGATAAACGCCAGTAAGCAGAATGACAACAGAGAGGATCGCTATGAGTGTTGAAAGCAGCCGGCCACTGAATGAATCGCTGAGTAGAATGTGCTTGTTCGTCAAATGGTTAAAGACGGGCAATGAAAGTGTTGTCAACAGAATGGCAAGTAAAAAAGCGATTACACATAATACGGCGGACTCAGAGAGAAACTGCATGATGATCTGGGAACGGCTGCCTCCTGTTATTTTTCTTATGCCCACTTCTTTGGCCCTTTTCAAAGAATCAGCAATACTGATATTAATAAAATTGATGCTTGCCATTAAGAGGATAAAAACAGCTATCGCCATAAAAAGATAAGAGAAAACGGGACTGCTGGCATTGACAACGCCATTTTCCAGGTTGGTTTCCAAAGGATGTAAATGGATGTCGGTGATGGGCTGCAAACCATAAGTCATTTCGGGATCGAAGCCATAGGTCCTTATACTTTCGGCAAGCTGGTCCCTGGCATAGAAGGAATAGATCCTGTTAAACTTCTGAATGACGGCATTTTTATCTGCATTCGGGCGGAGCAACACAAAAGTACCAAGGTATGCATTAAGCCATGCCTTGTCCTCAAAGGAAAGCTGTACAAATTTCATGGGCAGCAGCAGATCGAATTGTATGGATGAGCTCGCTCTTATGTCTTTTGCCACTCCGGTGATCACCATGGGCTTGCCCAGGCGTTTTGCAGAAGGATCTGCGTCCAGCTGAAGCCGTTTGCCAACGACATCCGTACTGTTAAAGAGCCTTATTGCAGCAGATTCGGTGATAACCACCGAATTAATATCCTGTAAAGCTGTCGTGGGATCTCCATGCAGCAAAGGGAAGGAAAAGATGTTGAAAAAACTTTCGTCTGCATACAATAGGTTGAGATGAAGGCTTTTATTATCAGTCAGTACGTCCCCGGAAATACCCCCTCCCAGCACCCTTACATAATCCAATACCTCAGGCACACCTGCCTTAAATGCGGGACCTTGTACCTGCCCTGTTCCGCCACTGATGGATCTGCTGCCCTCTTTTTTGTCCAGCATGGAAGTGGTAATGCGGTAGAGATCAGGGTTTTTTTGATGAAAGCTGTCAAAGCTCCTTTCTTCCTTCCAATACAGCACGGCCAGCAGCACACAGCATATGCCCACCGCCAATCCAATAATATTAATGGAGGAATACAATTTGTTCTGCCGGAGGTGCCGAAAGGTGGTTTTTATTAACCTGATCATGGGAGGGGGTTTAGGTATTACAATATAAAACAAAAAACCCTGCTGACGCAGGGTTTGATTGTTTAGACTTTAACCTATTGCCCTTCGGGCAGCGAACCTGTGGTTCGCTTTTATCGTAAAAATAACATCTCGCGATACTTCGAGAGCACCCACTCATTATCGTCAACCAGTAATTCCAGTTTGTCCACGGAATAGCGGATCTCGTCGAAGAAGGGCTCTTTCACCTGGCTGTTGTAGGCAATAGCTTTGGTGCGGGTGTCACCGATGGCGTTGGCGATCTTGCGGGCCTCGATCATCTTTTCCACCAGGGCGCTGACCTTACTGATGTGCTCGGAGATCTTCTCCAGGATGGTCTTCTGATTGGCATAGGCGCCTTCCTTCAGGCCAAGGTCCTTCAGACCCCTGATATTTTCGATCAGCGTGTTCTGATATTTGATAGCGGCCGGAAGGATGTGGCTGGTGGCCAGCTCACCCATGACGCGGGCCTCGATCTGAACACGCTTGATATATTTTTCCAGCTCGATCTCGTGACGGGCTTCCAGCTCGATGTGGCTGTAAACGCCGTTGGCTTCGTACAGGTGCTTGGCTTTGTCCGTGACCATTGCATCCAGGGCCAGCGGCGTGGTGCGTACATTGGGCAGTCCGCGTCTTTCGGCTTCATGGTGCCATTCATCGCTGTAACCGTCGCCTTCGAACAGCACTTTTTCGCTGCTGACGACGTATTCGCGGATCACATGCATGATGGCTATTTCTTTCTTGTCACCTTTCTCGATCAGGGCGTCGACATCCTTCTTGAACTTCTTCAGCGTTTCGGCCAGGATGGTGTTGACAGCGATCATTGCGTTGGCGCAGTTGGCGTTGCTGCCTACAGCACGGAATTCGAACTTGTTACCCGTAAAAGCGAAAGGAGAGGTACGGTTGCGGTCCGTATTGTCCAGCAGCAGTTCAGGAATGCTGCGGTGGAGGTCCAGCTTCAGGATGGCCTCATCCTGCTCGTCGAACTTATCACCTACTCTTTCCTTTACGTCAGCCAGCACCTTGCTCAGGTACTCACCGATGAATACAGAAATGATAGCAGGAGGAGCTTCATTGGCACCCAGGCGGAAGTCATTGCCGGCAGAGGCGATGGAGGCCCTCAGCACGTCGGAGTAGTCATATACGGCCTTGATGGTATTGACGAAGAAAGTAAGGAACATGAGGTTGGTCTTCGGCGTCTTGCCGGGAGCCAGCAGATTGACACCCGTATCGGTGGCCATGCTCCAGTTGTTGTGCTTGCCGCTGCCGTTGATGCCGGCGAAAGGTTTCTCATGCAGCAGGACACGCAGACGATGGCGGCGGGCTACACGGTCCATGACATCCATCAACAGGATGTTGTGGTCTACAGCTACGCTGACCTCTTCGAAGATGGGTGCACACTCGAACTGTGCGGGAGCCACCTCATTGTGACGGGTGCGCAGGGGAATACCCAATTTGTAGGCTTCCTGTTCGTAGTCACGCATGAAGGCATAGATCCTTTCAGGAATGCTGCCGAAATAATGGTCTTCCAACTGCTGGCCTTTGGCGGGGGAGTGACCGAAGACGGTGCGGCCGCTGAGGACCAGGTCGGGGCGGGCATTGAACAGACCTTCGTCGATGACGAAATATTCCTGTTCCCATCCCAGGGTGGCAGTAACCTTATTGACATTCTTATCGAAATAATGACAAACGTCAACAGCGGCCTTATCGAGGGCAGCTACCGCTTTCAGCAGCGGCGCCTTGTAGTCCAGGGATTCCCCTGTATAGGAGACGAAGATGGTGGGGATA
>Ga0163162_10002184_pt1 | contig 18347 bp, 14 predicted proteins | sample S55metaG_FD_115310 | JGI IMG/M metagenome (GOLD analysis project Ga0163162, IMG submission 115310) | Switchgrass rhizosphere microbial communities from Kellogg Biological Station, Michigan, USA - S5-5 metaG | ecosystem: Host-associated > Plants > Roots > Rhizosphere > Soil | place: USA...
GCGCTTGGGCATGAGATCATTTTGTTTCACATCATGGGCAGAAATGAGATTGATTTTGACTTTGGCAATTACAGCAACTTAAGAGACCTCGAAACCGGTGATGTGATTCCCATCAATACCGATTTAAACAAGGCGGACTACCAGCAGAAACTACAAGACCATTTTGCCCGCACCAGGATGCAATTGCTCGACAAACATATTGTGTACCGCTTGTTGATCATGGATGAACTTCCCGACAAAGCCCTGCGAGATTTCCTGAACCAACGTCAAAAATCCACAACGGGTTGATGCATTTCCTGGCTCCCATATGGTTTTTGTCCGCTGCGGCGGTAGCCATTCCCATTCTGATTCATTTGTGGAATAACAGGAAAGGAAAAACCTTGTCGGTGGGCAGTACGGCTTTTTTGGAACGGGCTGCCGAAGAAAAATCGTGGCAGCGAAAACTCACCGATCCGCTTTTGCTTGTACTGCGCTGTCTTCTCCTGGTTTTATTGAGTGCTTTGCTGGCCCAACCATTTTTCCCGGGTAAGGGCAATGCCGGGGAACACAAAGGCTGGGTGTTAGCGCCGAAAAATGAATTTGCACAAACCTACCGTCATTTCAGTCAGCCCATCGATTCCCTGCTGAAGAACGGATTTGAATTGCGTTATTTTGAACCCGGTTTTGCAGGCACCACGCCGGAAGCCGCTTTGCGCGACAGCTCACGGCAAGCCATAGTCGAAAACACGTCGTATTGGGCGCTGGCGCAGGCCGCACAACAGGCCGTGGCCGACAGCGTTCCGATTTACATTTTCACCGACAATCGCTTAGCCCATTTCTTTGGAACAAGGCCCGTGGCCACCAGGAAATTGGTTTGGCAAACTTATTCTGCGTCTGCGGACTCGTCACAGCAATCATTGAAAGCGAACAGCACTTCTACCGACACGGCTACTCTTTCGGTGGTGATTGTAACCGACGGCAATGCCGGAGACGGTAATTATATCCGCGCCGCATTGACTGCCATTGCAGATTTCGAAAAGAAGAAAATAAATATTGCGTTAGCCGCAGCTGAAGCAAAAACAATTCCCCGGGTCGATTGGGTTTTCTGGTTAAACACCAATCCCCCGCCTTCGGATTTGAATTGCCGAAACCTTTTATTATATGAAACCGGAAATGTAGAAACCGTGTCTTCCTGGATTTCTACCCGTGATGAAACGAAGATGATGGATGAACCTGCTTTGTTGTATAAGGTGGCCGGTATAGACCATGAAACAGGAACTTCCGAAATGCTTTGGAAAGACGGATTTGGAAGAGGGATACTGACAATGGAGAAAATAAAAGCGCAAAACCGGTTTCATTTTTATAGTCGTTTTGATCCGGACTGGAATGGTTTGGTGTGGAGCGCTGAATTCCCGGCAGCGCTTAAATCACTGCTTGAATTTGAAAAAGAAGGGAATCACGATGTGGAATCGCGTGGACAAACCCTCGATCCTTTGCAGGTTAAATTGGAACCGGGCAAAGCCGCATTCGTGGGATTGATACAATCCGGCAGCCAGCCTGTGAATAGCGCCGCTATATATATATGGGCACTGGTTTTCCTGGTGTTTATAATTGAACGCGTAATTAGTTACCTCAAACAAAACAAGGGTGAACATGGCCAGTGAAGCAGGCACAACCCTCATTTATAACTTGCAGCGACGCTGGAAGAGGGAACTCATTTGGATCCGGCTTCTGCAATCCCTGTCTTTTGCCGTGTTTTTGTCGGCGTTGTTGTATGTGATCGCCGGCATTTCCCTGCTTTGGGCCGTCCCCGCTTTCCTGGTGTTGTTTGGTCTTTTGATGTGGCTCGATCCGGCTTGGCGTGTTACCGCTCAGGAAGTGATAAGATTTTTAAACCGGAAAATTCCATTCCTGGAAGAAAGCGCGCATTTGTTCCTGAAAAAAAAGGAGGGGCTCAATGTTTTGGAATCCATGCAGGTGAGAAAACTGGAAGAGCGTCTGCCTAATATTGAATGGCCTCACCCCTTTCATAAAACATGGCGCTTCACCATCATCGCCCTGAAGGCATCAGTTCTGTTAAGTATTGCGATGGTGTGGTTTTTAAAGTTGCCTGCTCCTGAAAGAACGAATTCTCCCGCCATTGTTTCTACGCCACCTGCTCCGCCGGTAGCCGGAATTCAAAGCGCGTCGCTTCAAATTCAGCCGCCCGCCTACACCGGAAAATCGGAAAGGCAGCAAACTTCATTTGATATCGATGCCGAAGAAGGCGCCACCATCATTTGGCATGTGCAAACAACGCCTGCAACGGCCGCTCCCAAACTGGTGTTCAACGATTCTACGGAACTCCTGTTTCGATCAACCGATTCAACAGCCACCCAATGGGTGGCCAGCAAAACCGTTCGCCATCCTGGATTTTATCAGCTAGCGTGGGCAGGGCAAACTTCTGCGTTTTACCGGATGGAAATGATCCGCGACCAGTCGCCAAAAATCAACATCGTTTCTCCAAAATCATATACTGTTATCGATTATGGCATGCCGCTCAAAGTGCCTCTATTCGTATCCGTTAGTGATGACTATGGCATCAGGAATGCAACCCTGGTCACCACCATCTCCAGTGGCAGCGGCGAAGCGGTGAGTTTCAAAGAGCAGGAAACGGTGTTGGCGTCCAATGCGGCGCAAGCCAGGATTGAAGCGGGCCGTACCATTGACCTGGGCGCCATGGGCTTGCATCCAGGTGATGAACTTTACCTGTATGTGAAAGCGAGGGACAGCCATGGCCAGGAAGGAAGGTCTGACGTGTGCATTGTTTCCCTGCCGGACACGACAGGACTGTTGAATTTGGAAGGCCTTGTACTTCCTGTTGACGGCAAGCCGGAATTCTTTCGCAGCCAGCGGCAGATTATTATTGAAACAGAGCAACTGTTGCGGGAAAAGGATACCCTCTCTGTGGAAACCTTCAAGACGCGCAGCAATAATTTGGGAATCGATCAGAAGCTGTTGCGTTTGCGGTATGGAAAATTCCTGGGCGAGGAAGGAGAAGAAAATGTGCTGGATCCGCATGAAACCGAAACTGAACCGGTGTTCAAACCATCGAAACTGGACGACAATGCGAAGAAAATACTGGACCAGTTTTCCGACAAACACGACAATTCAGAAGACGCCTCTTATTTTGATGCTGATACCAAGAACCAGCTCAAGGCCACACTAACCGAAATGTGGAATTCGGAACTGCGGTTGCGCACGTTTAAGCCGCGCGATGCACTTCCATATGAATACAAGGCCCTTCGGCTGCTGAAAGACCTGCAACAAAAATCGCGCGCCTATGTGGCCAAGACCGGCGCACGCACAACCCCACTCGATGCCGGCAAGCGACTGAGTGGCGATCTTTCGAAAATCGAACAACCCCAACACCATCTCGACAACCAGAAAACAACCGCCCCCCCGGCGGCGGCGGAAGCCATTGCGGTACTGGACCAATGGGCTGCGGGCCAGCCTATAACGGATAAGGATAGCCGAAAATTAGTGGCCGCCCTGCAGGAGCTGGCAGGCAAGGCTGCCGCAGAACCCGGCGCCTATCTCGATGCCCTGCAATCGTTAAAAAGAATGATAGACGGACTTGCACAGGGCAAAGCACCTGCCGCGGCCGATACCAGGAAAGCAGCAGAAGGATTGTTGCGAATGACTGCCATCCCGGAAGAACTGCCTTCAGGCGGTTCGCATCTTCCATCCGCTTATTTAAGCGAGGCCTATTTTAAAAACCTATATTCTCCCAAACCATGAGCGGGCAGTTAACATATTTCTTGCTTGGCCTGATCGGTGCTTCCGGCATCTTCCTGGTTTGGAAAGAATGGAAGCGTGTGCCTCCCAACAACCGTCTCTTCCGCATTATCGCATCACTGCTGGCACTGGCGGGTATTACTGAATTATTATTCCCCATCCACATGAGCCGCAACGCTGCTCCCGGTGAGGAAAAGGCGGCGGTCATTTTAACGGAAGGCTACCAAAAGGATAGTCTCGCCGCATTGATGCAACAATATACAGGCAGGGTTTCCATTTTGCAACCGGCTTATTTCGGACAGGCCCGCGATAGCGGATTTACAAGTTTGCACCTACTCGGCTATGGACTTTCTGCCGAAGATCTAATACCGCTTTCAACTTTGCCGCTGGAATTTCATCCGCCTGCACTACCGCCTGGTTTGCGCGTCGTGGATTGGCAAAGAAGGTTGCCATCCGGCGCGATGCTGCGGGTGCAGGGACAGGCGCAGGTAGCGGGCCAGGCCCACCCCCGCGCCTTACTAACGTTGATGGATAAGCGAATCGATTCGGTGGAGCTCAATGCAGCTACAGGTAACCGGTTCGAATTGCAGGCAGTACCGCCGCAACTGGGGCGCAGTCGCTTTCAACTGACGCTGCTGGATGGTAATGACACGCTGGAAAAAGAATGGATTCCCGTGGAAATAACTGAGCCAAGGCCCTTGCAGGTATTGGTATTGGGCGGCGCACCGGGATTTGAAAATAAATTCCTCACCCAATGGCTGGCAAAAGCAGGTTATCCCGTAGCCATGCGAACCCAGATCAGCACCAACAAATTCGAAAAAACATTTCTCAACCTCTCACCCCGGCCCATTGACCGGCTGGGTGAGTCCGTGTTAAAAGACTTTGATGTATTGATTGCGGATGGCGCAGCACTTTCCTCCTTGTCGGCAGCAGAGCGTGAAATCGTTAAACAGCAGGTGGAACAAAAGGGCATGGGGCTGGTGGTAAGGGCTGATAGCAGCCTGGCGGCTTCGGGCGGCTGGACGACCCCCTTCCACTTGCGTTCGGCTATCAAACGGCCGCCCGGCCTCCTGCGGCTGCAGTTGCCCGATACTAACGTTAAAGTATACCCGATATTTGCCGAAGCCATCCAATACCTCTCCGATGAAAAAGGCACCCGCATCGGGGTGCGCGATTCATCGCGGAACATCATTGTAGCCAGCACGCTGCTGGGCTCGGGCAGGAAAATCGTCATTACACTGCCGACTACTTATCCCTGGATACTGGCCGGCAAGTCGGCCGACTATGCGCGCTTTTGGGCGCCGCTGATTGAACAGGCCGCGAAGCGACTTCCCAACGGATTGAATTGGCGCATATCGCCGGCCATTTCATTTGTAAATGCATCGGTTGGAATTGGCCAGGAATGGAATGGGGAAGCCGTACCAGCCGCAAAATTGAATGAAGCCGCCGTATCACTTTCCCGGCAGCCTTCGCTTCCATTTTTATGGCAGGGTAAATACTGGCCCACCGAACCGGGCTGGCAGGCGGCACAGGCCAGCCAGGGCGAATTATTCTGGTGGTGGGCGAATGGCGATGGCGATTGGAAAACGGCCCGTTATGCAAAGCGATTGGCAGATACCCGGCGATTTATCGCGCAGCAGCAATCCACCGGATCAACGCCACCCGCCCAGCCGGCAAAAACAGTGCTGCCGCGTATTTTCGCCTTTCTGATTATCCTAATATGTTGTGCGTTTCTGTGGATAGAATCTAAGATTTACGATGAGGGGAATTAGAAAGAATGCCATAAATTGGCACCACAAACTTTAACAGATACCGGTGAAAAGAAAAGAATTTTTAAACCTTTCGGCGCTCGGCATGGGCGGCCTTGTTCTGCCTTCATTCCTAATGTCAGGTCGCACCATTGATCCGCTGGAAGCATTGGAAGAAAGACTGGATGTGGCAGCCAAAAAACTGCTTGCCGATGCCGCACTTAGCACAGCAAAAGCAAAAGGCGCCACTTACGCCGACGTCAGGATTGGCAGATACCTGAATCAATTTATTGTAACGCGGGAAAATCGCGTGCAGAACGTGGCCAATACAGAATCCTTCGGCGCCGGCATCCGCGTTATCGTTAACGGTGCCTGGGGCTTCGCAGCTTCCAATCGCGTTACCAAAGAAGACATTATCAAAACAGCCGAGCGTGCTGTAGCGGTGGCCAGGGCCAACGCGAAAATAAGCACTGATCCCGTACAGCTTTCTCCCCAAAATGGTTATGGTGAAGTATCCTGGAAAACGCCCATCCAAAAGAATGCGTTTGAGGTGCCGGTAAAGGAAAAAGTTGACCTGCTGTTGCAGGTGAACGGAATTGCCATGGCGGGCGGCGCGAATTTTGTGAACTCTGCAATCCTCGCCGTTAATGAACAGAAATATTTCGCCTCTACCGACGGCTCCTATATTGACCAGGATGTACATCGCATCTATCCTTTTTTCAACGTCACCAAAATCGATAAGGCCAGCGGCAAATTCGAAACGCGGCGCTCCCTCAGTTCTCCGGTCGGATTGGGTTACGAATATCTTTCCGCAACACCCGCCGACAAGGTAACGGGTATCGTTACCCGCTATCGCGGCCGGTACGACATGCTGGAGGATGTAAAAAATGCGGCGGCCGATGTTGACCTTAAATTAAAGGCGAAGTCTGTAGAGCCCGGCAAATACGACCTGGTGCTCGACCCCTCTCACCTTTGGCTCACCATCCACGAATCGGTTGCGCATCCCACGGAATTGGACCGGGTGTTGGGCTACGAGGCCAATTATGCGGGCACGAGTTTTCTTACGCTCGACAAATTGCGTTCGAAGAATTTTCAATTCGGCAGTAAGCTGGTAAATATCGTTGCAGATAAATTGCAAACCGGTTCACTCGGTGCAGTGGGTTACGACGACGAGGGCGTGAAATGCAAACAGTGGGATATCATTAAGGATGGCGTGTTGGTTAATTTTCAGGCCATCCGGGACCAGGCGCATATCCTGGGCCTGAAAGAATCGCAGGGCTGTTGCTACTCGCAAAGCTGGGCCGACGTTCAATTCCAGCGCATGCCGAATATTTCGCTGCGTCCCGGCCAGGAAAAGTTATCCGTAGATGATTTGATCAGGAATGTACAAAAAGGCATTTACATCATTGGCGATGGATCTTTCTCCATCGACCAACAGCGATACAATTTCCAGTTTGGCGGGCAAACATTTTATGAAATCAAAGACGGCAAAATTGTCGGCATGTTGAAAGACGTGGCCTACCAGGCCAACACGCAGGAATTTTGGAACTCCTGCGCAGCCATTGCCGATGAAAGCGATTACCGGCTTGGTGGTGCATTCAACGATGGCAAGGGTCAGCCCGCGCAATCGAATGCCGTTTCGCACGGAAGTTCAACCAGCCGTTTCAATGGCGTGAATGTAATTAACACAGCAAGAAAAATCTGATTCGTTTTTTATGGCTATTTTATCAAAAGAAGAAGCCCTCTCGTTATTAAAGAAAGTGCTCGCGTATTCAAAAGCGGATGCCTGCGAAATCAGTTTATCGGGTTCCGAAGGCGGTAATATCCGCTATGCAAGGAATGCGGTGTCCACTGCCGGCGACATCAGCACCATTACGCTGGCGGTGAGTTCCACTTTCGGCAAGAAAACCGGCACTGCTACCATCAATGAATTCGACGACGCATCGTTGGAAAAAGTGGTTCGGCGCGCAGAAGAGCTGGCGCAGCTTTCGCCGGAGAATCCGGAGTATATGCCGCCGCTCGAGCCCCAAACTTTAAAGGAATCCATCACCTATGTTCCAGCAACGGCCGCCATCACGCCCGATACCAGGGCTGAAGCCGTCAGCAAGAGCATTGGGGTTTCAAAGGAAGCAAAACTGGAAGCCGCAGGCTATGTAGAAAATACAACCAGCTTTGATGCATTCATGAATTCAAAAGGACTCTTTGCCTATAATACGGGAACCGATGTAATATTCTCGGTTACCAATCGCAATTCTTCGGGTACGGGTTCAGGTTACGCAGCGCGCGGGTACAATGATATCCGCAAACTGGATACGCTTTCGGCCACGCGCATAGCCGCGCAAAAAGCCAATGCCAGTGCCGACGCAAAAGCCCTGGAACCCGGGAAATACACCGTGATCCTGGAACCTGTTGCCGGGGTGTACATGCTGGAAAACCTGTTCCGTGGTTTTGATGCGCGCAGCGCCGATGAAGGTCGCAGCTTCATGAGCAAACCCGGTGGCGGTAATCGCCTCGGTGAGCAACTGATGGATAAACAAGTGACCATCTATTCAGATCCTTTCAATCCCGAGTTACCTTCCAATACCTGGAATCGCGAAGGCATGCCACTTGAAAAAATGAACTGGATTGAGAAAGGTGTTGTGAAAAATTTAAGTTACTCCAGATACTGGGCGCAAAAGCAAAATGTGAAACCGGTTCCCCAACCTCCCAACATGATCATGGAGGGCGGAACCGCTACTTTGGAAGAGCTGATCAAAGGCACTGAAAAAGGCATTCTTGTTTCCAGGCTGTGGTACATTCGCATGGTGGATCCTCAAACTTTGCTGTTGACGGGACTCACCCGCGACGGGACATTTTATATCGAAAACGGACAAATTAAACATCCCATCAAGAACTTTCGCTTCAATGAAAGTCCGGTTATCATGCTCAACAATCTCGAAGCGCTGGGCAAACCTGAAAGAAGCATTAGCGTGGAATCGTACCGCAGTTACCTCGTGCCGCCAATGAAGATCAGGGACTTCACCTTCACCTCGTTATCAGACGCGGTGTAGCCGGCCTCCTGTACAGTGTTTTACGGGTGCGGAACGCATGCCTTTGCCATTCATCTAAAAAAGGGCAGCAAGCGTGCCCAATGCAGGACTATTTGTTAAAATTGTATTATAATTATTTTGTTCACTTCAAATCAAATCACTTGAAAAGAAGAGACTTTCTTTATCTGACGGGTATGGGCGTTGGTTCGGGATTGGTTGCCGGTATTCCAGTTATGGGAAACCCCATACCGCTCGACCAGCCCTGGAGCGCTCCTGATACGGCTTCGAAGAAAATTCTGGCCGACGTCGCGCTGAACGAAGCGCGTTCCAAAGGAGCCACCTACACCGATGTGCGCATCGGCAGGTACCTGAATCAATTTATCATTACGCGCGAAGACAAAGTGCAGAATGTAGTGAACACCGAATCATTCGGTGTCGGAATTCGCGTGATTGCGAATGGCAGCTGGGGCTTTGCAGCAACTGATAAATTAGACAGAGACAGCGTTGCCAAGGCAGCGCAATTGGCGGTTGCGATCGCGAAAGAAAACGCGCGACTGCTATCGGAGCCCGTGCAACTTGCCCCGCAAAAAGGCGTGGGTGAAGTGAGCTGGAAATGCCCGATTGAGAAGAACGCCTTTGATGTGCCCATTAAGGAAAAGGCCGATTTGTTGTTGTCGGTAAACGACGCAGCAATGAAAGGTGGCGCCAACTACGTGAACTCTTTCATGTTCCTGGTAAATGAACAAAAATATTTTGCCTCCAGCGATGGCTCTTACATTGATCAGGATGTGCATCGCATATGGCCCACCTTTACCATCACGAAAATTGATCAGAAGACCGGCAAATTCGAAACGCGCAATGCACTTAGCGCGCCAATGGGAATGGGTTACGAATACCTTGTTCCCCTGGATTCTGAAAAAATAAAAGGCGTTACCACGCTGTACAAACGTCGCTACGACATGTTGGAAGATGCGAAAGCCGGTGCCAAACAGGTAGCCGAGAAAATGGCCGCCAAATCAGTAGAAGCGGGTAAGTACGACCTGGTATTGGATCCTACCAATCTTTTCCTGACCATACACGAATCAGTGGGCCATCCTACGGAACTTGACCGCGTGTTGGGTTATGAAGCCAACTACGCCGGAACCAGTTTCCTTACCCTCGACAAATGGCAGTCGAAGAAATTTAATTTCGGCAGCAAAGTGGTAAACATCAAAGCCGACAAACTGCAGAAGGGTTCCCTTGGTGCTGTGGGCTATGATGACGAAGGCGTGGCCACACAGGAGTGGGACCTGATTAAAGAAGGCATCCTGGTGAACTACCAGGTGATTCGCGACCAGGCACATATCCTCGGACTTAAATCATCCCAGGGCTGTTGCTATGCCGATAGCTGGAGTGATGTGCAGTTTCAGCGCATGCCCAATGTTTCATTGCAACCCGGCAAGGCACAGCTAACGCCGGAAGAAATCATTAAGGATGTGAAGAAAGGAATTTACATCATCGGCGACAGCTCCTACTCCATCGATCAGCAACGGTATAATTTCCAGTTCAGTGGTCAGTTGTACTACGAAATCACCGACGGAAAAATTACGGGTATGTTGAAAGACGTGGCTTATCAATCGAACACGCAGGAGTTCTGGAATGCCTGCTCGGCCGTTGCCGATCAGCGGGATTACCGCATGGGCGGTTCCTTCTTCGATGGCAAAGGACAGCCGGGCCAAATTAGTGCGGTGTCGCATGGCGCATCCACGGCTCGTTTCAATGGAATCAACGTTATTAACACAGCAAGAAAACTCTAAAATATGCCCATTCTAACAAAAGATGAAGCTCAGGCATTGATGAAAAAAGTAATCGGCTTTTCGAAGGCCGATGAAATTGAAGTGAATCTCAGCGGTTCTGATGGGGGCAATATCCGGTATGCCCGTAACGCTGTTTCCACCAGTGGTGGGATCAGTCAGAGCACACTGGTTGTTCAATCTTCCTTCGGGAAAAAAGTTGGCGTGGCCACCATCAACGAATTCGACGATGCATCGCTCGAAAAAGTGGTACGTCGCGCGGAAGAGCTGGCCAAACTGGCACCCGAAAATCCGGAGTTCGTTAAGAATCTCGGACCGCAAACTTATCTCGCTCCTTCACCGGAACAATTTGTTGAACACACTGCTGCTCTTTCTCCCAAAGAAAGAGCCGACGCCGTTGCACAAAGTCTGGCCATTTCAAAAGAAAACAAACTGATCGCTGCCGGATTTATGGAAAACAGCGGCGGCTATTCCGCGATGATGAATTCATCGGGACTTTTCGCTTACAACACTTCCACCAATGTAAATTTCAACGTTACGTTGAGAACGGAAGATGGCAAGGGCTCCGGTTACGCATCGAAGGGGTACAACAATGTTGGACAATTAGATGTGGCCGCCGCAACACGTGTGGCTGCGCAGAAAGCCGCTAATTCGCGTGAAGCAAAAGCGTTGGAGCCTGGCAAATACACGGTGATTCTTGAACCGGCTGCAGCTATCGTATTATTGGAAACCATTTTCTTCGGTATGGACGCGCGTTCTGCCGATGAGGGCCGCAGTTTTCTGAGCAAGCCCGATGGAAAAACAAAATTGGGTGAAAAGCTCGTGGATGAAAGAGTGACGATTTATTCTGATCCCCTCAATCCCATGTTGCCCACCGCAACCTGGAATGGCGATGGCAGGCCACAGGAAAAAATCACCTGGATCAACAAAGGTGTCATGGAGAATTTGTACTACTCCCGCTATTGGGCCGAACAAAAAAATAAGAAAGCTGTTCCTGGTCCCGACGCAGTGATCATGGAAGGCGGTACCCAATCGTTGGAAGATTTAATCAAAGGAACGGAAAAAGGAATCCTGGTTACGCGCCTTTGGTATATCCGCAGCGTTGATCCGCAAACCCTGTTGTATACGGGCCTTACACGCGACGGAACATTTTATATCGAGAACGGACAAATCAAATTCCCGATCAAGAATTTCAGGTTCAATGAAAGTGCAATCATCATGTTGAACAACCTGGAAGCGCTGGGCAAACCGGAACGCACGGTGAGTGGAGAATCAAATATCCAGGCATTGATACCACCGCTGAAGATCAGGGATTTCACATTCAGCTCACTTTCTGATGCGGTTTAATACTTGATGCTAGATACTGGATACTAGATGCTGGATACTAGATACTGGATAAAAATTTCTTTGCTTCTTTGCGTGAAGTCTTTATCCAGTATCCAGCATCTAGTATCCAGTTCTCACACCCGTAGAAAGACCTTCTTTTGATACATAAAATAAAGGAAAGCCCACTTTATCGCCACATAACACATAGCCATCAGCACCGCGTTTAACGGATCGCCGGCCAGTTGACCCAGCCATTTGAAAAAGCCATTGGTGGTATATCCCCAGTCGATGAATTTTCCCGACATATAAATGAGAATCGAATTCATGCCAATGACCTTGAAGAAAAAGGCCCAGTTGCGAGCTCCCCGCACATCGATGATGTAATAAAAAATAGAAAGAAAAATGAGGCTCCAGCCGCCCACGTGCAGCACAAATGAACTTGTCCAGAGATTTTTATTGATCGGAAAATCAAGATTCCACAAATAAGACAGCGCCAGCGAAATAATACCGGCAATGAATAACCGCAGTGATTTCGTTGCGCCGTTGGTGGGATTGTTTTTGAGGTATTGTCCGGTAAGTATGCCCAGCAAACCGGTACCGATGGCTGGAATTGTCGACATGACGCCTTCCGGATCATGAATACCCAGGTACAATTTGCCGGGAACAATCAGGCGGTCCACATAAGATGCAAAATTCCCTTCCATCGTCAGGTCGCCGGGCGGATAACCCGGTGCGGATGTGAATTTCAGCAACAGCCAATATCCAATCAATAACGATGCGAACCAAATGATTTGAGCGCGCCGGGAAAAATACAGGTAAATGAGATTGGCGAATAAATAGGCCAGTCCAATCCTTCCCAATACACTGCAGAAGCGCACATCGGCCAATGGTTTTATTTGCAATCCATTGTTGGCAATGATGCCAAGTACAACAAGAATCAATCCTCTTCTGATTACCCGCCATACCAATTGCGATTTGGTGCTGCCTTTTTCCCATTCTCTTCCCACAGAATATGGTGTTGCCACACCGGCAATAAATAGAAACAATGGAAAGATGAGGTCGTAGAAATGAAACCCATTCCATGCAGGATGCGTGAGCTCATCAGAGAAGCCCATCCAGAATCCGGAGCCTGTTGCCTTGGCAATGGCGTGCACAATTTCTTCTGCGCCCATGATCCAGAACATGTCGAATCCTCGCAGTGCATCGAGCGAGTAAAGTCTTTGTGTAGGTGCGGTTGTATCCATGTTGATGTAGGGTTGAAAGATTAAATATAGGAATTTGATTCAACGGTTTCGCATGGCATGCAGCGTATTGTTAAATTGAATGGCCTACTTTTGTATATCCCCTACCCGCCATTACCCCGTGAATTTTCCTATCTCTCCTGTATTCTTGACCTAAAAATATGGCATATGCTAAAACACTTATGGAAAACAGGGGCCTCCATGCTGGGGCTCGTGCTTACAATGGCAGGCTGCATACCCAACGGTCCTGATTATATATCAGACTACGATGTGGTATACACGAACTACGACAAAAATTTTGATTTCTCCGGCGTACACACTTACCTGTTGCCGGATTCCGTGGTTCACGCGGGTGGTGGATCCGCAGATCACACTTACGATGACCAGATCCTTTCCACACTTGAAACGAATCTCAATAACCTGGGTTGGACCAGGCTCGAAAACAGCGCCGGCGTAAAAGCCGACGTAGTGGTGCTGGCAACCGCTCAGGAAGTGATTTATGGAAGCTGTGCCGCCTATTGCTGGTACTGCGACTGGGGCTGGTATCCCGGTTGGGGCTATTATCCGCCTGCATGGGGACCCGGCTGGGGATGGGGTTATCCAACGGATGTAATCTGTTCATCCTACAACACCGGCACATTGGTGGTGAGTATTACAGAACCCAACCAGGCGCACGACAATACCCTGCCCATTGCATGGGTGGGTATTTTGAATGGTCTGCTGGAAGGCTCCAGTGCGAGCATCGGATCGCGCATCACGACAAACATCAACCAAATGTTTGTACAATCGCCCTATCTCAAATAATAAAATTTGAACCATGAAAAAATTAGCATTCATCATAGGCTTTTTCATCATTGCCCTCGCCTTTAATGAGGCCCGTGCACAGGTAGGAGAATTCGCCTACCAGGTATCCTTTCCTACCGGAAAATTCAAGGATTTGGTCAGCAAGGTCAGTTGGGTGGGCTTCTCCGGACAATACCGCAAAGTGCTCAACAATAAGCGGGTATCCGTCGGCGGTAGTTTGAACTGGTTCTATTTTGTTGACAAGAAGGGCATACAAACCAACAATTACGGAGAGCAGGGTACCTACCATGGCAACGTAACCGCCTTCACGAATATTTATAGCCTGTTGGCCGTAATTCAATACGACCTGAAAGATCCCAAGGAAAAAGTAGTGCCCTTTATCCGCGGCGGCGCGGGTATTGGCTACCAGGACCAGCGGACTGATATTGGATTGTATGAATTCCGGAACGATGGCGCCCAGTTTGCCTGGAATGCAGAATTGGGAGTACGCGCCGGAAAGCAGGGACGGGATTTATTAATCGCGCTTACCTACCATGGACTTCCGAAATCGGGCGAAATTGTTCCAACCAGCTTTTGGGGCGTGAAGGTGGGCATCACCCGCCTGCCCTTCTAACTAAAATTCAATCCGCTCCGCAAGGGGCGGATTGAATCTCAAATCAACCATGCGAAAAGGACCATTGTTATTTGCAATAATTATTACGCTTCTTTCGCATCACCGTTCTTTTTCCCAAACGCCGGATACTTTGCAACATCCCTGGACTTTTTCCGCATCTGCAAGCGGTTATTTTATTCCGGCAGATTTCTTTGTATTGCCCGTCGTAACCGCCGACCATCGCCGCATGCATCTTGAGGCGAGATACAACTACGAAGACAGAAATACCGTATCACTTTTCGGAGGATACAAGTTTGAAGGCGGCAATCAATTTACTTATTCCTTTATACCCATGGTGGGCGGCGTTACAGGCCGCTCCGATGGCATTGCGCCGGCATTGGAAATGGAATTAGACTACAGGAAATTTAGTTTTTATTCTGAATCGGAATACCTGTTCGAGTTTTCTGCGCAGGAAAACCATTTTTTCTATGTTTGGAGCGAGATTGGCTATTCGCCCCTGCGAAATTTTACATGCGGTATGTCGATACAGAAAACCAAGTCCTATCATTCTGATTTTAACGTACAGCGGGGACTATTTCTATCTTACCAGGCAAAATTCCTGGAATGGAAGGGGTATGTATTCAATCCATTTTCGGGCGATAGTTTCGCCATCCTGACCATGTCGGTTGAATTCTAATGCTCCCATTTTGATAAACGTTTTCAGCTTCTTTGGTTATATTTAGATGGATTAACCAAAACTGCGGTATGAATGCATCCATAGAGCAAAAATCAAGAAACGCCGTTGAAACGGTGTTGATCATGCTGCTATTGCTTCTACTGCTTTATTCCCTGTATTCCGTTCTAAAGGTATTCTTTGGCATATTCACCTACGCGCTCATTTTCGCAGTTTCATTTTCTGGTGCTTTTGAAAGTTTATCGAAACTGCTTGGTGGCAGGCGCAAACTGGCGGCACTAATTTATTGTATTGTATTGATCGGGCTGATTGCGCAGCCATTTTTATACGTTATTCATGCCATTCATCATCACCTGAACGCCGCTGAAGACTGGATAACCGATACGCGCACGCACGGCATTCCTCCTTTGTCGCCTGCACTAACGGGGCTACCCCTGGTTGGAGAAGAAATTTCCGAATTTTGGGAAAAACTTCAGCAGAATCCGAAAGAAACAATTGGCCTCTATGACGTGCAGATCAGGATGGTATTGCAAAAAATCATTTCGGGCGGTGCGGGCATGATCGGCGCGGGCGTTGAGTTCATCGCCGGCGTGATTATATCTGCATTTTTCCTGGTGAAGGGTTCGATGATGTTGAAACCGGTGGAAGCATTCCTGAAGCATATGGTAGGCGAACATGATGGTCCCGCATTGCTGGAAGCCGGTGCCAGGGCTGTTCGGGGGGTATCCATTGGCGTTATGGGCACTGCGCTCATTGCGGCTGTATTTTCATTTATTGGTTTCGTAGTAGCCCCCATCCCCATCCCACTCATTTTTGCCGCCCTCATTTTTTTCCTGGTGGTTATTCAAATCGGTCCGTTGCCGGTATTGGTACCCCTGATCATTTGGTTGTTCATCGATGGCAAAAATGGCTGGGGTGTATTCCTGATCGGTTATACAGTAGTGCTGATGGCTATCGACAGTGTATTGAAACCGCTGCTCATTGCGAGAAGCGGTAAGCTGCCCTTCCTGGTATTGTTCCTTGGTGTGATTGGCGGAATGGGCGCCTGGGGATTTACAGGCATGTTCAAAGGCGCCATCATACTCGCCGTATTTTATACCATTTTTACATCATGGCTTGAAAGAAAGAACAAACCCGTGCCTGCCACTAATTACGACAACGATTAAACTTCCCAATAAAATTATGGTTCAGCAGACCAACAAACCAGGCGACAATATGATTCTGCGTTTGCATCCATTGAACCGGGTGTTGCTCAGTTTGGCAGTTACCCTGGTTACCCTGGCCATCTTATTAAATGTCGGATTCAACAGACTTCAAATCATACTCATCTCCTGGGATGTGTTTGCGCTTTCCATGCTGATCCTGGGTTGGGTGGTTATCCTGTTGAGGCCAACCGACCAAATCAGAAAATGGGCCAGAACCGAAGATGGCAGCAAAGTGTTTGTCTTCTTGCTTATATTGATCACCTCCATGTCCAGCCTGGTGGGCGTTGCCTTGCTGATCGTATCCAACAGCACATTGGAGGAATCGCCGATCATGTATATATCTCTTGCGGTTCTGGGAATTCTGTTGTCGTGGAGTATGGTACATACCACTTTTACCTTTCACTACGCACACCTGTATTACGATGACGACGAAGATGATAAATCACACAATGACGCAGGCGGACTGGATTTTCCAAATGACAAAGAGCCTGGTTACCTGGATTTCGCTTATTTCTCTTTTGTTATTGGCATGACCTTCCAGGTATCAGATGTGCAAATAACCGACAGAAAACTAAGGCGGCATGTACTTGCGCATGCGCTGGTGTCCTTCGCTTTGAACACCTTTGTTGTCGCGCTCACCATCAACCTGATCGCGGGCTTCAAACGATAATCATCATCACACACAAAATTTATAACATGAAACAGTTACTGGTAATCGCTGCACTGGGCTTCTCACTGTCTTCCATCGCCCAAACAAAACCGACTACACTGAAATCGGTATTGCTGGCGCAATTGAAAACAACGCACAATGTGCAGGATTGGTTTGTTCCCATCAATCAGTCATTGGAAGGCCTGACGCCGGAGCAAGCCATTTGGAAAGACAAGAAAGACAATCATTCCGTCGCGGAATTGGCCACACATTTGTTGTTTTGGGATAAACAACAGCTGGCCAAATTCAAAGGCGTAAAGGGTGATGCTTTCGACGGCGACAACACCAAAACATTTTCTAATTTATCAAAAGAGGAATGGGCTACGGTGCTGAAGCAACTGGACCAGGTGCTGACCGACCTGGAAAAATTGATTGAACAGGCAGATGACGCACAGGTTGCAAAATGGTCGGGAGATATTTCGCACATCAGTACACACAATGCCTATCACACCGGACAAATACTTTACATCAGAAAATCACAGGGATCCTGGAATCCGGAAAAGGGTGTGAAATAGCAAATTTTTAGTGACTTAATTCGGACGCAAAGCACGCCAAGAAGCGCAAAGGGCACGAAGGAAAACATTCTCGGCGTTCTTTGCGCTTCTTGGCGTGCTTTGCGTCCGAAAATTGCCTGTTTATTTATTTAGGAAATCGGTAATAGTATAACAAACTCCGCATACTCCCCTTCCTTGTTATTGATAAACATTTTGCCGCCGTGTCCCTTGGTAATAATGTCGTAGCTGAGTGATAGTCCAAGGCCCGTTCCTTGTCCGGTGGGTTTGGTGGTAAAAAAGGGTTGAAATATTTTATCGAGGATTTTCTCGGGAATACCATTGCCATTGTCTTTCACCCTGATCTCTACTTCATACCGCAATCGCTTTGTGCTGATAGTAACCGTGGGTTCAAATCCACTGATATGTTCCTGCTTCTTTTCCTTCACGGCGTAAAAAGCGTTGTTAAAAACATTCAGTAAAACGCGGCCAATGTCTTGCGGAATGATCTTGACCGCGCCTGCCTGGGGATCGAGTTGGTATTTCAACGCTACATTAAATCCCTTGTCCTTCGCACGCATGCCGTGATAGCTCAGTCCCATGTATTCTTCTACAAGGGTGTTGATCTGCACTTCTTCTTTCTGGCCGGTGCTGGTTCTCGAATGCTGCAGCATGCCCTTTACGATGGCATCGGCGCGCCTGCCGTGGTAGTGAATTTTTTCAAGATTGTGGCGAATGTCGGATACCAGTGCATTCACCTGCTCGGCTTTACCCTGGCTGCTTTCCTGTTTTAACTCGTCCAGCAATTCCATGTTTACCTCTGCGAAATTATTCACGAAATTGAGCGGGTTCTGAATTTCGTGGGCAATGCCGGCAGTCAGTTCACCCAGGGATGCCATTTTCTCCGAGTGCACCAGCTGGCTTTGGGTATTTTTTAATTCTGACAAGGCGTGTTGCAA
>Ga0163162_10002185_pt1 | contig 18344 bp, 19 predicted proteins | sample S55metaG_FD_115310 | JGI IMG/M metagenome (GOLD analysis project Ga0163162, IMG submission 115310) | Switchgrass rhizosphere microbial communities from Kellogg Biological Station, Michigan, USA - S5-5 metaG | ecosystem: Host-associated > Plants > Roots > Rhizosphere > Soil | place: USA...
CTTTGGCCTTGGGTCTTTGGTTCGAGGAAAACCAAAGACCCATTACCCATCTTAGCGCTGCTTAACACCGCTCTGCTGTGATGCAGCTACGTTATTATGCTGATAGTTGACGGCGTAGTCTTCCACAAACTTCTTCATGTTACCGTGTCCCCATCGAGTGTAGAAATCGTAGTTCTTCATCTCGGCATACACCTGGTCAAAGTTCCAGTTATAGTGGTTGAAACGATAAACCGCTCCCATCACTCCAGTTCGATGGCGTCCACCTGCGCAGTGCACGAAAAACTTCCCGGTTAAAGGATCGTCGACTAGTTTCAAGAACTGGGTGATTTGCGAAGCCTCTGGATACTTGGAGTCGCTCATCGGAATGTTCACATAACGCATTCCAAGAGCTTCAACGGCCGGACGTTCGTAAGACTTTGGATCGTCAGTCAAATCGATAACTGTCTTGATACCAAGTGACGCGAGCTGTCGATAATCTCTTTCCTGTGGCTGGCCTCCGCGAAAGAAACGATCATCCATTTGGCCAAAGTTCTTGATGTTGATGTTGGTGATATCAAGTTTTGCTGTCGTCTGCGCGACGGCAGAAGCAGTCAAAAATACAACGAGGGCAAAGACTCCGATTAGAACTGAAGAGAGCTTGCGTGGTGATATTGCCATTCCTAAACTCCTTGATCCTGGCACGAGGCCACTCTGCAAAAGGGTAAACGATATCGGGCTTCTGTTTGAAGGTTCAATCCCAACCTGGGAAAAAGTCCGAACTGTGCGGCTTCGGACGAAAGCGACGAGTCGGGAAGGTCGCGAGGAAATATTTCAATTGAACCGAGGCTGAGATTCCAGAATCTCGGATTCAGTTGCACAAAAATCTGCGCAACTCCGATCAGATCCCTAGTTTCCCTTGATGATGCTCTGTATTGCTCGAACTCTTGTACGCTGTGACCTCATCACTGTACTTGTCTGGCGTTAGCAGCCTGTGGCACTCGCTGAGGTCTCGGTGTAGATGTCGCAGGCGGTGTGACTTTCTCCTGCAGCGCTTCACGGAACACCTGTCTCATGTTGTCCACAAAAACAAACCGGATGTCTTTAAATGGCTCTTTTGGTACCTCGTCAAGATCGCGCCGATTCTGTTGAGGAAGGATAATCGTCGAGACCCGAGCTCGCCTCGCCGCAAGAACCTTCTCTTTAACTCCACCGATCGGAAGAACGTTTCCACGAAGAGTTATCTCTCCGGTCATCGCCACATCCTTACGCACGGGGCGTAATGATAAAGCTGAAACCATTGCGGTGGCCAAGGTGATACCGGCAGACGGGCCGTCTTTGGGAATAGCGCCTTCGGGTATGTGAATATGAAGGTCGTAGTTGCTGAAGTCCTCTTCTGCAATATCGAGTTCCTTCGCCCGTGATTTCGCATACGAGTAAGCAGCTTGCGCCGACTCGCGCATGACTTCGCCAAGCTGACCCGTGAGTACAAGATTTCCTTTACCCTTCATTCGGAGTGCTTCAATGAAGAGTACGTCTCCACCAACTGCTGTCCAGGCCAGACCGGTAGCGACCCCTATCTGATCTTTCTTGAGTGCTTCCTCCGGAATGATTTTCGGGGCGCCCAGAAACTCATGGACGTTCTTTAGTGAAACCCGGATCGTTCCTTTGTGATTTTCAGCAATTCGACGAGCAACCTTTCGACAAATGCGGCCAATTTCACGTTCCAATTGGCGCAGTCCTGCTTCCTGTGTGTACTGCTGAATTATGGTGGTCAGTGCAGTCTTGGAGATATGGAGATCCCTGGAGGTGACACCGTTCTCTTCCATCTGCTTCGGGAGCAAATGTCGCAAAGCGATTTCGCGTTTCTCTTCTTCTGTGTAACCGGCGAGTCTGATTACTTCCATTCGATCTCGAAGTGCTGGTTGAATTGTGTCCAACACGTTCGCCGTCGTCATAAAGATTACGTTTGACAGATCAAAAGTGACGCCGAGGTAGTTATCTCGAAAACTGTTGTTCTGTTCAGGATCAAGAACCTCTAGAAGTGCCGATGAGGGATCGCCACGGAAGTCGGCGCCTACCTTATCGATTTCATCCAGCATGATTAGCGGATTGTTTGTGCTTGCCTGCTGCACAGCTTGAATGATTCGACCCGGCATGGCCCCTACATAGGTACGACGATGACCGCGAATCTCTGCTTCGTCGTGGACACCTCCGAGAGACAGTCGGACAAACTTTCTGTCGAGTGCCCTCGCGATGGATCGACCGAGTGAAGTCTTGCCCACGCCTGGAGGTCCGACCAAACAAAGAATAGGACCTTTAGGTTTTTCTTTTAGTTTACGTACTGCCAAAGCCTCGAGAATGCGGTCCTTTACTTTTTCGAGACCGTAATGGTCCTCATCTAAGACCTGTTCGGCTTTTTGCAGATCCAGATTGTCGACAGACGAACGTGACCACGGAAGGTCAGTCATGATCTCCATCCAGTTACGTAAGGTTGCAGTCTCCGCCGCATCAGGGTGCATTCTTTCAAGTTTCTTAAGCTGTCGCAGAGCTTCTTCTTCCGCCGTCTTTGGCATCTTGGCGGTTTCAATCTTTTCGCGAAACTGGGCAATTTCTTCTGCCAGTTCGTTGCCCTCACCAAGTTCACTTTGAATCGCCTTCATTTGTTGTCGCAGGTAGAACTCCCGTTGCGAACGATCGATGTCAGCTCGAGCCTGAGTATTGATTTCCTGTTGCACAGTTAAGACTTCGATCTCCTTGTTCAGAAGCTCATTTACCCGTCTTAACCTCGCGGACGTGTCGGCAATATCGAGAACAGACTGGGCGTCTTCAACCTTTAACTCGAGATTTGAAGCTGATAGATCGGCAAGCCGGCCAGCATCGTCAAGATTGGCGATTATGGCCATCACTTCAGGTGAGATGTTCTTACCGAGATTGATGGCCTTCTCCATGGAACCCCGAACGTTCCGGACTAGTGCCTCGACTTCGAGAGAACGTTCGGGCGGAAGTATCTCCTGAATAACGTTGACACGAGAACGCAGGTACTCACCACTCGTATCAACCGATTCGATTTGTGCACGAGCAAGGCCTTGAACAAGTATCCGAATGCGACCATCCGGTAACTTCAGCATTCGCATGATGACGGCGGCTGTACCAACTGAATAGAGATCTTCCGCCGTCGGCTCTTCCTTATCGAGATCCTTTTGCGAGGCAAGAAGGATCATCCTGTTTTCGCCAAGGGCTTCGTCGACCGCACGAATAGATTTCTCTCGCGAGACGAACAACGGAACGATCATGAATGGGTAGATAACGATATCGCGCAGAGGAAGTACCGGAAGGTCATTGGGGATCTGTAGCTGTTGGTCAGCATCAGTACTTTCAATTGCCTCTGCGAATTCTGGTTCTTTTACGATTGCCATGTTGCGTTACCTTTGACTTCTAACGTTTATTGCCAGTATTCAAGTCCCCGTGGTCTTGTCTATCACTTCGACCAAGAACTCCCCACCTCGACGATCATCGAGCTTGGGAAGACGTATATTGAGAACGCCATCTTCCAGTTCAGCCTGCGCCTCTCGAACATTGATCGTCCACCGAAGAGGTACAAGTCGATTAAACTTGCCGTAGCTACGTTCTGAGCACAGGTACGAGATGATTCGCCGCCTGGCAGGACGACGTTTCTTTTCGCCCCAAATTCTCAGTTTGGTATTGCAGAGTCCGATCTTGATTTGATCGGCAGCGACTCCAGGCAATTCAACTCGAATGTTGATTGCTTCGTGAGTCTCACAAAGATCGACAGGCGGTGCCCACGCTCCCGATGCCAGAGGGTTCTCCGCTTCCGTCGCCTCCTGCAAAGCAGCATAGAGCAGACCAACGCGATCACGCAGTCTTTGTAGTTCGAGACGCTCGAGACCTGTCGCACGGATAGGCTTAATCATTGGCACTTCATATTACTTTCTGCCTGTCGGACCAGCAGCTCGTGTTCGTACTAAGTGTTTGAGTTCCGTCATGAACTCCGAAACATCTTCGAATTCAAGATAGACCGAAGCGAAACGAACGTAGGCAACCTTATCCAATTCTTTTAAGCGCCGCATAATCATTTCACCTATTTTACTGGTGGGCCGTTCCCTTTCGGATGATTCCTGAACATACTTTTCGATTGCATTGACGATGCTATCAAGCTTGGTGGATGGTACCGGTCTTTTCTCACAAGCGCGCAACAATCCTGCCATTACCTTATTGCGATCGAATGTTTCTCGTCGTCCGTCCTTTTTGACAACCATGTAGGGAATTTCGTCAATACGTTCGTAAGAGGTGAATCTTCGTTCGCAACGCAAGCACTCCCGCCGACGGCGAATAGCATCGCCTTCTCGTGACTCTCTTGAGTCAACGACTTTGTCTTCGAGATAAGCACAGAATGGACATTTCATCAGAATTGAACCTCGCTAGAATGGTTCCAAGATCTCAATCGGTTAGAACGCCCCCTAAGGTTTGTTGTTTGTTATTTGTGTTGTCCGGCAACAGATCCTCGTCCTCGACAACATGTTCAACTGCCTCGGGTGACGAGAGTGCTCGCAGCTTTGAAAAACTTAGATCACCTCGAATGATGTAGAAGAACCCAAAGAGAAGGGCGGGACCGAAGTCTATGACGTGCATGACGATCGAAATGGCCGCCGCCGTTTCGGGAGCAACTCCAAGGAAAATCAAACCAGCTGCCGTCGCAGCGTGAAACGCACCTGCGGCGCCGCCAGGCGTCGGAACTAACGAGCCCGCCAACGACCAGCCCATAACAAATATCGTCTCCGAAAATCCAAAGGTCACACCAAAAGCGCGAATAATCAGAAGATTCGCGACTGCCACTCCGAGCCATAAAACCGCGGTCCATGTGATTGTTTCTGCGAGCTCAGCAATGTTAACCAACACACGCAAGGCTCGAGCTAACTGTTCTAAAATGCTAATGGCGAGTTTTGAAATTCTACGGGGAATGAAATCAAGTCGATCGAAGACTTTAGTGAAAACAGCGATAACGGACGTGGAGTTTTTTCTGAACCAGGTCAGCAGAACAATTCCTAAGATCGCCCCTACTAGTAAACCTATTCCTACGGCGCGGACCTTCGTGAAATCCTTTTGCAGCGAGGGAGGCGCCTTGAACCAGATCAGGTTGATGGCGAACATTAAAACGACAGCCATCATGTCGTAGATACGTTCGACCATAATCGTCACGATCGCGGCGCTAGGCCTGACTCGTTCGTCGCGCATTGGCAACACGACTGGTCGAACGACTTCCCCTGCTCTTCCAATTAAGAATACGGTGCCAAAACCTACTGTAGTCGCTGCAAAAAGATCTCCAAAGCGAGATGGCACTAATGGACGGAGCAATGCTCCCCACCTAAAAGCTCTCACTACGTATGACAAGCTGACTATGGACGCAGCAGCTAACAGAAGGTACGGATTGGAGTGGCTTACTGCGCCACGCACTTCCGCCCAGTTCAACTTCCGTCCAAACCACCAAAACAGGACGCCAGCGAGTATGCACAGTCCAATGAACTCCAGATATTTTCGATATTTTTGTATTTTCAAGTTTCCCGATTGGGTGCCGCCTGAGATCAAACTTGACTTATCAATGGGTCAAACCACAACATGTTGGGCCGTTCGCACAGGCTACTACAGCTTACTCACAGGGGCAAGAATCGATTCCCCCAACGCAGTGTGCGTCACGAATCACGTTTAGACGCTACCGAAGATACGTAGTAAGTTTGACTGGGAACTTTAGTTTGAGACGCTTCGTAATCCGCTGATGACAAGGGTTAGCCTCCTTGTTTCGGGTGGTAAATTCCGTAGCCGGAGAAGATAGGGTGGGGGCCATTAAAGCTTTGGCTGTCAGCGAAGGAGCCGAACTGGTTCGCAGGTGTCGCGCAGGCGACGGCGCGGCATGGGAGGAGATCGTTCAAAGCTATTCCCGCCGCATCTACAATCTTGCCTACCGATTCACCTCTCGATCAGATACAGCTGAAGATTTGACCCAGGAAGTTTTTGTAAGAGTTTACCGCTCCCTGGATCAATACGATCCCAAGCAAGGTGACTTGCAAAACTGGTTGATGCGACTGGCGCGCAATCTGATCATTGATGATTACAGAAAGCGCCAACGAACACCGCACGACAATCAGGCAGACGACCTGGCAGACCATAGCTATCACTTGCGCTCTCGTTCGAATACCGTCCAACAGGAAATGGAACGTCGGGAGCTCGGACAACAGGTACAGGCCGGTATCGACAGGTTGTCACCAGACTTAAGAACGTGTGTGATTCTACGAGATATAGAAGAGTTGAGTTATCAGGAAATAGTCGATTTGCTGCGAATACCTGAAGGCACTGTTAAGTCTAGAATCAATCGGGGACGCATTGAACTGGCAAAGATACTTAGACGAATGAAAGTTGTTGCGATGAGTGAAGCCTGAGTTAAGCGCAAGCTGCTTTCCAAGGGACGGGAAAGCGAGCACTGAATAAGTGGGGCAGGAAGCGAAACGATAATGCTTTGTTCGGAATTTGAGAATGAACTAACCGATTACATTGAAGGCGTAATCGATCCTGAGATTAATCGCCAAATGGCCGAGCACTCTCTGAAGTGCCCGGTTTGTCATGAACTACTTTCAGCTGTCCGAAGTGCAGTCGACGCTTGCCGTACTGCCTCGATCCCCGCTCCTTCAAGAGAGCTTGAGGCGCGAATCCTACAGCGAACTATGCCGGAGTCGGCAATGAGTTGTTCAGACTTTGAAGAGTTTTTGACTGATTACCTCGATGGATTCCTACCAGCACACCTCTATCACCGTTGGGAAAGACACGCTGCACTTTGTGACCGTTGTACCGAATTACCCGGCGAAGTAGTTCGAGCTATTGGAGCCTGTTACACATATATCGCTGAAGAGCGGCCGGTACCTGTTGGTCTTAACGAAAGAATCCTGCAGGCTACGCTCGGCACAGTCGTTCCCCACGAAGTCAAGGCACCGTGGACATCTCGCGCAGCTTCAGATCTGCGCGCCTGGCTCGATCTCATTGTTTCCCCCCAACTCGCTACCGTGGCTACGATGCTACTGGTAGCGATTCTGGTATTAACCAACACTGTTTCTGCCGATGGTTCGATCAGCGGTGTTTACAAAGTAAGTTTGCAATTAGCAGAACAAACCAGGGGACAGTCAAATACCGAGGTGCAACAGATCACCGATGATTTGAAGCAACTAGTCGAGCCTGATGATCGAAAGCCAGCTCCACCACCAGCCAAGGACGGAACCGAGCAGCAAAAAGAGCAAAACAAGTCGGCATCAAAACCGAATAACGGTCACTAAGGAGATGAAGGCGTAACATGATGTACTGCGGCTACCATGCAAAGAATCCAGCGGTGGTTCAGTGCAATCAGTGCGCTCGGTGGCTATGCCCGGCTTGTGATCATCGAGTGCGCGGCTTTCCATTCTGCCAGGATTGCATCGTTGCAGGAGTCGAGCTCTTACGACATCACGCAACACCGTCACATATCGTCCGAAGAAAAAGTTCACCATTTGTTGCGACGCTTTTGTCATTCGTTCCAGGCCTAGGTGCTGCGTACAACGGACAAACGTCAAAAGCAATTGTCCACTTTGCAATCTTTGCAAGCTTCTTTCAGATGGCCGTTCTAACCCAGGGTGTTCTTTTCTTTGTGCTCGGCGTTCTCGGAACGTGGTTATTTGCAGCCATCGACGCATGTCGAACTGCACAACTAATGAGAGCGGGTTTATCCCCGGACGCGGAAGAAGATGTCATTGCACGTCGACTTTACGGAAATCCATTCGCTTGGGGAACAACCTTAATCATCATAGGAACGCTCTTTCTTTTACATACGTTGCTGGGAGTACAATTGCCAATCAAGGAATTACTTCCCGTCGCGCTCGTAGCACTCGGCGCGTACATGTTGTTTGATTATCTTCGTAGAGGTAAGACGTCCGATCGTATCGTGCGCTTTGACTCACGCCGTCCACCACCTTCTGTCGTGGCATCGAAACCTGTAGACACAACTACGTTTCGAACAGGCGAAACCACGCAGTTAGCACGACGCGAACCACTTCCTTTCGAGCGGAGATCTTGAGAAATTAACGGAAAGCGGTTTTCAATAAGGGAGCATTTATGTGTGGAGTAATAAGAGGTTTTGGCAGGCTCGGGGGACTTATCGCTTTGATTTTTCTGATCGTAGCGCTCTTGCGACAACTCATTACTTTGGTCGGTTTTCTCCTTGTCGCAATCAAAATAGCCATCGTAGTTGTCTTTGTCGCGTTGCTCGTATTGATTGTCCTGGCAATTTTGCGCGACCGTTCACGAAAACGCAGGGAAGCTGACGAGATTTAAGTTAAGTTTCAAGTCGAAAATCAAGACCCTGAGTTCCAATGCGTTCTCAGGGTCCTTTCATTTGATGAGCTTGATTTGGCTGTGTTTTCGAATATCGCGAAGTTTGCATGACCCTGTTGCCCTGTGATAGGGTCAGGGTTCTTTGCAGCGCCGGTCGGATGAATTTCACCTCGGAGGGACCTAGAGGTTTCAACTCATCCGCTGCAATTCTTCAAGTAGGTTCAATTAAGAACTCGTAAAAACTTAACCTGCGCAAAATCGCACTCTGGCGAGTTTGTGCCTTTGGTTGCTGACGCAGCCTCGGTTTTACATGCGACAGCAAAAAGGAGCACCACGATGGCCAAAGAAGACCGATTTTATGCATTCATAATTGCCCACACCTCCCGCTCGCGAGCACGCGTTCAACGTGTTCGAATAGAGAGAAAAGTCGTGTCGATTTCCTGTGTGGTGGCTCTGTTCGCTGGTGTGGCGTTGGTGTATGGCTTTTATGGACTCACTCAGCAAGCAGCTCATCTGCGAACCTCGCTGGAGAACCAGCAACTACGTGCTGAGAACGATCGTCAGCGACAGGAGCTCGCGAAGCTAAACAACCGCGTCGAAAGGGTAGAAGACACTTCACGAAAGCTGGCAGAAAAGTCAGGAGTAGTTGAGGGAGCGACAATTCTACCGGGAACTGGCGGGCCAGAGCTGCCCTTAGATGAAATGGCATTGGCAACCCTCGCTTCCAAAATGAGCCGTCTTGAAGAAGACATGCGAGCTTACGAACAAGTACTTCGTGAACGTGGCTATACTCCTGCAATTTGGCCAGTCGATGGGCAACTTGAAGGTGGCTTTGGTGGGCGTCGTAATCCGTTTGGCGGCCCTGGGTGGGAATTCCACACCGGACAGGACATTGAGGCACCCATGGGAACCCCGGTGGTTGCTGGAGCCAGTGGTCGCGTCTCGTTTGTTGGTTGGCAAAATGGTTATGGGCAGCTAGTAGTCGTAGACCATGGTGGCGGGCTTTCCACACGATATGGGCATCTCTCGCATATCGATGTCGAAGCTGGGCAGCAGCTTTCCAGAGGCCAACTGCTTGGCAAGGTCGGATCGACCGGCCGTTCAACTGGACCTCACTTGCACTACGAGGTCCGCATTAACGATGAACCCGTGAATCCATTGCAGTATTTGTTAATGAATCCGAAAAAATAGAGATTGGAATTGCAGGAAAACCGGAAGGCTTATGGCTTCTGGTGCCGTAAGCCCAACAGGACATGGATTTAACTCGCTTTTTTGATTGACAGCCTGAATCGCTTTCGCTTAGTATTCGCCGTCGTTTCAGCCTGGGTCAGAGCTATCTCAATCCCGGCAAATCAGAATAAAAAAGCTTTACAGCAATGAGTTTCGTTAGGTTGCCCCTGTTAGTCTGTGCATGATGAAATAGCGCACCCCGCGCGTTTCACCATGCATTTTTTGTTGGTTGTGTGTTTCCGTCTAGCACCACGTCAAGGTGCGACCCGGCTCACAAGCATTAACCTAGAAGGTATGAAAGCCATGGGGTTTTTCTGCCTGTTTTACCGAATCGTTAGGAGGATTCGTTGTTATGTCTAGAATAACCGGTAAGGTCAAGTGGTTTAACAATTCGAAGGGTTATGGTTTTATCGAACAGCCCGGCTCTTCGGACATCTTCGTTCATTACAGCGCCATTCAGGGCGACGGCTTCAAGACTCTCGAAGAGGGTCAGGAAGTTGAGTTTGAGGTTACGCAAGGCCCTAAAGGACCTCAGGCCGAAAAAGTGACGAAGATGTGATGTCTCCCGGCTTGCTTCAGCAAAGCCACTGACTGCTTCCGGTCACGGGTCCGGTAAGCTCACAAGAAAAAGGCGACCATATGGTCGCCTTTTTCCTTAGTCGTGAGGGGTCCGAAAGGCCTTTGCTTTAAAGCGTACGTGACCGTTCTCCACGCTCACAGAAAACTCCACCTGACGACATCTCAATCTCTCTTTCAAGCTATCTGCCTTGGATGCAATCGAACTGTGGAAACGGGAAAATGAGAGGTCGGCTGTCGGCTCCCCGCATTCTCTCTTTGCCGCTATGAAAGAGTCGTAAAGACTCTTAATCGTGGGAATCTCTTTGCGAGCGTCCACGCAGACAAACGAAACTGACCTCTGCCTCTGATCAACACCTCTACTTACGACGTTGGCCTTTGCCGCAGATACCTGGTCGCGCCCCTCTTCACGTCCCTGCATGATCCGTCGCCACAGATCGCGAAACGCATTGTAACGAGCGATTAGTGAGTTATACCGAAAGCGCTGGGCGTACGTTAAGGTGCGGTCGTCACCCAACCTCTTGATGATTGTTTCAATGCGACCTTTAGTATCGTATGGTGGTCGCTTTGCTGCACCATTGAAGAAAATGTCGAATTCAATTCGTAATCGTCGAATGTCTTCTTCCAAGCGACTCAGTTGCTCGTCCAAACTGGGCGTATTGTCACCTGCCGCATATTTGTTCTTGATTCGAGCTTGCTGTCCGACTCTAACCAGCTTGTTTTCGCGTAATCCCAAGATTGTTTCTCCCGAGGTGGGTTCTTTAGGCGGGTGCGTCGATGACGCATGCTGAATCCCAGTCTAGGTGTTTCAAAAGAATTGTGTCAACTGCTTATTCCGGCGCTGCAAGTGAGAGTGTTTGATTGGTCACAAACTAGAAGCTATCCTAACGACCAAGACAAAAAAGCATCCCAAAACCTATGCCCCAAAGCAAACTGGCCGGTGATTCAAGACTGCGACTTATCCCCTCGGTGGATCAATTGCTCCGCACCCCGACTGCCGGTGAACTAACTGAGACTCTTGGCGTCAAGAAGGTAACTGCGCTCGCGCGGCTCGTTACTGCAGAGCTTAGGTCTGTGATTCGCAACGAAGAAGTGCAAACAAATCAACATACGTCGGAATCGCTACTCGCGCTAGGAGAGCGGCGTTTGCGGGAGGCTGCCACATTCGAAAGTAGAAGTGGAATCAAGAAGGTAATCAACGCTACTGGAGTCATCTTGCACACAAACCTTGGCAGGGCCCCTCTGTCAGAGTTGGCCCAGCGGGCAATTGGCGAACAAGCTGCTGGTTACTGCACGCTCGAGTACAACACGGCTAGTGGGCTACGCGGTAAGCGCGGCGCTCGCGTGGAAGCGTTGCTCTGTGATTTGACGGGGGCTGAAGACGCACTCGTAGTGAACAATTGCGCCGCCGCTGCTCTCTTGATTCTTGGCGTGATCGCTGGCGACGGAGAAACAATCGTTTCTCGAGGTCAACTCGTTGAGATAGGCGGTGACTTCCGTGTTCCGGATGTAATGGCAAGTTCAGGCACACGAATGATTGAAGTTGGAACGACAAATAAGACCCACCTGGATGATTACCGCAAAGCCATCACTTCAAAAACGCGCCTCATTATGCGTGTGCATCCCTCGAACTATCGGGTAGTGGGTTTTGTCAGTTCGCCGGAACTCAACCAACTCGCATCACTTGCGCGAGAGGCAATGATCCCACTTTACGAAGACGCCGGTTCTGGTCAATTGAGTGACTTTCATGAGTTGGGCATTGAGGGCGAACCCGTGATCAGTGAACTTATTTCTCGCGGAGCAGATCTGGTTTCATTCAGTGGGGACAAACTCCTCGGATCCGTGCAGGCAGGCTTGATTGTTGGTAAACGGGGACTGGTTGAAAGACTTAGAAGGCATCCACTTTATCGCGCACTCAGAAGTGACAAGATTCGTTTGGCTGCTCTGGAGGCAACTCTCGTCGAACATCAATCGGGCAAGGCGGAAACAAGTGTCCCAGTATTGAAAATGCTCGCCCTTACTCCGGAGGAAATTGAAGCACGAGCTCGGGCATTAATGAACAGTCTCTGCAAAACACCCAATAGGCTCTCGTGGGAGATCGTGCCAGGCGAGTCCGCAACAGGTGGAGGCGCTGGGCCTACGGCGAATTTACCTACCAAACTCATCGCGCTGTCGCATCCTGATCTTTCCGCTCAGGAAATCGAACTTGCCTTGCGTAACAACTCTCCCTCAATAATCGGACGTATCGCGGACCAAAAGCTTTTGCTGGACTTGAGGAGTGTTTTCCTCGAGGAGGAAGCGATCCTCGTTTCGGCACTCAACAATCTCCAGTAAGGCTATAGATTTAATAAAGCCCAGCATTGTATAATTCTGCGGGCTTCATCCACAGAGCCTCGACTCAATCTAATCGTCCACACCTCGTACCTGTTTCTCCAGAATTGAACTCCCTTAAACGCGCAAAGTCCTACATCTCTGCTTCCGCCCTGTCTCTAGTGGCGGGCTCTGTAGCCTTTCTCTGCTGGTACGAGGGGGCATTACCGTCTGGTCTGAATGGGTTTGGCCTGGCTCTAGAAACGGGACCACAATCGCCGCCACCTGCTTTTGGTATCTCGGCGCTCCTCATCCTTACATTCTCGCTGGTCGTCGGTCTTACGGTGATGAAGTCAGGAATCCGTCGTTGTTGGTTATACCTGGTCACCGCGCTCGTGCTTGTACCTGTTTACAGTATCGCAACGTCAAGACTCTTCGGGATCGACCTGTTGCCATTGCCTGTTCTGTTCGGCGCCGCCTTGTCTTTGTGTCTTGTGCAGGTGTTCTCACTTTGGCAGTTGGATCGTCGACTCTCCAAAACACTATTGAAATCAGAAAGCGGATTGGATTCAGTTAAGACTGCAGAAGCCAAATCGAAACTTGCGAGTGGCATAAAACTTTTGAACACAGTGTTACCTTTGAATGAGGCGGTAGTGTTCCAATGCACACCGACCGGGGAATTTCAGACGATCACTCAGTTCAAGGTTGACGCCGCATATTTAAACGAAGCGAATCGCCATTCAGTTTGGCGCGACGGAGTCAAGCTGTGCGAGCATGCCGTTGCCACAAGCAAACTCGTTCTTAAAACTCCTTCAGCTGGTGGACCCACCAATGTCGCAGTCCCGCTCCAACACGAACAACAAACCGTCGGAGTGTTACTAGTACGACTCAATGATTCATTCTGCGAAGCCGATCGTCCTTTGCTCGAAGCCGTCGGTGCTCAATTCGCACGAAATCTCGCTCGCGATATTCTTGCCAACCACCCACGTGACAGTTCGCCTTTCGCCTTTTTCTCAACACGGAGAACTGAAAAGAAACTCGACGCTCTCTATGTGCTTCGAGCATTGATTACCGAACAACGTTGCGAAGCTAGTGCCTTAACAAATGTCGATGACGGTGTCGCTATTGCGTACCTCGACGGTACGCTTGCTTTAGCGAACTCAACGTTGCTTAACTTTGCAGAAATCACGCAACAGCAGCTAGAAATGCTTGACATCTTCGGCCTGCTGGATCGATTTCGCACAGATGTTTTTGACGAACCAGCAATTGCTGTAAGCAGAGTGCTACAGACCGGTGTCGACTCCGAAAGAGAACTCAACTTCGATCAGCGAAACCAAATTCTAGGGTTGCGGATTTCACTGCTTCGCGAAAATGAGAATCATCCAATAGGAATAGCGATCTTTGTTCGTGACCTTACCAGGATGAAGGAATACGAGAAGCTAAAGAGCGACATGATCTCGTTAATGTCACACGAACTTAGAACGCCGCTGACAAGTATCAACGGGTTTGCAGAGTTGTTGACGACCGAGAGCGCGATTTCTGATCAGGCAAGAGAGTTCGCGACTATCATAGCGAATGAGTCTCAGCGAATGTCGCGAATGATTAATACATTCCTCGCGGTCACACAACTACAACGAAAGGACAAACAGGAAGTTCTAAAAATACCCCTGCGCCTCGACGAAGTCGTTCGTGAAACGATTGCTACTTTGCAGCCGGTCGCCAAAAAGAAACGCATACGGCTGGTAGAACAACCTGCGCAGCGTGTTCCGCCGGTTGCAGCTGACAAGAGCTTGATAACTCAAGTTCTCAAGAATCTTGTGAACAATGCCATCAAATACAGTCCCGAGAAAACTACAGTGACTGTCTCTACAGCATTGGAAGCTGAATCCGTGAGAGTTTGTGTCGAAGATCGAGGCTTTGGTATTCCGGCAGAGTCGAAGGATCGCGTGTGGGAAAAGTTCTTTCGAGTCGTTCGCGAGGGGCAAGAGAAGGACGAAGAATCAACGGGTCTTGGCTTGTCTTTTGTACGGGAGGTTGTCGAACAGCACGGAGGTAGCGTAGCGGTCGACTCAGAAGAAGGGCGTGGTTCGAAGTTTAGTTTTACCCTACCCAGACTCTAAGGGGTCGATTCTGTTTCAAATTCGGTTTATCGTTCCGCGACAACTCCGCGCGCCACAAATGCACCTCTTGTCATCTGGATGAAGAGTGGTCTCGTAATCGATGGTGATTTCCTCGCCGGGTTTGATGTCCCGCAGAGCGATAAAGAGAATGTGGTCGTAGAGGATTTGCATGAACGCGTTTGGCCTGCATGAATGGTTGATGTAATGCGTACCGTTGCCGCCTCGACTTCCGTCCAAACTCCAGCGCCTGTTAACTTCACAAATTCGTAGTGTTTTCCGATGAGCTCGGCGTCGCGCTTCGGCGTTGGATATCTTTTCACCAGCATACTCGGCAATCTTGTGCCTGCGATAGAAGGCTTGCGTTGCGAAACACCCCTTGCCATGGATGCGAGAGGGTTTGATTGTTAGGCCCGAAGCGAGGCGAAGTTTCATAAGCGACGTGCGAACAGTTTACCATCGCCAAAAAGATCTGCTGGAAAGAAAAATGGCCGCCGGCAAAAGCTCCGGTGGCCACACACTGAGCAGATAAGACTCGGACTACTTCAGTTTGAATGTTCTCGCAATCGAATCAGTTTGATTGCGAATACGACTCAGCTTGTCTTTCAATCCCGTAAATCGCAGCGCGTAGATCGTTCGATTATCAACCTGAAGGTAATAGATCCGACCGAGCATGACTTTGCCTGTGCGCGTGTATTCATAAGACACTGTCACACCGTCGAGTCGACCATTGAAAGGTTCCTCTTTGCCTTCAAGAAAGCCAGGCAGGAATCGCAGCTTTTGATCCAAATCACGTTGGGCCAATTGCGATGGCGTCGTTCCAGCGTCAACCACTTCCTTGCGGACAGTCAGGTAACCATCAAGCCTGTCGCCATAAACAAATTCGAGGTGTTCATGAACAGCATCCGGTTCAGCTATGGAACGCCAGGTTGCAGACGGCAACTCAAAGGTATATTCAATTTTGTCGTTCGTATATTGCTGTTGCCCTATTGCCGTAAAAGCAATCAATCCGATCAGAGCCAGTGCCAAGAATACTTTTCGTCGCATCTCCTTCATCGATTCCTTCTTTCCAAACTTGCCTGTTTAACTAAAGTAATCGGGATAGCAGTACGACAACCATCCAGCGGTCAGATGCCATGTACAGTCTAATCAGTTGTATTTCTGGTTCAGGGCTCAAACTGCGAAATCGCATCCCGCTGGAGATGTACCAAAGAAGCTACACCTTCGCCTGCAAGGGCCAGCAACTCATCCATTTGCTCACGACTAAACGGTTCGCGTTCTGCGGTACCCTGTACTTCAATAAAGCGCCCGTCTCCCGTGCAAACAACATTCATGTCAACCTCAGCTCGTGAGTCTTCGTCGTACTTTAGGTCCAGTAACGGCACCTTGTCGACGATACCCACACTAACTGCAGCAACCTGATTCAGAACAACCGACCTTGAAATCTTTCCACTCTTTAACAGGCGACGTCCGGCGATCGCAAATGCCACATAAGCGCCTGTGATTGCTGCTGTGCGAGTTCCGCCGTCTGCCTGCAGAACATCGCAATCGATCGTCAACGTGCGCTCGCCCAGCGCTTTCATGTCAGCGACAGCTCGCAGGCTGCGACCGATCAGTCGCTGAATTTCATGTGTACGACCTGAGGCACCCCCTCGTCCGGTTTCTCGCGCGGTACGAGTTTGGGTCGAACGTGGCAACATCGCATATTCGGCAGTTAGCCATCCTTGGCCGGAGTTACGCAGAAAAGGAGGAACGCGCTCTTCGAGTGATGCCGAACAGATGACTCTAGTGTTACCCATCTCGATCAACACGGAACCTTCGGCATAAGCTAGAAAGCCCGGCGTGATTTTCACCGGCCGCAATTCGTTTGACGCTCGGCCATCAGTGCGTACGAAGCTCATCGTGACCCCATATCTCCACTGCCTCCAGGATTGTTGGTGCAACGCCAAGAAATCGTTCAGCTACTTTAGCAAATCGCGACGCGGCGTCAGTCACATAAAAGTGATCGAGATCGTCGCACAGTCGACGCTCTTCATAAAGCGCTGACGTATCTGAGTGTGACAGTCCAGCACGTTTGAGAAAAGTTTTTACTTCGGCAGCCGTTGCTTCACCGGAATCAATTAGTGTGACATCTTCGCCAACTACCTCAGTGATGACCTTGCGCAAGATCGGATAGTGGGTGCAGCCCAGCACCAACGCACTTACAGGCTCCGAACTAAAGTCCTTCAGGTATTGTCGTGCTACCTCACGTGCCACGTCAGATTCAGACCATCCTTCTTCAGCAAGAGAAACAAATAGGGGACAAGCACGCTCAATTATTTTTGACTCCGCGTCCAGCACCGAGATCGCGTTACGATAAGCATGACTCTGAACGGTTGCTTCAGTGGCAATAACCCCAATTCGATTATGATTCGCAATCGCCACTGCTGCACGAGCTCCAGGTTCAATCACACCGACAACTTCGACGGACACTGCTCGACGGATTGCGGGCAATGCAAGGGCAGACGCAGTGTTGCATGCAACCACCAACAACTTGATTCCGTGTGCTTCAAGAAACTTTGCGTTTTCTACAGCGTAACGCTCGACAGTCGCCAATGATTTCGTGCCGTAGGGTACGCGGGCAGTGTCGCCCAGGTAGACGAAACGTTCGTTAGGAAGTCGCTCGTGCAGGGCGCTATAAACGGTTAGTCCGCCTACGCCGCTATCGAATATGCCAATGGGAAGATTTCGATCCAAATGAAGTATCAGGCAAAGATTTCAGACACGCGAAGACGAAAGCCCGGAACAATTGGGTCTCCAGTGAGTTCGTCTTCTTCTGCAAAGGGTCTTCTATCACCGCTGGCGAACCGCACATCAACAGTCCGTGTTTGAGGGCTAACCAACCAAACCGCCGAAGCACCTAACGATAACCATCTGGAAGTCTGCTCCTCGACTTTTGTCTTCCGATCACCAGGAGACAAAACTTCCACCACCAGATCGGGAGCGCCCGAGCGGTAGCTTCTTGACACAGTTCCAACTCGGTCGCGACGGATGAAAGCTACGTCAGGAGCCATTACTGTATCTGGATCACTTTCGAGCTTGAACCCGGTCTTCGCGGCGTACATCACACCGAGGTTATGGGCTTTGACGTATTGTCCTAATAGGATTGACAGGTTCATGGTTACGACGCCGTGCTCTTCGCCCGGAGGAGACATTGTGAGGAGTTCTCCTCTGATTAGTTCATGCCGAAGTCCGTCATCTGGTAGCCAGAACAATTCTTCAGCAGTCATCAGGTGAGTTGTTGTTCCCATTTGAGACCTAAGTTTAGCGTGAGGTATGCAATCTGAGATCTCAAATCTGAGATTTCTGAGATCTGAAATCTTTTTTGGTGGAGGCGCCGAGAATTGAACTCGGATCCAAAAACCAACGCCGAAGGAATCTACATGCTTAGTCGTTTCTCTTTCTTGCCCGATTTCTCGGACAAAAATTCGCTCAGTGCCGAGTCAGTGAAACGACAAGACCTCAGCAAGAGCTAGCCCGACTTTATCTCGCCCACTGCCACGGACCGAAGCAGCAGGCCAGCTCAACTAAGTGACATCTCCCTCCGCGCGTATGAGCAACTTGCGGCGAGACGCTCGTTGCTTAATTAGGCAGCGAGAGCCAATTCATTGTTATTGGCAATTGTGTTTCCCTACGCTTTTTAACGAGCTGCATAAGGTAGCCCGGCATGCATCGCGACGATCGTTCAGGTTCCTGTCGAAGCCTGTCGCCCCCGTCTTTGCGAGC
>Ga0163162_10002186_pt1 | contig 18342 bp, 10 predicted proteins | sample S55metaG_FD_115310 | JGI IMG/M metagenome (GOLD analysis project Ga0163162, IMG submission 115310) | Switchgrass rhizosphere microbial communities from Kellogg Biological Station, Michigan, USA - S5-5 metaG | ecosystem: Host-associated > Plants > Roots > Rhizosphere > Soil | place: USA...
AAGATTGCCTTTCCGTTGAGGAGAATGCGGGTTCCGTCGACGCGGATGTCGCGGAAGCCGATGATGTCGGTTAACTTGTCGTCACCAGCGGAGAGGGCGACCTGATACAGCTTCGCCTTTTCGGGAGACCAGAGCTGGAGATTGCCGGCTTTGACTTCGAATGGCGCTTTACCATCGGTGCCGGTTTTCACGCTGGAGTTCACATTGAGTTCAGGAATGCTGATGTTGACAGGCGTACCAGCGGCTGCCCCTTCTACATGGACATAGCCAGTGAGAGTGTTTGATGTGGACGAGAAGGTGGCTTCGCGTTTGAGATGAACGTCGTAGTCGTCGATGAATGCTGTCGGCAGAGTCACCAGCGAGACGTCGCGGGTAAGCCCGCCATAGTTGAACCAATCGATACCGACGGAGGGGATGCCGTCGACGTCGCGAGTGGAATCGACCGCGATGACAACGAAGTTTGAGCCAGACTTCAGGGCGGAGGTGACTTCGCAGTCGAAAGGCGTGAAGCCGCCCTCATGATTGCAGATTCGCTTCTGGTTTACCCACACGAAGGACTTGTAGTTTGCGGCGCCGATGTGGAGGAAGGTTCGCGTGTTTGGCTTGGGCTGAAAGTCGAAGTCACGCTGATACCAGACAACGCCCTCATAACGAAAGAGCGTCGGTTCCTGCGTATTCCAATCGCCTGGGACTTTGAGGGTTGGCGCGGTGGCGAAGTCGTACTCGTCGTTGTGCGGCCCACTGGTGATGTTGGGGTGGGTGTTCAGAGCGTATCCGTTGTCTCGGACTGTGGCGGATGCAGTGTAGAGCCCCTTCGCGGGGGGCTGATCGACGAGGTAGTGCCAGTCGCCGTTGAGGGATACGGTAGAACGGTGGTCGACTCCCACGAGGAGTGTGTTTAACGGTTGCTGGGCGAAGCACAAAGTGGCGGCGGGGAAGAGCGATGCAGTAATAAGGAGCGCGCGGCTAAAATTGCCGTTCGCATGGATAAAGGGACGAATCATATCAACCAACTCTCTGACTGGGATCGAGGCGTTTCGAAAGAGGGAGAATCTACTGAATGGGTTGAAGCCCGATAGATCACCCTCACAACCCCCGCGGCAATGCTACCAAAATGGCCGAAGGCAATTGTGAGGAGAAATTGTGGATGAGGAGTCGTGCCGCTTCGTTGGAGGTATATCGCCAACTATGCCGAGATACTGGTACAAAGGCGGAGCAGCTGCCCACGGATTACTTTGCGTTCGTATTTCCGAAGCTTTGCCGTATGAGATTGTTGGCGGATTGCGCTGTTCAAGGGGTTATCTGATGTCGAATATGAAAAAGACGCCTCCACTCTATGTGCAGGTGATGCCGACGGACAATGTGGCCATTGTTGTGAATGAGGGTGGTCTTCCTGCTGGCGCGCAGTTTGCTTCAGGTCTTGTGCTCGCGGAGGCGATCCCGGAGGCCCATAAGGTTGCCCTGGTCGATCTGCCCGCGGGAGCCGCGGTGATTCGTTATGGCGTGACCATCGGACACACGCAGATCGATCTTGCCAAGGGCAGCTGGGTTCACGAAGGCAATATCAGTTTGCCACCCCCGCCGTCGCTTGACCGTCTCCCTATCGCAACGAATCTGCCGGCACCGTTGCCAACGATCGAAGGGATGACCTTTGAAGGATTCCTCAACAATGATGGGTCTGTGGGGACTAAAAATATTCTGGGGATCACCACAACGGTCCAGTGCGTTGCGGCTACGGTTGAGTTTGCGGTTACTCGCATTAAGGCGGAGATGCTTCAGAAGTATCCCAATGTAGATGATGTCATTGCCCTCACTCATCCTTACGGCTGCGGAGTTGCGATCAATGCTCCGGGTTCAGAGATACCCATTCGCACGTTGCGCAATCTCGCGCTAAACCCCAACCTCGGAGGGGCTCCGCTCGTCGTTAGTCTTGGTTGCGAAAAGCTTCAACCTTCGCAGTTGCTCCCGATCGACACTCTACCCATCCTTTCTCAAGAGCCATTCCTCGTTCGCCTACAAGACGAGCAGCATCACAGCTTCGGTGATATGGTGCAGGCCATCATGGTGATGGCCGAAAAGCGGCTGATCCAACTGGATAAACGCAAGAGAACCACTCGCCCTGTGTCAGATCTCGTTGTTGGGCTGCAGTGTGGGGGTAGCGATGCATTCTCCGGAGTCACCGCGAATCCTGCTGTCGGTTATGCTGCGGACCTTCTTGTTCGCGCGGGCGCAACAGTGATGTTCTCTGAAGTTACTGAGGTACGTGATGGCATTCATCTGCTGACGGCAAGGGCCGCAGACGAAAAGGTCGCTGCGGATCTTATCCGTGAGATGAGATGGTACGACGACTATCTTGATCAGGGGCACGTAGATAGAAGCGCGAACCCTACTCCAGGTAACAAGCGTGGCGGCCTTGCAAATATTGTTGAGAAGGCACTCGGATCTATTGCGAAGGCGGGCGCTTCGCCGATTGCCGGTGTCTATGGCCCAGGCGAACAGGTGAAGACGAAAGGGCTCATCTTCGCCGCGACACCTGCGAGCGACTTCATCTGCGGCACGCTGCAACTTGCCGCTTCGATGAATATGCATGTCTTCACCACGGGGCGAGGAACGCCTTATGGCCTTGCAATGGCGCCGGTCATCAAGGTTGCGTCGAGAACGCCTCTTGCAGAGCGATGGAAGGATCTTATCGACATCAATGCTGGAACGATTGCCACTGGGGAGGAGACGATCGCGGAGGTAGGACAACGCATCTTCGATATGATTCTCGATGTGGCAAGCGGACGCAAGCAGACCTGGGCAGATCATTGGGGGCTGCACAATGATCTTGCGCTTTTCAACCCTGCTCCCGTTACTTAGGGTATGGAATGCGAGGATTGCCATTCCTACACTGTCTTGAGACCCTCCGAACGAAACTGCGCGCAGGCACTTTCCACTGCTTCGATACTCGGAGGTTCTACATCGTTGAGCGTGTAGTTGAGTTTTAGCTCTTTCCACTTGAATCTGCCCATTTGATGAAATGGCAAGACGTCAACACGTTCTACGTTTCCCAGGCCTGCGGCGAATTTCGCAATGTTTGCGATATTTTCAGCATCGTCGGATAATCCGGGGACTAGGACGAAGCGCACCCAGATGGGTCTTTTGCGCGCGGCCAGCCGACGCGCGAACTCCAGAACCGGAGTATTGTCCATGCCAGTAAGCCGGCGATGGCGCTCTGGATCCCACATCTTGATGTCCAGCAGTACCAGATCGATCTGCTCCAACTCCGCATCGCTAAGGCGGCTGCCGAGATGGCCATTCGTGTCCAACGCCGTATGGATCCCCATTGCCTTAGTAGCGGTGAACAACTTGACAGCAAATCGGTCTTGCATGAGAGGTTCACCGCCGCTCAAGGTAAATCCTCCACCCATGATTTTCAGTCCATGACGATACTTGCGCAGTTCCTCAGTTGCGCGATCTAACGTTACGGGGATGCCGTTGCTGAGAGTCCAGGTGTCCGGGTTATGGCAGTACTGGCACCGCCAATGGCAACCAGTTGTCCATCCAACAACGCGCACTCCCGGCCCATCAACCGTCGACCCGGTAGTGAATGAGTGAAGGAAGCCCATGTCTCCGGTGGTCAGAGCTGCCCGTACATCCGTGTCTGGCACTCCCTCGCCCAAATGGACTCGCAACTCAAAAGGGCTTTTAGCCTCCAGGGGAACGGCCTGTAGATTTTCACTCATATCGTCGCCTGCCTTCCATGGAAAGTCCGACTGATGACATCCATCTGTTGCTCACGAGTCAGGCGAACGAAGTTGACGGCATATCCCGAAACACGGATGGTTAGGTGCGGGTATTTTTCTGGATGGTCCATTGCATCCAGGAGCGTGTCACGATTCAACACGTTCACGTTCATGTGATAGCCCGTAGAACTGAAGAATGCATCGAGCATGCTTCGCAAATTGGTGACCTGATCGCCCCTGACTCTCCCAAGGCCTTCGGGGAGTAACGTGGCGGTAAGAGAAATGCCATCAGCAGCGTCGCGGTATGGGATCTTGGCGACCGACGCTGCTGAAGCGTGGATGCCGTGCTTGTCGCGTCCATGCATTGGGTTGGCTCCCGGCGCGAACGGCTCTCCGCGACGCCTTCCGTCTGGTGTATTGCCGGTGCTTTTTCCGTAAACCACATTCGAAGTGATAGTCAGGATCGACTGGGTGTGCACGGCGTTGCGATACGTCGGATACTTCCTCAGCTTGCTCATGAACGTGCTCACGACCCAGGAGGCAATCTGGTCGACACGATTGTCGTTATTGCCGAAGACTGGAAAATCACCTTCAACTTCGTAATCAATGACGAGCCCGGATTCGTCCCGAATCACCTTAACCTTCGCGTAGCGGATTGCGGAGAGGCTGTCGGCAACTACAGACATGCCTGCCATGCCGAAGGCCATTGTTCGCAAGGGGGCGTAATCGTGAAGGGCCATCTCAAGCCGCTCATAGGCATACTTGTCGTGCATGTAGTGGATGATGTTCATGGCGTTAACGTAGACACCGGCGAGCCAGTCCATCATGTTTTCGTACCTGTCGAGCAAGTCATCGAAATCAAGGTACTCTTCCGTCAAAGCGCCGAGTACTGGTCCCACCTGTTCGCCTGTAAGTTCATCTCTGCCGCCATTGATGGCATACAGCAGGCATTTGGCGAGGTTGGCGCGCGCACCGAAAAACTGCATCTGCTTGCCCATAAGCATCGGCGACACACAGCAAGCGATCGCTCCGTCATCTCCTATGGAGCGGCGCATGATTTCATCGTTTTCGAATTGAATGGAGCTAGTGTCGATTGCCACCTTGGCGGAGAAATTGCGAAACCCATCAGGCAATTTCGGTGAGTACCAGATGGTGAGGTTCGGCTCTGGCGCTGGGCCCAGGTTATGCAACGTCCAAAGAAATCGAAAGCTTGTCTTTGTTACCAACGGTCGCCCGTCATCGCCCATACCGGCGATCGACTCGGTCACCCAGGTAGGGTCGCCAGCGAAGAGATCGTCGTATTCAGGCGTGCGTAGAAATCGAACGATGCGCAGTTTGATGACGAAGTCGTCGATGATTTCCTGGGCCTGTTGCTCGGTCAGCTTGCCAGCGGCGATGTCCCGTTCGAAGTAGATGTCGAGGAATGTCGACGTGCGGCCAAGCGACATGGCGGCTCCGTTTTGTTCTTTCACTGCCGCGAGGTACGCGAAGTACAACCACTGCACGGCTTCGCGCGCGGTAGAGGCCGGCTCCGAGATGTCGAAGCCGTAACTGGAAGCCATCTGCTTCAGCTCGTTGAGGGCGCGAATCTGTTCACTGAGTTCCTCGCGGTCGCGAATGATGCTTTCGGTCGACATGGCCGAATCAATGCTTTGTTTCTCTTCCTGCTTTTCCTTGATAAGCCGCGAAACTCCATATAGAGCTACTCGGCGGTAGTCGCCGATGATTCGCCCGCGCCCGTAGGCGTCAGGCAGACCGGTCAAGATATGGGAGCTGCGACAACGCCTCACGTCCGCAGTGTATGCATCGAAGACTCCTTCATTGTGTGTCTTGCGATATTTCGAAAAGGTTTCGACAACATAGGGGTCGGGTTCATACCCATACGCCTTGAGGGAACTTAGAACCATCCGAAGGCCGCCGTTTGGCATGATCGCCCGCTTCAATGGGGCTTCGGTCTGAAGGCCGACAATCACTTCATTCTCCCGGTCGATGTAGCCGGGGCCGTGCGCTGTGATCGAACTGGGAATTTGAGAGATGTCGAGCACCCCCTTCTTGCGTTCCTCAAGAAACAGCTGATTCAGTCGATCCCAAAGTTTTGTGGTTCGCTCCGTCGCAGGAGCCAGAAAAGATTCATCTCCCTCGTACGGTTTGTAGTTCTGCTGGATGAAATCGCGAACGTTGATCTCTTTTTGCCAGAGACCCGTCGTGAAGTCATGCCATGGAGCAGTCGTTGTTTCTGGCGCGCCCTGCTGTGAGGTGGCGATCGTCATTTGTATTTCCCCCTGCGTATTCTTTGGAAACGGACTACACCAATCCAAGCAGTGACCAGGTGTGTCGCGCGATCATGAGTTCCTCGTTCGTTGGAACGACCCACACTGAGACTTTGCTTTGTGCAGTTGATATCTGCGGGCCGCCCGTAGTGTTCGCCTCGATATCCAGATCCACGCCAAGCCATGAAGAAGCCTCGCAGATGCGGCGGCGAATCTGCGGTGAGTTTTCTCCAATGCCTGCAGTAAATACGAGCGCGTCAATGCCACCCAGGACTGCCGTCAAAGCACCGATCTCTTTCGCGGCTCGATAAACGAAGTAATCCACCGCAAGGCGAGCTTCGGGTTCGCTTCTGTCAATAAGATCGCGCATGTCATTGCTGATCCCAGAAATCCCGAGCAAACCCGACTGCTTGTAAAGCATCGTTTCTACCTCTTTCGCGGTGAGCCCGAGGTTCTGAAAGAGATATAAGACCACTCCTGGATCAAGAGAGCCTGGCCTCGTTCCCATACACACTCCATCAAGCGCAGTGAAGCCCAAAGTACTGTCGACGCTTTCCCCATCCTTCAAGGCGCACAGGCTAGCGCCGCTCCCTAGATGAGCGACGATGACCCTGCCTTTGGCAACCCCGGGGGCTACCTCAGGCAAGACGGAAGCGATGTACTCATAGGAAAGGCCGTGGAAACCATATCGCTGTAGGCCAGATTTACAAATACTTCTTGGCAACGGGATGAGATCCACCACCGGCGAATGCCCAGAATGAAAGCCCGTATCAAAGCAGCCGACCTGCGGCACATCAGGGAGACGCTCGAAGGCGGCATCGATGGCTGCGAGGTTATATGGCTGGTGCAACGGGGCCAACGGGATAAGTTCGTGCAGATCAGAAAGTATCTGCCGAGTCATTACTACTGGTTGGCCGTATCGTACCCCGCCGTGAACAATGCGGTGCCCAACGCCCAGCACACGTGCGCCTTGCCACTTTGACCTGAGCCAGGACGCGAGTGCGTCAATGGCTGCGTGCCCGTCGGAAACTGAGGCATCCAGGCTGTCCTTTACAAGAACTACGCCCTGAGCATCCTTTGCTGAGAGTTGCGGCGAAGTCCCGATGCCCTCAATCTGGCCGCGTGCCGCAACCTGCCAGTCTTTGTTCTCGCGTCGCTGGAAGACACAAAACTTCAGACTCGACGAGCCCGCATTGAGTACAAGTGAGTAATCGTCCATACCTAACTCCTACGGCTTCATTCGGCGTGCATGTGCGGCAAGCATCGCTACAGCGCAGCTTGCAATTCGTGACCGCACGCTATCGGCCCGACTCGTCAGGATGATCGGTACTCTCGCGCCGAGGACCAGCCCTGCACTGTCGGCATTCGTCAGGAAGCTTAGTTGCTTGGCGAGGATATTTCCCGCTTCGAGATCAGGCGCCAGAAGAATGTCAGGATCACCACAGACATCAGAGTGAATGCCTTTAGTTAGGGCGGCCTCTTTGCTGATCGCATTATCAAATGCGAGTGGGCCCTCCAGCATGGCGCCAGAGATCTGCTTCCGGTCGGCCATCTTGCAAAGAGCCGCTGCGTCGATTGTGGCAGGCATCTTCGAATTCACCATTTCAACCGCAGCCAGTACTGCGACTTTGGGCTTTTTCATGCCGAGCGAGATCGCGAGATCGATGGCGTTCTGGCAGATGTCTGCCTTGTCTTCCAATGTGGGGGATATATTGATCGCACCATCGGTGACGATCAATACCTTGTGGTATGTCGGAACGTCCATTACGAAGACGTGACTGATCCGGCGGCCGGTCCGCAGTCCTCCTTCGCGGGAGACGACTGCTGCCATCAGTTCGTCAGTGTGCAGGCTGCCCTTCATCAGAAGTTCTGCCTGCGCCGTTCGAACCAGTTCGACCGCTTTTGCCGCAGATGCGTTACTGTGCGCAGCGTCGACAATTTGATAGCCGGTGAGGTTGATTCCCGCAGACTTGGCTGTGGCTTCTATCTTGTCGCGAGGCCCCACCAGGATGGGCACAATGATTCCTCGCTCCGCTGCCTCGATTGCACCGGACAGCGCCGACTCCTCACACGGATGTGCTACTGCGGTTGGAATCGGCTTCATGTTCTTGCACGTCTCCAACATCTGTTCATATTTTCCAGTTCCGGTCTTTCGGGTCACCTTTGCACCTCCTGCGTTGTTTGTGAAGATGACACGCGGGCTGCGGGGCCGGTTTCCCTCAGGAAGAACGAGAGGACGATTGCAATGGCAATCCCGAGCAGCAACGGCGTGAACGCTGACTGATAATGTCCCTTTTCCATTGACCCGGACCCACCGGACACGTGCTGAAGAAGCCATCCGAAGACTGGACCGAGGACAGCGCTGAACGTAAAGTTCAGAAAATTGATAACTCCAGTCGCTGTTCCTCCGAATTGTGGAGGGTTAGCTTCCTTAATTACGGTGTAAGGCAGCATGGCTGCGCCTGACGCCACTCCGGTGATAAGGCCGACCACATAAGCGGGGACAACTCCTGGACGACCGAAGAGTATCCATGTCACGCATGCAAGAAGCGCAACAGCACCTCCGAGGATTATAGGTTTTCGACGCCCAAGGCGGTCTGAGACGAAACCCAGGAGCGGACAACCGATGATCCATCCAAAAGGAACTGAAGCCGAGCGCATAACTGCTGTTGCGTAGTCAACGCCGTGCGCCTCCTGGAGGTAGCGCACGCCCCAGACCATGTCGAAGATCGTGGTCGGGATAAAAAGTAGTCCGGCGATGAAACCGCACAGGATCGACTGCGGATTGCTGAACACAACGCGGAAGGATCCTAGCGTGCTGTTCAACCAATTGTCGGGCCTCTTTCCCTGTTTTTCTTTTGGCAAGAATACGAAGAGAAGGACGCCGATCCCAAGGCCTGCGATGCCCATGCCGATCCAGAAGCGGCTCCACTCAAGACCGCCACCAATCATTGGTCCAACGACAAACTGCCCAGCTGATCCGCCAGCCATCCCAAACATCTGTGTTGCACCAACGAGGGTGGCAGCCTTGGAGGCAGGAAAATATTTGGTGGCGATGTAGATCGCTCCAACCAGCGCAAAGACACCGCCGGCTCCCTGAAGCACTCTGCCTACGCTCGCAACATCACTGCGGCCAGTAGCGAACAGTAATGCCCCTACGCCAACCAGAGCAGCGGCAGCCGGCAGGACTCTCCGCGGCCCCAGTTGGTCCATCGCAGCGCCCGCTACCAGGCTGAACGGCGAATACCCGTAGTAGAAGAGGCCTACGATTGAGGCCACGCCGAGAGCGCTGACTCCGAAGGCCTCCGACAACTGCGGCATCATGACAGAGGGAGCAGAGCGGAGCGCGTACTGGTAGAAGTAATAGAGCGCAGTCAACACCCATGCAACGACAGCAATGCCGAGACCCGTACCGGTCTGCGGGCTGTGTTCTGATTGTGCCCTTACGTCCGACATATCACTCCGTGGGACTGAGGTTAATGTGCCAGCTGCGCTCTCTAGCAAAGCACGACAGACACCGCCAAGCCGCCTTCCGAAGTCTCTTTGTATTTGGTATTCATCTCCTTAGCAGTCAGGGCCATCGCTGCGATCGTTGTATCGAGATCAACACGGCGTTCCGACGCCACTTCTCCGCTGGCAATGGAGTAACCAGTCCATGCTTTGACCGCTCCATAAGCGCAACGCTCGATGCACGGTATCTGTACGTACCCCGCGACCGGATCGCACGTCATGCCAAGATGATGTTCGAGAGCGGACTCGGCGGCGTTTGAGACTACCTTCGGGCTTGAGCCCATAGCTTCAGCGATCATCGCGGCGCCCATCGAGGAACCAACTCCGACTTCTGCCTGACAGCCGCCTTCGGCGCCAGAAAGGGTTGCGTTGTGTTTGCAAAGATAGCCAATCGCGGCCGCGGCCAGAAATCCGTCGCGAATCTTTTGTTGCGGCACTTTGAGGTCGTTCAGTGATTTGAGGACTGCGGGTATGATCCCTGCCGAACCTGCGGTGGGAGCTGTAACAATAATATGGCCCCGAGCATTTTCCTCACCCATGGCAAATCCATAGGCAGCCACTTGAGTAACCGCACGGCCAGCTGGCCCTTTATTGGTGTTCTTCAAGCTGTGGTTCAACGCAGCGGCCTTACTGTGCAATTTGATGGGGCCGGGAAGAACGCTGTCCGTAACCAATCCAGTGTCAACTCCACGCACCATGACCTCGGAGACCTGGTCGATAAATTCCCAGATATCCTTCTCACTTTTTCCGGAGATGGCCATCTCGTTTTCAAGTAACAGTTTCGATAGGGGGATCTTGTCGTCGATGAGATACTTCTGAAAATCCCGCGCATTCTGGTAGGCGTATTTGGGCTGTCCCTTTTGTGGAGGCTTATAGCCTTTCCACTCGATGAAGCCGCCGCCCACTGAATAGTATTCGAGTTCATAGAGAGTCTCGTCGCCCGCGAGGAGCACGGCCTTCATCGTGTTCGGATGAGGGAAATCGCCTTTGGTCGCGTCGAAGACGACATCGTTCAGCGTGAGGTTGAGGGTCGAGGGACCGATCGTAACTTTGTGTACCTCATTGGGGTTGGTCGCGAGCCCATCAAGGAATTGGGGAGGGCACGTCGCCGGAGCTTTGCCGAGTAGACCGGCAAGCGAAGCTCTGTCTGTGCCGTGACCTTTGCCGGTGGCGCTTAGACTGCCGTACAAATGAACCTTGACCGCGGTGGCCCGCTGGAGTTGGGACTCAGGGAGTTTCGTGACTCGCTGGAAGAAGTCATAGGTAATTCTCATAGGGCCCATGGTGTGGGAACTCGAGGGTCCTGGCCCGATCTTGTAGAACTCTTCGAGCGTTGTCATGATGGGACCCTTCGATTCCTTGACCACTTCGAGATCGGGCGAAAGGGACGCGGACTGTGCGGGGGCTGCCGGAGCTGCTGCTGCCGGGGAAGCTTGGTCCGTGGGCGTCTTCGTGCATCCGGAAATGAGTGTTCCGGCGGAGGCTACCAGGGCGGCAAGCCCAAATTCTCTGCGGCTAAGAGTCGGTGGTGCTGGCTTTGGTGCTGGTGCACAGGTTCCACATCCTGTTGTATTGCAGCTTCCGCAGCCACTTCCCGAAGCAGGGATTACTTTGAGTAGATCTTCCATTTCAACTCTCCTTTCGAGTCGACCATTTCTCGCACGCACTCGTCTTGTTTCCGAAATTCGTCTGACGAAGCATCTCGGAAGCTTCTTACTTTCAGTCGAAAAGTTATGCCGGGCAAACGGTCAAAACAATGAGGGAAACCCCTAAGTACAGAGACTCGTGCCTGGAGACGAGCAATAGCTTGCTGGCTCTGACTGGGGACACGTTCAGGATGTCCATGCCATCGGACAAAGGTCGACGAGGGTCGCGCCTGAGAGAGGCTGTGGAAAAGAGAGGCTATGGAAAATCATTCATCTTCGGGTAACGCATATTGAAGTCACTCTATCCACAACTCGTTTGTCTCCATTTCTTGGAAGCCGACCTCCGTTCTAATCCTCGACAACCCAATTTGTCGTTGAGCAAAATTCGCGTCCAAATAATTCTTGACAATCTTCCCGGCAGGCCATTAGGATTTCGCCGAAATTACATACGCACTAATTTTTTCACTATACAAAATAAATCGAACTCTGCCTTTCTGATCCTAGGTCTTCGCTGAAGTTGTACAGCTTTCTGGCGATCGTCGATGAGCGGCTTTCATTCAAGCGTCCACTCGACGAAAGCATATTTTGCTTTGAACATTCGGAGGCTTCATCATGCGTCGTTTTCGTTCTGCTTTCAAGTTGCTCTTGGGCGTGCTGCTCCTGTCGGCTCCGGGACTTCGGGCTCAGGAAAACGCTACGATCATCGGAACAGTCACCGATTCCACGGACGCTGTTGTACAAAATGTCGAGATAACTCTCACGAACGCGGCAACAGGCCAGGTCCGTAAGACGACGACGGACAGTTCGGGAGTTTATACCTTTGTAAACGTGGGTGTGGGACGGTTCACTCTCGATGCCACGATCAAAGGCTTTCAAAAATCCACGAGGACTGACCTCGCGGTAAATACTGCCACGACTCTCAGGCAGGACTTCAAACTCACCGTGGGTAGCGAGACGCAAACGGTCACGGTCGAAGCAGACGCCTTGCATCTGCAATCCGAGACGAGTGAGGTGAGCAACCTTATCACCGGTGAACAAGTGACCCAGCTAGCGACCAACGGTCGCAATGTGGTTTCCCTTGCGGCGTTGGGCATGGGCGTAACAAACACCTTGCCGGCATTCGGCGGCGTAAACGCTCTTACCGCCGCAAATGGACTTAGCTTCAGCGGAACTCGCTCAACTCACAACATTTACCTGCTCGATGGGGGCGAGTTGAACGATCGCGGTTGCGGTGGATGCTTCAGCTCACTGCCCTCGGTTGATGCATTGGCGCAGTTCCAGGTTCTCAGCAGTAATTATCAAGCCGACTACGGCATCGGCTCCGGCGGAACCATTCTCATGGTCCTCAAGTCCGGGGCTCACAATTTTCACGGTTCAGTGTGGGAATTCAACCGTAACGAAGCCTACAACGCCAATAATTATTTCAATAACCTTGCTGGCCGGGCGCGATCGAAATTTCGCTTAAATAACTTCGGCGGCAACATCGGCGGCCCACTATTTATCCCGCATGTATACAACAACTCGCGCAATCGAACGTTCTTCTTCGTGAATGAAGAGTGGCGAAAACTTGTTCAAGGAACTCAGCCTGTGACCAGGGTTACGATCGCTGCCAATAATTTCCCTGTGGCCGGGCAAGATCTGGCATACACCGTTCCCTCTAATGGCACGGTCCCGATTGTTCCAGCCACTACTGACCCAGCCAAGCTGGCGATCTACAGTGCACGTGGTTTGACTGCGGGACAGCCGTTCCCTGGCAACATTATTCCGAGACAACTGATCGACCCGAATGCGGTCCTGGAGTTGAATGCGGGAACCTTCCCGAAGCCGAACTTTGGTACGAGTCAGTACATCTCTTCCATCCCACAACCTACTAATGTTCGCGAAGATGCTGTACGCATCGACCACGCCATCAATACCAAACTACAGTTGATGGGCCACTATCTCCATGACGCCGTGGATCAGGTATATTACCCGCCACTGTGGGGCAATAGCTCTTATCCGACGGTCGGCACGGCCATGAAGAACCCCTCCTGGTCCTCGACTATCAAGCTCACGCAGACGCTCTCACCAAACCTGCTCAATGAAACTGCTTTCCTTTACAGCGGCAATACGATCCATCTCGATCCGGTAGGTGTTGCGGCGCAGCCCACAGGGTGGACCGCCACCACATTCTTCCCTCTCGCCAACAACCGTGGCGCTCGCATGCCGGAGATCCAATTGGGAGCTCCGTATGGTACGACATGGAGTTCAAGCTACTTCCCTTGGAAGAACTCCTTCATGGGCTACGAGACGCGAGACGATCTGTCCTGGAATAAAGGCGTTCATCAGCTCAAATTCGGCTTTAGTTGGCTGCACGCTCCCAAGAATCAGGAACTGCAGGCCAATACGCAGGGCACCGCGGTTTTCAACAACGGTTCGTTCGCCAGAGATTCTTATATCAATTTCCTCCTTGGCGATGCGGCCAGTTTCACTCAACTCGAGTTCCTCGCCGGCAAACACTGGGTCCAGAACAACTATGGCTTCTACGTTCTTGACAACTGGCGCATAATCCCCAATCTAACTCTCAATCTCGGCCTTCGCTTCGATGGCTTGCCGCACACCTACGAACGGTACGACCAGTTTTCAAACTTCGTTTCAGCGAACTACAACGCATCTCTGCCCTTCCCACTCAACACGGATGGCACGCTCAACCCTGCGTCGTTGACACAGTTCAATGGCAAGCCGTTCTACCTCAATGGCATTAGTGCGGCCGGCGTCAATGGCTTCCCGCGTGGAGTCGTCCAGAACCAATACCACACGTGGCAGCCGCGAGTAGGTTTTGCCTACAACCTCCCCGGCAAGCAATCTACAGTTGTCAGGGGTGGCTTTGGCATGTTCTTTGAACGTGTTCAGGGAAATGATGTTTACAATGCGGCACAGAATCCACCGTTCGCGTATCAACCATCCGCTACGAACGTTTACTTCTCCAATCCCCGCACCAGTGCTCTAACAGGCCTGACGACTACGCAGGCTTTTCCGTCTACTCTGACCAACATCTCCTACCGTTATCCGCCCCCGGGAACCGCGCAGTTCAGCTTCGGAGTTCAACGACAGCTTGCATCGTCGTTCATCGGCGTAATGCAATATGTCGGGTCTGTAGGTTGGAGCCAGAACAATACGCGGGCGATCAATACTTTGCCCTTAGGCGATCTTACGCACCGGCAGGGAGTCGCTAACGGCACCCTGAACGCTAACCTCTATCGTCAGTTCCCCGGCTTCAGCTCGATCAACCAAGAGGAGAACAGAACTAACTTCAGCTATCACTCTCTCCAGATGGGGGTCCGCATGGAGGACAAACATGGACTGACCTTCCAACTGGCTTACACCTACTCTCACGAGATCGATACGGCGACGAACGACCTTAATGGAGTCGCAAATCCCTTCGATATATCGTACGACCGTGCGTCGGGAGGTTTCGATCGACGTCAGGTCTTCAACGCGAACTACTTCTATAAGCTCCCGTTCTTTGCGAACAGCAGCAATACTGCCGCACGAGTACTCTTAGGAGGCTGGGAAGTCTCGGGAGTGACTGTAGTGCAATCGGGCAATCCGCAATCCCTCACCTATAACGGCCCCGATGTTCTGGGGTTGGGTGGTGGCACAACCAATCGTCCGAACGTCGTGGGTAAAATCTCGTATCCAAAGACTCGCCTTGCGTGGTTCGACAAGAGCGCTTTTGCTGCCCCAGTCGCCCCTTGGGCAGGAGGACCTAATAATGGCTTTGGCAACGCCCGAAAGGATGCGATCATCCTTCCAGGGTTATTCAACTTCAATCTTGCAGCGTTCAAAACGTTTGCATTCACAGAGAGCCTGAAACTGCAAATCCGTGCTGAAAGCTTCAACACCTTCAACCACACGCAATTCCAGGGTATCGATGCAGGTACGAACAACGCGACGTTCGGCCAGGTAACCTCTGCCTACGATCCTCGCGTGCTGCAGCTTGGTGCCAAGTTCTCGTTCTGATTTTTGGATCTATGCAATGTGAGGGCGTCCGGGCTTCAACGCCGGGCGCCCTATTTCTTTTGGCTATTCGAAGTTTCTTGTTTCAATAAGATTTTTGCACCGTGTAACGGGGATCTGACTATACCCTGGCCTTCCTTGATGGTCACCAACTGATTACTTTCCACGCCCACAAAGCGCTCGACCAAGCCATTCGTCCAATGGATCTCCAGATCTGCATGGGTGCTCTGTCCTAGTCCAAAATGAAGCCGTCGATCATTGACTGAGTAAAAGCTGGTCTGCCCCATAACGGCCTGGGCTTGTATCTTTCCACCGTATTTCGCGATCACTTTTGAGCCGATTGCGCTGCGATTCGATTTCGTTCCCACAAGGAAGACCTTCAACCAGTTCAGTGAGTTTTGTAGATCGTTCCTCAGCAGTGAGGGCGGCTCATTCAGATTGACGATGACCATATCGACGTCTCCATCGTTGTCAAAGTCGCCAAAGGCGCAACCGCGACTGCAATGCGGCGATGAGATTCCTGGGCCTGCCTCCTCGATCAGTTCCTCGAATTTGCCATTGCCGAGATTTCTGAATATGAGCCGCGGAGTCTTTAGCGGATATTCGGGGAAGTGCGCTTCGAGTTCGGGATAGACAGACCCAGTGACAACAGCCAGATCCGGCCACCCGTTGTTATCGAAGTCCGCAAACCCAGTGCCCCAAGAGATGTAGCGCGTCTCCACTCCAAACCCGCTGGGAATTGTCACATCATCAAAGTTGCCGCTCCCGTCATTGCGATACAACACATTTGTATCGTCAGAGAAATGTGTCTTGAAGATATCGAGGCTGCCGTCGAGATTGTAATCACCCACCGCCACGCCCATGCCTGCTTGTTCAGCACCGTCGATACTCAGTGCTGCACCCCTTTCCACGCCCTCCTCAACAAACTTGCCATCGTGAGAATTGCGATAGAGGAGGCTCGGCGTCGAATCCGATGCCACAAACAGGTCTGTCCAGCCATCGCCTGTGAAATCAGCGGCCACGGCCGTCATGGAGTAGGTATGTTCGCGCGCAATCCCCGCCTCCTGAGAGACGTCACGAAAGGTTCCGTCGCCCTGATTTCGGTAGAGATAGTTACGCGGCATTGGCAGACCTCGTGGCCCGCAGTTCACCGGAACGCCCTTGAAGCCGCAAAAGGGATTCGCGCCCGGCTTCGGCACGTGTTCAAGGTTCAACTCGACGTAGTTGGCAACAAAGAGATCAAGGTGGCCATCGCGGTCGTAGTCAATAAACGTACAGCCGGAGCCCCACCTCGCTGCACCGTCATAGCTCAGTCCTGACTCTTTGGTGACATCCGTAAAGGTGCCGTCGCCATTGTTGCGATATAAGACATTCTGGCCGTAGTAGGTGATGAAGATATCTTCGAAGCCATCGTTGTTGTAGTCTCCTACGGTCACACTGCTGGCCCAGCCTTGCCGCATTAGACCGGCTTTCTCTGTCACATCGCTGAACGTTCCGTCACGGTTGTTTTTATAGAGGCGATTGCTGGACTCCGGCACTGGCTTCACCATGCGAGTACCAGACAGCACAAAGATATCCAGCCATCCGTCATTGTCGAAGTCCAGAAAGGCGACGCCGCAGCCGACTGTTTCAACGATGTAATTTTTTTGCGTGAGACCGCCGTAGATGACTGGAAATGTAAGACCTGCTTGTGCGGCAACGTCAGTGAATCGGGCATGGAACGGAAGCCCGGACGGTTTTCCTCTCGGTGTCGGCTTTACGTTTCGTGTAGAAACACCTTGGGCTGCAGCAATCGTCGAGGCTGATGCCAACCAGAGAAATTCGCGACGCGAAGTGTGTGTTCGCTTCATATGATCCAGAACTATCCAACAGGTTCGCGTCAGATTCTATCTCGGAGGGGAACCACTGCCAGAGACTTTCTCAACCAGCGCATCTTCTGTTTTAGCGTGCAGCTCTTTCGTCTTGGCAAACTCTTGTGCAGCCTGTTCCTTCTCGCCGAGTGCTGTATAAACGCGCGCCAGTCGATAGTGGGCATCAGGCTGGGTTGGATCCAGCTTCACGGCATGCTGCAATGCAGTCAGCGCCTCCTGATGCCGATTCTGATCGGCATAAATGCAACCGAGATCAAAGTAAGCAAGCCGATTCTCAGGGTCCAGTTGAAGAGCTTTCTGCAATAACGGCTCCGCAGCCTTGCTGTCGTTGGAGTGCAACGCAATATCGCCCATGTAAAGGTACGATTGCGCATAGCCCGGATTGTTTTTGACCTCAAACTGCAGCTCGGGAAGAGCTTTGTCAAACTCCCGCTGCTTGTAGTACAGGTAGCCCAGTTCGAAATGAAGCAGGGGTTCAGTAGGGGCGAGCCGCGCCGCTTCTTCTAATTCATCGATCGCTTCCGTTGTCTTACCCATTCCGTCGAGGGCCTGCGCCAACAGCATATGCGCCTGCACCGCTTGCGGATTGACCGCGACGATGCTACGAAACTCGGTTAGCGCGCATTCGTACTGGTGACTCCAAAGACAGCTTTGCGCCAGAACGTTGTGCAATTCGAGGTTGGACTGATCGGCTTGAACGGCCGCGTGGAGATACTGATTTGCCTCGCTGTATTGCCGAAGCCCGAAGAAGCTCATGCCAAGGAGTATCGTGCTCCGATGGTCCTCCGGCTTCTGCTTCGCCAGTGATTCAAATATAGAGATCGCCAAAGAAAAATGGCCCTGCTTAAACTCCGCTAACCCCAGGTTGTAGCGCACCTCGTATTGATCCGGCTTGATCTCAAGAGACTTACGATACTCAGCGGCTGCCTGCGGGAGCTTTCCCATCTGAGCGAGACACACTCCCAGGTTTCCATGAATCTCCGCATTCTTCGGATACGTAGTTGCGAGCTGGCGCCACAGGGCCTCCGCATCGTGAAAGTTCTCCACCTGCATTAGCTGAGACGCTTTTACAGCCAGGTCATTCTGCGCCGACAGCGATGCGCCACCAAACATAGAAAGCGTCAGAACAAGACTGATTAGCCAGCATTTCGAGCCGCTCCCATATCGTGGGAGACCGAGTCGCATCGAAGACTTCCGCGAGGGGAAAATCATTCCAACCAGATTATGCGCTAAACCTCACGCTGTGAATGTTTCGTAGGGGCTCAACAGGATATTTAAGAGGTTCAATTTGAAGAATGGTAGGCCCTAGTGGATTTTCGAC
>Ga0163162_10002188_pt1 | contig 18339 bp, 17 predicted proteins | sample S55metaG_FD_115310 | JGI IMG/M metagenome (GOLD analysis project Ga0163162, IMG submission 115310) | Switchgrass rhizosphere microbial communities from Kellogg Biological Station, Michigan, USA - S5-5 metaG | ecosystem: Host-associated > Plants > Roots > Rhizosphere > Soil | place: USA...
AGATATCTCGAAGCTGGAGGCCTACTTGGCGTGCCGGCTGGAGGCCCCCGTTGCGCTCGCAGACGCAGCGCGGGCGCTCGGCGCCTCGCAGCGGACCCTCGCGCGGCGCGTGCGGGCAGTGACCGGCCTTTCACCCAGCCGGTTCATCCAGAAGATCCGCCTGAACGCCGCCCTTCGGTTGATCGAGAGCACGCGGATGCCGCTTGCGGAGGTTGCGGCGCGCGTCGGCCTCGCCGATGCGGCGGTCCTGCACCGGCTGGTCGTCCGGCACACAGGGTTAGCGCCTGGCCATTTCCGCGGAGGGCGTAGCCCGAACTCGGAAGGAATGGGCCGAGCCATCGTCGAGTGACACAGCCGGCCTCAGCACCACCGTCGGCGTCCGAGGCGCGAGCAGGCTCACCTTCGCATGTGAGGCGAAGCTGTCCGCAGCCGCACGAAGCAACCCGGCTGGTCATGGCACACCCTTGTTGGCGTTTTCAATGTAGGTGGCGCGCCCGAAGAGATTCGAACTCCTGACCCCCAGATTCGTAGTCTGCAGACAACGCCAGCCGCATTAACCCAATAACAATCTAGAGCAATCACGCCCCTTGTTAAGCAGCGACGGCGCGCCACTTTCTGTCGATACCTTCAGATTAATTTTAAGTGGAGCAATCATGAGCCATCACGAACCCTCTGCTTCCGCACTCTCATCTGCTTCCATATTGCTTCCGCAGGCGGACCTCTTGCCCGCAACCAAGCGCGCCGGCACCTTTACCAAGGCTACCGTCCGTAAGATGCTTTGCTCTGCCGGACAACAGGAAAGATTATTTTGGGATTCCTCCCTGCGGGGCTTCGGTATACGAGCGCTCCGGACTGGACGTCGGTCCTGGATATATCAATACCGAGACGAGCATGCGCGTACCAGACGCATGGTTCTCGGGGACGTGTCCGCAGTCAGCCTAGAAGCGGCTCGTGAGGCCGCGCGCCAAAAGGCTGCCAGTGTCGCGCAAGGGGCAAACCCGTCCGCTGAACGAAAGAGAAAGCGCACCGCCGGAACCGTGATCGAGGTTGTTGAAGGGTATCTTGCCTACGCAAAGGCGCGACAACGAGCCCGATCCTTCCGTGAGACAGAACGGCACCTTCGTATTCACGCCGCCCCTTTGCACCACGACCGCGTCGAGTCGGTGCGAAGGAGTGATATTGCCGCCCTATTGGCCCGAATAGTTGAGAATTCTGGGCCGATAGCCGCGAACCGTCTGCGCGCGGCCCTCAGCGCGTTGTGGACATGGGGGCTTCGAACAGGACTGATCGATGCCGATATCAATCCGGTGGCATTCACCGCCCGACAATTGGAAAGGGCGCGAGATCGCACGCTGAGCGGCGCCGAATTGAAGGCTATCTGGCATAGCACTGGCGACGGCAAGGATTATTCCCGCATCGTCCGCCTGTGCCTTCTAACGGGTTGCCGCAGAGAGGAGATCGGCGGCCTTTGGTGGGATGAAATCCAAGACCATCGTATCGTATTTGGTTCCGACCGCATGAAGGGAAATCTTTCCCATGAGATCGCACTGTTACCGATGATCGCATCGATCCTCCCGAACCGCCCAGATGATCCGAGCGGCTGTGTGTTCGGTAGGCGCGGCAGTGGCTTTTCAGGCTGGAGCAAAGGCAAGACCAACCTTGACGCCAAAATCGCGGGTCTTGGCTTGGAAATGCCTGCTTGGGGGCTACATGATCTACGTCGTACCTTCTCAACCAGACTGCACGACTCTGGCGTGGAGCCTATCGTTATAGAGGCGGTGCTCGCTCACAAACAGCAGGGTGTGGCGGCTGTCTATAATCGCGCATCATTTCGTGACGCAAAGAGAGCAGCCCTAGTACGCTGGCACCAAATCTTGGCTGAGATAATTGCATGAAAAATAGAAAGGACGAATTGCAGATCACCATCGAAAAGGACGTGCCAATTGATCCGGGTGTGATCCTACCTGCGGACGTTCAGGCCACAATCGCTCGCGGCGAGGCCGCGTTAAGCCAGGCGCGATCTGTAAGAATTGGCAAAGCGGCCCCCGGCGCGGCAATCCCCAAGATTATCACATCAGTCGTGGACAAAGAGGTTCAGGATTCTCGCGACGCTGTGCTCGACGCCAGAGAGCGAAAATCGAAGGGTAATCGTCAGCAACCTCCAATGATCGGTCGGCTGCGGGCCGTCGTGATCTTGGTAGACAGCCTTGAATCCGATGGCGTCCCTTTCGGGGTTGGCCCGAACAGCAAGATGAACAAGGCGGTTCACAGCTGGCTAAATGCAAGGGCTGAAAAATCAGCTGACCCCCGAAAATCACGACAAAAGGCAGTCACGCAAGGTGCTGTTCGAGAATTGCTGAAGCAAGTTAGATCGCTTCGACCATGATTAATTTACCCCCCTACGCGGATTAAATTGCCCCGTGTTAGGCTGCAGCTTGTGAACTAGCGTGAGCCCTCAAGACTTCACGAGGGCTTACGATGCACAATCTCTTTGATCCGATTCTCAGCGAGGAAGAACTCGCGAAATGGCTCGCTACCTCGCGTCCGACCTTGCAACGCCAGCGATCGGACGGTAGCGGCCCCCCCTTCGTCCAGCTCAGCGAGCGCCGCATCGGCTACCGAAAATCCGCGGTCGAAGACTGGTTGATGGCGCGAACGATCAACCGCGTCGGGGCGTTGGTTCCCCCGAGGCATGCTCTTGAGCCGGTGGCCAAAATTACTGCCGCGGCAACTTCCAGTGACTTCGAGACTAGCTATGCTAACGCGGCCACACTCACGTTGCGCACCAATGGGGGCGCAACGTGAGTAGATCAGACAACATCGCAGGGACCGCAACAGAACCATCGCCGACTGCTCAGTACCTTGATCAAAGCGTGGACATCGAAACATTACCAATCCCGATAGCGCGGTTCCGCGGACTTATGGAGGTCGTACCCGAGCAAGAGACCATACTTCCCGGACGGACTGCACTCATAAGGGAGATTGCGCCGGATCCGGCACCGGTATTCGTGCACAAGAACCAAGTGCCTTACTACATAGCCGGTACATTGAAAGAAGCCGAACTTAAGAATCAAAAGCTCCGCAAGTGCCGGCTTAGGCGTGGACAAAGCACGATTGGCAAGCAGCGATCAGGGTCCCACATTCAGAGCCTCGGTCCAGCGCTTTTCTTGGACGACGACGGCGACGTGTTTGCTCGCGAGGCTTGTTTGCGCGCGCTCGGAGCGGCGGCCGTAATCTACTCGTCATACTCATTTGGCTCCCTCAAGGGCAGTTCCACCGAACCGTCAGTCGGCGGTCGGGTCGTTTTATTTCTGAGTAAAGAGGTTTCCCCCTCTGAGTACGGTCTGATCTGGGATGCTACCAATCACCTGTTGGGCGGCGGGTTCGACGAGCATGGGCGGTCATCTGCGCTGTGTTACGGCCGTCACGCACGCCCAAGCGACCAAGCGCCATTTCGACGTCTAGTCCTTGACGGGGCCGCGCTCGACACGGAGGCACTTCTTGAACTTGGCAAGTCCCTGAAGCCGGAACGCGGTGGGGAAGTTCCAAAACAAACAGGCAAGGGCGTTCGGAAGCGAATCCTGATCGATGAGTTGGAAAAAGCCCAGCTCATGGGCAAACTTCGATCGTCGGACGATTACGGCGAATGGGTAGCTGGCGCAGCGGCTTTTAAGCGTGCATTTCCTGATGATTTTGAGGCCGCATTCCACTGCTTCGACGCATGGTCTACCTGCTCAACGAAATACCCCGGGACCGACCCTGCACGAAGGAAGTTTGACCAAGTAACTGCTGACTACGAGGGGACTGCCGCCCCCCTTACGCTTGATATGCTGCATTGGCGTGCGCGGCGCCGCGCTGAGGCGATCATCCGTGCCCTATACCCGACGGGGCCGAAGGCCGCTGCATTGGAGGATGTAGCTCCCGCGAACACGGATGCTGCAACGATCTGGCCGAAAGGTGGAGAGCCCATACCGCCAAATACAATAAGTGCTGATGATGGAATCGTAGCGTTAGAATATCTGCTCCACTGTTGGAGCGAGAAGGCTTGCCAATCAGTATTAGCAGCGTACGAGATTCCCCAGGAGGCGCTGGATGAGGCGCTGCGACGCAACGACCAAAGGTGCGAGAAAGTCGAATTAGCCGGACGATTCTTGCACCGATGGGACGGCAAGGACCTCGCCGCTGATACGGCCGCGCTAGCTGATGCGATCGTCGCGGCCGACCCGCGGCTGTATCGCATTGATAGCACGCTGGTCCGTATCTCTGCGCCGGTAACAGATGTCGCGACAGCAGCGCGTGTTCGCAAATTGCATAATTATAGAGGTCGTCCAGGAGAGGTCGGCGACCCGGCGCTTCACACAGGGGAACGTTTGGTGCCCATACTGCCCTCTGACACCGAGGCCTTGCGCGAGATCATCTCCGAGCATATCGCAACCAAACGCCGTATTAATGACGGGACGAAAAAGGATCCGATTTGGCGTGAGGAGATCGCATCATTTCCCTTCAAGCCCGGGACAGCGCTTCACGTGGGACCTGACGCCAGCGTACTGAAAGATTTGTGCAAACGTATCTTGGTCTCAAAGGTTCCCGAGATCCTCGGCGTCATCACCGCGCCCGTCATGCCCGACCCCCCATCTTCAACGAAACCAGACGATCTAAGCAAAGCCGCTGCGGTCCGCCTCATTAAAAGCCAAGGTTTTGATGCCGCAAGCGGTCTCTACCTATCGCCGATGGGTACCGTCGTTGATGTTTCCGAGTCCCCTTCGGAAGCCGAAGTGGAAGCCGCGGCACACCTTCTGCAGCAACCCTGGATCGACTTCCCCTTCGTTTCGCCCGGTGAGGACTTGCAGCCCGATGTGTCCCGAAGTGCAGCAATTTATTCAATGTTTATAGCCGCGAACAGGCGGGCGTTAGACATCGCACCGGGCATCGCAATCAGTTCCCATGGCGAAGGGATGTCGAGCGGCAAGACGTTGGCCGGTGAAGTCATCTGCACGATCGCAACCGGAAACATACCCACACCGATTTCGCTCAGCCCTGATTTTTCAGAGCAGCGAAAGGAGATAATCAGCCACCTCGTTGAGGGCGATGGGTGTCTCTTTATGGACAACGTCGCAAACGGCGCGCGCTTCGATTCAGCACCCCTCGCCATAGCAATGACAAATCCACGCTTCAAGGCGCGTCTACTCGGCGCTAATAAACAAATAGAGGCCAGCACTCGGACAATGCCGGTAGCAACGGGCAATGCCCTAAATCTAGCCGGCGATTTGGCCTCGCGGTTCATGTTGGCTCGAATTGACACCGGCCTCGAACGACCGGAAGACCGAAGCGTCACCGGTTTTAAAATTCCAGACCTGCGCAGGTGGATCGTAGAGCATCGCCAGCAACTTGTGGCCGCAGTTCACACGATAGTCCGAGGCTATTTGCAAGAATGCCGCGCTCGCGGAGAAACACCTGGGCATGTGGCTGATCGCCGAGAAGTTAGCGGCACTCGGTTCGGAGGACGCTGCGATGTGCTGCGCGATGCGTTTATCTGGGCCTTTCCAAATCTGCCAGATCCGTTTCTTAGCTTTAAGGCAAGCGCGGCCAATTCCTCGACCAAGGTGGAAGCCGCACTCGTACTCGCAGTGCTTGACCGAATGATGGCTGTGGAGACGGGGAAAAAGTTCGCACCTGATTGGGCGAAACTCCCCCTTACAGCAATAAAACCGCCAGAGCAATTGAGATGGAAGCAGACTTTTCGGGCGCGCTGGAGGCACTTGACTCCAGATCAGCACCGACGCCGCTATCAGACAACTGACTTGAATCAAGCAGAGAGGCAAGCCTGGGAACGATTTCGGGACCGGATCCAATTGCGGTCTGGACGCTACGAAGTGCGTGCTGGTCGTGCGCGTTTCACTAGCTCGGAAATCATTTCGTTGCTCCCCATAAACGATAGGGCAATTGTGGAGGGAGCAATGCATCCCAAGGCACTCAATCCGATTTCGTTCTCTAAGTGGCTCAAAGACCGCCTATTGGACGCGCCGATCGATGGGCTCGTCCTCCGCTCGGCGAATGATCGGAAGAAGCAGGCGTGCTTTTGGATCAAGGCCCGGTGACGATGCCATCGGAGTTAGCTGGCAACGCGTGCGGGGACGCCCAGGTCGATGCAGGAGATGCAGGAGATGTCATCCTGCTCTACTAATGAAATAGGAGGGGACAGGATATGGGATATTTTTACTATAGAAAGGGTGTGAGCGATCTCCGGCATCTCCGGCGCGCCTCCGTCGCTGCTGATGGCCCTGGTGGGCTGACCGCCCTGCCACTCCGCCACCAGCGCACGATCGCTCCACGCCATCGCGGTGCTCACGTTCTACCCACCTGAGTCGCGCGGACAACCACTTCATTGGTCGCGTGGTTACCAATTTTGATCAGATGCATGAGTACAATACCTAAGACGGACCAGCCGCGACGAAAGCGATAATAGGAGGCGTTTATGTCACTGATTGCAGAACTTCGTCGCGCGCAGGCCGAGGTGCTGGGCCACCAAGACGATCCTTGGAGAAGCGCACTCGAGCGCGCTCTGCCGGGCAATGTGATGTGCACCAGCACGGTGGCTCTTCTCACGTTGCTGGACTTTCCGATCACCACGGGTAACGCGCGCCGCTTGGCCCGAACCATGAGGTCCATGGGCTGGGTCGGGATCAAATCGCGAAAGTTGCCGCCTGGAGGGTGGCGCTCTACCGAATGCCGGGGCTGGTCACGCGCTCTTCACGAAACGAAGAAGGCGGCAAGCCATGTTTCATGACGACGATCATCCCGACGTAACGCTTCGCGACTGGAAGGCCTTTTGCAACCAGTTTTCGCCATATTTAATCGAAGAGGTGATCGACCGACGCGGCGCAAATCTACCCGCATGGTTCGTGCCGCTCGCGCGCGGCATTGGCATCCCCAGTTCTTACCTACTTGATCGAGCAGGCTATAGGCCCGGCACCAGTCATCGACCGGGCTGGTTCAAGTCGTATCGTGAACAGCTGTGGAAGGCCTACGGCGAGGATTACCTGATAGTCGAACAGTGTCAGTATTATTGGAAAATCAATCGCTCCGGCACGCCATCTCGACCGCGGGGCTTCATGAACTCTACCTTGGTCCATCAATTCGGCTCAACGCCAATTCTTGCCAGGACCTATCACGAGGCGACCTTCTTGGCGGAATTTTGTTTTCACAATGGCCTACCGCCAGGGCTCCGCTGGGTCCAAGAATGCCCCGACGACTTGAATGAGGCAATTGATTTCGCTCAAAATCGTCGTATCGACGAAAAATGTAAAAGCGAGACGAACCAAACAATTGAACGGCACCATCTGAAAGGTGAGACGGTCGAACGTCCTCCCTCGCGATACTTGGCCGTTTGCAGGCGTCTGAGCTAGGTCCGTTCGTCCCCGATAACAGACGTTCGGGGTCGGGGCAGGTCCCTTTCGTCCTGACAGACGATCTGCCTAACCACCGAACATACGGTCGAGCAGCGACGAAAGTTGCTGTCGAGCCAAACAGGACTTGCAAGGGATGTCTGTCAGTTTCGGACGTCCGGACGGCCGGGCAGTTACGGCCGCGGCGAGCGCGGCCGGGCAGGTCCGTTTTGTGCCCCAAATCCGGACTCATGCACCGCAACAAACACGTCATTATTGGATCACCTCGTCGGCTGCATTACTCTGGCAGCGCCGCTTTTCCCAGACCCTCATACAGCCGCTCCCGCTGCGCTAGAAAAACTGCGTTGTCGCTCTGGACCTCGGCACGACACTTACCGATGCGGAAGTTGGGAGCCAGCCGTCGCCCAATCGTACAGACCTCCTCCGCTTCCTTTTTGCGACCCTGAAGTGCCAGAGCAGCCGCCAGATAAAAGTAGGCGATCTCGTGATTTGGAGCGAGCGCGATTGCCTTCCGTAAACGGTCCACTGCTTTATCAAGCCTGCCGAGATGGAGATCCGCCAAGCCAAAGGTGGTATACCAAAGTCCGAGCAGCGGATCGCGCGGGCTGATCCGCATCGCTTCGGTCACGTGGCCCTCAGCCTCCTCCGCGCGTCCAAGAAAGATCTTAATCCACCCGGCCCTCACGTGTACGTGTGGCAGGCCGCGATCCAAGCTGATGGCGAGCTCGATTTCGCGCAACGCCAGTTCTGGTGCGCGCAAGGCCATCAACACAAAAGCGCGCTCAAAGTGTGTCCGGGCGCTGTTTGGCGTCAGCTCCAGCGCTTTGGATACTGCAGCCTCGGCCAGACGAACTTGCTCGGCACGCGCATCGGACATGTAGGAGTTGACTTCCCACATGTGGGTTTCGACCAAACCCATGAGCGCGTCAACGTTCGTGTCGTCGGCGCGGAGCGCTTCCTCAAAGATGCCACGTGCTTCGCGTGCTCCGCTAACTGACAGTTTCTGAAAGAAAACCGCGTGCCCTCGCTGCTCGAGGTCGATCGAATCCAACTCGGTTGGCCTCTCGCGTTCCACACGCCGGGTTTCCGCTGCCACCAGCTGGAGGTCCATAGCCCGTGCGAGCCGCGCTGTGATCTCGTCCTGCATATCGAAGAGGTCCATGTGCGGCTTGTCGAATCGCTCGGCCCAGAGATGTGCGCCTGATTCTGCGTCGATGAGCTGCGCATTCACGCGCAGGCGATCGGTGCCGCTCTGAACGCTGCCTTCCAACACATAGCGAACTCCAAGCTCGCGGCCGATTTGGCGAGTATCCACGGCTTTGCCCTTGTATGCGAGCGCTGTCTTGCAGGCGACAACGAAAAAATCGGGTAGGCGCGATAGATCTGTGGCCAGATTTTCTGTGATCGCGTCGACAAAGTCGTCCAACCCCTTGGTGCCGCCCAGATTGGCGAAGGGCAGCACCACGATCGACAAGCGTGGCTGACCACGCCGGCCCCGTGGCGGCGCTGTCAATGACGCGGTGGATGAAATGTCGACATTACGGACGCGCAACCTATAGACTCGCACAAGCTGAGCAATGTTCTTCAGCTGCTGTTCGCCTGCGTCCTCGAAGTCGATGTCGAGCTGGCGTTGTACGTACTCTTGAACGCGAGCCGAAACGCAGATGCCGCCGGGCTCCGCTATCCCTTCTAGACGTACTGCTACATTCACCCCATCACCGAAAATGTCACCGCCATCGATGATGACATCGCCCACATTGATGCCAATGCGGAACTCCATCCTCTTCTCCGGCGGCATGCCGGCGTTGCGTTCGGCCATGCCGTGCTGGACGTCGAGGGCGCAACGCACGGCATCCACCACGCTATTGAATTCAGCCAACAGTCCGTCGCCCGTGTTCTTGACAACGTGTCCGCGGTGTTCGCTGATCTTGGGGTCGATCACGGCACGCAGATGCCCCTTCAACCGAACGTGCGTTCCCTCCTCGTCCATGCTGGTCAGCCGGCTGTAGCCGACCACATCCATGGCGAGGATGGCAGTGAGCCGTCGCTCTACGCGCTCCGTGGCCATGCTTTTCTCCAGGTGGGCGGAGGGCAGACTACTCACCTTCGGTAGCAGAGGCCAGCAGTCGGTCATGAAGTACCGACGTTGTGAGGCACGCCAACCTCGGCGGATATCACCCGACAACCCCGGCGGGGCACAAGCCGATGGCATGGCATTCCCTGTGGACGGACATCGTGAAAATGTCTCACATTGCAGGCTTGGTTGGAGGCAGAGGTGGGCCATATGGGTCCATTGCCTCCATACGGGGTCATCGCCTTGCCGGATGCTTCCTGGTACTCTACCTTTAGTAAGGTCGTTAGGAATCCATTTAATCCGTCGGCGGACGTGTGCCTGTCGCAATAATTGCAAAGGGAGATCACTGATGACGCCTTGGGAAATCCGTACTATCGAGTTCGCAAACTGCAATTGCGCTTACGGTTGTCCGTGCCAATTCAACGCATATCCCACCCACGGAAATTGTGAAGCCGTCGTGTGCAATGAGATCACCGAAGGACACTACGGCGACGTCAAGCTTGACGGTCTACGCTTCGGTGGTGTCTTCCAGTGGCCCAAGGCCATTCATGAGGGCAACGGCAAGGCCCAACCTTTCGTCGACGAACGCGCGAGCCCCGCCCAACGCGAGGCGATCCTCAAAATCATGTCGGGCCAAGATACCGATCCATTCGCCACAGTGTTCGCTGTCTTTGCGTCTACCTTAACGGAAGCCTATGATCCAATTTTTGCGCCGATTGAGTTTGATGTCGACGTCGACGCCCGCAAGGGCCGGTTTGTCGTAGCTGGTGTCGCGGAGTGCGTCGGCGAGCCGATCAAGAACCCTGTGACCGGTGCTGAGCATCGTGCACGCATCGATATCCCGCATGGTTTTGAGTACGAAATCGCCGAGATGGGAAGCGGGACGGCAACAACGCAAGGAAAGATACAGCTGAAATTGAAGGACAGCTACGGTCAATTCGCGCGCCTACATTTGAATAACCATGGCGTCGTAAAGAACCGCGCTGTGTAGTCGGACACCGTGGCACGGGACACGACTGTCACCGAGGCACTGCTGCGCCGTGAGAGATTGCTCGTGCTCGCTGGTCTGCTGCTCATCACGGCGCTTGCATGGTGGTGGGTAGTGATCGGTTCTGGCACGGGCATGAGCGCCTATTCCATGACAACGTGGCGCTTCCCACCACCTTTACATATGGCGAGGGTCGATATCTGGTCGCCAAGCTATGCGCTCGTCATGTTTTTCATGTGGTGGACCATGATGATCGCTATGATGATCCCGAGCGCGACCCCCACGATCCTGCTCTATGGCCGTGTCTATCGCCACGAGCAGCGTCAGGGCAAGCTGCCAGCCCGCTCCGTACCGACATTTGTCTTTGTGCTCGGCTATCTTTTGTCGTGGGCCGCATTCAGTGGGGCCGCTACAGGGCTGCAATGGGGTCTGGAGCGGATTGCCCTCGTACACCAGATGATGATGTGGAGCATCAATCCCATCTTCACCGCCGCACTGCTAATAGCATCCGGCCTCTACCAGCTCACGCCGCTGAAGACTGTATGCCTGGAACATTGCCGATCTCCCGCCCAATATCTTGCGCAGCACTTTAGACCGGGCGCCACTGGCGCATTCCGTCTCGGTTGGAGGCACGGCGCCTATTGTCTTGGTTGCTGCTGGTTTCTGATGGCGTTGTTGTTCGCCGGGGGAATCATGAATCTAGTGTGGATTGCGGGACTTGCGGTCTATGTCCTTATCGAGAAGGTCGCTCCCAATGGGCAGCTGATTGCTCGGATGGCAGGCGCAGCCATGATACTCGTTGGCTTGTGGGTGGCAGCAGGGAGCTATGGTTCCTGAACGAGATATCGATTTGCCTCCTCCTGATCGACGGTGATCCGACATGTCTACGTCAGACCGTGTCGGCTATCGATACTATTTTGACAACCCAATAGGCTCTGTGGGCGGCCTCCACGAACGGGGCCGCCTGTCTCGGTTGGGTCAAACTGAGAAAACTCAGTGCGAGCATATGTTCCGGGTTGCCCCCGATAGGTCTTCTAGCAAACGTACTGAGCAAGGTGAAAACGTAGAACGCTTTTGCCCGCTAACGTCCCATTCGAAAGCGCCGCAATGGCGACGAGCCTCACCCCTGACGATCTGCCTAATCACCAAGACAGACGGTCGCGCTTGCGACGAAAGCTGCGCCGGGGCCAATCAAGACTTGCAAGGGATGTCAGTCAGTTTCGGACGTCCGGCGGCTACGGCCGCTTTAACCCCGATAGCTGACATGGCGAGCGCGGCCGGGCGATAACCAACTCGCATTGAAGAGTTGCACGTGTTGTCGTTTCGTCACCGCACTCGCAGGACGACGCGTCCTTGCACGCTTCGATCCGCAATGGCGGTCATCGCGTCGGCGGTCTGCTCGAGCGGAAGCACGCGGTCAATGCGCGGGCGGAGCTTGCCTTCGGCGACCCATGCCATGATCATGTCCGCCGCGCGCGCTCTTTCGTCGGGAACACGCTCGGCCCAGGCGCCGGTAAACGCACCCAGAATCGAATAGTTCTTCAAGAGCGGCAGGTTCATTGCCAGCGACGGAATCTCGCCACTGGTGAATCCGATCGGCATCAACCGGCCGTTCCAGCGCATGAGACGCGCAAGCGTCGCGAAGAGGGTCCCACCAACATTTTCGAAGCAGATATCGAGACCCTCGCCACCTGTTAGGGCTTTCACCCGTTCGCGCACGTCCTGGCTTGAATAGTCGATGACCTCGTCTGCACCGTACTCGCGGACGACAGACACCTTGGCGGCGGACCCAACAGCGGCGATGACCCGCGCACCGAGCAAAAGGGCAATCTCAACGCAAGCCAGGCCGACGCCACCGGCGGCGCCCGTCACGAGCACCGTTTCGCCGGCCTGCAACCTCGCACGATCGACCAAGGCATACCAGGCCGTGAGATAGCCGTGCTGTATTGTTGACCCAACAACGAAATCTACATTTTCTGGAAGACGGGCGCTGTCTGAGGCCTTCGCGGTCATGCGCTCCGCAAGACTACCGAACCAAGCCGAGCAGGCGACCCGATCACCGGGACGAAACCGCTGAACATTTTCGCCGCAGGCGACGACAACCCCGGCGGCGTCCATTCCCGGTACGTAAGGGAGAGCCGGCCGCTTCTGATAGCCACCGCAAATCATCAAGTGATCGGCGAAGCTGACGCTGGCCGCATGTACATCGATCAAAACCTCATCCGCCCCGGGCCGAGGTTCAGCCGCCTCACCGATGCTCAACGCCTCGATCCCGTGGAAGCCGTTGCAGAGTACCGCGCGCATGCATTCCTCCGTGGTCTAGCCTTACGGCAGCCGCAGCTTCTCTATGTCTTTCCGAGCTGAACCTGCCGATCGACGACAATCCAGATGGCACGGCCGACCGCAAGCAGCTCCTCCTCTTCACCAAACAGCGCCGCCTCGGCGATGAGACGCCGGCCTTCGCAGCCGGTTTTCCAAGACGTAACCACGCATCGCTCGCCCGGACGCGGCCGCCCTTCGATGCGTACCGAAAGGCGCCCAAGCAGGATCGGCAAAACGTTGAAATTCCCGGTTTCGGAATCGTGCTGAGATACGTAGCCGGTCGGACAATCCAGCGCGGACCACACGAACTCCGGAGCAACCAAGCCATCTGCGGCGGCGAGAGAGGCGTCGGGCGTCCAGGGTACAGCAAAGGCTCCGCGGGAGTCTTGTCGGAGAAGCGGCCCGGCGAAAAGCCGCAGGCCGTCGCCCGGTGCCCGGTCAGGCCCGCAAACGAAGCACATCGGCAGCAGATGTTCGTGCGGCTTGACCGGCGTGCGTTTCGCGGCCTCGACGGCCTCGGCATAGGTCGCCCTCTCAAGCCGGCTCAGGTCAAGCGTGACCGCCCGGCCGACTGCTATCGTCGCCGTACCCTGGCGTAGCTCGCACACCCCTGTCCCGACCTCGACGACACCCAGCTCCGTCTCCAGGGGCGGCGGAGCGCGCAGTGTTATTTCCGCGGCACCGGCAATTTGGCGCGCCAGCATCCCACAGACATAGCCGCCGTTACCCGAATTGGGCGGACCACGAAAGCGACGCGGGATCGTCATCGTCTGCATGCCATACTCCAGGCGATACAATTTCAGTGCAGCCAGAGCTGAGCCGAACAAAGCCAACCATGGCCATCACTCGGGCAATCCGGCCTTGCGTAGACCTTCTTCGTACTTCGCTAGATCATCCGGCCGACGAAGCGGGAACAGCGCCTTGATCCCGGAAACGCTCGAACGAACATCAATCTGCAGCATCCGCCGCACGAAATGCGCGGCTTTTTCCTGATCACCGGCAAATGCGTAACTTGCGGCTGCGATGCAATTCACGATCAGGTAGTTGGGATTTTCTTGCACTGCCTTCTCTGCCCATACGGCTGCGTCGCCGTAGGCCCCGAGGAAGTAGTGGGCATGCGCCGTAGAGCCCTTTGCACTGTAGCCCAACTGGTCGAGGGGGCTGAGCCGCATGGAACGCGCGAGATATTCGATCGCGTCTTGAGGCTCGCCGCGCAAGACTCGCGTCCATCCCGCAAAATTCCACGCCGCCGACAGGTTTGGATTTAGCAGGAGAGCCCGATCCAGAGCGGGTGCCGCGCTGTCGAGGTCGCCGCCCACATAGGCGAGGACGTGCGCAGCTCTGGCGAGTGCAACCGCGTCATCTCTGCCGAGTTCGACCGCCTTCCGGGCCATTCGCATTGCTTCGGCAATTTCTGTGTCACGATCGACCAGCCAGCCGTTTGCCTTTCGCCAAACATAGCACCAGGCAGCCATGCCAAAGGCAGACGCGAACGAAGGATCGAGCTCAATGGCTTTCCGGAAGGTCAGCGTCGCCTCGAGGTTGCTCTCGCGCGTCCATTGATTCAGAATGGACATGCCGCGCAGGAAATGGTCGTAGGCATCCAGGTTTTCGGTCGGCTTCCTCTTGGCGCGCTCGATCTCGGCCTGCTCCACCTTGGGTGCGATGGCGTTCACGACGCGCGATGTCACCTGATCTTGCAGCTCGAAAATGTCGTCAACCGACCCGTCGAACCGATCTGCCCAAAGGTGCGATCCGGTTGCGGCATCAATCAGCTGGCCAGTGATGCGAATCTTTCCTGCCGCCTTTCTGACGCTGCCTTCGAGCACATAGCGCACGCCAAGCTCGCGACCGACCTGCTTCACGTCGACGGCCCGTCCCTTGTAGGTGAAGCTGGAATTGCGCGCGATGACAAATAGATTTCGGAAGTGGCACAGCGCTGTAATAATGTCCTCGACCACACCGTCAGCGAAGTATTCCTGCTCGGGATCTCCGCTCATGTTCTGAAACGGGAGTGCGGCAATCGAAGGCTTGTCGGGCAGCGCCAGAACCGGTGCGGACACTGCGGCAAGCGTCGATTTTGCCGTTGCAATAATGTCGGCGCCGATCCGAATGCGCCACGCGCGCATCGGCTCGCTAATGTTCTTGAGTGTTTGGGCACCCAGGAAGTCGAATTCATAGTCGACCTTGCCGCGGATTTGCCGATGCGTATCATCCGAGATGCAAACGCCACCTGCCTCCGCGATCCCTTCGAGACGGGCCGCGATATTGACGCCATCGCCAAATATGTCGTTCTCATCGATGATGATGTCGCCAACGTGGATGCCGATTCGAAACTCGATGCGACTGTTTTGCGGGACGCCGACGTTCTTCTCGGCCATGCCCCGCTGGATTTCCGCCGCACAACGCGCGGCATCTACGGCGCTGCCAAATTCCACGAGTATCCCATCGCCAGTTGTCTTGACGATGCGACCTCGGTGCTCGCTGATCTTGGGATCGACCAGCTCCCTGCGGCAGGCCTTGAGCTGACGCAGAGTGCCTTCCTCGTCGGCCTCCATCAGCCGGCTGTAGGCAACAATGTCACCTGCAAAAACGGCTGCAAGCCTGCGGTCGACCCGGTCCGGCATTTATTCGCCCCACCGCAAGCCAAATTTGTGGTCACTCTATGGGCAAGACCGAGGTGTGTCCATGACTAGGTGCCAGCGCGAACCAAGAGTGGCATTCGCCTCGGTTTATTCCGGTCCACCCCGATCAGCGGACATTCGCATGGTACGTCGGCACGTCTGCCAGTGCCAGAAGCGGCTATCTTGATAGCAAGACCCCGGCCTTGCGGCCGGAGTTTGTTGTACACAGCGCGCGTTGGGCCGAATTGGCAGATTACTTCGGCGCATCCGGACCGACGAATTTACGTCCGCTCGGGCCGGTACCGCTGACTTGGATCACCGTGGGCTCGCGTATCTCTACATAGTGAGCAATGTTTGCGGGCTCGGTATAGAAGCTTCCCGCAGGCAACTCCTTGAGGCCGGAAGCTTCGGCCTTTTCGCCGTAGCCCGTGTGCCACGTCCCGGAAAGGACCGTGACCTCGCGTGAATCAGGGTGCGTATGCGGGGCGACCTTAAATCCGGCGGGAAACTTGAGACGAATCGTATAAGGCCCTGGCTTGCTCGGATCACCAATGAGGATGGTCTGCTCCAAACCGGGCAGCGCCAAACCACCTTGCGAGCTCCATTTCATTTCCGATGGCGAAAGCGCCATTACGCCCGGTTCGGCGGAATATGCCGTTGCAGCAAAGGATAGAAAGGCAGCCGAAGCACTGAAGGCAAAAATCGTCTTAACCTGCATGACTTCCTCCCCTTTTCTGCAAGCAAATTGTCAACCTGAACTTTAGTGCGGCGGGTCAGAATGTGACATTTGGACGCGAGCAAATCACGTAGTCGCTCACTAACCGAGCAGAGAGGGTTGCCGATATCGACGTCAGCTTTGCATCAAAACCGGAAGTGACCCCACTTAAATGGGAAGTCCGTTTAACCGACATTCGCCCCCTTCCGCATCGCCACTGCGGCGAGTATTCTTACGTACTAGCTGCCAGTTTAGCTGCGACCGGCACGTGGCTTTCAATGGTGTTCTGAGAGGGATCCCATGAATCTTCCCCGGCGTCGATTTCTACATCTCGCCGCGGGCGCGGCCGCGCTGCCGATGGTCTGTCGCGTTGCGAGGGCACAAACCGGCTGGCCTGACCGACTGATTACGCTCACTCATGGGTTTGCTCCGGGAGGAGGCGTGGACGCAACCGCTCGAATCCTCGCAGACGGTCTATCGCGACGGCTTCGCCAACCAGTCATCGTTGAATCGAAGCCGGGAGCCGGAACAACGCTTGCCGCAGCACAACTCGCCCGCGCCACTGCTGATGGGTATACGCTCTCGTTGTTCAGTAGCGCCCACGGCACTGCGGCCGCTATGTACAAGTCGCTGTCGTTTCGACCAATTGACGATTTTTCTATGATCAGCATGGTCACGGAATTCCCTTATGTCATCGCCACCTACTCCGAGCATCCGGTGCGCGACATCACCGCCCTCATCAGCGCCGCGCGCACTTCAGGTCCGCCCTTGCTCTACGGCACACCCGGACTGGGCTCAGTTTCCCACCTCCTGATGGAACTGTTGGCACAATCGGCGAATGTCAAGTTTCAACATGTGCCATATCGAGGCGGTGCTCAGGCTCTTACTGAACTGCTTGGAAAACGAATCGATCTGATGCTCGATCCGCCGTCAATATTGGTGGAGCAGGTCAAGAGTGGAAACGTTCGTATTCTTGCCGTGAGCACCGGCACACGCTCGGCCGCGCTACCCGACATACCGACAATCGCGGAATCGGGCTTCCCTGGTTTTGATGTGGCGGGCTGGGTTGGCCTTGTGGGCCCGGCCGGCCTGTCGGAAGCCGTCGTGCAGCGCCTGAACTCTGAAACTGCGGCAGTTCTCAACGAGCCGGCGGTCGCCGAACGTATCCGCGTAATCGGCAACGAACCGACCCCTTCGGGTCCAGACAAGTTCAAGGCCCGTCTTGCGTCCGATGTTGCCAAGTGGACATCGGTAATTACCGCAGCGAAAATTGAGCGGATTTAACGCGGGTCGGTTCTGCCGCCAGCTCCCGACATGCAATAATCTCTCGATGCGCGATGCGATCGCAGGCGTCGTCTAGTGACCCCTGTGGGTCAAACGCAGAAGTCCGGATGCTTAACCGGGAAGTCGGCTTTGCCCTCAATAACGGACATCGTCAGCCAAGCCTGGCAGGTCCGAAAAGTGCCGATAGTTTTGAAAAAGTCTTTTTGGAGTGACGAACGAAAATTGTTACAGTCGCTGATGCGCTTCGCGCGCGGCGATGAGGGACCACATCATTTCACACAAAAACGGCCACGGAGCTGCGTATCTACAGTGTATTGCCGTGGCGGAGTTGGCTAAAAATCAACTTTTGCGAGATTTTCGGCGTCGTTCGACTTTTGCCACACTATCTGCCAAAAGCGGAAATCGGCAATTTAGAGCGGATCGAATGCTTAGCTTGCGAGGACTACTCCAAACGCAAATAAACTAGCCTCCTGGCTCAAACCCCTTCGCCTTGAACTGCGATCCGGCCTCCTGCCCCGCGAGGAAATCGATCAAGGCTTTCGACGCGTTCGCGGATGCTGACTCCGCACCAACACCGCCGCTGAACTGCGTCATGCTGCCGAGCTCGCCCGGTAGTGGGCCAACCAGTTGCGCCCCTGCATTCGGCACGATCTCCGATGCCTGCGCGATGCCGAGCTCCACCTCTCCCTTCGCCACTAAGTCCGGTGACTGCGCACCGGGCACGAGCGTCGCCTTAGACTTCATCTGCTCGGCGATACCTAAACGCTCGATGGCGCGGCTGGCGACCACGCCACTCAGGCCTCCCTTGGCCGGATCCGCATAAGAGATCGACTTGGCCGACAGCAATGTTTGCTTGAACGCGTCCGCTGTCGAGATATCCGGCTTCGGCGCGCCGGCACGAGCCGCCAAGGCAACCGGAGTACTCG
>Ga0163162_10002189_pt1 | contig 18338 bp, 20 predicted proteins | sample S55metaG_FD_115310 | JGI IMG/M metagenome (GOLD analysis project Ga0163162, IMG submission 115310) | Switchgrass rhizosphere microbial communities from Kellogg Biological Station, Michigan, USA - S5-5 metaG | ecosystem: Host-associated > Plants > Roots > Rhizosphere > Soil | place: USA...
ACCTACGGCATGATCGAATGGCGCGGCATCACCATCGCAGTGACGCTGGAAAAGCAGGCCTTTGTGGATCATCTGGCCATCGAGACGCTTGAACCGTTGCGCGCTCCGCTCCCCATCACTGAAACGGGCTATCGCTCGCACTTCGTCACCAAAGACAGCGTGGAGCGATCCGGCGGCCCCGAGGAATATGTGACCACTTGGCTGGATTCCGCCGCCCGTAGCAACCGCTGGGCAGATCAGGAAGCTGCTGTCCGCCAGTATGCGTTGCTATGAGAAATTACGGCGTGACGCATCCCGCGCCACGCCGTTTCAACTTAACAGCTCTGCTCGCGCTGCCATGCGGACAATTCAGCCCTGAAGCGCAGCCGGAGCCGCCGAACTGCCGCCCCGTAATGCACGACACGCTGGCCCTTGTACTCACGGCGAAGCTTGCGTATTTCCTGCACATACCGCGCGCGCCAGACCCGATTGAAGCCGTGCAGAACTTCGCGCATTTGCGCGACCTCGCACCGCCGAGCCTGCGGGGTGACAGGCCGACCCTGAATGCGAAACACTGCGTCGTACCAGCGCAATCTTCCTATCAGCGTTGCCCGAGCGTTGCGCTTTGGCTCCTTCTTCTTGCGCAGTTCCGAAATCCAGATTCCGCTCAAATCTTCGCCGTGTATGTCGTCGAATACGCCCGCGTAGATTTCCAGCTCCTCGCCTTCCGGCGTCCAGACGCTGCCGCCCCAATCGAGAAAATCGTACAGGGTGTCTGAACCATAGTTCAGAACCTCTCGGCGGCTGATCGGCACCCGACACACTGATGCCGACAGGTGCGCAAGATTGTCGCGCGAACAGAGAACTTCCTTGGGTTCCACAATGATAATCTTGTCCATCTTCCGCTCTTTCATTCGAGGGAAGAGCTGCGCAGCTCTCGGCGGGTCCGCCGCCGACCGAACCGTCGTCCGGTGGGTTATCGATGCGCCAGTTTTGTTTTTTCCATATGGGTACGAGTGGGGTATGGCAGGAGTATATTCCTACTCAAATATATGTATTAAAACGATAATTTGCATTTCTGATTGCCGTCATGGTAATGTTGGTTATGACAAAAAATATAAGCGATAACTTCAATGATCCTACAGTAACCAATTCCGACGCCCCCGCCGAACAGGAGCATCTTGATCTCGTTGAGCTGGCGCGCGAGGCAACCGCCAGAGGTGATTATGAGCTTGCCGACCAGCTATTGGGCCAATCGATTGCGGAGATCGACGAGCAACTCGATCGTACTTCTAAGACAATTATGCAGATGTACGACTTGCGCGTTGCCCTTGCCAGCCTCGCTGGAAGGTCCGCCCCCGTCATGGATACCCAAGTTGCGTCTGCTGCATCTTACATTGTGATGAAGAGCCAGCGAGCGTTGGACGATTCAGCACGCCCAAAATTCCCGACCCCTTGATTGGCGAAGCCCGCTTGCTAGACATGGCACCCTTACGCGGGGTGGCCGATGTACACGGACGACTATCGGAATTTCAAAGAGTACATCCCCGCTGATCGGATCAAGCAGCTTGGACGCCATCTTTCTTTCAAGGTCCGCCGCTTGGCAGACGAAATGTTCGGCGGGCCGGATATTTCCAAATCGGAGGCCTTGGAAGCTTTCTTCACCGAGGTTATGCGGATATCGGGCGAATGGACAAAGCATCAATCTGATTACTATTTTGATAATCTTATAAAAGCATGGGGAGTCGGAACAAATAAGTCGCTAATTATTGCAACCTATCACTATCTCCATACTACGCGCTTTGGGCACAAGGCTGCCCTAGAAGCGGATCGATTGATATTCGGTCAGACGTTTCAAGAGAAATTTGGCTTTCCCGCCCATGGCGGCTACGCTCCAAATGACGCAGAAATAGTCGTATCAGTCACACACGAACTCTCGGCATTAGTTCGTCGGATCGAGGCGGCGCAAGACGCAGGCGTGGAGCGCGCATCGTTCGAAATGCTTTTATCGATCGCTCGTGAATATGAAGCCTCGCATCAGGCTACCGATCAGTCCGCGTTGCGTAAATACATCACAGAGAAGATTGAGGAATGGCGTGCATATCGCGAGAAAATTGCGGCGATGGACGCCATCGGTGCAGATAGTCGTAAAGTGCTGGCCGATGCGAAATCGGCCACCGATCAAGGTGAATTTGATAAGGCGGATGCCCTGCTCGCAGATACTTTACGTCGTCGCTATGAGATACATAACGCCGAGAAAGCCTCCATCTGCGAACTTCTAGAAATTCGGGCAAGAAATGCGAGCATAGGAGGAAAAGAAATTTTAGCATACCAGTATTATCAAGAAGCATCCGACATAATGTCGTCCTTAGATTCCAGAAAATCATTCTATTTTTCCCATCATGCGGCCAATGCACTTTATCAGAGATCATTTAGTGCCACGGACGTTTCTATTTTCGATGTGGCTAGTGCCTTTAGGGTTTTGGTTGAAAAGTCGAAGCACATTCCGCCAGACTCTGGATGGACCAAGGCTGCTCCCCTAATCAGCTACTGCAGCGTTCTGAACACGATATACAGCCGTCACAAAGATCATGGGGCATATGATGAAGCAGAAAATACCGCCCGCTCGCTCATCGAAGATTACACTAGTAGTGACGATGCCGTTCTACTTGCAAATTTGCGATCCATTTTGGCGGGGATTCTGACCGATGGAAAACATCGCGCCGATTATCCAAAAAGGCTAGCTGAAGCGATTGAATTACATTTCCTTGCTATGGATTGTTTGGACCCAGTTGAAAGTTCATTTTATTGGAGGCGAGCGCAGATGAAGCTCGGCCTTACCTTGATGCAAGCAGGAAAACTTGAAGGGCAGATCAATTTAATGCGCTTCGCTGTTTTGATTTTCTATGAGCTGATTAAGCACGCTCCGCCGGAAGACAATTCTGAAGTTTGGAGCAGGGCGCGGCATAATATGGGGGCCTGCCAAGTGTTCATCGGTGAAGCGAAAGATAAGCCGCAGCTTATTTTTAAGGCATTATCAAACTACGATAAGTCCCTTCTGCACCGCCAGAAGGAATTGCACCCGATACTTTTCGCGAGAACGAGGGCTGCAATTGGAGATGCCCTTTTTTGTCTTGCGACAAAATTTAATCAGGAAAAGTATTTTGATGAATCTATTGCAGCCTATGTAGATGCTCTGAGCGCTTGGGATATCCAGAATTTCCCACAAGATTATAAAATGATATCTGAGAAATTGAAGTTTGCTCTGACACGAAGGGCCGATTAACTGCTTTTGGCAGCATGTAACTCATCCCAATTCACCCGCTTGAGCACCACAGGCGCGTTGTCGATGAACACAATCTGCCGCGCCGTGGTGCGGTCGAACAGCCGAGCAATTTCGTCGGGGTTTATCAATGCCGTATGGTGGATGCCCTCGTTGCGTGTTTCCGTCCGCGTGGTCCCGCTAGACGAGCTATCTCCCTGCTGAACGCTATTCCCGCCTGTTTCGCCTTGTTGGGCGGAATGGGAAGAGCTTTGCCCCGTCGCGCTCGCCCCTGATCGCGCAAGAAACGGCACAATGCCCGAGCCGCCATCGCGGGCGGCAGCTTGTGACAGGTCGGGCATTTCCGATTGACCCGTGGTTTGGCCTTGCGAGCGTGACCAGCCGCTATTCTCCGTCCGGCTTTGGCTTTTGCTGAGTTGCGCGGATTTCGCTTCCGATTTGCCCGAGGTTTCCCGCACCACTTCGACTTGGCCAATCCGCTTCGACAGCCATTCGAGCGTCGTCATGTCCGAATTGGCGAAAAATTGCAGGATGCCTGCGTTACCGAGAAACGTCTCCCACGCATCACGGTAATGCTTCTTTATCTGGCCTAAATCCTGAAGGATCGGCCAGAGCTTCACGCCAAACCCCGCCATCAACCCTGCCGCCTTTTCGATGACATCCATGCGGCCAAGGGCCGCGAATTCATCAAGTACGAACAGCACCGGATAGCCGCAGCGCGGCTTGTCCAACCCCTGAGCTTCCATTCGGAATAATATCAGATTGAGCATCATACGAAGGAACCGCGCATGGGTCGGGAAGAACCGTGCAGGCAGACATACATAGATCGACAACCCCGCTTCAGCGGTCTTGAGTGCGTCGATGTCCAGAGGCGGCGCGTCGCTCCCTTCAAGACATACGCGCATCCATCGGCTGTCGATGAATTTCGTGGAGCGTCGCGCCGTGGACAGGACCGATCCACGCTCGTTCTCGCCCATTGCCTGCACCGAATGCGCAGCCCCCGCGATCACATCGCGCACGGCTTCATTGGCAGCGAGGCTCGATGACATAGAATACCAAAGGGCATCGAACGGGCCGAACTCAGCATCGCTGCTTTCTGCGTTGAGCATCGCCGCATATTCGGGATCACCCAGAGTCAAAAACTGTCTGACGCGCACGAGCGACCGAGCTTTGCCCGCTTCGGTCGTGGCGACGTGGAGGATCAGGGCTTCGATGATGGCACGGGCGCTTTCAGTCCAATGTACATCCTTTCCGTCCCCGCTATCGATCATCATGGCATCACCAATGGCGGCGGCGATGTCGATTGCGTCGTCGGCGTCGCCTTCGATAAGGTCGAGGGGATTGAAGGAAAACCGCAACTCGTCAGGCACACTTGCCGCGCGGTGCGGATCGACGACGGCAACCTGATGGCCCGCCATCGATGCACGTTTCACAGCGGTGAGTGTCGCATTCTCGCCCTTCGGATCATTGACGAAGCAACTGCCGCGCCAGCGCAGGAGATTGGGAATAATCGCGGATCGGCCTTTTCCCGCTCTTGACCCTGCCACGGTGATTACATGGCGGTCATCATCATGGCCGATTTCGTTTCCATCGGCATCATGCCCGAGCCATATCGCACCCGCCGTCCATTGCCGCGCGCTCGTGCCCCATCGCGCGGTGCCAAGTAGATCGGGACTGGACCGCTCGGGCACACCGCGCGGAAAACCGTCAAACAGACTCATCGGCAATTCCCAAGAAAAATCCGGCGCATCGCCAGATGCGCCGGATGATCGAGATGGAATGGTTCGAGACCTAGCGGGGAAGTTTTGGCTCACCGCGCTCTGCGATGTCCCGACCCGCCACAAGCGACGCCGGATCGGGAATGCCCGCCATCAGCTCGTTGACCTTGCGGGCGATATCGCCCTCGGTCAATGTCGTGCCTTCTTCGATCATGGACTCGCGGTCTTGCCGCGCGGCCGCGCAAGCCTCGGGCGAACCGAAGCCGCAGAAGATGTCCTTCACGGATATGACCGCTGCGCGGCCCCCGTTGGTCTGCTGGACCAATTGCTGGCGGAATTGCAGTGCCTGCGCTTCCATCTGCACGCCTGCTTGCGCAATGATGTTGGTCCGCTGGTGGAGCGTCTGATACGCGCCGACGACGCGCTCCTTGTCCGCCTGCACGACAGCCAGGTCCTTCTGGAACGCGAGTTCGGCCTTGGCCTGACCGCTGCGTTCGGCTTCGGCAATTTTGGCGCGATAGTCGGCTTCGGTGTAGGTCACCGCGCCGCGTTCCTCGCCAAGCTTCTGGTTGAAGATTCCAATCTCGGTCTGGGCTTCCAGCGTCGCCGCGATGTCGGTCGGGCGCAGCCCTTCCTTGAAGGTCAACTGCGCCACGCTGAGCAGCGCAACAAGCCCGACGCTTCCACCCATGACGACGGTCGCCATCTGGCGAAGGCGTCGCGTCATCGGCACCGTGCGCGTCGTATCGCGCGGCGCGATTGACGGCGCAGCCAGCGGTGCTGGCGGCGGCGATGCAGATTGTATGGGCGGAAGATTGGGAAGTTCGGGCTGTTGCATGGTGTATCTCCAAAGGTCGGATGCCTTTGGAGATTGGCTACGCGAGCGCATTCCCACTCGCGGGGGGATAAGCTTAGCCATTTGATCTAGCCGCTGGATAGGCTATCCTTGCCTCGAAGAGGGGCGAAGAAATGGCACTTGATACGGGCAGCGTAATCGCCCTTTTGCTTGGATCATCGGTCCTTTCCGCCGTGATAAATCAGGTCTGGACGACAATCAGAGACCACCGGAAGCAGAAAAGGGAGAAGTCCTTTTCCGCTCTTTATGTCGCGATCGCTCTCGAAGCCTACGCGAGCGAGTGCGCGTCACTCATTCAGGATTCTACAAACTTCGAGAATTCAGATGGTCACGCCGGAACGCCGCAAGGCAATGTAGCGGAGCTTCCCGATTTCCCTGAGGCTGTCGAATGGAAGCCGCTTGGCATCAAGCTGACGACAAGGGCTATGACTTTCCGCGTTGATGTAGACACAACGCGGACATGGTTCAAAGGCGCTTGGGAATTCGGTGATGAAGACGACATCGTACCGGAGGTCAGGGAGCGTTCGGCCCTTTTAGGATCAAGCGCACTCGCTTTAGCCAAGGAATTGCGCCGGAAGCACGGTATCGATCCGGTCAGTTATGAGGGCAAGTGGGACGTCGGCGAGTATCTCGAAACCAGCTACGCGGACCATGTCAAAAAACGAAAAGAGCACGAAGAACGCCAGCGCAAATTTAACGAGGAAATGTGGGGCAAGATTGCTACACCGCCCGTAGTTGCGGAGGCGGAAGCGGGTGTAGATCAACCCCCAACCGAAGTTAGAACCTAATACGCGCGGAACGCGTGGCTTGGATTTTTTCCAGAGTGCACTGGCGTTCGTGCTTATAGTCAAAGCTGGAATCCATAGCGGCTACAAAGCGTGACTTGGTAAAATACCACTCCACACTCGCCCCATTCCCTTCGACGAGCCAGTCTCCTGCAACCCACTCGGGGACGCTATGAAACAAAAGGACCAACGAGCTGGCCATGACCCTTTCGGCAATCCGATTGAGTTCAAGCACGTCTGAGGGGCGTTCTTTTCCCGCCGTGATACCCGACTTGGCTGCCTCGATGGACTGAATGATTTGCATAGGATTGAGGTGGACGAAATCGGAAGTAAGGCCGTACAGACGACCCACCTCTTCTCTGAATGCGTCTTGGTCGGACTCGGGCAGAAGGGTCAGGTTGATATGCTTCTTAATGGAAATGCTTTGCGACGATAGCTCCTTGTCAAAAGCTTGCAGCTTTTCCTCCACGGTTGAAGCATAGCCATGTTGCTGGACGTGGGCGATCTTGACCGAGGATTCGAGCAGGAAACGCAATTCGCGTTTGGCAACATTTAGTAGCCCTTCAGTCGCAAGGGCAGAGATCGATACCGCAGATTGTAGGACGGCTTGCGATAGGCATGACAGGAGATGGTTATAGATGTAGCTTGGGTCGCGGGCGGTATCATAAATCAGAAACGACAAACCCGCGAGATATGAGCGGATGATAAATTCGGTTTCGCGGATAGCTTCGGCCAATTCCGGCGGCAGGTCTTTCAGGTCTGTGCGTTGCATTCATCCTCCTCGCCCTAGCTTTCAGCACGAGCCGTTGGAGTATATCTGGACCCGTCGTAGCAAGAAAAGCCTTTCGCTTACAGCTACCGCAAGATGTGCGTGGTACTACCACGCCTATCTTGGCAAGGGAGACGCTGCGCTCTCCCGTTGCATCCCTCTGGCAGTGGCGTGTCACTGGCATTGAGCCAGTTCTGCACCATCGGGGAGAATGCTCTCTCCCCAACCGGAGCCGCGTTGCGGTTCCTCCCCCGTATCCCAACCCTACGCGGATTGGATGCCGTCAGGGCTTTCGCGCCCTGAACCACGACCAAGGCATATGCCGCCCTTGGACCCTGCACACTGGTTTCGCCCATTGAAACGACCGAAGGGGCGTGCCTGCCCCTTGGAACCCAGCCGCTTTCAGCGCGACAGGAGAAACTGCGCCTTCCCTGTGAACCCATCGTCCTAAGCAGCAAACCCACCGTCGCAATACCAATCGCTCGCTGCGGCAGCTTGATACAGCGCAGTCTCCCAAGCATTGATTTCGACCGCGCTGTAGCTCGCATGTCGTCGCCACAAGTCGGCCCGCACAGCGGCTTCACCGCCTGCGTCGTAAAAATCTTGGAGTGCACCGCGCATGTTTCGGAGCTGGCGACCTCCTTGTGAGGCATAAAGCTGCGCTAGCTCCAACTGCGTGAATTGATGTAGTACGCGCTTAGATAGGGCCTCGTTCCATTGATCTGGGGTTTCAACAAAAAATCTGACAGCCGCAGGCGAACCTTCCACAATCTCGGCAGAAAGCCAAACTTCTGTGATTGCATCGTCAAAATAGGCATTGAGGAACTGATCGGTCTTCCCAATCAATGCCGCATTCCCCTTCGTGTGATTGCAATCTTTGCATGACGGGATCAGATTGATCGGAGTGACTGCAAGCGATGGGTGCTGTGACTTGGGCAGCGAGTGGTCGAGCGTCGAAACATTGCGATGGCCGCAGAAAGGGCAGCGGTCGTCTGGCGCTGCGATCATGAGCTTATCGTAGATCGCGTACCCGCGACTGCCGTCTCGCGCCATGTGACGATCGTAAAGATTTTTCATCTCTTTTGCCGTGACGCTTCCGGCAATATCCGTCTCGGATACGATTTCATGCAAATCGGCGTTTGAGGCTGCGGCCTCAAACGCGATCTCGGCAGCGATTATGTTTGGCCGAACGCCCTTCAGTCGATTTTTGAGAGCGTCATCGCGAATGCCAGCGATACAGGTATCGAAGCTATCGATGGCGGTGATGTCCGGCTTCTGGATTTTCCACATCTCGTCAGCCCTCATCTCGCGTGGAAATCAGGGAGAGCGCGATAGCTCGGGCTTCATCACCCAACTGGCCACCGAAACGAGCCAACACCTGCTCGTACGCCAATCCCTCTCCAACTGCGTCGCTCAACAGTTTGTGGAAACCTGAATCAGTTACCTCCAACCCAAAAATAGCGTGAGTTAGCGCGCCGACATTCTCACCAAAAGTCTCGTGTTTTGGCCTTTCGATAGCGACTGATCTGCCAGAACGACGAATGCGCCAAACACACGTTTTCGGCACTTCCTGCAATATGACCGGCGAATGGGTTGCTATTATTGCGACACCATTTCGATTGATGAGCAAATCGGACAGCGCACGAATGAATGCCGATAGCAAAGGCGGATGCAGGTGGGCCTCTGGTTCGTCGAGAAGAACGAGCGAACGCTCCTCAAGGGTTTCTATCAATCTGGTGATAGTCAGAAGAACGATTTTATGGCCTGAACTCAGCTTAGTAAAAACCTTCCGAGCAGCCTTCCTTAATTCAAGGAAAATAACTCTGTTCTCTGTTTCGGTATCATCCTCAATCAGATCCTCGTAGAGATCTATCAATCGCCAAACTTCGGCGCGTTGGAACAAGCGATCCGATTCTAGCAATGAAATAGCGTGTCGCCAACGCTCACGCTTAGCGGCTTGTGTCACGATTAGCTGAACGGATTTCCCGAAATCAGCGGCAAGGTCATCTGGGGATTTCGGAGCTTTCGATGAGCCGTCAGCCTCTTTGGTGATATGTTTTAGGCCAATATAATGATAACGAACTCCGTCTGACTTATCTTCACGATTAGAAATAGGTTCAAATGGATCGAATGCGCTGAAAGTTACCGAAATAATGCTCGGAAATGACTTGGAATCCTCTTCCAAGGGATCATTGTCATCCCACTCAAATTCACCATAGTCTTCGTCATCGCCATCGGGACGAACAAGCGCATTTGTCATGAGGTTGACCGTGTGCGTCTTCCCAACGCCATTGCGGCCAATCAACACGTGAACATTGGTGGGAGGAGATGACTCTGGTGCGACCTCAAATTCGAAAGTCGGCGGCTCGCCTCTCTTTGTCCAAGGCGGAGGTGTGTATGAAAATGAAAATGGAGTCAGGCGCGCTCCGCCCTGAGCCATGCGTCGAAATTGCCCACGAACGGATTTATCCGACACAGATCGCAGCAATGAAACTCCTGTAACTTCCTCCTTAAGAGCCCTTTCAAACAAATCTGGATCATGCGCAACATCTCTAAGTGCGTCCAAAAATTCATCACGAAAATCATCACCGAGGTCGTTGATCGCTTGGTAGTAGCTATCGTCTTGCCCAAGTGAAAAAAACTTGTCTCCAAGCGTTGTGAATTCTTCTGGAATATCCGGTCGACGTTGCTCTTTTTCCATTTCGAATTGGCCAATCTTGACCTCGCCGAGGCGGTGCATCTCACCGTCAGAGTCATAATAAAATGCAACATACATTGTGTTGAAACGAAACCAATCATCCCATCCATCAGTGGATAAGATCACAATGCTTTTCTGATCCTTAGGTAGTCTCGCTTCCCGAGATATGACTTTGAATTTCAAAGAAATCGCCCTCTATATTGTCCAGAAATAAATGCCAAGTTTATGTCAATATTTCATCATAAATATTCCGATATATCCTATCAAGATCACTGGTATCGGCTCCCTATCGCTCAAATTGCGCAGTTGCGTAAAGTCGTTGCCCTTCACGCGGTCATTGCGGCAGATTGTTGCGCTAGCCAGATGTTCCGGCGTGTTTTGAAGTTTGGCAGACTGCTGCATTGCAGAGCGCGTTGAATTCCTATGAAGGATGCCACAGCGTCACAACGTCCGTCATCAATCCGCATGCGGCCATTCCGGAGTGCGTCATAGAGCATTTCTATCCGTTCCGCTTCGGTGAACACAGCCTGTAAAGCGGGATGGATCAGCAAATCTAACGACCAAGGTAGGGCCGACATACTCAGCAGGGCTGCCGCACGATTCCGACCTTTGCGTTCGTCGATCACAGGAACTGCGTTCTTGGATGAAGCGAGGGCTATCGTTGCGGCTTCACCATCGCCCAATGACGGTGATCCGGATATCAGCCTTTCAAAAATTCCGAACGAGTGCTCATCGAGCCAAGCCAATTCGGCAATTTGGCGATCTACCAATCCTTTGGCAAAAGCCAGTTCGGCATCGCTCCGTTTGGCTTCCCGTTCAAGCTCGCCGATTACCGCTTGAGGCAGCACGACAGGATTGGGGACGGTGGCGAGTATTCTCTCGCCAAGACCACAAGCGTGAAGATTGATTATCACGCTCGTGTCGAGAATTATCGTCTCCGCCGTATCAGCGAGGAAGCTTGAACAGGTCATCCGTTTCGCTCTCCTCTAACGCAATCTTGTCGAGGAGGGCACGAAGCTCCACTCGCTCCACTTTCAGTAATTCAGCCAATTGACCTTCCGACATCAACTCTCGATTCCATGCGGAATAGGCCAGCAAGCTGAGGCGGTGAGAAAGTGGAAGGTTGGCGTCATCCTTGGCAGGGTCGTGCCTGATTGCCGCTTCGCCGAGTACCTCTCGCGCTTGGGCGTTGGTGATATTGCCGTTCGCCTCGAACCAAGCCCATACGCCTTGTTTGACTAGTCCCAATTCCTCCAATCGCCGTACAGCGGCCTCGCGGGAAACATTATACTGATGCGCTAGCAATATGACGTGCGACCTCGTGAGCTTCGACATTCCAGCCCTGATCTGCACGAAGCTTTCGCCGAAAGCCTTCCTTGGCATTAAAAATGCTCTTCCGAACGCATTCGCATATCGCTCGTCTCGAGATAGGAAGCGCTCGTTTTCCTCCAAAACTTCGGGAGATTGTCGCGTGCCCACGAAATGGCCAACCTCATGCGAGGCTGACTGTACTCTACGTTCCAGCGGATGGTTAGCGTTGAGCAGAATGCACGCGCCAATATCCGCGTCGAACATAAACAGGCCCGCTACTTTCGACCTTGGCGATAATCTGCGCTGAAAAAGGCGAATGCCGAGGTCTAGCTCTATTAGGGAGAATATATCCGTAATCGGACCAGAGCCAAGGCCAAGCCAGTCGCGCAATTCCTGCGCGTGCTGCTCGGCAAGCTCAATAACATCGCCCGTGGCTATTCCGCGCTCAGGCGGATAATTTTTACGGCGCTGAACCCCGAGCGTGTTTTCCAGCTCGATCTCGGCTTTCACCAAGTCATTGAGGAGTTGTACCGCGTCCGCCGTGTCCCCGGTTTCCGTTTCTCTGAGACGGCGAAAACGCGGGACCATATCAGTGTGAACAGCTTCTCTCCGGAGAAGCGTGTTGACCGAGATACCGTAGCGACTGGCCAGCTTTTGGAGTTCATCAATTCGCACGCGGCGGTCGCCCTTCTCGATGGCAACCAAGGTCGGACGAGACGTGCCGAGAAAATTTGCCGCTTCCTCTTGCCGAATTTTGGCGTTCTCTCGTGCCAAACGCAAACGCCTGCCGATCTCTTGCGCGCTGATTTCGTTCAGGTCAGCCATTACGACCTCCCATGGTCCAGATGTTGAGGAAGCTTTGCTCACCGGCAGCCGCTGTGAACGCATACCACTCCTCGGAATGCTGGCGCAGCAGTCGGCGAAGTGACCTGTGAGTATTGGATTCGGCCTCCCCAAGAGCGGACGCCAATTCGAGTACATATGGCCTAAGGCTCTGATCAGATACGTCCGAGAGTTGTGCCAACTGATGAAGGTGACGCGCGCCCATATAACCGAATTCTGAAAGCGTTCCGGTGGGGTGAAAGTCTTCTTGCTGCGCAATCGCATCCGCATACGTCGCGGCCTTCAAATCGGCAACGGAGTAGGCATCACTAGAATCTTCGATATTGGCGGCGTGGATGCTCATGCGCCGTAACAGGCAGGCGGCACAAACACCGCACTGGCGAACCTTGCCCCCAATGCGGACGTTGTGGCGCTGTTGCCAGCACGAGCGGGTTGACAAGATGTGGGATTGCTCGGCTCCCTCAGCCAAATACGCTGATATGGTTTCGCCTTTGGTGCGCCAGAGGCGCGGCTGTTCATAGGATAGGCACGCACCGAGGGCGGTATTGATGAACTTTTCCATGCGCCGGAAAAAAGTCGGATGGTTCCGGTAGTCAGGGTAGATGCCGAGAAGAGGACATAGAACGGTCCCCAGAGCCCCTTGTCCGCTTTCCGGTACAACTATGCGGCTGACACTCGACAGATGCGCTGCAATGGCAGTGATGACAGCGAATTTGAATCCTCGCGAGCGGACGCTATCCTCGGCACTCGGGTCCACAGAAACCTCAAATGGGAGACGGTCGAAGGGCCGCTCGCCATCCTTAGGCAATTCCTTGTGCTTTCCGACTCTTACGCACACAGCAGTGTCGCTCTTGTTGAGCAATCCCGCGATGCAGCGAGAATCCAGTCCCTCGCTGTATGCGAGAGCAAATTGCTTGTCCTGATTAGGAAAAAGCGGGCGCTGGCGCTTGTTTCGGGTCGCCTCTCCCTCCCATCGACAAAACTCAAAGCTCCACTGATCGCCCGTCAAATGCCGTAAGGCCGCAGCTAGTTGCTGTTGGACGTTTCCATCCTGCCAAGTGGCAAGTTCTATCACAGGAATGCGCAGATGGACTTTTCGGGACCATCGATGCGCCGATCTCGCCCACCGCCGGTCGGCAGACTCTACCGCCGCGCTCAGCACGAGCAGGTCGTGGTGAATGTTCAACCATCCATCGTAGCAATAGCTGTCAAATATGTTTTGATCGAATTTTATCTCCGATCCAACACGCGCATAGGCGAAGTTGAATTCACTCGCGCGGTGTAAAATAGTATTTTCCTCAAAAAGTTGCATTTTTCGGAAGCCTGAATATTGAGTTTTTATGTTTTTAATCACACTTCTGGTCCGTCATTTAAGTCATTTTTCTTTCTAACATCATTTTTAAATTCGTTCTTGTTGCCAGTTTTGAGGGCGTCAAGGATGCGGGATTGGTCAAGGCTCTTTAGGCTGCGACTGCTACCCTCAATGAAAGCTTCGAACTGGTCACGGTACATGTCGCCGCTGGAGCGCGCTTCCAAGCAAGCCTCTTGAATGCGGGTTTGAAATTCTCCGATATGCGTCTGCAGCGCGGCTTGGAGGCTGCCTGCAACCGCCGCTTGGGTATCCAGTGAGTCTTGAAGGCGCATAGTTATCTCGCGCGCGAGATGATCTGCGAACTCTGATTTCGGTTGTGCGTCGAATATTGCGTCGAGTGACGATTGCGGGTCGAAATCCAGTTGCCCGCCACCCCCGTAATTTTGGAGTTCTGCTATAAGCTCCCCATTTTCATGGAGGATGCCGTTAACGATGGCATCGGATGCCAACGCACAACGGGTTGGTTCATCCACCGCATCGTTCTGTACGGCTTCTGCAAATCGCTTCGACTTCCTGTCGAGCTTCAGGTTTCTGTATGGTCCGTCGGACATTGCCGCCTCCAGTCCTGACATATTTCCACAGAAGTCTGACAAAGTCAAAGTAAAAATGAAATAGCCTGACATTAGGAAGGGCGGTTTTGATTCGCGCGCGCCAACGAAACGGGGTCTTGCAAACCGCGACGCTGGCTATTGCACCATCCATCCCTCGCGGGCAGACCATTCCTCGGTTTTTTTCATGCGTTTCGGAATGGACGGCTGAGGATCAAGGATTCTCCCTTCCGCGCCTAGATAGACCTTGCGCTTGTGCAGATCCGCCCTGACGGTGGCTACCACCCTTTGATTCCAATTTTCTCCGCCCAGTCCGCACTCTCCCCATGAACCGAAGGGTTTGGTCCTTCGGCAACAGACAGGAGAACATCATGTCCGACACCAATCAGAACCGCCCGAGCCACCGCCTATTCACCGTCAGCGGCGAGGGAGAAAGCGCCCGCTGGACCGACATCGGCGTTGCATGAGCCTTCCACTCAAAGAGCGCGTTACCCTTCCAGAACTGCCCGCGCTTCGGTGGGCAGTTTTTCAATGACGCTGAGATATGCAGCAGCGGTCGCGTCAGGCTGACGACGGCCCTGTTCCCAACCTTTGAGCGTCGCCAGCGGAATGCGGTAAGTTGTCGCGAATGCTTGCTGCGACATTTTGAGCCGTTCCCGCAGGCCGCGCACGTCAGGCACATGAACGACATGGACCTTTGCCGCCTTTGATTTGCCGCTCGCGTGAGCGACCGCTTCGCCTAGGCTCTCAATCAGCTCATCGCCAAATGTCTTCGCCATTTTAGTCTCCTTTCACCGCATGGTGTTTTTTCAGTATCGCCGTCAGGTCCGACACTTGTCGTTTCTGATCCTGCGTCATGTCTGTTCGCGCTGCCTTGGCGTAAGCAAGCAGCAGGTAAATCGGCGCATCGGCGTGATAGTAGAAATAGATCACGCGAGCGCCGCCACGCTTACCACTCCCTGCACGCGACCATCGCAATTTGCGGACTCCGCCCGTTGCCGGAATGACATCGCCGCTTTCAGGATTGCGTGCGATATAATCCACCAGCTCCGCCCGTTCCTCGTCGTCCCAGATCGCGTCAGAGAGTTTCAGGAACGACGCGGTTTCGATGACGGTAATCGGCTTTGCGTCCATATGTCGATTATACGTCAATGACGCCCTTCATTGCAAGCCTTATGCGTCAATGACGCCTATGAAGAAAATCAGGCAAAATCGAGCTTTGCGAGCGGTTCAGGATTGGCGCAGCAGTTCCCTAAGCGAGCCGCATAACCATCCATCGGTTTTCTTCATGGGTTTTGGACCGGACGCAACAGCGATCAAGGAGTCTCCCTTCCGCGCTGCGCTTGTGCAGGTCCGACCCGCAGGTGGCTTCGCCATCCTTTGATCCCCGTCTTTTCCGTCCGGTCCGCATTCTCCCCATGAACCGAAGGGTTTGGTCCTTCGGCAACAGACAGGAGAACATCATGACCGACACCAACCAGAACCGCCCCCATAACCAACCAAGCCACCGCTTATTCACCGTCAATGGCGACGGCGAGCAAGCCCGCTGGACCGACATCGGCGTTGCATGGCCCACCCGCGACGGGAAAGGCTTCACGCTGAGCCTCAATGCCCTTCCGCTCAACGGTCGCGTCGTCATGCGCATCAACGACAGCAAGGAAGAAAAGAAGGGGCGCGGATAGCGCCCCTTTTATCGTCGCTATGGAGACGGACGGCGGTTCGCGCGTTCGGCATGGATCATCGCGAGCAGCGATTGCGCCGAGGCGAGGTCCGTCTTCGCGGCGGAAAGGCCGAGCGTTGCCTGCTGGAACAGTGCGGCAAGCTGCGCGTCGGATTTCTTGGCCAGATCGCCTTTGGTCATTTTGAACATGGATTCCTCCTGTTGTTTTGCGCCGCCCCCGATGGGCCGCGTTGAGGACGAGGAATCAGTCCCGCATGAATGAGGTGCATTGCCCCAATCGCAATGGAATGGAGAAGGCCAGCGGACGATACGTCCGCGCCTTGCACCAATCGGCATTCATCGGGCGATAGAACGAACATAAGTGCAAACCGGACGGGGCGATCAAGGCGACAAAGAAAAAACAAAAAGGACCTTGCCGATCACAAGAAAGGCACTCAGTTCTCAGCCAAAAGGTGGGCTTGGGCTAACGCTAAATCCTATAAGCACCTTGAGTGCAGAAAAAAATTCGAAAATGCGTTTAAGAAATGCAGCCTTGCAAATCGATCCAAGGCACGATTTTGCCCCAGAAAATAATTCTGACGAAGGCTATCAAATACATGATCCACATAAAGACAAACCAGAAAGCCGTCAGTGTGGCAAAAGAGTGACCAAGGCCGAACCGTCCCTTTTCGCCATATGCTTGCGGCAGGCGGGAATCGAGATTGACGCTTGCCCTCTCCCACTTGTCGATGACACTCGCAATCGACCTTCTGGAGGCTCGCACTCCCAAAGTTGAAGTGATAGCTACCAATAGCCCCATGATTCCAAGGCCTCCGAGGACAGCTATTCTGAAATGTGTCAATCCGTTAAATAAATCAGCCTTACTTTCGGGAGGCCATGCTCCGTTCAAAAGGAAAGTCATCGATGCAATGAGGAATCCTTGAAACGCACATGCCGACGTAAGTCTTTGATTTGTAATATCATCTTCCCTCCTTATTTCCTCTCGGAGAAATGTGTAAAGAATCAATTCCTCATCATTCCTGTCCATGATTTACCTTTTTCTTGCAATTAATCAGGAACTTAATTTATGTTTTCATCAACAAGTGAGGGTTGATGAGTAACGAAAAATCGCTATCTGAAAAATTCGCAGACGCAAAAGAGAAGGTAGAAAAAGGTATTTTCTTTACCCAGTTGGGTTTTGGCGCAAGCCTTTTTGCAGGTGGAGCTGCCATGATTAGCACCTCCAGTGGTCCAACGCTGAATGATATAATCATTGGTACTGCAATGGTTTTTCCTGCTGGATCGACACTGGCCTATGGTGCGGCAATACTTGCCGCAGGGACATTGCAGCACATCAATTGCAAACGTATCGAATTACGCCAATCTCCTGCACCTAGTGCCCCAGCTTTATAATCCCTTCGTGCTGCTGGCTATCTCCCCAATTCAGGGCCGCGCGGTGCCACGGGACGCACCCGTTCCGCGCCGTCACGCTCGAATTGTCCGTCCCGCACCATGCGACGATATTGGGCCGCATCGCGATACAGCCCGAGAACCTGCCGCGCACTTCGTTCGCGCAAACGTACAATCTCCTGTTGCAGAGCTTGCCGTTCCTTGAGCTGAGCTGAAACCAGATCGTGCCGCTGCGCCCGATCACGTTGCAGGCCGAAAAACGCCTCCACCTCGTTCTGCTTTCGGACCTTGAAATACCGTCCGGTCATGATGTCCCAAACGCCCTTTGCACCCGTGCGGACCCGCGCGGAACGCGCTAGCTGTTCCGACAAGTGCCGCTCACGCTGCTTTTCGGCTAGCAGCTTCCGCTCTTGCGCGTGCGCGTCTTTCATCGCCTGCTTCCGCTCATTGAGCGGCTTCATCGCATTGTGGGCGATGCGCTTTGCTTCCGAGATATAGCGCGACAGGCGGGGCGCAACCGCTTCGTCAATGAAGCGCACCGTGTCGGAAACCGACCGCAACGACTTCGGATCGCCAAGGCGAGCTGCGACCTCCTTGGATTTCTGCCCGACCATACGGGCGATGGAGAAGACTTCGCCCTCAATCGACACGGCGACATGACCGCGCCGATCACCTTGGGCCAGAAACAGCCCGCGCTCTTCCAGCGCCTTGGCGAATGCGGGGCCGTTGTCCGACATCGCCCAGCATTCCTGAATCGTCGCCTTCACCTCCCGCGCATCGAGGCTCGCCCGCTTGGCCTGCTGCCATTCATCGAGAGTGAAATTGCGCGGATCGCGGAGTTTGGAATCACGGAACCCTTCCGGCATCTTCCAGCCGTTTTCGAGATAGAGTTCCTTGGCGATGGCGTTCAGCGTCCGCTTGAAAAACGGCAGCGGTTTGGCCGTCATGGTTTCCGCGTCGATACGCGACCAGACGGCATGGGCATGGCGACGCCCTTCCTTTTCGTGAAAAACGATCATGCGCGGCTGACCGATAAGGCCGAGCCGCTCTTCGATCACGCCGCACGCCCTCTCGAAAACTTCGGCACGAACTGACTCGGTGGAGGG
>Ga0163162_10002190_pt1 | contig 18338 bp, 11 predicted proteins | sample S55metaG_FD_115310 | JGI IMG/M metagenome (GOLD analysis project Ga0163162, IMG submission 115310) | Switchgrass rhizosphere microbial communities from Kellogg Biological Station, Michigan, USA - S5-5 metaG | ecosystem: Host-associated > Plants > Roots > Rhizosphere > Soil | place: USA...
ATCCTGCACGGTACCGCCGATGGCGTTATTCCTTATTCCAATTCCAAACAATTAATGGAAGTGCTAAAACCCGGCGACGAGTATGTGACCATCGCGGGTGGCAGTCACAATGACCTGGATAATTTCCCGCTCTTTCACCGGAAACTGGATTCCCTGCTGTCCCTGTCTACCCCTTCAAACTAACCCCCTTGCGCGAAACATTCAGCTCGTAGGGTATGCCTACTTTCAGGGCATAGTTCTCACGGCCATGGCTAACCGGAAAGTCGAAGCACACAGGGTAGTGGTATTCTTTTACAACATCGCTCAGCAAAGCGTGGATGGATTCGCCAAAGGGCCGCTCCGTGTCCTTGATATCGGTGAAGCCGCCATACACGAGTCCCGCCAGTTTGGCCAGTTTGCCGCTTCGCTTTAATTGATACATCATGCGGTCGATATTGTACATGTTCTCACCTACGTCTTCCAGGAATAAGATCCGGCCACGGGTTTGTATGTCGGAAGGGGTACCCGTTATATGGGCCATCAGCGAAAGATTTCCGCCAACTATCGGTCCCGTTGCTTTGCCCACGCGATTAAAAAATTGCGGGTCGGCTTTGTAATGGCTGGTTTTGCCAGCCAGCGCCACGTGCAGGGATTGTACAAAAGGATTCTTGTATTCATCCCTGTTAAATGCAGAAGCCATCGGCGCATGCAAACAGGCGATGCTGAAGTTGGCGTAAATGTGGTTGAGGAGTACGGTGATATCGCTGAATCCGATGATCCATTTTGGTTTCTTCCGAAAATGCGTGAAATCAATCCGGTCAATAATTCTTCCCACGCCGTACCCTCCCCTGCCGCACAGAATGGCATTCACCGAATCATCGTCGAGCATTTGTTGTAAATCCGCCAGGCGTTCATCATCGCTTCCGGAAAAATAATTTAGGGAGTGTCCGCCCAGCGTGGCGCCTATCCTTACCCGGTAGCCCCAATCCTGCAATACCTGCACACAGGTCTCGGCCTTGTCGCGCGGCATATAACCGGCCGGACAAACGATGCCAACGGTATCGCCCTTTTTTAAATATGGTGGTATTTTGGTCATGTTTCTGATAAAGTGCAGGCATCCGGTTTTACTTCCAGGTGATGCTCAACACCGCATTTTAAGGCGTAATTATTTTTTTGGTGACCGACCGGAAAGTCGAAGCACACCGGATATTGGTATTCCTTCACTTTTTCCAGCACAATGTCCTGCAGACTTTTTCCGAATTCGTCTCCGGGGTCGTCGGGCTTAATTTTGAAACCGCCAACAACAAGGCCTTTCAGGTTGGCAAGTTTGTTGGTCCTTTTAAGGTTCCAGAACATCCGGTCAATGCTGTATAAATATTCACCGGTATCCTCCACAAAAAGAATTCTGCCGGAAGTGGGAATCGCCGACCTGGTCCCAGACAGTGTTTCAATGGTTTTCATGTTTCCGCCGATGAGCAACCCGGTTGCTTTTCCGTTTCTGTTGCGTTCATTTGGCGTGAAATCATACTTCATTTTTTCACCCGTGAGGGCGCGCCGGATGGAAAGAATACTGTCGGCCTGGACGGGCTCCGCCTCCGCCCAAATTTCAGGAAAACTGTTGCACATTTTTGAGTGAATGGAAGCGATACCGAAGTTGGCAGCCAGGTGACAATGCAGCACGGTAATATCACTAAAGCCAATGATCCATTTGGGTTGCGCAATCAGCCGGTCGAAAACCAGTTTGTCGATGATGCGAATGGCGCCATAACCGCCGCGCGCGCACATAATCGCTTTTACCCGGGGGTCGTCGAGCATCAATTGCATATCAATGGTGCGTTCAACATCTGTTCCGCCCAAACTAAAATCGCGCTTTCCAACCGTCGCACCGATCTTTACCTTAAATCCCCAGCTCTGTATCATGTCAACGGCGGGTTGCAGTTCTTTCTCCGTAATATAGCCTGCCGGACACGTAATGCCGATGGTATCGCCGGCATCGAGATAGGGTGGAATAACCATTTTGCCGGGCTCGTCTTCGTTTTTATTAGATGAGATGGTACCAAGCAGGGGTACACCAGCAGTCAGGGGCAGGATGGTTGATAAAAATGCTTTCCTTCGCATGCCTGAAATTAATCAATACTTCCCTATTGCGTATTGAGGTTTGAATGGCCCCGGCCGATTGTCGTGAACCGGTAATAATGTTCAACCATCCAATGATAGGCGGGCTGCCAAGTTATCCGTATTTTTGCACTCCGAAAATTATGAAAGATTACAAGCGAATATTGGTTACGGCGGCGTTGCCCTATGCAAATGGACCGGTTCATATCGGCCACATGGCGGGCGTGTATCTTCCTGCGGATATCTATACCCGTTATCAAAGGGCGCGCAAGCGCGATGTGAAATTGGTTTGCGGCAGCGACGAACATGGTGTTCCCATCACCATCCGGGCATTGAAAGAAGGCATTACACCGCAGCAGGTGGTTGACAAATACCATGCACTGATTAAAGAAAGCCTGGAAGGCATGGGCGTTTCATTTGATATCTATTCCCGCACTTCCAATGCCATTCATCACAAAACGGCTTCTGATTTTTTTAAGAAGTTATACGATGCGGGTCTTTTTGAAGAAAAAGAAACCGAACAATACTATGATGAAAAGGCAAAAACTTTTTTGGCAGACCGTTACATCACCGGTACCTGTCCTGTTTGTGGCAACCCCGGCGCTTACGGCGATCAGTGTGAAAGATGTGGGTCAAGTTTAAGTCCTGAGCAACTCATCAACCCCCGCAGCACACTTAGCGATGCGGTGCCGGTAAAAAAGAAAACCAGGCACTGGTATTTCCCATTGCAGAATTACGAAGCCTGGTTAAAGCAATGGATCCTGGAAGATCACAAAGAATGGAAGAATAACGTATACGGACAGTGCAAAAGCTGGTTGGACAATGGACTGCAATCGCGCGCAATGACCCGCGACAGTAATTGGGGTATCAAAGTGCCCCTGCCCGATGCCGAAGGCAAAGTATTGTACGTATGGTTCGATGCACCGATTGGCTACATCAGCGCAACCAAAGAACTGACGCCACAATGGGCAGATTATTGGTGCCAGCCGGATACCAAACTCATTCATTTCATTGGCAAAGACAATATTGTATTTCATTGCATCATTTTTCCTGCGATGCTGAAGGCGCATGGCGATTTTGTGTTGCCCGATAACGTGCCTGCCAATGAATTCCTGAATATTGAAGGCGAAAAAGTTTCAACCAGCCGGAACTGGGCTGTTTGGCTGAACGAATACCTGGTTGACTTTCCTGGTCAGGAAGACGTATTGCGGTACGTGCTTTGTGCAAACGCACCCGAAACAAAGGACAACGATTTTACCTGGAAAGATTTTCAGGATAGAGCGAATAGCGAACTGGTAGCCATTTTTGGGAATTTTGTAAACCGCACATTTGTGTTGATGCACAAATTGTGTAATGGAAAAGTTCCGCCCTTACACGAAGCGCAGCTGGACGAAACTGACCGGACGATGATGGCTGAATTCGCTGCCACCGCGCGTCGCGTGGAAGAGCACCTGGAACAATACCATTTTCGCGATGCATTGTATGAAGTAATTGACCTGGCCCGCAAAGGGAATAAATACATGCAGGACAAAGAGCCCTGGATAAGAGCCAAAGAACTGAACGCAGACGATAGCGAGAAAGTGATTGCTGCACAGCAGGACATTGACAACTGCCTGCACATTTGCCTGCAACTCACCGCTAATTTGAGTATTCTTATTCAACCTTTCCTCCCCTTCACTGCACGAAAAATGTTGCACATGATGAAGGTGGTAGAAAAAATGCTCGATTGGGAAAATGCGGGCAGCACAAAATTGCTCAGCAAAGGATATAGTTTAAGAGAGCCCCAATTGTTATTCCGAAAAATTGAAGACGCCGAAATTGAGGCACAATTGAATAAGTTGAGATCGGCAGCTCCCGTTCCATCATCACCGGCAAATACAAACAAAGTGGAAGCAGATCAGAAACCAGCGCCAGACGCCATTGAAAAAGCGCAGATTCAGTATGACGATTTCGCGAAGCTGGACCTGAAAGTGGGAACCATTAAACAGGCTTCGAAAGTGGAGAAGGCCGACAAATTGCTGAAGTTGGAAATTGACATGGGTACTGAAACACGCACCATTGTTTCAGGCATCGCGATGCACTTCACGCCCGATGATATCGTTGGCAAACAGGTGGTGGTGGTGGCAAACCTGGCGCCCCGAAAAATGAGGGGCATCGAAAGCAATGGTATGATATTAATGGCCGAAGACAAATCGGGCAAGCTGCATTTCGTAAGTCCGCCTTCGAAAATAGACGAAGGTTCCGGCGTTAGTTAGCATTCCCGATCCGGCTATATTCTTCATTCAAATCTTCTTTTATGCAAATCGGATTTGTAGGACTGGGTTTGTTGGGTACGCCCCTGGCAGCCAATCTTGTTGAAGCGGGTCACACCGTGTTTGTTTACAACCGGACTGCTTCAAAGGCTGCGCATTTTAAACAAAAGGGCGCAACCGTTGCGGGTTCGCTGGCAGAGCTGGCCAAACAGGTGGAAGTCATTTTCAGCATCGTTTCTGATGACGCGGCGTTGAAATCTATCTGCGAAGGAAAGGACGGCCTTGTGCAAAATGCCAGACCCGGTGCTCTTCACATTTCAATGAGCACCATACTTCCGCAAACGGCGGCAGAAATGCACAGTCTTCACCAACAATACAATTTGACCTATATCGCTTCGCCCGTTTTCGGCAGGCCTGAAACAGCCGGTGTTAGAAAAATGAATTTTGCAGTTTCTGGCGACGCCGAAGCAAAAAAGAAAGCAGCTCCACTCATGACAGACGCGGGTGCAGCCGGCATTTGGGACTTTGGTGAAAATATAGAAGCGGCAAATACGGTGAAATTGTGCGGCAACTTTTTAATTGCGGCGGCCCTTGAAGCCATCGGAGAAAGCACCGCCATGGCCACAAAAAGCGGAATCGATCCCGTTCAAATGTGGAATATGTTTAACCAGACCATATTGAATGCGCCGATTTACCACAATTATAGCAACATCATCCTCCACCAAAAGTTCCATCCCGCAGCGTTTACCATGCGACTGGGTTTGAAAGACCTGCGTTTGGTATTGGAGCAGGCGCAAAAGGCCGGACAGTCGATGCCCATGGCTGAATTGATCAAGGGACAAATGGAACAGATGGTAAAGAACGGTGATTCGGAAATTGACTGGAGCGCGGTTTCCCTGGCGGCTAATTAATCCCATGTTTTACGTCAATGCGCCAGGACTTTGCGGCTATGCGTGAAATGGCTATATTTCGCCCCGATGACACTGCGTAGGCCATCCCTGTTATTCTACCTGATTTACCTGCTATTATTCCTGTTTACGTGCAGGAATCCTTTTTTCTGGGATACCATCCAACTGGTATCCGTACACGCTGATTTTTTTTACGCAAATCACTTCACAAAATTCATTCTGCCGCAGTGGATGGACAGTGGCCATCCGCCCTTCCTGGAAATGGGAATGGCATTGGCATGGACCCTTTTCGGTAAAACACTTTTTGTTAGCCATGCTTTCATGTTGCCATTCCTGTTCATGGTCATTTACCAGACGCGAAGGCTCACTGAAAAAATCTTCCCGGCATCCTTCCTGTTTGCCGCGAATGCATTGTTGTTGCTCGAAGCGACACTGGTGGGGCAATCCAGCATGGTATCGCCTGACGTGGTATTGCTGGCTTTCTTCATTTACGCACTCAACGCCACCATTTCAATGCGGCGCATGCAACTGGCCCTGGCGCTGGTTGTACTATCAATGCTAAGCATGCGCGGTATGATGTGTTGTGTATTGATCTTTTTAATGAACGTGTACCAATTCCTGAACGGTTACGCAAATAAGAAGGACGCAAAAGCCATTTTTTTATTGCTGGTTCCTTTTGTACCCGGTGCATTGGCTGCAGCCGGTTTCCTGTATTATCACTATTGTCAAACGGGGTGGATCGGTTACCACCCTGCTTCGCCATGGGCATCGGCCTTTCAGCGACCGGGCCTGCGCGGATTCTTTTTTAACCTGTTTGTGCTTGGCTGGCGGCTCGCCGATTTCGGAAAAATATTCGTGCTGGGCGTGCTTGTATTTTGCCTGGTATGGTCGTTCAGAAAAAAACCCAATCCGCTACAGGTGTATCCCGGCAACTGGTTATTGTTCCTGGCCATTGCATCCGTTGCCATACTAGGCCTGCCACTCACCTTTTATAAAAACCTGCTGGCGCACCGTTACCTGATGCCCGCTTATTTCTGCATCAACCTGCTCACCATTCACCTCCTCATTAGGATGTTGCGCAGGGCAAGAACCAGGATTGTAATCGCTTTCCTGGTATTGGGTGAACTAACAGGGCATCTTTGGGTTTATCCCCGTGGTGTTGCAATGGGTTGGGATTCCTCACTCGCTTACCTGCCTTATTTTTCATTGCGACAACAAAGCCTGGACTGGCTCGCGGCCCACAACATTCCTGAAAACCAGGTGGGCACTGCTTTTCCCAATGAAAGCTGTTACCGCTATACCAATTTAAAAAACGAGGGACCCTGCTTTTCAAACTACGACTTCAATAAAAACACCTTCATCGTTTATTCCAACGTTTGCAATGATTTTAACAAGGGTGACATTGCAGAACTATACAATCATTGGGACCCCGTTTTCAGTTCTCACAGCGGGGCAATTGACATGGTTATTTTCAAGAAAAAATAAGACTACAGGTATCGATCAATTTTTGCCAGTTTGTTCCGGTGCAAAAAATGCTGGAGGGAAACGCGCAGGATGCCGAGACCATACTTTACGCTGCGGGGAAAATTAATGCTCGACGCTTCTTCGAAATACCGGGTGGGGCAACTCACTTCGCTGATCACATATCCTTTCATTAATATTTGTGAAAGCACTTCGTTGTCGAAAATAAAATCATCACTGTTTTTCAGGTAATGAATATCGCGCAATACGGCTGCGGAATAGGCCCGGTAGCCCGTATGGTATTCGCTCAGTTTGGCGCCGCAGAAGAGGTTTTGAAAAAAAGTGAGCAGGCGGTTAAAAAAGTATTTATAATAAGGCATTCCGCCCTTCAGGGCACCGCCTCCTAAAATGCGGGATCCTAACACCACCGGATAAACGTTGTTGGCGATGATTTCGCACATGGCGCCAATCAGCCGGGGGTCATATTGGTAGTCGGGATGCAACATTACCACGATATCCGCACCCCGGTCTTCGGCGGCCTGGTAACAGGTTTTTTGGTTGGCACCATAGCCGCGATTGCTGTCGTGCAGGTGAATCTGGCCAATTCCCAGTTTCCGGGCAATTTCAACCGTTTCGTCACTGCTTTTGTCATCAACCAGTATCACATCGTCAACAATATCGTGGGGAATATCGTTATAGGTCTGAACAATTGTTTTTGCGGCGTTATAAGCCGGCAATACCACCACGATTTTCTTGCCCTTGATCATTTGTGCCGTTGTGATGCTAATATAGAAAGTTATCTACAAATGCGGTTAAAGCCGCTCCACGAAAGCATCCTGACTGTTCAAAGCAGGCGAATTTTAATTATATTGAGAATTAATGATTAGAAAGCTAACACCGAGAAACAGGAAATGGTTTCGGTTTGTCATCATTGGCGCTGGCTTCCTACTGAGCGTCTTCTTCTTTTTCAACTGGTGGTTCGAGCGAAACGCCGTGTCTCTCATCAAAGCCATCGTTGAAAGAGAGTCGCACGGTCAGTATAAAATCGACATCACCCGGTTAAGGATACACTATTTTCATCCACCGCGCATTGAATTGTTCAATACCCAACTGCATGTTTACGATTCAACCGGTAAAACCCTCCTTTACGACATCAACGTTGCGCACCTGGGTCTGCAGGGCAAATCGCTCCGAAACCTGGTTTTCGGTAAAAAAATGCTGGTAGATTATATAGTTGTGGAAGCGCCGGGCATTAACATCCATACCCAGCACAAGGACGACAATAAAAAGAGCCCCTCCATTTCCCGTCAAATAGGGAACATCACCATCTTCCTGCAGAAACTGGCTTCGATGCTGGAAGTGAAAAGTCTGAAAATTACCAATGGCGCATTGGGTTTGTACAATCTGCCACCCTACAACCAAACCATCCAATTAACCAACCTGAATTTTCTCGTCAATAATTTCCATGGCGTAACCCGGCGAAGCGACGATGATACGGCCTTTTTCTTCAGCGACAATATTGCATTGGAAGCAGGCAGGCAGGACATCACCTTTCCCGACAAACGGCATACCCTCAAATTTGCCAGTCTGGAAATAAGCACCCAAAACAGGAATATCGACATCTTCGATGCTTCCCTTTCCGGCAGGAGCAATGACACTTCGTTGAGTTCATTCAAAATTGATATTAAACGGCTTCACCTGATCAACACCGATTTCAATACACTGTATACCTCCGATCGCATCAAGGTCGATTCCATTTATTGCCACGATCCCAGTGTAAATCTTTTCTTAGACGCATCCCAGAAGAAAGAGAAAACTCCATCCGATACCACGGCAGAACAATTGGTAAAACAGCTGGTGGGCGATATGGATATCAAATATGTCGGCTTTCTGAACAGCAATATCTCCGTCACCACCAAAAATGTCAGTGGCCAGACCAATTACGCAACAAAAGGCGCCAACCTCGAGTTTTTTGGCGTAAAGATCAAAAGCGGGGAATACCAGGCATCGCTGGTAGACCGGGTTAATCTCTCCATAAAAAATTACCACGCGGTTTCGGCCGATAGTTTATACGACATCTTTCTCGATAGTGTGACTGTTGCGGAGAAGACGCTTCTTCTGAAAAATTTCAGGCTCATGCCCAGTGAGCGAAACACGCTTAAGACCCGAAGAACGATCCTGGTTCCTACATTGGAGCTTCGAAACATATCTTTTTACAACCTGGTGTTCAATAAGAAATTGACCGCGACAGAATTGATATTGAGAGATCCATCCTTCACCGATATCTATACTGAGAAGCGGGTGAGTGACAACAATACCGGCCAGTCTTTCGGCCAGATATTAACAGCCATCAGCAAAAACGCGCAGGTGGGCCAATTGAATATTGTGAATGGAAATTTGCTTAGCCAGTCTGCAAATATTAAAACCCGGAAGGTGGAAATCATTGGCATGTTCATGTCAATCGACACGAAGCAATTACTGGCCGATACCAGTTTTGAGAATCTTCAGCATTCTGTGAGCAATGTCGCTTTTTCACGCGCCATTCTTACTTTTCCAAAATCGCAATTCGAACTAACCAAGGGCATCTTCATGGGAGAAAAAAAGATGCTCACCGCTGAAACTGTTCGCGGCGTTACCGATGACAAAAACTTTATACTGAGTGCCGATAACCTGAAAGTATTCGGCTATAACGTTACAAAAGAGTTCAACAAAATCTCTCTCGACTCGATCCAGTGGTCGAAGGCCAATATTCAATTTCACCAGAAGTCAGTCCAAAAGAAAGAACCCGGCAAACCAAAAGCCATGGACGTGTTCGTGAAATATATGTCGGTAAAAAATACCCACGTTGATATTGACTTTAAAGACGGAGCGGTTGTAAAAACTGACTTGCAAAACCTGGCTTTTGAAAATTTCACCATGACACCCGATAGAAAAATTGAATTGAGCGGCCTGGTGATTGACGGGCAATATGTGCAGGTTGACAAACCCGGATTAAAATTAAAATCGGGTGAATTCCGGGTACATGAAAACCAGGATTCCTATATCAATGACCTTGACATCGACTATGATCACAAAGGACTGGCGATAAAAGGAAGAATTCCCAGGATGGACATGGCCTTTAATTTAAGCGATTTGTTAAGTAAGGGAGACCTGCTGGTGTCGCATCTCGATTTAAAGAAGCCTGAGCTGGCGATTCAAATTACCGCGCAAAGCGAGGATGAGCAATCCCTGGAGCACACCCCCAAACACCGCCGGGTAGTCATTTCAAGGCTCAATATCAATGAAGCCAAAGTCGATTTTTTATCGCAGCACGATCAGTTGAAAACTGTTTTTGGAACCGCCAATGCCACTGTGAACCTGCGCGATCTTTCAGCAGGCGATGGTCCGTTCACCCTCAAGGCATTTGACATCAAGATGAAAGGCTACAATATCAATAACCACGACAGCCTGCGTCTTTATTCGGAAAATGGGGAATTGATCTTACGCGGATCAAACCTGGTGAAGGGTACAAAAAAAGATTCGCACTCTTTTAAAGTGTACATCGCGGAAGCCGAGTTGGTTGACGCAAATACAGAAATCAGGAGAAAAAAATCCGACGATCCCGTGATGTTCGAAAAAATAAACCTGGGCGTGAAGGACCTGCAGATAGACACACTTGAAAGCCACCACATTGGCCAGCGGCTGAAAGCCAATCCCAATCTATTTGTCCGGAATATTAACATCATTCAAAAAGATGAGAAGAACGATATGGCCATCCACGGATTGTCTTATGTAAACGGAGGCCATATTGTAACCATTGATTCGTTTCATTACCATCCTGCCGTTGACAAGGAAACATTTAACAAGGGACTTGCCCACGAAAAAGATTATATACAATCCTCAACTGGGGCGATACGGATCAGCCAGGTGGACATTGAAAAACTCATTGCCGACAGCACTTTCAGCGCCGCAAAGATTGAAATTGATCATCCCTGGTTAAGCGTATACAAAGACAAGCACAATCCTTTCGATTCATCCAAATACAAACCCCTGCCTGTAAACCTGCTGAAGAAAATCAAATTCGGGGTGGATGTGGATTCACTGAAATTGAACAATTTCCTGATCGAGTACACGGAATGGAATAATAAAACCAACAAAGAAGCAGGCTTTGAATTCAAAAACACGAATGCGGTTATTTCAAACATCACCAATCGCGCAGTGAAACCCAACGACAGCCTGATCGCCGTGGCCTATTCGAGGTTTTTGGATACCACAAACATCCGGCTGCAATTCGCAGAATCTTACACGGATACGCTGGCTGCATTTTATATGGCCGTAACCGTTAGTTCCTTCCCGCTCAAATCCCTCAACCGGTTTTTGCCAGGAATTGCGAGTGCTGAAATTGAAAGCGGCCAGTTGGATACCATGCGATTCAATGCCATCGGCAGAGAGCACCTGGCACTGGGCAATATGCAATTCTTCTACCATGATTTGAAAGTAAGGTTCCTCGACAAGGGCAATCCAATCAAGAAAACATTCAAGACGCGCATCGTGACGTTTCTTGCCAATAATGTACTGCTGAGGAAAAAGAATGAAAGTCGCAATGGACGCATCTCCGTAGCGCGCATACCATATCGGGGAATTTTTAATTATTGGATCAAAATTACGCTCAGCGGCATCCTCACCAGCACCGGTGTAAAAACAAACGACCGGCAGGATAAGAAGTACCAAAAGGATCTGAAGAAATTCAAAGTACCGGAAATTGCCGATGTCAGTTTGTAATCTTGTACATGCAAGTCTTGAACTAATTTTATCCTAACTTCGATCTGAATTAGTTGCTTAGCTAACTAATTGAAGAGGCAATGATTGGCCGCCTGAAGCGGTACTCAAATACTTGGCTAAAAGATGAAACCGACCATTAAAAAAGTAGCCGTCCTGGGCAGCGGCGTCATGGGATCCAGAATTGCCTGTCATTTTGCAGGCATCGGCCTGCCTGTTCTGTTGCTTGACATCGCGCCCAAAGAATTGACTGAAGCGGAAAAATCAAAAGGATTAACAACCGACCATCCGGCCGTTAAAAACCGGATCGTGAATGATGCCCTCGCAGCGGCCGTGAAATCAAATCCCAGTCCGGTTTTTACGAAAGACGTTGTAAAGCGGATCACCACCGGTAACTTCACTGACAACTTGAAGGACATCACCAAATATGATTGGGTGATTGAAGTGGTGGTGGAAAGACTGGATATTAAACAACAAATTTTTACAGAGGTAGAAAAATACCGCCAGCCAGGAACGCTAATTACTTCCAATACCAGCGGCATTCCGATTCACCTGATGGCTGAAGGCCGGTCGGAAGATTTCAAAAAGCATTTTTGCGGCACCCACTTTTTCAATCCACCGCGCTACCTGAAATTATTAGAGATCATCCCAACGCCCCATACCGACCCGGCTGTTATTGATTTCCTGATGCACTATGGCGATTTGTACCTGGGCAAAACCACGGTATTGTGCAAAGACACGCCTGCATTCATTGCCAACCGGGTTGGTGTATTCAGCATCATGCTGGTATTTGGGTTGATGGATAAATTGAAATTGACCATCGACGAAGTTGACGCACTTACCGGACCAATATTTGGAAGGCCCAAATCGGCAACCTTTCGAACAGCTGACGTGGTGGGCATTGACACACTGGTGAAAGTGGCCAAGGGCGTGGCTGAAAATTGCCCGACCGATGAGCAGCGACAGGTGTTTGCAATTCCTGCCTGGTTAGACAAACTGGTGGCCAACAACTGGCTGGGTGATAAGACAGGCCAGGGCTTTTTCAAAAAAACCAAATCTAAAACCGGCGAAACAGAAATACTTACGCTGAATCTCGAGACACTCGAATACGGCCCCCGCCAAAAAGCAAAATTCGCCACACTGGAAGCCGCGAAACCTATCGACGATTTGAAAACTCGTATGAAGGCACTTTTCGCTGGTACCGATAAAGCGGGCGAATTCTATCGGCTGTTCAATTTTGGATTGTTCTCATACATTTCTCACCGCGTTCCTGAAATCACCGATGAGCCCTTCCGCGTAGACGACGCTATGATGGCCGGCTTTGGCTGGGAAACAGGCGCATTCGAAGCCTGGGATATTTTTGGCGTTGAAAAGACCATCACAAAAATGGAGGCCGCCGGTTACACGGTTGCGCCCTGGGTGAAGGAAATGCTTTCACTCGGCAACAAACAATTTTACAAGGTTGAAAACGGCGTCAGAATGGCCTACTCGCCAGGCGCTAAAAAATATATCTCTACTGAAAAGTTGGATGAAGAAGGCCGCACACCTTTCATCGTGATGAAAAATTTCGAGAATAGCCTGGTATGGAAAAACAGTGCCTGCCGCACCTACAACCTGGGCGACGATGTGCTGGGCCTGGAATGGTACACCAAATTGGGAACAGTTGGAGGCGAAGTGATGGAAGGCATTCAAAAATCAATCGCGCTGGCAGAGGAAAAATACAAGGGACTCGTGATTGCGAATGAAGGCGCGAATTTCAGTGCCGGGGCAAACGTGGGAATGATTTTCATGCTGGCCATTGAACAGGAATACGATGAACTGGATATGGCCATTCGCCTGTTTCAAAACACCATGATGCGGGCACGTTACTCAAGCATTCCCGTGGTTGTAGCGCCACATGGCCTTTCACTGGGTGGGGCGTGTGAATTAAGTTTACACAGCGACAAAATTTGCGCCGCCGCAGAAACCTATATCGGACTGGTGGAACTGGGCGTGGGCCTGATTCCCGGTGGTGGCGGAACAAAAGAATTCGCCATGCGGTCATCCGACGAGATGCACGAAGACGAACCCGAAACCATCACCTTAAAAAATCGCTTCCTCACCATTGCAACGGCCAAAGTAGCTACTTCTGCATTTGAGGGCTACGACATGGGTATACTCCGGAAAGGTCACGATGAAGTGGTGATGAACAGTGCCAGGCGAATTTCCGAGGCAAAAAACAGTGTGCTTGAATTATTCAATAGCGGGTATTCCACTCCGGTACCCCGTACCGATGTGAAAGTGTTGGGCCGCTCGGCCCTTGGCGCTTTGTACGCAGGAATCAATGGGATGTGGCGCGCGAATTACGCAACCGATCATGATGTGGTGGTGGCTAAAAAGCTGGCATATGTAATGTGCGGTGGCGACCTGAGTGAACCCGGATTGGTTTCTGAGCAATACCTGCTCGACCTGGAACGTGAAGCTTTCCTGAGCCTTTGTGGTGAAAAGAAAACATTGGAAAGAATCCAAAGCGTTTTAAAGGGTGGAAAGCCACTAAGGAATTAATTTGCGTTTTAATCATCAACCTTCTGAATAGAATCATCCAGCCATGAGAAAAATTTCTTTTAGCCTGCTACTTGCATTGGCCTCGTTTTGCGCAGCCGCACAACAACAACAACTTACCATAGAAGATGCTGTGGTAAAAAATCGTACCACGCTGGCGCCGGAAAATTTAAAACAACTGCAGTTTATTTATGGAACCGGCGATTATGTGTATGCCAAAACCGCGAATGGTTTGGACAGTTGGACCAGGGGATCCTTCTCCGGTGAAGAATCCGAATGGCTCACGCTTTCCCAACTGAATGCCATTCTCAAAGAAAATGGCCTGGAGGAACTCACCGCCATGCCCGCCATCAATTTTAGCCAGGGTACCGATTTCACATTTGTGAGCAAGGGCGCGAAAATAGGGTTTCAACCCACCACCAGGCGGGCGTGGATAATAACACCTGCCGCCATCGCCAACAAGTTGCCCCAGCAAAGCAGCAAAGCCGGGTTTACGGCTTATGTTGATAATTACAACATCTCGGTGCTCATCAATGGCACCACCAAACAAATCACCAGCGATGGCAATAAAGACATCGTTTATGGAGATGCTGTTCATCGCAATGAATTTGGAATTACCAAAGGCATGTTCTGGAGCAACGACGGACTTAAGCTGGCATTTTACCGGATGGACCAGTCCATGGTTAGTGATTACCCGATCATTGACTGGAATTCATATCCGGCAAAAAACCAAAATATCAAATATCCTATGGCTGGCGGAAAAAGCCATGAAGTAACCCTGGGTGTATACGATGCGTCAAACAGCCGGTTGGTGTATTTACAAACCGGTGAACCAAAAGAACAATACCTCACCAACATTGCCTGGAGTCCCGACAACCAATATATTTTTATTGCCGTGCTGAACCGGGAGCAAAATCACATGAAGTTGAATCAGTACAATGCAACCACGGGGGCCTTTGTTAAAACCGTGTTAGAAGAATCAGACGACAAGTATACCGAACCGTTGGTTCCGGTATTATTTCTGAAAAATAATTCGTCACAATTTATCTGGCAAAGCAACCGCGACGGGTGGAATCACCTCTATCTATATGATACGACAGGAAAAATGATCAAACAGCTGACATCCGGAAATTGGGAAGTACTTGACGTGAAAGGCTTCGACCAAAAAGGCGATAACCTCTTTTATTCATCCACGGCTGAATCGCCCATCACCCGTAATCTTTATCGGCTCAACGTCAAATCGGGCAAATCAACACGCGTCACTGATGGTTTCCAGGTGCACGTTACCCAGCTGAGTTCCGATGGAAATTATGTGTTGGACAATGCCAGCGACCCATCCCACGCACGCGTGGTGAGCATTGTTGACACGCGCTCTGGCAAGGCCAAGCTATTGTTGCAGGCCACTGATCCGTTGAAATCTTATGCATTGGGAAGGATGACGGTGTCGACCATTTCCACGCCAAATGGAGATCTCTATTATCGGTTATACCGTCCCGTTAACTTCGACAGCTCAAAAAAATATCCTGTGGTGGTCTATTGGTACGGCGGTCCGCATGTGCAGGTGATTACGGACGCTTACAACGGAGGCGCCGCTGATTATTGGTTCCAGTACATGGCCGAGCATGGATTCGTGGTTTTCTCCATCGATCCCCGGGGAAGCGACAACCGTGGAAAGGCATTCGAACAATCAATTTTCCGCAGGGCCGGTGAAATGCAGATTGAAGATTTGATGGCTGGCGTGGACTGGCTGAAAAAAACCGGCTATGCGGACCCGGAACGAATGGCATTATTTGGCTGGAGTTATGGCGGTTTTATGACCCTCGACTTCATTTTACACCATCCCGGCGTATTTAAAGTAGCTGTTGCAGGCGGACCGGTTACGGACTGGAAATATTATGAAATAATGTATGGTGAACGTTATATGGATACACCGAAAGAAAATCCGGAAGGATATGCGGCCACCGATCTCACAAAGCTGGCCGGAGAATTGAAGGGAAAACTATTGGTAATTCATGGCCTGCAGGATCCAGTGGTGGTACAACAAAACTCTGTAAATTTTGTGAAAGCGGCGATCGATAAAGGTGTGCAGGTGGATTATATGATTTACCCCGGGCATGAACACAACGTGATGGGTAAAGACAGGGCTCATCTATATCAAAAAATTACAGATTATATTTTTCAAAATCTTGATGTAAAAAATTAGGCCAATGGGAGAAGTGGAATTGGATTATGGGGCTGGCCGGGTTAATATCGTTTCAATTTTTGTTTTTTACGGCGATGCGGCGGCAGAAGCTCTTTCTGATCAGATTGGCAAAGACATCGCGGCGGCATGGAACCAGCCACAGGCGCGGATCAGGATGGGTAGCGAATCCTGGTTGGTAAATTTCCAGGTGGAAGGCAGGTACGCGTCGGAAATGAATCCAGACCTGGTTTGGTACAATACCGATCCAAAGATGAATTTCTTTCGTATTGAGGAATATGCAGAAGGAAATATCTCATATGTAGACGGCGTGGGAAGTAACTCAGGTTACTTTAAATTCGACAATCTGCTTAACCTGTCTACTACCGCTGCACACGAATATGGCCATACATTAGGATTGTACCATCCGCAGAACCTGGATATCCGGGGAATGGGGCAACCGGGCATCATGTATCCAAGGGGAACCATTTGTGATCCACCTTATCAATATGATCCCCATGCACAACCCCTGGCTGCGGGAGGAACGCTGAATCCGGCCATGCGAAAAGTGTTGGTATCTGACATTGAGGACCTGAAATTAGAAAAACTGCGATATCGGAATAACAAAGCCATATTGGGAGAGTTTACGAATTTGTTTCATGCAAAACATGCATTCACATCATGAGCACCCAGTTGGTCAGTCCTTCTTTTCAACTTAACTTGCTTTCTTCATTTAAAACAAAACCGGATCATGAAATCTAACGTTCTCTCGGGTTTGCTGATGCTGTCAATGATCGTCGCGAATGCGCAACCCAGGTTACCCAAGAATTACTACTGGCAAAAAATGGACAATGGGTTGGAAGTCGTTGTGATTGAAAACCATAAAGTGCCATTGGCCACCATTCAAATCGCGGTAAAAAACGGGGCTTATACAGAAGGTCCCGAATACAGCGGACTATCTCACCTTTTTGAACACATGTTTTTTAAAGCGAATCGAGATTACCCGGACCAGGAAAAATTTCTGAAACGTACCCAGGAACTGGGTGCCATTTGGAATGGAACCACCGGCGATGAGCGCGTAAACTACTTCTTCACTTTCGATCGCGACAGTCTGGATGCTGGCTTGCGCTTCATGAATACCGCCATTCGCTTTCCCATTTACCGGCCTGAAGACATGCAGAAGGAAAGACCTGTTGTTGACGGTGAATTTCAACGCCAGGAAAGCAACCCCGGTTCAGTTTTATACATGGAATGCCAGAAAAAACTTTGGGGCGACCTGGCTACCAGGAAAAATCCGATCGGTGATCACAACATCATCAATACCGCAACGCCGGAAAAAATGATGGTGATAAAGGACAAGTATTATCACCCCAACAATTCTATCCTGGTTATTTGCGGCGACGTAAAACCTGAGCAGGCCTTTGCAAAAGCAAAAGCAATTTTTGGTGACTGGCCCAACAGTGGATTTAATCCGCATGAGAAATTCCCCATCCCGGAATTCAAGCCCCTTACAAAGAGCGAATATTTTGTGAAGGAATCGTCTATCGCACAAACGCCCTATGTGATGGAATTCTGGCAGGGTCCGGATACTCGTCACGATTCAGCATCAACGATTGCGGCCGACTTATTTTCCACCATCCTTTCACTGAATGCATCAAAATTCCAGCAGGCTTTGATTGACAAGGGCCTTGCCACTTCGGTGCAGGTACAATACCAGACCGAGAAATATGTAGGACCCGTTTTTCTTTTTGCTGTACCCAATCCGAACAAGCTTGGCGAATTCCTTGCCGAGCTCGACAAACAGATCAGCATGTGGGGCGACCCCGATTATTATACGGATGAGCAACTCAATGATGCCAAGGGCATTTTGGAACGCGCCTTCATCAGGCAGCAGGAAAAGCCTTCCGCACAGGCCAGTACGGTTACCTATCATTGGTGCAGCACCTCGCTCGATTACATGACCGATCTTGAAAGCAACTACCAGAAAGTGACGCGGGCAGACATTGCACGTTATGTAGACACTTATATTAAGAACAAACCACGGGTGGCTGGAATGATCATTAACGCAGAGATGAACAAGATGCTCAACCCCGCCGAAATTTTTAAAGGCAATTAACTCATTTTCAAAATTCCGGATATGAAATA
>Ga0163162_10002193_pt1 | contig 18320 bp, 20 predicted proteins | sample S55metaG_FD_115310 | JGI IMG/M metagenome (GOLD analysis project Ga0163162, IMG submission 115310) | Switchgrass rhizosphere microbial communities from Kellogg Biological Station, Michigan, USA - S5-5 metaG | ecosystem: Host-associated > Plants > Roots > Rhizosphere > Soil | place: USA...
TATACCTGCATTTTATAAACATCGCCCAGTATGCTAAGGCCGCCGGCCATGTCTCCATACAAAGTACCATAACCCGTCGACAATTCACTTTTATTGGACGTATTGAGAAGAATGTATCCAAATTTATTAGCTACGGCCATCAATAAATTCCCCCTTGTCCGGCTCTGGATATTTTCTTCAGCCACTCCAAAAGCGTCGTTCTTAAAAATGGGTTTCAACTCAGTAAGGAAAGCTTCGTAAATACTTTTGATCGGAACAATATCATAGAGATTCCCAAGATTTTTACTCAACTGCTCAGCATCTGTTACGGAGTGTGAAGTGGAATACTGAGAAGGCATCAGCAATGCCCTGACATTGTCTCTTCCCAGTGCCTCGGTGGCCAATACCTGTGTCACGGCGCTGTCGATACCACCTGACGAACCCATTACTGCTTTACTAAAGCCCATCTTTCCGAAATAATCCTTTATACCAAGGATAATAGCGTGATAGATCTCATCAATATTTTTTTCACCTGAAAGGTATTCAATAGTGTCTATGTCATTACCGACTTCAAAAGCAGAATAATAATATGTTTCTCGTTTGCCGCCGTCAAGGGTTCTTGCATTGAATTGTTCATTGTGTTTTGAGAGTTCGTCCAATTCAAAGACCTGGTAGTCTTCTTCAAAATATTTCATCTCTTTCACCCTGCATCCATTAATGTTATAAACAAGGCTGCCTCCGTCAAAAACAATTTCCGTTTGTGATCCAACCGTGTTGCAATACAACATGGGCATTTTATACTTTAACACATGAGCTTTTACGATGCTGTTCCTGACAATATCCTGTGCATAATTATAAGGGGAAGCCGACAGGTTGATCATCACGTCGGGATGAAATGGCATCAGTTGTTCCATAGGCGTAATACGGTAAAGTGGATTATCGCCCATGTTCCAGATATCTTCGCAAATAGTGACCGCTAATTTCTTTCCCCTGAATTCTATTACCTGCCAATCATAAGCAGGCTCGAAATAGCGGTATTCATCAAAAACGTCATAGTTGGGTAAAAGGGTTTTGTGTATTTCCGCTTTTATTTCCCCTTCATGCAACAGGAAAACAGCATTAAAAAGGTCCTTCCCATCCAGTTGCGCATTGCGGGCGGGGCTTCCTATGAGTACACCGATCGTATCCGCATGCGGCTTGATAATATCAATAGATTCGTAACACTTATTGATGAAATCATCGAATTCAAGAAAGTCTCTCGCAGGATAGCCGCAAATACAGAGTTCAGAAAAAACAACAAGATCGGCATTCTGTTGTTTTGCCCACCTGATGCCATCAATGATCTTTTGCCTGTTCTTTTCAAAATTTCCAATATGATAGTTCTGCTGGGCTAATGCAATCTTCATAGAGCAAATTTACGAAACCCCCATCCCCTTAAAGGGAAGTATCGAGAAATTTTTAATACAGTCCTTTAACTTCGCAACATTTATAAGCCGGCTGCGTTTAACTCACTATGAAAAAAATCTCTGGCTTCTTATTAATCACTTTTGCTTTTTGGAGCTGTAATAATAAAAGCAATGGTCCCGATGTCTCGGGGATCCAGGTAGACATAAGACTGGAACGGTTTGAAAAGAGTTTTTTTGCTATTGATACAAACAATATTCCACAAGGACTGACAAAAACGCATGGAGAGCTCCCTGATTTTTATTCTGACTTCATGCAAAATATCCTTGGCGTCAGCGGAAATCCAGCGGATACGGCGACTTTATCGGTGACAAAAAATATCCTTCGCAGTTATGGGTCGTTTGCTGCGGATCTCGAAAAAAAATTCAACAATACATCGTCGCTCGAGAAGGAATTAAAAAATGATTTCCGGTTTGTGAGATACTATTTTCCTGACTATAAGATACCTGTATTTGTTACTTATGTTGGCCCCCTGGATGCGCCGGGAGTAGCGTTGACAAGAACTCGTATAGCCATTGGTCTGCAGCAGTATGCCGGAAAGGATTTTCCCGGTTACCAGGCTAATGAAGTGCAACAAATGTATCCCGCCTATATTTCACGCCGGTTTGATGCGGCATATATTCCGGCCAATTGTGTGAAGGCTGTCACTGATGATCTTTTCCCTGACAAGAGCACGGGAAAACCACTCGTAGAGCAAATGATCGAAAAAGGAAAACAATGGTGGTTGCTTGATAAACTCATGCCCGCTACGGCTGATTCTTTAAAAACGGGGTACACACAAAAGCAGTTGAAGTGGTGCAAAGAAAATGAAGGATTGATCTGGAACTATTTTGTAACAAATGAAAACCTAGAATCCATTGAGCCAGATGCGATTCAAAACTATATCGGTGAATCTCCCACCACACAGGGAATGCCACAAGCGTCACCGGGAAATATCGGGCAGTGGGTAGGATGGCAGATCGTAAAAAAATTTGCGGCACAAAACTCATCGTTGAACCCAATAGAAATCATGAATACACCCGCGCGAAAGATCCTTATTGAAGCAAAATATAAACCCAAATAAGGACAACTAATCGGTCAATATTAATCGGGGCTTCCTTCCCAATTGCCTCATAAATCTGAAATGGGAGGCTATGGCCGATGACATCGTCGGGAATTGATGATACGGCATTCCATGTAACTCACAAACCCTTGTTACGATTTTGCTTAAAGCAGGATAGTGAACATGACTAACACGGGGGAAAAGATGATGCTCAATTTGAAAGTTCAATCCACCAACAAACCAGGAGATAATTTTATTATGCGTAGCAAAATTTGCTGTCGTTCTCACCTGGTGAACGGCCCATTCTGTTTCTATTAACTTAGGGTCGTCAGATGCCACGTCAAATTCAGTATGCTCGACCACATGCGCCAGTTGAAAAACAATGGCGAGTGTAAAGCCAAACACAGCATGTACTGTTATAAAACCAATTGCCCATGCCTTCCATCCTACCATTAAACCAGGGATAAGAATGTAAAAAATAAGATATAACACTTTACTCAACCAAAAAATTAAATGATTTTTTGTATTCATATTTTGCACAGATGTCTTTACGATCCTTTGTGAAAAATATTTCACAAAATCCATGATGAAGGTCCAGGCAAGTGATGTAATAGCATAAACAAGGGGAAGATAGATATGCTGCACTCGGTGAAAAGCAAGCCATTTTTGCGTATCACATTGACGGATCACCGGACTTTTTGCAATATCGTCATCCATGCCGTCAATGTTAGTATAAGTATGATGAATGATATTGTGCTTTTGTCTCCAGAAAAATTCATTTCCACCCAGAGCATTTAATGTGTATCCAAAAAGATTATTGACCCATTTGCGACTGCTGAAACTTCCATGGCATGCATCGTGCATGACATTGAAGCCAATACTTGCCAACACAAATCCCAGCACAGCACATAAGAAAATACCTACTATCGCGGACATGGGGAGTAACAACAAAATAATATACAGGGCGATCGCCGAAGGAATAAGGATTCCGGGCTTTATGTATAATTTCCAGTTACCTGTTCTTTTTATTTTTTGTTGACGAAAATATTGTTCTACTTCAGTTTTTAGCGCCGTAAAGAAGACACTATTCTTGTTATTGAAAGTAACTTTTGACATGATGAATTGTTTTCAACAAGTTTAATTGTTGTTTGAATTTTGGAGGATTTTTTACACGAACGTTCACGGGATGAAAACCAGAGAAGGAACTGCCAATGGTTAAAACTACGAAACATTGGTGAATATTGTACGTAAAAGAGAAATTTGTAAGAAAATTAGGATAGTTGCCCCACTTTTTCCATCAATTTCCTTTGAAGGGGACGATCATTTCAAATTCAGGAATATTTATGTCGAGAAACTTCTTATTGATAATATTTTCCATCTGGTAGGTACCGCGCATTTTTCCCATTTCCGTTCGCAAATTGCAGCCACTGACATACTGGTATCTTTCCCCGGATTGCAATACTGGTTGAACTCCGACAACTCCTTCGCCTTCTACTTCACGATAACTGCCATTGCTATCAAAAATATTCCAATGACGGCGATGTAACTTTACAGGAAAGGAGTTATGATTTTCAATCGTGATCCGGTATGCGAACATAAATTCAGACTGCATAGGATTGCTGTAATCGGGTTGGTAAAATGTTTCAACACTTACCTGCACGCCTTCTGAGATCATGCTTGTCATGAGGGAGGTTTTGTGTAAAAGTAGCCAAACAATTTGAAAATGCGAACATTTCAAAATTGGATAACTCATTTATTGTCAATTTTACAGTTAACCTCTTTCCCTCACTTTTTTATATTTCATTATTTTCACGGCCGGAAATTTTAAATTGATATCATGAAAATAGCTGTAGCCAAGGGCGACGGTATCGGACCAGAAATAATGGAGGCCGTTTTGAAAATCTTTGAAGCCAACAAGGTACCCCTTGAATATGTATTCGTTGACATGGGTAAATGGGTTTTTGACAAAGGCTATAGCAATGGAATGACGCCTGACGCCAAACAAACCATCGAGGCTTTAGGTCTCCTTTTTAAGGGACCGATGGAAACACCGAAAGGTAAGGGCGTAAAAAGCATAAACGTTACTGCAAGAAAAACCTGGAATACATATGCCAACATAAGGACTTTTCAAACCCTGCATGGCGTGGATACGGTATTCAGTAAAGCAGGCATACCGATCGATATCATGGTGGTTAGAGAAAATATTGAAGACACTTATGGCGGCATTGAGCATATGCTGACCCACGATGTGGCATTAAGCAGAAGATTCATCACCAGGCCGGGAAGTTTGCAGCTTATTCATTATGCTTTTGAAATGGCAAAGCAAAAAAATGCAAAACGCATCACTTGCGGACACAAGGCGAACATTATGAAGATCACGGATGGGTTATTTTTAGAGTGTTTCTATGAAGTGGCGAAAGAGTATCCCGAATTAAAGGCAGATGACGTAATTGTGGATGATCTTTGTATGAAGCTGGTAACGAGGCCAGATACATTTGATGTAGTCGTTCTTACCAATTTACAGGGTGATATTGTCAGCGATCTCTGCGCCGGTTTAATCGGCGGTCTTGGTTTTGCGCCTTCAGCAAACATCGGCGATCATATTTCTATTTTTGAAGCAGTACATGGGACAGCCCCGGATATCGCCGGAAAAAATATTGCCAATCCAACCGCTCTGTTATTGAGTGGTGTTTCTATGTTGCGGCATGTAGGCTTAACAGAAAATGCGGCGGTGATTGAAAATGCGTTGCTATATACCCTGGAAAGCGGGGTCCATACCGGGGATTTTGGAGACAAATCAAAACCATCAGTCAACACCCCCCAATTTGCGGAAGGCATTATCGGCAATTTTGGAAAACAACCCAAAGCAAATGCAAGGGAAGTGATCCCCAATATGCCCGGCACACCTGCTCCATTTAAACTGGAAAAAAATCCAATGATGGTTTCAACGGAGCTTGTTAATGAAAAAATTGTTGGTGTGGATCTTTTTATTGAGAGCGAGGAACAACCTGATGTGATTGCTCAAAAATGTCAGCGACATGCGGGAGTAAAATTCAAACTTATAAACATTAGCAACCGTGGCACCCAGGTTTGGCCAACGGGTTCGGTATATACCAATCTTGTCAATCAATACAATGTTCGCTTTGAGAGTTTGAATGACGAAGAGTTAAATCAACAGGATGTTATTGGCCTTTATGTGAGCATGAGCGGTAACTTCAAGATCTGCTCATTTGAATTATTGAATATGTGGGGAGATAAAAAAGGTTTTAGTCTCGCGCAAGGCCAGTAACAATTTAATTGTTTTTATTTTCTTTATTCTACCTAATCTTTTGAAGTTGTTTTGAGGATAGGCCGGCTTGTCACTTAACTTTTTATGTAATTAGTTGAACAATCAATTGGAATGACACTTCATCTTCCTGAGATAATTGACACGAGGAGTCGGTTTGAAGGAACTAAACCACACGTCTGCCAAGTTTTTTGATCTTAAATATTTGGAACACTAAATATGCCAAAGTTCCCCAGACAATGCCGATTATAAGATAAGCCATGAGGAGCAACCAAATGGGAGCCTTATCTCTTGTGCCAAACAATGAGCGGTCATTAAATGTGCTGTCGTACGTAAGAGGTGCTCCCCACTTTGCAGTTTTTTCAACGGAAAGATTGCCGTAGGTATCATTGTCTTCAACTTTAGCTATAATAACTATGTTACCATTTGCATCGCCCGGAATACTGTCTCTTTTGAATTCAGCTGTTACTGTGCCACTGCTATCTGTAGTATAAGTGGCTTCATCACCAACAGTAAGATTGCCTCCTAAACGTTTGATCATAATTTTTACGTCTGCATCTTTAATGGGGGTCCATTTCCCATTTTCCAGAGCAAGGAAAGTTGCGGTAATGTTTTTTGTTTCACTGACCGTAGCTGTGTCGATCAGCAACCGCGCTTTTGTTACTTCTGTTACTGCCTTTTCCCCTTCAAATTCCTTTACACCCGAGGCTTCAGCGATAAATGTATGTTTAGCAGAAGCATTCCATTCTTTTTGTAATGATGGAGGCATAGCAGCATCAGCCTTACCGGTCTCATCTGTTACCGCTTTGTCAGTCATAAGCGATGAAGAAGAAATCGAATCCAGATACACTTTAAGAGTTACTCCTTTTACCGGGTCAAATTTTCTTCCTTGTTTCAGCCGTGCCATCACTTGTACATAAGGGATACTATTATTGTAAGAAAAATACACGACATCCAGCAGTGGTTGTTTAGAAATAGAATCCTGCGAGTGTGCCGCGGATGAAATTAGTAATGCTGCCAGTAAAAAAGTGATTCTATAATTGTTCAGCCTTTTCATTTTGTTCATTTATTGTTTCTTGAATTGGAATAATTGGATATACCCGCGCAAAAAAAGTTATTATTAATAGTGCGCCAGCTAGCGAACCCATAGCAATTGCCCACTCTTGCCAACTTGGGAAATAGTGTTTATAAGATTGGGGTACGTCATTCATTGGAAGGAAAGGGTGAAGTAATGTGGGTGTTACAATAAGATAACGCTTGAACCAGGCACCGATCACGATCATGACGCCGGCGATAAACATCGGTAAAGGTTTTCTCCCTTTTTTGAAAATAAGAATGAAAATAGGAATGATCATGCCGATCAGAATGGCAAACCAGAAAATCGGGGCAAATTCACCCGCAAACAATTGGGTGAGATGCTGTTCTTCGGGCTTCTTCATTTTGAAAGCCGGAACGAGGTATTCATTTACATTAAAATATAGATAGAGTAGTGCAAGCAGTACCACTATGCGACCCATTTTTTCAAAATGCAAAACGGTAATGTATTTTTCCAGGTGATATGATTTGCGAAATACATACATAGCGACGACGACACCGCCAGCTCCTACTAAGAATGCGCCGGACACAAAATAAGCCCCGAAATTAGTGCTATCCCATCCGGGACGATAGGTTGTAGCAAACAACCATGAAGTAACTGTATGAATGCAAAATGCGACCGGAATGATAATAATGCAAAGAATTGTGATAGCGCGGTTACTGACTTTGAATTGTTCTTTGGTCCCTTTCCAAAATGACCCTCCAAAGCGATAAAGTCTATTTAGCAATCGGGGATTTTTTTGCGGATCCCGATTTAATATCCGGAGGTCGGGCATTAATGGCAGATATAGCAATAATAGACTAATGAAAAAATAGGTACCAATAACAATTACATCCCAGGTAATCGGGGATTGAATTCTTCCATGAAGGAGGAGATTGAGAAACCTCTCGGGACGCCCCATATCCACTACAATAATGATAGAGGCAAAAACAATAGCAGATACGGCAATGATTTCGGCGATCCTGGTTAGCGGCGTACTCCAACGAACATTTGACAATCTGAATATGGCAGTTATCAAAGAGCCTACCAGGCTGATTGCAACGAAGAAAACAAAATTGGAAATGTAAATTCCCCACGATACATAATCCCTCATATGTGTAACTACAAGGCCTTCTTTCAGCTGGAGATAGTAGGCAAAAGCCCCAATAAGGCAAATAGCAACAAGTATGGCGACCCAGATTTTTCCCCGTATTCCAAATTTTTGCGGGTAGAGGTCACGACTGATTTGTTCTTCTGTTAATCTGATAGTAGTGTCCACAGCAAATGATTTAGATTTATTTTGTGTCGTTCTTTTCATTTTCTAATCCTGACTCAAAAGGAAAGTTTCTGTTCACTGGCGGCAAATAATACACACTGGGTTTGGTTCCAAGATCTTCCATCAGGCGATAACCAGCTTTATCCCTTATCAGATCACTAAAGCGAAATGTTTCACTTCCATTGGTTACACTATCTTCATTTAGGTCCCCGAAAAAGAAAACCCCATTTGGACAGGCAGAGACACAATGCGGCAACATTCCCATTCTTGTCATATCTGGACAAAAGTCACATTTGCCCACTGTACCTTTCTTTTGTGGTATACTGGTCTCACAGGAATAATCCATTTTGGCAATGTCTTCCGGCAAATCCGGTTCACCCCAATTGAATACTCTTGTTGAATAAGGACAGGCGGCCATACAAAAACGACAACCAATACAACGATCACTGTCAATTAAAACAATTCCATCTTGTCTTTTAAATGTTGCATCGACGGGGCAAACCTTCACGCACGGGGGGTTGTCGCAGTGCATGCAGGTCGTGGGCTGCCAGTAAGAGGCATCATGAGCCGCGTCTTTCATCGGGTAGACTTTTATCCAGTTTTGTTCAGGAGGAATGTGGTGCATATGATCGCAGGCGGCTTGACATTTTTTCAGATTTTTGCAACGGGATAAATCGATTACCATTACAAATTTTTTGCCGGGGATCCCTTTTCTTTCCTCGCTGTTGGTAAAATGCTGCGTTTCGGGAACCGGCTTCAAAAAAGCCTTATCAACTTCTATCACTTCTCCGTCAACTGAAAGCAGTTTTACTTTTTCGCCTGAAGCGGCTACGCTCTGATCTTCGCCAGGAGTAAAAGGATCTGTATGAGAGCCACATCCCGCCACGAGCCCGGCCAAAAGACCTGCTGCAATGAATTCTCTTCGTGATTTAGAAGTCGCATTAACGTTGTTATCGTTTGCCATAAAGGACTAATTGTATGTTGTTGGTTTTTGTTTGTTCTTCACCCATGTATGAATTTCTTTGTTATCAACTTTTTTTCCTGTTGATTTTATAAGAGCCTCATCCACTTCTACAAGGTGACCATCCTGAGTCAGCATTTTTATGGTCTTCTTTCCTTTCTTTTGAGAAAAAAACAGTCCAATTGCAGAAAATGCGGCTAAAGCACCGATTCCCCATTCAATGAATTTGCGGCGTGAAGAATTCTGTTTATTGAGTGCCATAGTAATAATTGATTATTGTTCTTTTATACCGACCAGAAAGCTACTATCTAAAAAAATCACAGCTGATTATTTTCATCAGGTAGGAATATGATTATAATCAAAGACGAATGTTTTCAATAAAAAAACCGGTCGCAAAAAACCGGTTCTTTATTAATTATACCATTTTAAATGGATTATTTTTTCATCGTGCGGATGTAATTAACCACGCTCCAAATGTCGTCCTGGTCCGGGATTTTCTTTTTAAAGCCTGGCATATCCTTACGGCCCTCTGCTATTTTATAGAAAAGAGCGCCGTCCGGTTCACTTTGAAACGCTGCCGTGGAAAAATCTCCAGGTTCTGTTTTTAATGTTGCTGCTTTGGTTCCATCCCCCACCCCTTTTTTTCCATGGCATGACTGGCAATGTTCTACATATAGTTCTTTTCCTGCACTGAGAGATTCACTGTTTGATTTCACCGGGTTGGCCATTTTCAAATATTTATCGGGGACAGGCCACGGATCCTTTTGTTGTGTTTTAATTGTAAAGGCGACAAAAGGAATTCCTATAAATACCAGTGAAAATTTTGCAAGTGTTTTCATTTTCTTTTATTTTTTATTTTTTTCAAATAATAATTACTAAAGTAAAAAAAATATCACTGTTTTTCAATGATGGTCGCGCATTAGTTATGAATTTAACCTGATTTAAAATAAAAGCCAAGCGCCGTCTCGATATTCATCATATCTATCAACTCAGGTTCTTTTTTCCTGTCAAACAGCAGAATTCCACACATATCTTCTTTTGTATCCAAATCGATACAAGTCTGGCTATTATCAGCTTTGATGAAAAGAAGATACCTGTATTCAGAAGTTTCAATTATATGTATGTGTGGCCAGTATTTTTTTAGCACCATGCGGGCATTTCGCATAAGGTAAAAGCAATTATGCACATCCGTCTCGTATAACTCTTTTTTTGTGATGGCCTTTATTTTATTAAGTTGTAAGCTATCCGGATTATAAAACACGGCGGAGATCTTGTTAATGACCAGTGTGTCACTAAAGCTTGATGAGGGTTTTTTGTATTGAACAGCATGCGAATTTGCAGGCATTTCAGTTTTATTTTCTTTAGATGATTCTCTGTTTGTACAGCTGTAAAACTGAATGAAGACAACTATTAAGAGAAAAACCCGGAGGAGCGTCGTCTTGGATAAATTTTCGTTCATGCTAAAAATGCAAGGGAAGTTACGTTTTAATGATATCTATTTCAGGAAACAGAAGGCGTCTTAATTTCTAAAGAGGCCTTCTGTTCTTAAATTAAACCTGTATCACGAAGAGTGTAATTCTCGATTGCTTAATAATTCCACAGGCGGGTAATATTGAAGCCGATGAGAAATCTTCCTCCACTTACTTTTGTACTTTCATCCGCTGCAGTACCAGGATCATCTGTGGAATGATCTGTATAGCCAAACGGATTATTTGTATTATACAAGTTGTTCACCCCTGGATTCAGATAGTAGAAGTTAGTAAAGAATATCTGGAACGAGTGACTGCTCGTATTAAATTCGACCCCAAAAGAAAGACTTGGATTAGGGTTGTTTGTCGCGTGTTTTGTAAGCGGCTGATCGTAATTAATCATCAGGGAGGTGACCGTAGTTAATCTATACCTTGCCGATAAAGCAATGGCGTAATGATTGAATTGCATTGAAGGATTTACTTTCAATGTAGAATCATCAATCTTGGTGAAATAGCCGTTTACCACGTTGTGATGGGAAAGGCTTGGTGCCACCTGAACAGTTAGCTTATCTGTTATTTTCCTCGCAATCAGGATTTGATGAAAAAAAGTCCACCTGTCACTGCTGTACCTATAGATCTCGTGATCGGTATCTTTTTTAGTATTGTAGGCGGCATTTCCATAATAGCTCACGCTGACAGGATACTTGTCTCTTGTTTGCGTGATAATGGCGTATTTCAGGTTCCCGTCCCACAACGGACCATCAACGGACGAGATGCCCGCATGAGGAATAACCGCAGCAGTTGTTTTGGTAAACCCAAGTCCAATATTCAACCTATCTATAGGTACATAGTTAACTCCAATTCTTATGTTGGATGCAGCAAAGAGTCCCCAAAAATCCTGGTACCCTTTGTTCCAGGTTCCAAAACGGTGCATGATGTCCATTTCAAATGTTCCCTTCACCGGGACCAATACCGTTTGATTATCGATAATCCAAACACTTTTGAAACTATTTTTAAGAGGTTTTGCTTTGGCAGGTGCTGCTGCTTCTTCTGCATTTGTGCTATCCTGTGCCTGGACATTGTTATTCGGCAGCAACATGAAGCAAATAAACAAAGCTGGCATTGCAAACAAAACTTTTATTATTCGATTCACTATGAGTTTCATTTGATTTAATTTTAAAAGTCGATTAATTATTGGGGGCGCCATTTCTTATCCAATCATACACCTTTTGCTTATCTGATTCTGATGGAATATGCACTCCCATATCACCATAAATTTGTTGGTACAGGATACTTTGTTTCGGGAAGGCCGTATTCACAAAACCGCCATTTACAATTTCCTGGTAGGATACATCCAACGTCATGTACGGATGATGCCCTCCTGATACGTGACATCCGACATCGGTACAACTTGAATTAAATAAAGGAGCCAGCTCATTTTTATAACTTACCTGCTGCGGCGGTGCGTTCGGATCCTTGGGTAGTTCTGGTTTAATAATATCCTTGTAACAACTTGCAAACCCGATTACTGACAATACTATCAAACCAACATATAATAATTGCTTTTTCATACTAGTTATTTTATATCGTCATTTATTGTTGAAGTTCATGTTACATTCTATGGAAATATTATCACCGATGCTTGTGCTTACAATGCCAAAAACAGATTTATCAAATTGAAAGGTCAACTGAAGGCCAAATACGCTGTAGTTTTTCCCTTCCGGGACCGCCTGGGGAACGTAACTTAATTTACCAAGAACTTCTTCAGTGTGAGTTGCCGTTAATTTGCCTCGCCAGGTAAGGTTTAAACGAACGAGATACCCATTGCTTTCCGGATCAAATTCAACGTGGGTTGATTTGATTTGAGCCAGGTTGGTATCTGTAAGATTTTGAGTACCTGGAACAATGGGAACAGTGCCCAGATTGCCGATATTGCAACCTGCGTCTCTTCCGGGTTCGCCCGTATTAGACGTGTTGATTTGCACGTAACCACTGAAATATGTCTTGGACGGATCGCTTTCATAAAATGCCCACGAACTATCAAGCACAGGTTGACCAGCTGTAACATAATTCTGCATTTCAGCAGGCAAAACATCATGCATGCCAAACTGGTTAAAACGCCCGGTCAGTAATCCCGCCGCACCGATGTAGGCGCCGGACCATAATACACTTGAATGCACTTTGTCAAGTTTCCATTGCGTTGTATCTCCCGTGGTCATTGTGCCAGGAAGATGCACATGATTGCCCCTGGTCGCAACGAATGGTTGGGTGATTTCGATAGGAACAATTGTGTCATTGTCTCTGGTACAACTGATAACGTACCCCAATCCGCTAAAAAGAACAAACATTATAAGGAGTACTTTACTGTTAAGCAGTTTCATATAAAATATTTTAAGTGGTTAATCCTTTTTTTTGCTATTACGAAAATATTTTTGATACAGGGAACAAAGAATGACCTTAATCAAAACTTCAAATGAGATTAATCATTATTGGAAAATTGAAAATCGCCTTGAGACTTGGCTCAGGCAGGCACAAACACTTGTTAGACTATATGACAATAACTGCCTAAGAATTATGAACTACGAGAGATTTTTCCTTTGTATTTTATGTAGATAATGGGTAAATAAACCATTGAAATTACCACCAGCGCAAACAGATTCAGGAGTAAACTATCTGTATAGACTTTCATTTCATTTCTTAAAGTGTAAATATCCTGGTTATGAAAGACCAGTTGTGAAAATATATCGTAGAGCAACGAAAAAAAGAAAAACAAACTGTGAAGGACGCTAAGAAAAGGCCGTTTAAAAAAGAATGGTATCCAGAAAATAATGGCAAGCAACGCCCATATTTTAGAATAGACGTAATGGGTGTTGTCAACAATATTTTTGATTTGATAATCCGGGTACCAGTTCCTTAGTTGAAGACCCCAATACAAAGTGCCGATCAATGCATATGCCAATGGGAAAAGATAAACTGCCCTGTTCTTAAAGACAGGTCGCTGCAACGTTTTCTTTGCAAAGAAATATATGACATAAAAAACCACGGGATATCCCGCAAAAAAAGCAATCATTTCAAGGCGTTCAGCTAATGAAATCAGCTCATTCATATGGATGTAAATTCGGCCGGTTATTTTACAGTTCCAGCCTGGGAATATCCATTTTTCTTCAGCCATTGCAACACTTTGTCCCTCTGATCACCCTGGATAATAATTTCACCATCCTTTGCGGAGCCGCCCGTGCCGCAAAACGTTTTTAATTTCTTTCCCAGTGCCTCTAGGTCTTCATCGGTCCCGGTAAATCCCTCGATCAATGTAACTGCTTTTCCCGCTCTGTGTTTTTTATCTAACCTTACTTTCAATTTCTGTCGTGCCGCCGATAGTGTTTCGCTTTTTTCATTCTCCTGTTCAAAATGAAAATTGGGGTCGGTGCTATAGACAAATCCCCTGCTATCAAGTTTCTTTTTAGCCATTTGGACTTTCGTTTTATTTGTTGATCATTGCTTTTAAACTCAGATCCAGGCTTTTTGCCTGGTGAATCAATGCACCAATACTGACATAATCAACTCCCGTTTTTGCATACTCTTCTATATTGTCCAAATTGATCCCACCGCTGGCCTCTGTTTCAAATTCGTCGTTTATCAATTTCAAGGCTTCGTCAATTTGTGAAGGGCTGAAATTGTCAAGCATAATTCGAAACACCTTTTTCTTTCCTATTTCAACTATCTTTTTAACATCTTCAAGATTCCTGGTTTCTACTTCGATCTTTAATCCAGGTTTTATTGTTTGGACATAGTCATAAGCTCTTTCCACTGCTTTTTGAAGGCCTCCACAGTAGTCGATATGGTTATCTTTCAACATGATCATATCATACAGCCCGAAGCGATGATTAACGCCGCCGCCAATTCTCACGGCTTCTTTTTCCAATAATCTGAAATTTGGAGTTGTTTTTCTTGTGTCTAACACTTTTGTTTTATATCCCTTTATTTTTTCAGTGTATTGTTTGGTTAAGGTTGCAATACCGCTCATACGTTGCATGCAATTCAATACCAACCGCTCGCACTTCAAAATAGTATGGACAGAAGCCGCTACTTCAAAAGCTGTTTCTCCATTTTTCATTTCTTCGCCGTCTTTTTTAGACGCCACGAAAATTGAAGAAGGTTCCTTATAAAAAAAGATTTCCCGGGCAATATCCAGCCCCGCCAGTACGCCATCCTGTTTTATTTTTAAGACTGCTTTCCCCTTTGCTTCCGCAGAGATGCATGATAACGTCGAATGATCTCCATCGCCAACGTCTTCCCTCAGTGCGTCATCTATCAGTTTGTGCAAAGCCTCATTAAGATTTTTCATAGCGCAAAAGTAAAAAGTCCCGCCGATGACGGGACTTTTATTCGTTATATACAAAATCTTGTCAGACGGATTGGAAGCGGAGTGTCTTGATAAAATCTTTGCCTGCCATAGTTTTCATAAAAATTGTAGTACGATAATTTCCGGACTTTGTCTGAAGTGTCCCCACACAAAATTGACCGCCATTCTGATCGCCCTTGTGTTTAACTTCAAAAGTTTTCACCTCATTGTTGTCGAAAAAATCTTTAAGAATAAGAATGGCCTGTGCCTTGCTGTAATTATTGCTTTTATCAGGCAAAGTGATCTCAACGTTCTCATCCAAATACTTACCTATTTCGCTGGCCTTACCGTCTTTCAAGGCATCGATCACATTATCCAGGTTGGAGGCCTGGTTAGTGAACGAAACCATTGCCAGGCTTAGAAAAATTGTAAGGGTAGAAATAAAACTTTTCATATGAATTTGTTTATCACGGTCACTGGGAACGAAAAATGTGCCACAGTCAGCCGTTTTAAAATAGGAATACTAAAATAATAAAAACAATAAGCTTTTCATAGAGAATGTGTTAAATCGTTAAATAAAGTAGTTTTACAGGGTTTAGCGGATAATTACTATTCTGGATTCAAACACGAATAAATCATAATATCTCAAGGAAATGAACAATAAAAAAGTGATCCTGATAATCATGGACGGGTGGGGGTTAGGAAAAGTTGCTTCAGCAGACGCGATTCAACATTCAAAAACACCGTTTGTTAGCTCCTTATACAAAAAATATCCTAACACTATTTTAACTACCTGCGGTGAGGCAGTTGGCCTGCCGGAAGGTCAGATGGGCAATTCCGAAGTTGGGCATTTGAACCTTGGTGCAGGAAGAATTGTGTACCAGGAACTACAAAGGATCAACGTTGCGATCCGGGATGGGTCTTTTGTAAAGAATGAAGTTCTTCTTAACTCAATCAGACTGGCAAAAAGGAATCAAAAACCTTTACATCTCATCGGCCTGGTAAGTGACGGCGGTGTTCATTCGCATATTAATCATCTAAAGGCTATTATCGACGTATGCAAAAGCGAAAACCTTGAAAATGTTTTTGTTCATGCCTTTACTGACGGAAGAGACACAGATCCAAAAAGCGGCCTGGGTTTTATCAAAGATCTTCAATCACACTTAAATAAAACCGTTGGTAAAATTGCTTCGATAAATGGAAGATACTATGCAATGGACAGGGATAAACGATGGGAAAGAGTTAAACTCGCTTATGATGCACTGGCGAACGGTGAAGGCGAAAAAGCCACGGATGCGGTGCAGGCAATCGAAAATTCCTATAAAAAAAATATAACTGACGAATTTATCAGGCCTTGCGTTATCGTGGATGAAGCTCAGCAGCCCCTGGCTAAAATTAAAAATGGCGATGTGGTGATCTGCTTTAATTTCAGGACCGACAGATGTCGTGAAATAACACAGGTGCTCACGCAGATGGATCAACCTGATTTTGGAATGAAGAAACTCTTACTCGATTATACTACAATGACCGAATATGATCATTCATTCAAAAATATTCACATCGTCTTTAACAATGACAACTTGAATAACACGCTGGGGGAAGTTTTAGAGCAACATCATCTTAAACAGATCAGGATCGCCGAAACAGAAAAATATCCTCATGTCACTTTCTTTTTTAGCGGTGGCAGGGAAATTCCTTTTGAAGGGGAAAAAAGAATTCTTATCCCTTCACCAAAAGTGGCAACGTATGATCTGAAACCGGAGATGAGTGCTTATGAAGTAACCAATGCATTACTTCCCGAACTAAAAAATAAAACTGCCGATTTTATTTGCTTAAATTATGCCAACGCGGACATGGTAGGTCATACAGGGGTTTGGGAAGCTGCGATTCAAGCTGTTGAAACGGTTGATAGCTGTGTCGAAAAAGTAGTGACAGCGGGTTTGGAAAATGGCTATACCAGTTTTGTTACTGCCGATCATGGTAACTCGGATTATATGATCAATGCAGACGGCACACCAAATACAGCGCATACTTTGAACCCCGTCCCGCTTTTTATAATTGATAACGAATGGAAGGGCAAGATCAAACCCGGAAAGTTAGGAGATATTGCTCCCACCATTTTAACAATGATGGACATCGAACTTCCTAAAGAAATGACGGGAGAAATTTTAATTGATAAACAGTTGCACAATGCTTAAAAAGATCTTGCTGCTGGTGCTGGTGCTTTTAATCATCATTCAGTTTATTCACCCATCGAGAAACATTTCGACCGGCGAACAGCCTCATAACATTGCGCAAACATTTAATGTGCCAACTGAAGTAAAAACTATTTTGGATAAAGCATGTATGGATTGCCACAGCAACAATACCCGATATCGATGGTATTTTAAGATCCAACCGGTTGATTGGTGGCTCACGAATCACGTCAACGAAGGAAAGCGGGAATTGAATTTCGACGAATACACCAACAAATCTCTACGGTATCAATACCATAAAATGGAGTCCACTGTTGACATGGTAAAAAAAGGCGAGATGCCTTTGGACTCCTATCTCTGGGTGCACAAAGATGCGATATTGAGTGATGCGGAGAAGAATGTCCTGATCAATTGGGCGCAGGGAATAGTCAATGGAATGAAGGCAAAATATCCTGCCGACAGTCTCAAACAAAAGAAAAGGTGACGGCGGGTATACGGTCAGGCAGGAGATATCCCATTCCACCGAAACCTCAATTTTTTACATTTCAGTGCAGCATTATAAATCAAAAATTGTCTAAATTACAGGCAACCAAAGGGAAGATATGACCGAGGAAGCCATTTTAAAGGGCTGTTTGCAAAATGATCCCGCCGCTCAACGAGAGCTATACAACCGTTATAGTCCTAAAATGCTGTCGGTGTGCTATCGTTTCGCACATAATCGTGAGGATGCTGAGGATATGCTGCAGGAGGGTTTTATCAAGATCTTTTCTCAAATGCATACATTCGGTAACAGGGGTGCTTTTGAAGGTTGGATCCGCAGAATTATTGTTCACACTTGTATTAATATCCTTAAGAAGAATAAGAAGTTCAATGAAAGTGTAGATATAATTCATGCTACAGGAGCGATGGTTCGCGAGGAGAGTGTTCCCTCAATTGTTCAGGCTAAACAAATTGTAGAATGTATCAGGATGCTGCCGATAGGGTATCGAACGGTTTTAAACCTGTATGCCATTGAAGGCTACAGTCACCGCGAGATTGGTATAATGCTCGATATCGAGGAAAGCACAAGCCGAAGTCAATATACAAGAGCCAAGGCCATGTTGGAGGAAATTCTGGTGAGAAAAAAGATCATTCAAAAACCAAAAGAGGATATAGAATGGCTGGCTACTATGAAAAGGTAAAACAATCCTATCCCTAAATCGCTGACTGATTATGGAGAGAAATTTTAATA
>Ga0163162_10002198_pt1 | contig 18310 bp, 11 predicted proteins | sample S55metaG_FD_115310 | JGI IMG/M metagenome (GOLD analysis project Ga0163162, IMG submission 115310) | Switchgrass rhizosphere microbial communities from Kellogg Biological Station, Michigan, USA - S5-5 metaG | ecosystem: Host-associated > Plants > Roots > Rhizosphere > Soil | place: USA...
CGGCCGGAGTTTTTTCACAGAAATAAACACAAAACGCGGAAGCGTTATTTGAAAGATTAAATTCAATGCCGTGTTCGGTAAATACTGATTTCAGTCCGTTATACAGTTCGTTGCAAACTTTATCAATATCTGCATACACTTTTGGATCCTGCAAAATTTCGATCGTGGCAATTGCAGCAGCAGTGTTGATCGGATGAGCATTATAAGTTCCTGCGATTAACACGCGGGTATCCGGATCAGGAGAATCAAAAAGATCCATGATTTCTTTTTTCCCGCCAATGACCCCGATCGGATATCCATTGGCAATCGCTTTTCCAAACACAGACAAATGTGGCTTTACACCTGCAATACTTTGATAACCGCCGAGCGCCGATCTAAATCCTGTTTTTACTTCATCAAAGATGCAAACGGCTCCATATTTTTCACATAGATCAACCAAACCTTTCAGGTATCCGGGTTTTGGCAATACCACACCAATATTTTGTAACACTGGTTCAGTCAATACACAAGCCACCGGATATTTTTTCATGACATATTCGACTGAGTCAAGATCGTTGAAATTTACGATGTGCACTTTTTGTTTTGTTGCCTCAGGAATGCCAGCAGAAGATGCGATAAATGGATATTCTCCGCGGGAAATTCTTGGTCCGATTTGTTCAAGCATTGGCGTTACTGCTCTTGCAACTTCATTATGCCAACCGTTATAACCGCCGAGCGTCAGAATAATATCTTCGCGGTTTGTGAAGGCGCGCGCAAGGCGGATTGCATGTGCAGTAGCTTCACTTCCGGTGTTAGTTATTTGTATAAGATCAATTGATGGGACGGATTCGCAGACAATTTTTGCAAGTTTTACTTCCAGTTGATTAGAGCCACTAGCTATTAGCGAATAATCAGAATTGATCACGTCAATGGCTGCGTCGTTAACCTTTGAATAGTTATGTCCAAAAATATAAGGAGCGAATGCCGCATGATAATCGATGTACTCTTTTCCGGTTATATCATAAATCTTACTGCCCTTTCCTCTTGTGAAAACGATATTGGGACTCACTTTACGATTTAATGATGCAACTCCTCCCGCAATATATCGATTGGCTTCTTCAATAATTTCAAAGGAGGGATCTGCCGTCTTTTTGGTGATCATGTAATGGTGGGTTTACACATAAAAAATACAAATGTATGTTTACATTCTGAAATAATTTTTGTCTACATAAAACTACTTCAAGTAGCTGACTTTTTTCAGGCAGCAGGAAATTCCCATTCAATTACGTCTAATCAATATTATTAATCCACAGGTCGGAAATTGTTCAATTCTACCGTTTTTCTCTGGAAATCTGCTCTTCGATGAATATCCTGAACAAAATGAAAAATTAAATAATTGGTTACTCAGCCAATTAAAACGAAGATGAATAGATTTAAATAAGATATAAAAAGTCTTCGAAATATAAATCCTCCTGAAAATAAATTCAGGACATCTGATATTTCATTCCTGGTCCCGCGCAAATTAATATACATCCTTAATCGAATAATCGGTATTTGCAATGGTGCGGAATAACCAATCTGTTCTTAACAAAAAAATAATTCCCTACTATTTTGGTAGACTAATAATTTTTAACTTATCTTTGATCTGAAAATTGTAATACAAATTTCATTCACCATATTTTCAACTGTTGTTATGAGATTTCTGTGCTCCGGTTTTAATTCAATCAAAAGGTCGCTACTACCAACAGGCCTTTTCTGTTACATTCCTTTAAAAGAGCGTTGTTGTTAAAAAACAAACCTCCAGTCCAATTGAAGTTTTTTTCATTTTGATTTATTAACGATAGCCTGCACGCTTTTTAAGAAAGTGTTCCGGCGATGTTCTATAGTGAATAAAGTAAAAACTATGTGTCATTCTTATGCAAAAAATAAAATAAAAAACCGGCAGGAATAAATTTCTGCCGGCAACATGCGGATGGAGCCAGCCTGTAACTGCGAATCACAACTGGCTTTCATCCCGATTACATTAACGATAAATCATTAATATGAATCAGATCCAAAGGTATAAAATTAATACCAAGGCTAACCTGTCTACGGCTAAATTCAATTTGCATCCCACAATATCGTCGTCCCGAATTTTTCTTGTCACACTTCCTTTTGTTTTTCTATTATGCTTCACGTCTGCCCTTTTGCATGGGCAAAATTCCCCAAGCAATAATGTTTCATTGTTTGGTAAAGTAATCGATGAAAAAACAAAAGAACCACTAGCAGGTGCCGTTGTACACATAAAAAATACCACGCACGAAGTGTTGACCGATAATAACGGTGAATTCAAATTTATTACTGCACAAAAAATTCCGCTTGTTTATGAGGTGAGCTATGTGGGATATCAGGCGATCGAAGTACCTGTGAATAGTTTTGGTCATCTCGACATTTTGTTAAAAGGGGGAAACAGCACCTTAGGACAAGTTGTTGTTGTTGGCTATGGTACACAGAGAAGGAGTGACCTTACAGGATCCGTTGCATCAGTCCCAAAAGAGGTTCTTGGCAGACCCGCATCTTCGTTTGATAATTTATTACAAGGTGCCGTCGCCGGTGTTGTTGTCAACCAAAGTTCAGGTCAACCTGGTTCAACGGCTACAATCAGAATACGCGGTGGAAATTCGCTGAGTTTCGGAAATGATCCATTGTATGTGATCGACGGTTTTATTTATTACAATGACAACAGTCTCACAAATCTGGCTCCTTCGTCGGGCACCGTGCCTTCAGTAACAGGCGTTTCATCGAATGGATTATCCACAATCAATCCCTCTGATATAGAATCGATCGACGTTTTGAAAGATGCATCTGCAACAGCAATTTACGGGTCACGTGGCGCGAATGGTGTTGTGATTATCACAACCAAGAGAGGAACAAAAAGTAGTAACAACATTTCATACAATGGATCTTTTGGATACCAGGAAGCGGCAAAGAAAATTAGTGTACTCAACGGACCGCAATGGGCGAAGTTATTTGATGATTTGTATAACGCCACACCAAACATCCAGGCTGGATTGGCGGCGAACAAAAAATATATTGATTCGCTCGGTGACGCCGGTGTCAGTGGCAACTGGCCCGATGCTGGTTTACGAAAAGGATATATTCAGAATCATCAGATCACGGTTTATGGTGGGGATGAAAAATCCAGGTACTCCATCTCCGGAAATTATTTTGATCAGAAAGGAATTGTCTTAGGAACAGACTTCATTCGCTATTCTGCAAGGATCAATTATGAGAAAAATTACTCAAAGGATTTCAGAGTTGCTACAAGCATTTTTGGAAGCAACTCGGTCGAGGATAAATTAACGGGTACACCTTTTAATGGTATCGGTTTTGGAAATGCTTTCTCTTCATTGAATTTGAATAATCCTTTGCAAACGGTGAAGAATGAGGACGGCACATACAATACCACGGCACAACCCGCGATCAATCCTACATTGAATACGATCAATGGCCAACAATATTCTGAGAACTCTATTTTAAGCATTTCTTCTATCATCAATCAAACAAAATTGTCTCGCATCCTCGGAAATATTTCCGGCGAATACAGAATTGTTAACGGGTTAGTTGTTAAGTCAACCCTCGGAGTAGATTTGCTCAACACCAAGTTAAATTATTATGCGCCGTCATATACAAGTCTTGGCAACAGTGGTGGAACGATTACGGGCTCGGGGTCAGTTGGTACAATCAATTATTTAAGTTGGCTGAATGAAAACACGATCAGTTACGATCACGCTTTCAGAGATAAACATTTCCTTAATATTCTCGCCGGATATACGACACAATATCAAAAATCTGAAACTGGATTTTCGGCAGGACAGTCATTCCCTTCTGACGCAACTACTTTTAATAACCTGTTTAGTGCATCGGTTAACAAAGTAGTTGGATCAGCAGAATCACAGCAGGTGAGAAATTCCTGGTTAGGAAGAATATCATATTCTTTTGAGCATAAATATAACCTAACGATTACTGGAAGGGCTGATGGCGCATCACCAGCAGGCGCAAACAAGAAATGGGGATTTTTCCCCTCTGTTGGCTTTTCATGGAACGTGTCGGAAGAAAACTTCTTTGAAAAATTCAATAAGACAATTAGCAGCCTGAAATTACGGTTGACAGCTGGCAGTGTAGGAAATGCAAACTTTCCGGCGTACAGTTCACTCGCAACCGTTACTTCTTACGGTTATTATTTCGGAAGTCCACTTACTGGAACGAGCGGACTTGCACCGTCACAGCTTTCCAATCCGGATCTCACGTGGGAAACAACGACGCAATACAATGCGGGGCTGGATCTCGGCTTGCTAAATAATCGCATCAACCTCACTGCAGATGTGTATTATAAGAAGACGACGAATCTTTTCATTACCGGAGCTGGACTAATTCCATTGTCGTCCGGGTATGCATCAGCTTCAGAAAATATTGGAAGCCTTGAAAACAAAGGACTCGAGCTCACTTTGAACACAGAAAATATTAGCAATAAAGATTTCACCTGGAAATCGACGTTCATCTATGCTACCAATATCAATAAGATTTTGACCCTCGGTCCGAGTCAATCCTTCTTCCCAATTGCACCGACTGGCCAGGTGTCTCCTGTAATTGTCAAAGTCGGGTTGCCAGTCGGAACCTTCTGGGGATATTCGACAGACGGCCTGTTGACGACGGCCGATGTGTATGGCGCGAAATCGGTACCAAAACTTGCCGGGGTATCTCAAGTCACGGGTGACAGAAAATATATCGATATTAATGGAGATGGTGTTGTGACCACTGCCGACAAGCATGATCTCGGTAATGCACAACCGAAATTTACAGCGAGTTTCAGCAACACGATCACATATAAGAATCTTGACTTTTCATTTTTCTTCCAGGCATCTTTTGGTAACAAAATTTTCAACCTCCTTCAACAGCAATTAGAAAAAACAACCACCACTACAAATGTATCCACATCGCTTCTCGACAGATGGGATTCGGTAAGTAATCCAAATGGAAAGACACCGAAAGTTGTGAACGCGCCTGTTGTGCAGGTGGCCGATATCTATATTGAAGATGGTTCTTACATCCGTTTAAAAAATATTACGCTTGGATATAATTTTCCGGGGAAGATTGCTTCAAAAATACTGGCGAAACAACTGAGATTCTATGTCTCCGCTCAGAATCTCTTTACGATTACTCACTACAAGGGACTGGATCCGGAGACAAATTTTTATGATCAGAATAATCTCCAGCCAGGTATTGATTATGGAGTTTACCCGAATACCAGGACTTATACGGTCGGACTTAATGTGACATTCTAATTCAAAAATTATTCAAATGAAAAAAAATATTATAAAAATCGTCTTTTTGCTGACAACTTTTACTGCTTGCAAAAAACTTAATGAAAATCCACAAGGAAGCCTGACGCCTGAGAATTTTTATCAAACACAGGGCGATGCTATTGCTGCGGTCACCGCCGTATACAGCACGCTCACAACTGATGTCAATAGCGATTTCCCGATTTACGGAAGAAACCTGAACCTGATTGTCGACAACCCAAGCGATAACCAGGTTTATAGTCCTTCTAATACCAATCCCGATGTTCGTGCAATGGGAACAGCCACTTATGTTAGTACAAATGACCGAGTGCATAAAATTTATGCGCAACTCTATTGGGGAATCAACAAGGCAAATATTGCTATTGACAAAATTCCATCCATCGATCCGTCAAAGTTTGTTGATCCTACACATTCTGCGGCTAACCTTGTCCGTGAGTCGAGGTTTATTCGTGCGCTATTGTATTTTGACCTGGTGCGGCTGTTTGGAGATGTTCCACTTGTATTGCATGACCAGGCAACTGTTAAGAATGCAGCGCAATTAGTTGATCGCACACCCAAAGATCAAGTGTATGCGCAAATTATCGAGGACCTGGATTCCGCGACGCTCTTGCCGTCAAGTTATACAGGAACCAATATCGGGAGAGTGACGGGGGGCGCCGCACATGCGTTGCTCGCCAAAGTGTATGTTACTCGTCAACAATGGGGCAGCGCCGTAGAGGAGTTAAAAAAAGTGATTACCGCGGGCACAGCAAACTTGGTTGACGTAACGACCGGAAACTATGGATATGACCTGTTCTCCAAATTTGCAGACGCATTTCAACCCGCCACAAAAAATGGCAAGGAACATGTCTTCTCGGCGCAGTTCAATGGTACCGCCGGCGGATTTACAAGCACAAATACATTGAGTTCATTTACGTGGAGTAATTCTGCTTATACGGCGGACATTCCGGCGGACAGCACGATTGTGTATTTGTTTGATGTTGCCGATCAAAGAAGAAGCGTTAGTTTTTATGATTCATTGTTTAATAATACAACGAACAAATGGGTAAAATGGCCATTCTTTAATTTCTTAAAATTTGTCGATCAAAGTACAGGTTTTGTAACAGCCTTACAGGGAAACCAAGGCGCGAACAGCAAAGTAAATTTTCCAATAATTCGTTATGCAGAAGTGCTCTTGTTGTACGCCGAGGCATTGAATGAACTGTACGGTCCAACAGGAGACGCATTCGCCGCGATTAATATCGTTCGGGGACGCGCATACAATTCTTACACTGCAGGCGGTAATTATACCGATCATACTTATGATCTGCTTCCGGGATTAACTCAAACCGAATTCAGAGATGCCGTTTTTGTCGAGCGCAGGAAAGAATTTATACAGGAAAGTCAAAGGTGGTTTGATCTCGTTCGGAGAACAGATCTCGGCCCCGGCCAATATTATTTACAATCTGTGCATAGCATGCCTGGCAATCCTAAAGCCGCAGCTGAATTGAAAGACACTTTGTTCCCAATTCCACAAACGGAGATTGATTTGTACGGGGGACAAAATCCGAATTTCACGCAGAACCCTGGGTGGTAGTTGATATTCTTTACAAAAAATTAAAAGCAACAAGAAATGATAAAGATTTCAAAAGCGAAAAATAATAATTCATCCGTGCGTGCAACGCTGCTGATTGCGATTGCCATCATAACGGTGACAGACATACGAGCACAAAATGGCGATCAGTCGTACAAAGGTGTCGTCGGTAAAACTTTGGCGGATTCGAAAGAATGGTGGGCGGACCCCGCCAAACCACCCGCAGGTGCCCCAAACGTTTTATGGATCATACTCGATGATGTTGGATTCGGAGCCACCAGCACGTTCGGTGGGGTGATCAGGACACCCACTCTCGATAGTCTCGCAAATAACGGTCTCCGCTATACGAATTTTCACACGGCAGCGATTTGCGCACCAACACGGTCTGCACTCCTGACCGGGCGCAACAGTCATTTTGTACACGAAGGTGGATTCTCTCACATTTCTATGTCTGCCGGTTTTCCCGGTTACGACGGAAGAATTCCCTCTTCTGCGGGTACGATTGCGGAAATACTTCGGGACAACGGGTACAACACGTTTACTGTTGGCAAATACGGTTTAACGCCAGATGAGGATGCGACTGATGCGGGTCCGTTTGATCGATGGCCAAGCGGTAAAGGTTTTGATCATTTTTTTGGTTTTTTGGGATCTCAAACTGATCAGTACAAACCTGATTTGGTAGAGGATAATGCGCATGTAACTCCCGATGGACGTCACCTCAACGAACAAATTACGGATAAGGCTATCAGTTATATTTCCCGCCAACAAAAAGCTGCACCGGGAAAGCCTTTCTTTTTATACTATTCCCCGGGGGCAACACACGCGCCGCATCAGGTGGACAAATATTGGAGTGATCAATACAAAGGAAAATTTGATCAAGGCTGGGATGAATTCCGCGAAAAAGTGTTAGCGAATCAAAAAAGATTAGGCATCGTTCCGTCGAATGCGCAATTGCCCGAGCGAAATCCGCGTGTACAACCGTGGAATTCTTTGAGTGCTGATCAGAAAAAGCTATTTGCAAGATTTATGGAAGTATATGCAGGGTACCTTACGTACACGGATTTTCAAATCGGTCGGCTTATCAATTATTTAAAAGAATCGAATTTACTGAACAACACTATCGTATTTGTAATTATCGGTGATAATGGAGCCAGCAAAGAAGGAACCTTTGAAGGAGTGATTGAACCAAGGACGAATCCTGCAAGAGAAAAATCGCAGGCAGAATATCTAAAGGCAAATTTAGAGGACATTGATTCAATAGGAACGGCGGATGCTTCTGCTAATTATCCGCTCGGTTGGGCGCAGGCAGCGAATACTCCTTTCAAACAATGGAAACAGGATGCAAATGCAGAAGGAGGCACACACAACCCTTTGATCGTTTTCTCTCCGAAGGGAATCAAAGATAAGGGAACTATCCGCACACAATATGGGTACGTAATTGATCTGCTACCAACCACACTTGAATTCATCGGCATCAAAAAACCCGAATATATCCGTGGCGTTAAGCAAGACAGTGTGCAGGGAACTTCGCTCGTGTATTCATTTGAAAACGCTAAGGCGCCGTCGAGACACATCGTTCAGCATTATTATATTTTCGGATCACGCGCGATCTATTACAAAGGATGGAAGGCAGAAGCGGCTCACCGTCCGGACAATGTAGATTTTATTTTCAAACCTGGTGAAAAAATCGTTGACAAAAGTTTTGATGAAGACGTTTGGGAACTCTATAATCTCGACGAAGACTTTAATGAAATCAATGATTTGTCAAAGAAACACCCGGAAAAACTCGCCGAGCTCAAAAAAGTATTTGATGAGCAGGCTGAAAAAAATCACCTCTATCCTTTGATTGATTGGTTCGACGTGTACAGCAAAAGAATTCATCATCCCAATGGAAGCGATACGCAGGCTCCCATCAAATAATCAAAAAAAATAATAATTATGCCGCCGGCAAATAGAAATTTAAAATCAATTGATATGAATCTCGAAGACGTGCAAATTCTTATAAAAAAAATTTTTGTAGGGATAGTTATTTATATAGTGCCGCTTGTCATCATTGCCGGCGGGCTACTACTTATCAAATTGTTACTTCACAAATAAAATAATTTACTATGAGAGTCGATAAAGCTGTCGCAAAGCATGTTGGTCGCGATATCACGATCAGCCTTTTCATATATGCATTACCGGTAGTTTCTGTATGGTTGTATTTTTTAGTCAAAAGCGAAACGCCCTGGAACAACGGCGTACATTCCCAGGCCGATGCGCCATCGCTGTTCCATTTTGTTCAACCAGCATTTAAGAATTTGCGGTCATGGGGATTTATCGTCATCGCGCTGGTTGTTGGTGTTTGCGAATTCGTGCTTGGCCTTTATGAGAATAAATGGACAAAAACCGAACGCGCCATCGATATCGTTTGCTTTGTTGCCCCGAAAATTTTACTTGTTCCGATTACTGGTTATTTCAGTCTAAAATTGTTGCCGCTCTTGCTTCCCGGTCTTGCTAATTATTTTTCATGGGTTCCATTTTGGGGCGGGGTCTTTATCATTGCGGTCGCAGATGACCTTACTCAGTATTGGTATCACAGGTTGCATCACCAGGTGCCATTTTTGTGGCGCTTCCACAGAACCCATCACTCGGCATCCTATATGGGGATGGCCATGGCGAGCAGGCAGAATTTTATTTATACGGTCTTCTTTTCCCAGATTTATCTAACCGCAACGTTAATATATCTTGGACTTGGCTACGCCGCACTTTTTGTAACAGTGTTAAAAACTTTTATTACGTTGTCAGCGCATTCAAGTATTCCGTGGGACAAACCATTCTATAAATACAAAATCCTGCATCCTATTGCGTGGATTTTGGAAAGATTCATTTCTACACCTGCAACGCACCACGCGCATCATGCAGATACCTTCGATGATGGTGTCGGATACTACAAAGGTAATTTTGGAAATATGTTTTTTCTATGGGACGTCATTTTCGGAACGGGTCTTATTACAAGAAAATATCCTTCATCTTATGGGATTAAATTTTACAAAGAAGAGGAGTGGTATGCGCAATTCTTGTGGCCGATTTTCAAGTCGAAGAAAAAGGGAAGTGAACTCGCAGTACATGGACCGGAAGTCGGTGATAAAAAGCCAATTTTTGAAGGCGCCAAGGTCACGCACACCCCAATGCAGGTAACTTTAAAGCCAGTACTTAAATCCTAAGAAGAAAGAACAAGCACCTAAATTTTTCTAAATAACAAAACCCGATGGAAAAAATTCGTCGGTTTTTTGTATTTCCTCGTATTCGATTCCAAGTGTTCTACTCCTTCATCCAAACCACTTTTTGTTCCGACGTATGCGGTTTGCCGATAATGTCCCTATACAATTCCGGCCTTCTCGCTTTGCGGTAGCGCCATCCGCCGGATAATTGCAGTTTTTCCGGCGTTACAGTTGCCGTCACAAAACTATTTTCAAACCCTGTACATTCTGCAAGTATATCGCCGAAAGGATCGAGGATCATCGAATGCCCGTTCTTCAACTGATCATCATCCATACCCACCGGGTTTGAAAATATTGTATAAATACCATTGTCGTACGCTCGTGCAGGCAACCATTTCATCAACCATTCTCTGCCTTTCATGCCGTCGAATTCAAGTCGCAATGAAGTGGGATCACTCTCGCGGTTTTCCCAAAGTTTCGGATCCACGAGACCGCCGCCCGGCTGGGGTGATGGGGTACACATCGTGACGTGCGGCATGAAGATGATATCGGCACCAAGCAGCGCAGTGGCGCGTACATTTTCAATTACATTATTATCGTAGCAAATTAAGATCCCGCAACGCCAACCATACAAGTCGAACACGCAATAGCTATCGCCTGGTAAAAGATATGGATTGATGAAAGGATGCAACTTGCGATATTTTGCAATAACGCCGTTTTTGTTGACACATACATAAGCCTTGAATAAATTATCATCTTCATCTTTCTCAAACAAACCGGCGAGCACGACAATATTGTTTTTCCTTGCGATATCAATCAGCCTGCCGATGCTTTCTCCATTCGGAATCAGCTCAGCGATGTCAAGCATTTGTTGTCTTGAAAGATCTCTTGCAAACGCATATCCTGTCACAGAGCATTCATGAAATGCAATTACGTTTGAGCCTGCCGCGGATGCTTTGCGTGAAAGTTCTTCTATCACACCAAGATTGTAGTTTTTATCTGCACTGCGGTTCTCAAACTGTGCGGTTGATATTTTTATTTTATCCATTTTTTTGTGATTTATCGAAGCACAAAAAAAATGCAAACCGCAAACCTGGAATTGTAAAAAACCGACATTTTGGATTCAGGCCGGGGAAGACAACTGTATAAAGTTACTCGCAAATTTGCCGGGAAGTTTTTTGTATTCGCGCGGCGTGATGCCCGTAGTTTTTTTGAATTGGTTGATGAGATGCGCCTGGTCGGAATAACCGTATTCATAACTCATCATCGTAAGTGATTCACGAGTTGCATCAGTGGTAAGTTGCCGGAGAAAGCCATGCAGCCGAACGATGTTGCTGAATTTTTTTGGCGTCATGCCAATGGCTTCCAAAAATTTTCTTTCAATATGTCGTTCCGTATACCCGGTATAGCGGGTAAGATTTGACATTGAAACGATTCCCCGCTGCTTGAAAATTAAATCCAGTGACGCTGATACGATCATATCTTCTACGGGCGACTTGCTGCATACAATCCCGCTGAAAAAATCATTCAACAATTGTACGCGTTGGCCGGTTGCCTTTGCCTCAATTAATTTTTCACGAAGCTCAATTCCGTTACATCCGAAAAAATCGACGGCAGGAATGATCTGATTGCGAATTTCTGTTGCTGAAATATCCAGCAGCCGATGCAATCCATTCGGCTGGAACACTACTAAAACAAGTGAAAGATCGAGCGAATAAATATCTTTAAAATCGTCGATTTGTCCGTAAATGAAAAAATCGGGCAGGGGATAATCTTCACGACCCTCACGATTCGCAGCAAGTAAAGTATGTTTCAATGAAAGGACCATTGCAGGATTCCCATCGGTAAATAATCTGCATTTTGCAATGCCTGCATCGCGACTATCCAGGAATAGATAATGCCTGATGAATGGAGTTAATTCTTTCTTAGGCAAGATTTGCATGATCCGAAAGTATATCTGCAAAGATAATGAAACGCTGGTCTTAGAACGGCTGATCAATTTCCTTTATCAAGCCTTATACAATTATTTCAAATGGAAGCCATTGTATTTAATCAATAGCGGTGCCACCAAAAATTGTTTTGGATTTCCTTTGATGAAAAAGCAATGCATATTGTATCGATAAGTTATTTCTTCTTGTACTTTGCGGTTCTTGAATCGCTGATAACTCCTTTCCAATTTAAACCATATGCAAAATCATATACATGACCCTCGCTGTCTTTGTACGGTTGCATGTCCTGTGGCACATCTTCTTTTTGTGTTTCTACAGTTTGCATATCTGCAGGCATTTGTAAAGGCAACAAACCGGAGGGCTCTGATTTGCCCGAAAGAATATCCATCAGCGCCTGGTCTTGTACACCAAATGAAACAAGAAGTCCATCGATATTGGGTTCAAATTCTGCAACAACCGCGGGATTACTAAGCATCATACAAACAACGACAGGCTTTCCATTCATAGCAGTTTTTGTATCAAGTATGTTTTTGAGATCTGCAATATTAGTTGCCGTAACCGTTTTGTCTTTATAAGAGCGATTGGTAATTGTGGGGTCAATTACAGGATCACCCGCAGCAATACTTTGTGCTCGTGCAGATTTTGCTGTGTAAGAATTGTATTGCAAACTGATGGGCACATAACCATTGCCCCCTTGCTGTCTGTCATCTTTGTTATAACCAACTCCACTGTTCGGGCCTCTTACAATCACAATTGCAACATCAGCTTTTGAAGGATCGTCCGTTACGTTGAAATATTTTTTCACGATATCCATGTTTACAGGATATTCAATTTTTTCCGGGGTCACGTTGCCAAAAAAATCTCTCGCTGCGGGTATTGTACGTTTTGGAATATATACTGTTTTTGTTTTTGGAAGTGGTAATACATTGCCCTTGTCTTTTAGTAAAACAATTGACCTTAATTGTGCTTCATAACCTGCTTTCATAAAATCTGAATTACCGACAGTCTTGGTCGATTGTTCAGGATCTACATATGGATTTTCAAATAATCCAACCTGGAAAATGTTGCGCAGCAAGCGCACAGCAGATTGTTCGAAGCGTTTGCGCATAAAATTTTCTCCATGTTCCTTAATGCCCATTTGATACGCTTCCAATACAGGACCTGCTGCATTATTGCCGCCGAATTGATCAACCCCTGCCATTAATATTTTATAATGTCTTTCGGCAACAGAAAGTTTTTCAGCGCCCCATGATTTTCCCACGAACATATCAGGCGTTTTTCCTTCGTCTGCGGTTACCAGCCAGTCTGTACAAACAACGCCGTCATACTTATATTTATCGCGCAACAGATCCGTAATAAGATATTTGCTATAACTGTTGCCAACGTTCTCTCCGTTTTTTGAATCCTGGTTATACGAGATTGTATAGTATGGCATTACTGCAGCCGCATGTTTTGTTTTGCCTTCCAGTTTGAGTGCGCCATCCACAAATGGAGTAAGTTGCGTTTGGAAATTATTGCCAGGGTATACTGCAAATTTTCCATAAGCAAAATGTGCATCACGTCCACCTTCTTCAGGACCGCCCCCAGGCCAGTGTTTTACCATTGCATTCACACTGTGAAATCCCCATCCGTTCTTTATTTCGAAAGAACCTGATGAAGTTTGAAATCCGTCAATATATGCCCTTGCCATCTCTGCAGCTAACGTTGGATTTTCACCAAATGTCCCACTAAACCTGCTCCATCTCGGTTCCGTTGCCAGATCAACCTGTGGCGATAAAGCTGTTGCAATTCCAAGCGCACGATATTCCTGTGCCGCTATATTGCCAAAATGTTGAACAGTCGCCGGATCAAAAGTGGCCGCCATACCAATTGATTCCGGCCACATAGAAATAGTTCCGCCGGCACCGATATTATATTCAGCGTTGGCCACAACACCATTACGCGGATCTGTACTGTTATTTGCCGGAATACCCAATCCGAGTGCTTCTACATACGCCTGCACATTGTTATTCCATTTTGCGGCAACCTCCGGGCTCTTTACGCGGGTCACTAATACATGCCGCAGGTTATCGTCCTTTAAAAATTTTTTCTGCTGATCACTTAAATCGAACGGCTGCATGCCACTTGAATCAAGTGGTTTACCTCCGTATGTACCAGCTCCAAAGCCTCTCGGATTTGCAGGAATTGCCTGGTGCGCACTATACAACATGAGTCCTGCAATTTGTTCAATACTCATCTTGCTGGCAAGGTCCTTTGCTCTCTCGTCGACCGGCAATCGCCAATCTTCGTATGCGTCAAGCTTTCCATTTTTGTTCAAGTCTTTAAAATGGAGACCATTAACGGTAAGTATTGTTACTCCCGATGATGGAGAGTAGCCAAGTGTTGGCCCGTTGCTATTTGTTACAGTTTTAAAGTCGGTGCCGGTTTGACTTTGTCCAAAACTACTGATGGATACCGCAAACAAGAGCGTTAGGAAACTGATAGAGGAGAAGTATTTCATATTTAAAAACAATTATGGGAAGAAAATGCTTTTGCTAAATGTAGGTGTTGTTTTGACCAGGAAGCGAAGAATGCGACGATTCGCAAAATTAATGCGACGAAAGCAACGATTAGTTTCTATAAGTTTTTCGATTTTGATAAACGAAATGGACTAACTAATATTAGCAAACGGATGGATCAATTGTTAGATTTTGTGTCCTCATTCTTCGCTTCTTCATGCAATAGTTCATGCACATATCGGAATTTGAGATGGTCGTAGAAAGAATGTCTGTCGATCAGGTAGGAAACCATAGTGGCTGTCATGCCAGCAAGCATCAGGTAAAATATTACACTATGGCGGTCGGTCATTTCAAGGACGATAATGGCTGAAGTAAACGGAGTTCGTGTGATGCCCGTTAGGAAACCAACCATTCCTCCCAGTATCAGCAAATTGGTGTTCGCGTCATTGAAATGGAACCACTCCGAGAACACAGCACCGATTGTGGCGCCTGCAGACAGTGCCGGCGCGAAAACGCCTCCTGCGGCGCCGGTTGTGAACGAAAAAATCGAACCCAAACATCGCAGTATCGGTAGATACCAGGGTATATGCTTTTCGGAAGTAAACAGTACCGCCTGCATTAAACTCTTGCCGGAACCTAACATCGATGGATGAACGAAAATCGACAATGAAGCAATGATCAGCCCACAAAAGATGATATATAGCACTTGCCGACGCCTGCTGGTAAAACGATGCTGCCATTTAAAAATCAGCAGAATAATTTTTGACATGACGGCGCCAACTACTCCACTCGCCATTGCGACGATAATGACACCAAAGAAAATAAAACCGGACAAGTTGCTTACATCAGGATATCCAAGATATAGATAGGGGCCAAGCATACCCTGCGCGGTGAGACCCGCAATGATAACTGCTGTGAATAATGCGGTTTTGAAATAACTGATATGAGTTTTTGTCAACTCTTCTACCGCAAATACAATTCCGCCAAGCGGAGTATTGAATGCTGCGGCAAGACCGGCTGCTGCGCCTGTCATAATCATGTTGCGTTTCGATATTTTCGGCCACCATGATGGCAGCATCATGTTCACTTTTCTAAAGACAGAACCAGCGATTTGAATAGTCGGACCTTCACGACCTATTACACCACCACCGATGGCCATGATAAGACTTGAAACAATTTTCGCAATTATTATGCGAACGTTCAGCAATTTATCAACCAGGTTATTGTATTTAGGGTTCGCGAGCTCAATGGAAGCCATTACCTGCGGAATTCCGCTGCCACGCGCATTCACGGCCCAGGCTTTTACAATCCACCATGCTGCTACAAAGCAAATGGGCGTTGTAATAAGGAACAGCCAGGAGTGATAATGAAAAATGTTCGAAGACAAATACTCTGCGAAAGAGAAAAGGCGCGAGTATAAAACAGCAATCAATCCGGTGATAAGGGAGGCAATCCAAAACGGCAATGCCTGCAGCAAATTCTTTTTTAGCCTCTCATTTTTTATTCGATCAAAATTCCGTTTGACTGCCGACCTGATTTTGCTCAAAAATGCACTCATTTAATTCCGATCTAATGAATAAAAAAATGAAATTTCATCCAACACATTTGAAAACAAAGTTACGGCCTAAATTTTTTACTCTGCCGGGAAGATGCGGTTTGTTTTTTGAAAACTAAAATAAGTCAACTCAAAGTTATTTATATCGATTTACACAGCACAATCATATGTTTACATTGAATCTCGTTTTCAAAGATCTCTTCGGCGTAGTTATCGAGAAAGAAATTATGCCTGATCCTGGTAATTTCAAATCCACACTTCTGGTACAAATAGAGCTGACCTAAACTGGAATTTGATGTTCCGATAAGAACCGTTTTGAATTGTTTGTCAGTCGCAATCTCAATTGCTTTTTCAATCATGAATCTTCCAATTCCGTTACGTTGAAGCGAAGTTTCAACTGCTATATTCTTAATTTCCACGGTACAATTTTCCAGTGGAAAGAGTACCAACACGGCTATTGTCTTTTCTCTTAAATCGGCAACATATATATCAGAAAATGGAAGATACTTTTCGATTGCCTGCATTGAAGGATCCGCATCAAGTAATAATTCATACGGGACTTCACTATCATAAGTTATTTCTTTGACTTTTAGCTCGTTTAATATTTCGTTCTTCATTCAACAAGCTAGCATGGATATATGCATAACAGTGTCAACAAAACGACTTTCCATAGTAAATCTGAAAAAATTCGGGATAAATTTAATTCTCACCGTGACCGGATCCGACTACTTCCCTGTATGCCTGAGGAGAGATGTCTGTATTTGTTTTGAAAAAACGGCTGAAATAATATTCATCATCATAACCCAGTTCATAAGCAATTTCTTTCACGGGCTTGTGTGTCAGATATAGTTCGCGTTTAGCCTCGATGATTATTCGTTCGGAAATTAAATCTGTCAATGTCTTATTAAAATGGGCTTTGGTAATTTTTGATAGCGCCTTTGTCGAGATATTTAACATGTCGGCATATTCGCTTGCTGAATGTTTTGTTTTAAAATGCTCCTCAATTGAATTTTTCAAACTTTGTAAGATAAATGGTTCTTTGCGATGTGGGTTGTCTTTTTGAAGGCAATTCAGATTCCCTGCCTTTACACGCGACGCAGTGATCAGAAATATTTTTAAATAGGAAACCAGCAGTTCATATTGTGCAAGCGCGGGCCTTTGCATTTCTGACATCATCTGGTCTATGATCATTCGAAATGTATCCGCCGACGCGTCATCAATTTTTGTAAACGGTGGTTCATAAATGTTATTAAACAATACGCCATTGCAGGCTACTTCTTCATGATGTTTGTGTATGCAGAAAAAGTCGGGGTGAAAAAAAATAGCGGTTCCAGATAGGTTCCCATCAGTCAAAAACATGAAAGGCTGATACGGTGAAAAAGAGAACAATGTATCCTTCGCGAACGCATATTCTGAAAAGTCTGCTTTCAATTTGCCTTCTCCTTCTTTCATCCAAATGATGGAATAAAAGTTGTTTCGCTGGATGTGGTCGAAATAATTATTATTCGTGAACGAAAATATTTTGAATGCAAGGTTCCCGTTTTGCGGGTTTACTAATGTCAGTGCCGGCTGCGCAGGTATGGTAGAATTCATCTGATAAATATTTTCGGTAATGATGATTATTTTGCTTGGCTTCGCGAACGAGCGTATTACGGTGACTACAAATTAAATCATTCAGACCTTCATCAGTATTTTGATGACATCATTACCAAACACCTCATCAACAAATTTATCGGCATTCACAGGTTCCTGAAATGGATGGCTTTGGAATATTTGTTTTTGTAAGGTCTCGACGGTATCGACAAATGTAGTCGCTTCACGTCGCGAAAGTTCCGCAATTTTCATTTTGTAATGGGCATTAAATTTTAGGTCATCTGGATTTACAACACCAGCCTCTATAAATCCTTTTGTTTTCTTAGCGCATCGGCACGGATTATCGGGATTGATCAGTCCGCAACGTTGGCTCATCCAACTACGCAAATCATTTCTCGCCCGCATCAGCCTGACACGAAAGTTTGTTGCGGATATTCCCATGATTTCCGCTCCAAGTCGATGGTTGATTTCAAACATATCGCCCAAAATATAAATCATCCGCTGCGTTTTATCGAGGCACAGCAACATTCCAGTCGTGCAACGAATACGCAATTCCTCGACGGAGTTTGACATTTCAGTTTTCTCCTGCTCATTTAATTCGTTAACAGGAATCTCATC
>Ga0163162_10002200_pt1 | contig 18310 bp, 14 predicted proteins | sample S55metaG_FD_115310 | JGI IMG/M metagenome (GOLD analysis project Ga0163162, IMG submission 115310) | Switchgrass rhizosphere microbial communities from Kellogg Biological Station, Michigan, USA - S5-5 metaG | ecosystem: Host-associated > Plants > Roots > Rhizosphere > Soil | place: USA...
CTCGCCCGTACACTCGCCGAACAGCAGTCTTCGAAAGAAAGACTGGGGGATAGGTGCTCTTGCGCACGGTTTGGCTCGGAGAGGCCTGGCCAGACGCATTGGTTTCGGTTCAGCGACGCCTGGGCGGGGATCGCGTCGCCTTCGGCGCGGTCAGCGCGCCCGATATCGCGCGCGGGCTGAAGCTGCGGCGCATGCTCATCGGCGGAGCATTGGCCGCAGCCTTTACGCTGTGCGCCGGCCCCCACCCTGCTCGCGCGGCTTCGGTCGGCTCGTCGACCATGAAGGTGACGGCGAATGTGCTTCCGTATCTTCGGCTGCAGGTGCTGAACCAGGTTTCAACGCTCAATGTCACGCCGGAGGACATCGCACGCGGATACATCGATGTGCCGGCGGCGACCGATCTGATGGCCAGGACCAACGATCGCAACGGCTTTTCATTGAGCTTCGATGCGCGCTCGAACGTATTCCGCAAGGCCCAGGTCACCGGCCTCGGCAGCGGAGTCGAGCTCGGCCCCGAAGGTGGAATCGCGCATCAGCCGTTTGCCGGCAAGCAGCTGCTGATGCGGCTTAGCTACCGGTTCTTCCTCGCGCCCGAGGTCGCGCCGGGCAGCTACCCTTGGCCGCTGCAGATTTCCTCGACGGTGATGTACTAGCAGTCCTTCGGGCAGTTCCGTATTGCAGCCGCCCGTCGCCGCCGCCGCGCTACGGGTTTACCGACATGATGACCGTGTCTCTGTAGTTGCCGACCGGCGCATCCTGGCCCGGATCGATCTTGCCGAAGACCGCCACCGGGGTGTTCAGCCCCGCCGGGATGATGACTTGCGGCGTCGTGCCCGCCGTGCCGTCTCCCCACAGGTTCGAATACCCGCCATCCTTGTAGATGTTGTAGTTGAGCCTGCCCGTGTTGCCAGCGCCCTGCTGGGCCATCTGCCGTCCCGCGATCGTCCCCGACGTCGCCGATTGGCCCATGCCCACCGTGAAATTAGCCAGGCCGCCGCTGCCGGTGCAGCGGATCGTCGCGATCCCCGAGGTCGTTGTCGGTGCCGCGACGAAAACGTCGTAGGGGGGAAAGCTAAGCGTCGGCAATGCCGTAATCGAGCAACTGGAGGCGCCGAACACCGGGGCGGCGGCAGCGAACAGCGCCGCGGCGATGCATGCTCTAAGGCTGCATTTCACAGTAGACCTTTCCGACGTTGAGCGGCATGCGCGCAGTCGCCGCGACGTCGATGATCAGATGACACGACCCACCCTCCGCGCGGATGTCGCCACTGTAGGTGCCGGGCGCCGCATCTTCGACGTAGAACGCTCCATCAGCCGCGGTAAACAGTTGCAGTTGCGAGGTGCCCGACGCCAGCACGGCGTCGATGCCGCCGAGCGGGCGTTCGTCGCGCCCGCGGCGGAGCATCAACGCGCCGCTCAGCGCACGCTGCGGCCGGAGCGCAAAATCGACCAGCACGCCGCCGCGCAGCGCGGGCACGACGATGACGCTGTTCTGGCCGATGATCGTATCGATCGGAACGGTGTTCGCATCCAGTGTAAACCGGTTCTCCACGTATGAGCCCACGGTCGAGGCGAGCAGGGTACCGTCGTGTCCGCTGCGCCCCGCATCCTGATTGTTCTGCCGGACGCTCACGCCCGCCAGGTCGCCGGTCTTGATCATCGCGAAGCTGTCGTAGATAGGCCGGGTGAACTTGCCGATGCCGCCGACGTAGGCGAAGGCGCCGCCGATCGAGGCTTCCACCGCCGTGGCATTGGCGCCGCCACCGAACAGGCGCGACATCCCGAGCGTGTATTCGAGCTTGTCGGTGTTGAGCTGGACCTGCGGGCGAACCTGGTCGACACCTCCGCTGCGCTGCACGTCGACGCGGTAGCCGAACCCCGGACCGATCGGCGCCGGGCGTGCGACCTCGACATCGTATTCGGTACCGTTGCCGGGGGTACGCTGGACCCGCGCCGTTGCGTTCGTGCGGTCGTCGAAGAAATAGCTGACGCTCAGCGCGGCGGCCACGCCCGATGGCGCACCGCTCTGCCCGCTGATGTGGCCGAACGTCGTATCGATATTCCAGTGGACGGACGGAGAGATGTTGTAGCGCAGCGTATAGGTGTTCTGGCGGCTGCCGTCCTCGAATTCGCTGCGCGTCGCTGTCGCGGTAAAGGTGCCGAAACGCGGTGAGCCGTAGCTGACCTGGACGCCGGCATCCTTCAAGGGCACGAATTGGCGCAGCAACGCCGTCGTCGGCAGGAAACCGGGTTGCAGGCGCCGGTAGTTGAGATCGAATCCGAAACCGTCCGCCGTGTACGAATACAGGATGCTCGCGCCGCCGGCGACATGGCCCGTTTGCTGCGGGCGAGCGGCGGCACCTTCGACCCCGAGCACGCCGAAATCGCCCAGCCGCACGGTCGCATCCGCGCCGGCGGTCGCATAATCCGGCGTGCGGTCGGCGTGCGCGCCGAGAGTGAATGCATCGGTCAGGCCGACCCGATGCGCCGCGGCGAAGCCCACGCCATGGTAGCTGTCGCTGCCGACGCCGGTCTCGGGCCGCACCAGGCCGACCGCGTACGTAAACTCGTCCAGGCCGCCGCGCAACAGCCGGTCGGACAGGTAGGTCGTGCTGCTCGAGCGCTGGATCACCTGTCCCGACGGGTCGCGGACCAGCACTTCGACACGCCGCAGGCCCGCGTAGCGCGTGATGTTGTCGAGCTCGAAACTGCCCGGCTTCACGGGTGCCGTGTAGACGCGAATGCCGTCGACGTAGACCTCGACTTCTCCCGCGACCGGCGTCGCGCCGACGAAACGAGCGGTCGGGGTGGTGATCAGGCTCGGATCCATCCCATACGCGCGGTAGAAGCCGATGCCGCCCAATTGCATCGACTGGCCGAGCGCTCCGGTCGATGCCGCCTGGTCGCCGACAATAAAGCGCGCGAGCTTCTCGTACCAGTCGTAGGTCAGGTTGGTTCCCAGCCGCGTAAAGCCGCTGCCGTTGGCATCGTTCAGATAGTTGGTCTGATTGTCGAACAACCAGCGGTCGTAGCGGACAGCGAGCTCGGTATTGACGCCGTAGCTGCTGCGCTGGTGGTCGGCGTCGGCCCAATTGAGTTGGTAATTGAAGAATGCGCTGGTATCGTAGGTCGGCGTCACTTTCGGCGCCGCCGTGAGATCGAGGCGCTGCTGTCCGAATACCGCCGGATCGGCGACCACATCGACCCGCCCCGCCGCTTCGTCGATGACTACGGTCATCTGCTTGAGCGAGCGCAGTACGTGGTAGGGCCGGCCATCGACGGTGGCGACTTCACCCACTGCCTCCTGCAATCCGAGCTGTCGCAGCTCGGTATCGGCGATCAGCCAGCGATCGCCGTCCCTCATGACAAAATGATCGCCGCGCCCCTGCCCGTTGACAGTGATGGTCACGATCGTCGGTACTGGATCGGCGCTCGCCGTGACGGCAACCGCCACCAGCGCTGCGGCGAGAATGCCGCGCCATCGATATCGGATGGGGCGCGCCACGGCATCAGTGCTGGCACACATCGCTCGCGGCGGCGCTTGCCGCCAGGACGGTGCGCGTGGCTTGAATGCGAAACTCGACCGCGGCGCCGGTGCAGGCATCCGGCGGAATTGCCAGATCGTAGCGCCGCGTCGTTCCCGGCAGCAGGTACCAGGTCGAGACGTCCTTGACAGGAACCCCATTGGCGGTGATCGCCTCGACGTTGAAATGCACGTTCCCGCTGTTCTTGATCTGAAGCGTGACCCGGCCGGGCTTGCGTTCGACGATCTCGGCGATTCCCGCGAGGTGCTCCGATCGCGGCGCGACGAACACCGGCACGCCGAACTTGATGACCACTGCGATGGTCGCGCCACCTGATTCCGGATTGGCCGGCGCCTGTTCTTCCAGAAAAACGCGGTAGCTGCGCTCGACATCGCCGGGTTCGCGCACGGTGCCGATGCGCACGATGCGCGGCTCGCCCGTCTCGACCCGCAACAGCGGCGGAGTGACCACCAGATCGCTGGTCGGCGTATACACGTCGCCGCCTTCGGCGTTCTGTGTCCAGAGCGATGGGCTGTTCTTGAACACCAGCGGGTGATCGTCCTCGCTGGTCACGGTGACCGCCCCGATGCGCAAGGCCCCGGAGAAATCGATGCGAATCGGAGCGACGCTGAACCGGCCGGCTACGGCGGGACCCGTGACTGCCAGAAACAGACAAGCGAGCGCCAAGCGCAGCATGGGGTGGAGTCTACTCAGAGCGCGTGAGTGGGGCCACAAAAAACGAACCGCCGGATCGCTCCGGCGGCTTCGCTGTTGCAAGGCTTCGATCCGGTCACGGATTGACGGCCATTTGCACCGTGTCGGTGTAGCTGCCCACCGTGGCGTTGATGTAATTCGCGTTCAGCACGGTGCCCGTGACGGCGAAGGTGATCGCGGTCGACTTGCCGGCGCCGGTACCTGTCGCTGCGGCGGGCAGCGTCAACGAATACGGCATCAGGTCGGTCGCGCCCGGACCCTTCATCTGGCGGGTCGTATTGGGGATATCATAATTATTGCCGTTCCCGGCGGTCACCGTGTAGCTCGAGCCCTTCGTGCACCAGAAGCTGATCGTCGAGCTGCCCGAGCCGTTAGTCGCGTTGGCCGGATCGAGGTTGCCGAAGTCCAGGACCGGCGTGCTGTTGAATTTGCAGCTTCCGACGACAGCCGCTTGCACGGTCATGTTCGAAGTATCGGCGGCATAGACCGCTCCAGCTGCGACAAGACCGACGCTCATTCCGAGGGCGGCGGCCAGTTTCGTTGCTTTCATTTGATGCTCTCCCTTTAAAGATTGGTCGAGGCTTCATGCCGCCTCGGAAAGTGTTGTCCTTAGCTTGGCGGTCTACCCTAAAGCAACGGTTATGCCACGCCGGGAGGCATTGACCACCTTTACTTTCATGTCTCTGATTTAGGAGGGCTTTGCTATTCTTCGGCAAGCTGAAATCGCTGTTTTCGTAGCCCACAGGCAAGGCCGTCGCTGGGCTTGGGACGCGCCGCTTCGATGGAATGTGACAAACATGACAGCCGAACGCGGATGGCGGAGGCGCTGCTAGCGCCTCCTGGACTACGGCGGACCGATCCGAAAGCTTGCCGGCCCTGAACCGCACCGCGACGCGCGCTCGCGGCAAACGCTCGCGGCTGGCGTCACGCCTTTGGCGGCAACGCGGAGTGCGCCTGTCTACGGGACTTGCTTCCCGAGCGGCCGCGCCCTCCCGCCATCTTAGCGTCGGGCGCCGCCACCACCGCGGGCCGCGAGCCTCCTGGAGGAGCATCGCGCATGCCGCGGCTGCGATGCTCGGAGGGACCGACGCGGCGCGACAAGTTGCACGCCGTGACGATCAGTGCGACATGGCTCAGCGCCTGGGGAAAATTGCCGAGTTGCCGCCCCGCGTCAGGGTCGTACTCTTCGGCCAGCAGGCCGACATCGTTGCACAGGCCCAGCAGTCGCTTGAACAGCCGTTCGGCTTCGGCGCGCCGGCCGGCAAGGCTCAAATTGTCGACCAGCCAGAACGAGCACGGCAGGAACAACCCCTCGCCCGGGGGAAGCGCGTCGACTTCGGGCAGGTTGCGATAGCGCGCGACCAGGCCATCGACGACGAGGTCGCGACGGATCGCCGCCAGTGTGCCGCGCACGCGGCGATCATCCGCCGGGAGGAATCCGACGATAGGAAGCAACAGCAGGCTCGCGTCGACTTCGCGCGAGCCATAGTATTGGACGAAACTGTTGCGCGAGGCATCGTAGCCGTTGCGGCAAACCTGAGCATGGATCCGCGCGCGCAGCGCCCGCCAGCGCTGGACCGGCCCCGGGAGGCCATGCTGCTCGACTGCCTTGATCGCCCGATCGACTGCGACCCAGGCCATCACTTTCGAGTGCGTATAGTGCCGCCTCGGTCCGCGCATCTCCCAAATGCCGTTGTCGGGTTGGGTCCAGCTCTTTTCCAGGTAGCGCAAAAGCGCGCGCTCGAAGTTCCAGGCATCGGCGTCCGGGTCGAGCCCGGCGCTTCGCGCGAGCTGCAGCGCTTCGATGACGTGTCCGTAGATGTCGAGCTGCGACTGAATCGCAGCGGCGTTGCCGATGCGCACCGGCGCGGATTTTTCGTACCCGGGCAGCCACGGCAGTATGTATTCGGTCAACTGACGCTCGCCTGACACGCCGTACACCGTCTGCATATCCTCCGGTCTGCCGGCCGCAGCACGCAGCAGCCAGGCTCGCCAGGCGTGGGCCTCGTCGCGATAGCCAGCGAGCAGCAGCGCATAGAGCGTGAAGGTCGCGTCGCGCGGCCAGCAATAGCGGTAGTCCCAGTTGCGCACGCCGCCGATCGCTTCGGGCAGCGAGGTCGTCACCGCGGCGACCATGCCGCCGGTCGGCGCGTAGGTCAGCGCCTTCAGGGTGATCAACGAGCGCAGGACCGCATCGCGCCAGCGCCCGTCATAAGTGCAGCGGGCCGACCACCCCTGCCAGTTGCGCGCAGTCGCATCGACCGCCGCATCCGGGTCGATTGGCAGCGGGCGCGGCAGATGCGAAGCGAAATGAGTCAGGACGAAGGCAACGCGCTCGCCGCGCGCCACGGTAAACGAGGCAATCGTCGTGAATCCCTTGCCGCGCACCGGCACGGCGCAGCGCAATTCCATCGATTCGGGTCCGGCGGTCGCGAGCAGCGCTCCGTCGACCCGCCGGACCCAGGGGATGATGGCACCATAGCCGCCGCGTATCACCAGCTCCATCCGCACGCTTACGCGCCCGCGCAGGCCCTCGACGATGCGCACGATGTCGGTCCGGTCCTCCCACGGAGGCATGCAGTCGATGACGCGTACCGCGCCGCCTGCGGTGTGAAACTCGGTCTCGAGCACCAGCGTCTGGTCGCGGTAACGGCGCTGCACGCGGCGCACGATGTCGCGCGGCGCGAGCACCCACCGCCCGTGGGCGGACGTGCCGACCAGCGCCGCGAAGCAAGCCGGCGAATCGAAGCGCGGAGCACAAAGCCAGTCGATCGAACCGTTGCGCCCGACCAGCGCCGCGGTGCGGTTGTTGCCGATCATTGCGTAGTCTTCGATTCGCATCGCGATCTTCGGGCATCCGTGTTCTTGTTAGGATGCGCGTACGCCGGTTATCGTTCCGGGGGCGGACCGTCCGCAGTATGACTCTCCGGCGGGCTTTTGCGACTTCGTTGGCCGCGCCGGTCGCACGCGCTATAGTTCGGCGCCAGCCCTCATCCGCGAACAGGGCCGGGAGGAGCTCGACATCGCGATCATCCATGAGGAGGTCCCTTGCAAGCAACCGCCGTCATACCCGCGAGACCTGCGACAGCCGCGTCGACGCGAATCTGGTATCGCCTGGCGTTACTGTACTTTGTCACCGGCACGGGACTCGGTGTCTATATGGGCGTGTCGCAGGACCATACGATGTTTCCTGTGCACGCGCATCTGAACCTTCTCGGCTGGGCCTCTCTGGCGCTTACCGGATTCATCTACGACCGGTTTCCTGCCGCAACGGGAACGCGCCTTTATCCGGTTCACTTCTGGCTATACAACCTCGCGCTTCCGACGGCGATGCTCGCGCTGGCGTTCCTGTTCAAGGGCAACGAGGCGTTCGGGCCGGTCGCGGGAATCGCCTCGATCGTCCTGTTTGCATCGATCGTGACCTTTGCAGTCCATGTCTGGCGCAACAGCGACTCGTGAACGGCGGTGATGAGTCGTCCCGCTGATGATGGTCCGCCCACGCTCGAAGTCGCCGGCGCGGTCGCCACGATCCGCTTGCGCCGGCCCGCCGAGCACAACCGCATCGATCCGGACGATGTCGCGGTTATCCGCGGCTACCTGGACAACGGCAAGCTCTATCCGGCGGCGCGGGCGCTGGTATTCACCGGCACCGGAGACACGACGTTCAGCTCGGGGTACACCGTGGATGCGATCGTCGGCCGTCTCGACCGCGATTTCGAGGAGCTGCTCGATGCCATCGAGCGGTTTCCGCTGCCGACAATATGTGCGCTGAACGGCAGCGTCTACGGGGGGGCCACCGATCTTGCGCTGTGTTGCGATTTCCGGCTCGGCGTGCGCGGCTCGCGCATGTTCATGCCTGCCGCCAGATTCGGGTTGCACTACTATCCGGGAGGACTCCGGCGCGCGGTGGCAGCGCTGGGTACGACGCAGGCCAAGCGGATATTCCTGACGGCGCAGACGATCGACGCCGACGAGATGTTGCGCATCGGATTCCTGACCGAGTTGCTCGACCGCCGCGAGCTTCCCGACAGGGTCGACGCCTATGTCGCCGCGCTGGCCGAATGCGAGCCAGGCGTCGTCCAATCGATGAAGCGCCAGATCGACGCGATCGCGGCCGGCGATCGCGCAAACGCCGAATCTCGCTCCGCCTACGAAGCCTCGCTCGGATCGGACGAACTGCGCCGGCGCCTGGCCCGGACCGGGCGTCAAGGCTAGAGGTTCATCGAATTCCTACGCAAGTGTCCGGGGAGGCCTACAGCAGAATCGGCAATCCGCCGATATTCGCCGGCCCGTGGTCGAGCATAATGCGGTCAGGCAGGGCAGATCCAAACCTACCGGTCGATTGCCTCAGGTTGACCGGACGATCTGATCCCTGCCCTTTCCATTTGTGCTTCGCCTCCGCCGCCCGGCCTCCCCGCGCGCCGTTTTCAGCCTGCTCGCCAGTCGATCCGTTGGCACAGCGATAGCAATGGATGACCCCTGCAACGCTGTCGCGAACTTCCCGCCAGAGCAGCGGGCAATCCGGGACAAGTGCTTCCATCCGGCAGGCACATTTATCGAGTTCAAGCAGGAAGAGATCGACCAATCCATCTCCGATCGTTTCGAACAGCAGGTCGCCAAGTATCCTGGACGAATCGCCGTCAGGACCACCACGCATACGCTCACTTACGATGAGCTGAATCGAGCCGCCAACCGGATCGCGCACGCCATCCTGGCTCGGTCTGACGTCGTGCAGCAGCCGATCGCGGTGCTTTTCGACCATGGCGCGCCGTTCGTCATCGCCGCGCTCGCCGTGTTGAAAGCCGGCGGCGCCCCGGTCTGCCTGGAAAGCAGTTTCCCGCAAGCCCGGCTTAAATACATGCTGGAGCAATCCAATGCCGTGATGCTGGTGACCGACGGCGCAAACCTCGCGTTGGCGCGGCAACTCGGCGCTGGTCCCTTGCTCAATATCGACGAAGTTGCTGACCTTTTCCCCGACGGTAATCCCGGTCTTTCTGTCGGTCCGGATGCTTACGCCTCCATCGCGTACACGTCGGGGTCCACCGGCACGCCCAAGGGGGTCGTCTGGAATCAGCGCGGCTTGCTGCACGCCGCTATGCGTCACACCAACATGTTCCATGTCTGTGCGGACGACCGGATGGTCATGTTTCGCGCAAGTTTGCGGCCCTGCCTTTACGCTCTTCTCAACGGCGCCACCTGCTATCCGGTGGCGCTGCGCGACGAGGCGGTGCTCGCTCTGGCCGGCTGGCTGACTCAGGAAAAGATCACCATCTATCGATCGGCCGTATCCGCCTTCCGCAGCTTCGCCGGCACGCTCGACGCCGGTGAAAATTTTCCGCACCTGCGGTTGATCCTGCTGTTCGGCGAGCAGGCGTACCACACGGATGTAGCGCTGTATCGACGGCATTTCGCGCGGCGGAGCATTCTCGCCAGCTCGCTGGGATGCCTGGAATTCGACGACTATGCGTATTACTTCGTCGATCGGAGCTTTCCGCTGGGGGGCGATGCAGTCCCCGGCGGCTATCCAATTGCCGATGCGGACATCCTCCTCCTCGACGATGGTGGTCGTCCGGTCGGCATTGATCAAGTCGGTGAAATCGCGATTGTCAGCCGCCATAATCCGGTCGGCTATTGGCAGAGGGCCAATCCCACCCCCGCCGCATTGCCACGTCCGGCCGGGAGGAAAGATGAGAGCATTTACCTGACAGGCGACCTCGGGCGCAGAAGCCCGGACGGTTGTCTCTTCCATCACGGGCGCAAGGACTTCCAGGTCAAGATACGCGGCTACCGCGTCGAACTGACCGAGATAGAAGCGGCTCTGCTCGATATCGACGGCGTGAAGGCCGCGGCGGTCGCTGGCTGGGAGGATGCGCCCGGACACAAGCGCATCGTGGCCTACATCGTGCCGGAGGGGACGCACCCCCCGCCTGTCCCCGAGCTTCGGCGCATCCTCGGCGACAAGCTGCCGGATTACATGTTGCCTTCCGCGTTTATCAGGCTCGACGCCTTGCCTCTCACCGCGACCGGCAAAGTCGACCGTCGCGCGCTGCCAGCCCCGGGCCGCGCACGACCGGTGCTGAAGAGCGCTTTCGTCGCGCCCCGCACGTCCCTGGAGGAAAAGCTGGCGCAACTCTGGGCCACGATGCTCGGCCTGGACGAAGTGGGTGTGCACGACGGGTTTCTGGAGCTGGGCGGCGATTCGCTGATGGCGACCCAGGTTGTGTCGCGCGTGCTGACGCAGTTCCAAGTACGCGTGCCCCTGCGTGCCTTGTTCGATGCGCCGACGGTTGCAGATATGGCGGCGCTTCTCGCCGAAAAGGGCACAGACGAGAACCGTTACCGGATCGTCGATGAGTTGAAGATCTTGCGCACCAGGACGAGGGCGCGTTCCTAGGAAAGCGCGCGGGCACCGTGACCAACCATACCTCGGTCCCGTTGTGGGCGATCACCTGCTACTTCAACCCGGCCGGATACAGGCGGCGTCTTGAGAACTATCGTGTCTTCCGCAGGCGTCTTGCGGTCCCCCTTGTCGCCGTTGAGCTCTCGTTCGACGGCAGTTTTCAACTCCACGACGACGACGCCGACATTCTCGTGCGGATCCACAGTCGGGATGTGATGTGGCAAAAGGAGCGTCTCCTCAATATCGCCCTGGAGCGGGTGCCGAAGAACTGCGATAAGATTGCCTGGCTTGATTGCGACATCGTTTTCGGCAGCGAAGACTGGATGGAACAGGCCAGTCGCGCGCTCGATGCCTCCGTTGTCGTGCACCTATTCGACCAGCGCCATGACCTGCCTCGGGACGCGACCGTCGGTGATCTTCACTCCTGGAACGCGCTTCCGACCTCTTATTCCGTCATCGCGAAGCTCGCGGCCGGCGAAGCCGGCGCCGAGGATCTTTTCTCGGCGGATGCGCCGCTGCAGCGCAAATCCACCGCCGGCCTTGCCTGGGCGGCCCGCCGGGAAGTTCTCGAAAAGCACGGGCTGTATGACGCTTGTATCCTGGGCACTGGAGATCGTGTGATCCTCTGCGCAGCGCTGGGAAAATTGGACTATGGCGCCCGCTCTACGCTGATGAACGATCGCTGGAGGCGGCATTATCTGGCGTGGGGCCGTCCTTATTTCGCGAGCGTCATGGGTCGCGTCGGCTCCGTTCGAGGACGGTTGTTTCACCTATGGCACGGGGACATCAAAGACCGTCTGTACGGAGAACGCCACAGCAGAATGCAGGCTTTCGAGTTCGACCCGTTCGACGACATCGCGCTCGGCGAGGACGGATGCTGGCGCTGGAATTCGGACAAGAAGGCGCTGCATACATTCGTGAGAAACTACTTTGAATCAAGAAACGAAGACGGCGCGCCCGAGTGACGGGCACCGTCGACTCCGGCCTGAGCCCGAAATCATGCCGAACGAAGCCGAGTCCGATGCGAAACCCGTGACTGCAATGGATGCTGGTTATTCGGAGGTCATGTCGTTCGGCCAGCAGCGCCTGTGGGTGCTCGACAAGCTGCTGCCCGATCGCTCGGTGTACAACACGCCACGCGTGGAACAACTGACGGGCCCGCTGGACGTGGCGGCGCTTGAAAAGAGTATCGACGAAATGCGGTGCCGCCACGACGTATTGCGCACACGCTTCGCGGTCGTGGACAATGAGCCGCGGCAGATCGTGGCGCCGCCCTCGTCACTGCCTCTTCAGGTCGACGACCTTTCGGCGTTTCCTCCCGAAGTGCGCGAGACCGAAGCCCGCCGTTTGGCCGAAGCATTCTGCCGCAAGCCGTTCGACCTGGAGCGCGGACCGCTGTTCGATGCCCGGCTGCTTCGGCTCGACGCGAACGCGCACTGGCTGCTGTTTAACATGCACCACATCGTCACCGATCACTGGTCGAATTCGATTCTGTCGCGTGAGCTCGCAGCGCTGTACGACGCATTCCATCGCGGCCTCGCCGCACCGCTTCCGGCGCTGCCGCTGCAGTACGCCGATTACGCCATCTGGCAGCGCGAGTGGCTCCAGGGTCCGGTGCTGGAACGCCAGCTCGAGTATTGGCGAGGCGCGCTGGCCGGCCTCCCTGCGCTCGAATTGCCGTTCGATCGGTCGCGGCCTGCAGTGGCGAGCGCGCGCGGCGGTCGAGTGCCATTCACCATCGACCCGATGCTGACGTCGGCGCTGAAGGCGCTGGGTTTGCGCGAAGGGGCGACCCTGTTCATGACCTTGCTGGCCGCTTTCCAGGTGCTGTTGCAACGCTACAGCGGACAGGACGACATCGCCGTCGGTGTTCCGATCGCCGGCCGCAACCGTCCCGAGCTCGAGGGACTGATCGGATTTTTCATCAATACGCTCGTATTGCGCGGCGAATTGAGCGGCGATCCATCGTTCGCCGACTATCTGGCGCGACTGCGCGCTCGTTCGCTCGACGCCTACGCGCATCAGGACCTGCCTTTCGAACGGCTGGTTCAGGAGCTCGCACCCAGCCGCGACCTGTCCCGCAATCCGCTGTTCCAGATCTCGTTCTCGCTGCAAAACGGGCCGCGGCCCTGGCGCCTGGGCGGTCTCGATGTGCAGGCGGTCGAGGGCATCGTCGAAAGCAGCGCGAAATTCGATCTCTACCTCTCCGTCACCGAAAGCGCGGGCCAGCTGCAGGGACGCCTCGACTATGCGGCGGCATTGTTCGAACCAGCGACAATCGAGAACATGGCGGCGCAATGGCGCACGCTGCTGGCGGCGATAGTCGCGAATCCCGGAGAGCGCATTTCGCGTCTTGCGCTGCAAGAGCCCTCGGAACGCTCGCGACTACTGGCGCAGTCGAACCGTGTCGCGCCCGATCCCTGCGACGCCTCGGTTCCCGAGCTGTTTGCGGCGCAAGCCGCACGAACCCCCGGATCAATCGCCGTGCGCGAGGGCACAATTACCCTGAGCTACGCAGAGCTCGACGCGCGCGCAAATCAACTGGCGCGCTTTCTGGGCGCACAAGGCGTGAGCCACGAGTCGGTGGTTGCGGTCGCGCTGGAGCGCGGCATCGAGATGACGGTCGCGCTGGTCGGGATACTCAAGGCGGGGGCTGCCTATTTGCCGCTCGACCCGGCGCTGCCGACCCAATGGCTGGCGTCGATGCTCGAAGACGCGGGACAGCCACTGGTGTTGACGCAAGAGCGATTGCTCGACCGCCTGCCGGCCGGCACAGAGCGCGCATGCTGCATCGACCGCGACGCGGCGGATATCGCGCGCAACGACCGTTCAGACCCAGGCACCGGCGTCAGCGGCGGCGATACGGCGTACGTCATGTACACGTCGGGTTCCACCGGGCGGCCGAAGGGCGTCGTGGTTCCGCATCGTGCAATCGTCAGGCTGGTCATCGGCACCGACTATCTGCAACTCGGCCCGGGCGACGTCGTCGCGCATATTGCCAATCCCGCCTTCGACGCGTCGACATTCGAGATCTGGGGTGCTCTGCTGAACGGCGCACAGCTCGCCTCGATTTCGTATCAGACGCTGCTGTCCCCGGCCGCGTTCACCCGCGCGCTCGACGATGCTGCGGCGACAGCTATGTTCGTCACGACCGCGCTTTTCAACCAGCTCGCCCGTGTCGCGCCCGAGGTCTTCCGCGGTCGCGACGTGCTGTTCGGCGGCGAAGCGGCCGAACCGCAGGCCGTCGCGATCGTTCTCCGCGATGGCCGTCCTCGCCGCCTGTTGCACGTCTACGGTCCGACCGAGACAACGACATTCGCGACTTGGCACGAAGTGCGGCATGTGGCCGATGATGCAGCCTCTGTGCCGATCGGCCGGCCGATCGCGAATACCGAAGTGTATGTTCTCGATGATCATCGCGAACCGGCGCCGATCGGCGTCCCCGGCGAGATTTACATCGGCGGGCCGGGGCTCGCCCGAGGTTATTTCGGTCGGCCCGATCTGACCGCCGAACGTTTTGTTCGGCACCCGTTCGACTCCGCTCCCGGAGCGCTCCTGTACCGAACCGGCGATCGCGCGCGCATGCGCCGCGACGGCGCGCTCGAATTCCTCGGCCGGCGCGATCGCCAGGTGAAGATTCGGGGTCATCGCATCGAGATCGACGAAGTCGAAGCGGCGCTGCGACGGCTGCCGCAGGTTGCCCAAGCCGTCGTTCTCGTGCATGGCGATGCCTCGGACACGCGGCAGCTGACTGCGTACATCGTCCTCGCCCCGGGAATGCAGGCGACACCCGCCGACCTTTGGGCGCAGCTCCGACAAACGATCCCCGACTATATGGCCCCCGCGGCGATCGTAATGCTGGTCGCCATGCCTATGACACCCAACGGCAAGCTCGACCGTGCCGCGCTGCCGGCGCCCGGTGACCTGGCGCAGCTGCGTACCGGCTGGCACGTCAAGCCGCAGGATCCAGTGGACCATATGGTGGCCGCGATCTGGGAAGATCTGCTCGGCGTACGGGACGTTGGTATCACTGACAATTTTTTCGATCTGGGCGGCCACTCGCTGCTCGCGGCGCAAATGATCGATACGATCGAGCGCACGTGCGGGTGCAAGTTACCGCTGACCACGCTGTTTGCCGGACCGACGATCCAGGATCTGACGCGGGCCATGCGGAACAGCGCGCGCGAAGACCGCGCACCTCTGGTAGCGCTCAACGCGACAGGCACGCGCCCGCCGTTCTTTTTTCTGCACGGCGATTTCACCGGCGGTGGTTTTTTCAGCCATAAGCTGGCGCGCGCCCTCGGCGACGATCAGCCGTTCTATGCGGTCCATCCGCATGGCTTGATCGATCCGGCTGTTCCGGACTCGATCGAGGCGATGGCTGCGGAGCGCCTGCCAGCGGTTCGCGCAGCGCGACCCCGCGGTCCGTACGTACTGGGTGGTCATTGCGCCGGCGGCATGGTCGCACTCGAGATCGCACGACAGCTGATGCGCGAGGGAGAAGAAGTATGCTGCGTACTGATGATCGATACTGTCGCGCCGCGGCCGCCGAAGCTCGTCTTTCCGGGCGTCAGTCTCGGCGCCGACGTCAAGGGCCCCCGGCGGCGTTCCACCGCGGCATTACCGGTGAACGATGCGCCCGGGAGCGCACTCACGCTCTACCGTGATGTGATCAGCAAATACGTTCCGGCCCCGTATGCGGGTCGCGTCGTCGTACTGCGTCCCGAGAAGCATCCCGACACGCGTCCCGCAATGGGTTGGACCACGTTCGTGCCGGACGCGGAGACGCTCCTTGTGCCAGGCGACCACCACACGGTGATCACCCGGTACCTCGACGCGACGGCGGCGCAGGTGCGCAGCTGCCTGCAGATCCCGGGCTAGCCGTCCGCTGAACGACGGACGGCGAAGGCGGTTCGCTCCTACTGAGTGCCGTTGACGACCAGGTTGTCTGCGATGAATCGCGCATCGTCGCCACGATAGATGATGCAATCGTTTGCGGCCGGCGCGTGGGTCAGCGTGCGCATTGGAAGCCCCGGAAACCGCTGACTGACCCAGGTGATCTCCGCACCGCACACGGCAGCGCTGAACCAGGCAACGTTCTCGTCGATCGATGGGTCGGGGTCGCCGATGTGCCAGACGACCTGCGTCTGTCCATTCGACAGGACGATCATCGCCTGGCTTTGTCCAGCATAGAAGCAACTTAACGAGAGGGCGAGGCTCAGCAGCATTCGCATCGCGTTCATTTTGCATCCTTATCGTTTGTTGGGCGCATCCGGCGCCGTATCCTCGATCAAACGAGGCTCCCAATAGCGTCGCCACTATTGCGTGTGCGGACAGACGCATCAATCGGCCGGCGGATGAAAGCGTTGTAAGACAGGCGCGCGCAAGCGCGGGAAGCGAAGAGGCGGCGTGTCGGAGAATCTAGGGCAGCGCGTAGGAGTAAAGCGGGAGCGAACGGCAATCGCCTAGTAGGCGTGTGTTCTCACGCTGATCGCCTGCCCATGCCACTTAGTTCACTACAGGCGGCTCTACCCACGCAAGCCGGTATACCGGACGTAGCCTGGAGCTAGAAACGGCTGCGCGAATCGCTGAACGGACCCAACGGATATTGCGGGTGGTCAATCGGGGGATGCCAGGAGACGGGCGTGCCCAGAACGGCGATGTCGCCCGCGGCATACGCATCGAGCAGCTTTTTCGCCCGCATTTCCGCGTAACGCCGTGCATCGGCTGGCCAGTCGAACAGCCGATCCGAAAAAGCCGCCGCGTACCCCACGCCATGCTGCACAAACGTCACTCCGCACAACCATCGGATGCGTGCATTCCTTCGGCTTTCCCAGACCTCGAGATGAACGTCGAACCCGCGATATCTGAAGCCTTCATCCATGGCTGCTGCCGCGCGTGCTGACCCTGACGGACCAATTCTGCCATGCGCCATGTGAAAGCTTCAAGTCAGGCGGACGCGGCGCGAAATTCCCTGAGTATCTCGTCCATCACCCATGCGGTTCGCGCCGCGCTCGTTCCGGTGCTTGGGCAATGCCCCTTCCCGTTAAGCTCGGCGACGATCGTCTCGATCAGAGGCTGGTGCACATGTGGCGGGTCGCCGATCGGAAACTCCTCCACCTTCTCGTCACGGATGAGCCGGATCGGGGCCGGCTGCGACGTCGAGAACAGCAGCCGGCCCCGCTCGCCGACAATCTCGTTCATCTCGTAATCCTCGCCGGCGGCGTAGCACCACATGCCGCAGCCCTGGACGCCGGATCGGAATCGGTATGCCGCCGCGACAGTATCCTCGGCACGATAGGCTCCGGACTGGTTGGACGCGACACCGCGTGCCTCGGCGATCGGACCGAACACAAAATCCAGAAAATCGAACGTGTGGCAGACCGCCTCGAAGAAGAACCCTCCGCCGCTCTTCGCGGGGTCGATGCGCCACGGGAGCGCATCGCCGTCAGTGATCTTCGGGGCGCGCGCGAACTGGCGTGAGATCACCATCCGTACTTGTCCGATGGCGCCGCTTTCCACCAGGTCCCGGACCTTGAGGAAACGCGGCAGCGCGCGGCGATAGTAGCCGACCCACAGCGGCACAGCGGCGTCGCGACATGCCTCGATCATTTCCACGCACCCGGCATGCCGCATCGCCATCGGCTTTTCCACGTACACCGGTTTGCCCGCGCGCGCACAGCGCAGCGTGTAGTCGCGATGACTGTCGGTCAGCGTCGCGATATAGACTGCGTCGATGTCCGTAGCCTCGATGATGGAGTCGGCGTCGTCGGACCACCGCGCAACGCCGTGACGACGCGCGTAATCGGCGGCAAGCGCACCGTTGCGGCGCATGACCGCGACCAGCGACGAGTGATCCGCCTTGTAGAATCCCGGGCCGCTTTTCACTTCGGCGACATCGCCGCAACCGATCATGCCCCAGCGTATGGTCTTCATCGTTGTCGGGCTCCCTTTGGAAACTGGACTGCCTTGGCAGAGGCACGCTCGAACGCATCGCGGCGCGAAAGCATTTTCTGCTGCCGGGCGGAAATCAGCGGGTAATGACGCCTGCGTTCAAGCTGGTCGTGCAATTCCCAGCATCCGTCGGCGGTGATCCACAATCGGGGATCGACGCGGCGCAGATCCAGCGGCACCGCGTAGCTGCGCAATGTCTTGCGGCCGCCGGCAGTCGAATATTCGTGAAAATACGAGATCGCTAGCTCGCGCAGGCTCCGGTAGATCGGATCGCGGTACCGAAGCGCAACGCCATTCGATTTCGAGATCGCACCCCAGCACGCGCCGCGGCGAAACAGCGCGACGACGTGCGGATAATCGCTCGCGTCGCAGTCCAGCCGCATGACTCGCGGCGGTTCGCCTTGCATCCATAGCGCGCAGGCAGCGAGCAGCGCAGCTTCGATGCAATGCGCACGGCGATAGGTAAGCACCTGCCGCACCGAGAATACCGTCTCACCGCCGATCTCATGATTGATGGGCAACGCATTGACGAAGGCCTGGATCTGCTGCGGTGTGCGCAGCCGACGCAGGATCGCGTATTCGAGCTTGTCCAGGCCGAGATCCTCCCGGCCGGCGAGGCGTTTGGCGATTCGGGATCTCATCGGCCTCAGTATAGTTAATAACGCGCGAAGCAAAACGCTGATCGACGCCCACATCGCGCCGAGAAGCTCGACGCATC
>Ga0163162_10002202_pt1 | contig 18303 bp, 18 predicted proteins | sample S55metaG_FD_115310 | JGI IMG/M metagenome (GOLD analysis project Ga0163162, IMG submission 115310) | Switchgrass rhizosphere microbial communities from Kellogg Biological Station, Michigan, USA - S5-5 metaG | ecosystem: Host-associated > Plants > Roots > Rhizosphere > Soil | place: USA...
CCCCCGGGCTGGCCCTGCTTGTTCTTCACTTTCCAGTCGCCGGCCATGCGCACCTGCTTTTGCAGGATCCAGTCGGCGCACTTCACCATGCGCGAGTCGGTGGCCGGAACTCCGCTCTCCCCAAGAGCAAACAACGCGTACGCCGTGTCCCATACCGGCGACTTGCAGGGCTGCATGCGGAACGTGTCTTTATCCTCTATGCCCAGCTTTTCAAATTCGTCCATGGCGCGAATCAACTGAGGATCGTCTACGGAATATCCCAGGCAGCGCATGGCAATGATGGAATTCATCATGGAGGGGAAAATCGCTCCCAGGCCGTCGCTCATCTCGAAGCGCTCCAGCATCCACTTCTCAGCCACTTTTAGGGCGATTGATCGCAGGGGCCGGATGTGCACCCGCTCAAACCAGTGTGTCAGGCGGTCCAGCGAGAGGAAGAAGTTCCGCCATGAAAACAGGTTTTTATCCCAGCGCAAATGCATACGAGACTTGTCGCGTCCGCCGACGAACAGCTCTTCAACCCCCAACTCCTCGGGAAGCTTCTTGAATGGCTTTTTGGCATAACAAATCGACAACGGCACCAGGATGGCGCGAGACCACGACGAAATTTCGTAGATGTTGAACCAGAACCACTTGGGAAACAGCACGATCTCCGGGGGAATGGCCGGCACTGCATCGTAATCGTACTGCCCGAAGAAACAGAGATAAATCTTGGTAAAAGTATTGACCTCGGTGACTCCGCCCATCGCCAGAATCTTCTTACGCGCCCGAGCCAGGTCCGGATGATCGGCGGTGTAGCCCGCCAGTTTCAACCCGAAGTAGCACTTCACCGAGGCGCTGATGTTCGAAGGACCCTGATAGTAAATGCCCCATCCGCCGTCTTCATTCTGGTGCTCCAGAATGTATCGCGCAGCTTTCGCCATGCGCTCGGGATTACCGGTGCCCAGCAGGACATGCAAAACGATGTAGTCAGCTTCGAGCGTGGCATCGGCTTCCAACTCGCCGCACCAATAGCCTTCTTCATGTTGTTCGGAAAACAGGCAGTTGCGCGCGCCATCGATGGCGGCCGCCACACGGCTGATCAGATCATCAATTTTTCCGAAGCGCATCTGCGGCACTGCAGAAGCAGAGGAGAGGGAGGAGGCATCGTCCATAATTTGCTATTGCTACTCCGCAACCGCCCCGCTGGGGGCAGCCGCAATGGCTTCCACGATTTCCGGTGGCAAGCCAAATCTAACGTTCTCCGGCATGACCTCGACTTCCTGCACGTTGGCAAAGCCTTCGGTCCCCAGAAACTTTACGACTTCTTCCACCAGGCATTCCGGAGCCGAGGCGCCCGCAGTCAGCGCGATGGTCTTTACACCCTCCAGCCATTCCGGCCGGATGTTGCGGAAACTATCGATTAGATGCGAGCCAGTGCCCAAATTGCGGGCTACTTCTACGAGGCGGTTGGAGTTGGAACTGTTGTCAGACCCCACCACCAGAAGGAGGTCGGCGTCTGAGGCCACGTGCTTCACCGCTACCTGCCGGTTCTCGGTCGCATAGCAGATATCCTGTGCCGCTGGCCCCTTGATGTTGGGAAAACGCTGGCGGAGAGCAGCAATGATGTCTCGGGTTTCATCCAAACTCAGGGTCGTTTGGGTCAGGTAGGCCACCCGGTTAGGGTCCGCTACAGTCAGCGAGGCCACTTCTTCCGGTGAGCCGACCACCTGGGTCACAACCGGGGCCTCGCCTAGTGTCCCGATAACTTCGTCGTGATCACGATGACCGATCAGGATCAGCGAATAGCCTTCCTTGGCAAACTTAACGGCTTCGACGTGAACCTTCGTGACCAGCGGACAGGTTGCATCAATCACACGCAATCCACGATGCTCGCTGGCTTCACGTACTTCAGGCGAAACCCCATGAGCGCTGTAGATCACGCGCTCCCCATTTGGGACTTCTTCGACGCTGTCCACGAAAATGGCGCCCTTACCCTGTAATTCCTCAACCACGAAACGATTGTGGACGATCTCCTTGCGGACGTAGATGGGCGGCCCAAAGGCTTCGAGGGCGATCCGCACGATATCGATGGCCCGCACCACGCCGGCACAGAAGCCGCGGGGCTTGAGCAAAAGCAGAGTCTTTTCGTCTTGAGATAGGGCCATATTCTGCCTTCTTAGGGTACACGTTCCCTAGGGGTCGTTGACTATTAGACTACTGGAGAAGTACCCAGTTGGTCAACGTAAGCCGTAGAAAGGCTTAGGATTAACAGCGATTGGGGCGAATTCGAGGGTGAATGGTTTGAGCAGAAGGCGCAGGTGATTTTTCTACCCCCATGAATCCAATTCCTCGTCCGGCAGCGGTTCAAAAAATTCCGCTCCGATGGTGTATCCGTCCTGCCCAAGAGCCGGATATGTGGTCACTCTTCGTGTCTTCTACGCCGACCGCCAGTTCCACCGGTTCAGAGCCGCGCACGATGAGACCGTCATCCCCACGATCAATCTGCTCAATCGACTCGGAGAGCGTCTTAGCTTTGGGGATGGTTTTCATCGGTGCTCACATGGTCATCTGATTCGACGGCCAAAGCAAGGACTTTGAGGAAGGCTGAGGGAACTTCCCAGTTTTCTGACTTCCTCTGGGTAGCTATGCCCGACATTCAGACAATCAGGCATTTAATACCATGGAAACCAGCAAGGTTGGCAAACGGGGTGCAATTGTGGTTCCCGCCCGGCTCCGCCGCAAATTCGATATCGAAGAAGGCGGTCTGGTTGTGGCCGAAGAGCGTTCTGATGGAATTCTGATCCGTCCCGCCGTCGCCATGCCGGTCGCAATCTACACTCCCGAGCGCAAGGCCGAAGTCCTGCTTTCCAACGCCGTTGATGCGGACGACTACCAGGCCTCGGTCACAGAGGTGAAGAAAATGGGAATCAGTCCCTCAAAAATCCCTCACCATAGATCTCATAAGCCGTCGCGGGCCTAAGTTTGGACCACCTCTTTCTTGACGCCAATATCTTGTTCTCCGCAGCCTATCGGCAAGATGCCGGCATTGGGCGTTTGTGGCATTTCGACAACGTGAAGTTAATCACATCGCCGTACGCCGCCGAGGAAGCTCGAATCAATCTGACCGATACGGACCAACGCCAGAGGCTTGAAACACTCCTCGGAAGCGTAGTGATCGTCACTGGCGTTTCAGGACTGCCGCGGGGAATAGTACTTCCAGAAAAAGACCGCCCCATTCTTCAAGCTGCAATCCAGGCAAGGGCCACGCATCTCCTGACAGGCGACAAGCGTCATGTCGGCAGGTATTTCGGTAAACGCTACGGTGGAGTCTTAGTGATGGCCCGGCCGAGTACTTCCGCAGCAGAGGGTACTGACCAAATGGATTTGCGCTATGCCCTAGGCGTTGGTCTTCAACATCTGCTCAGCATGCTTGCGCGAGGTCTCCGTTAGCTTGGCCCCGCTGAGCATCCGTGCCACTTCCTCGGTGCGCTCCTCGCCGGAGATGAGGTGGACGCTCGTCCGCGTGCGCCCGCCGACGGCCTTTTTCTCGATCAGGTAGTGATGGTCGGCGAAGGTCGCAATCTGCGGCAGATGGGTGACGCAAAGGACCTGGTTCGAGCGGGACAGGCTCTTGAGCTTCTTTCCTACGGCTTCGGCTGCCCGGCCGCCGATTCCGGTATCGATTTCGTCGAAGACCAGCGTGCGCTGCGCTCCTGAATTGCGTTTCTTGCCCGATGCGGCCTCCACGCTCGCCTTGAGCGCCAGCATCACTCGTGACAGTTCACCGCCGGAAGCGATGTGTTCCATCTGCCGCAAGGGTTCGCCGGCATTGGTGGCAATCAAGTACAAAACCTGGTCAAAGCCGGAGGCAGTCCAGTTCCCTTCCTCGTCTGTGCCGCTGACTTCTATGCGGAAGGTGGATTTCATCGCCAAGTCGTTAATCTCGGCTTCGACCAGTTTTTCAAGCTTGCGGGCGGCTTCGTAGCGCTTTTTCGAGATCGTCTGGGCCGCGCTCAAGTACGCATTGGCCGCTTTCGCCAACTCCCCACGGAGCACGCGCAGGACTTCGTCTTTGTTCTCCATTTCGGAAAGCTTGCGGCTGACCTCGGCGCCATGGTTGATAACGTCTTCGAGCGTAGGCCCATACTTGCGCTTGAGGCGATCCATGGCCGCGAGGCGGTCTTCGACTTCCGCAAGGTGCTCGGGAGAAGCTTCGACACCACCTGCATAGTCGCGCAGACTGGCGCCGACATCTTCCACACTGATGCGTGCGGTCTCGAGCGTGGACATCGTCTCCTGAAATTTCGGCTCGTAGCGGGCCAGTTCTTCGATATGCTTTTGTGCCGCGCGCAAAGACGCCGAGGTCGAGGCGTTGCCTTCGTACAGCAAGTCGAAGGCGTTCATAGCTGCGCTGTGAATCTTCTCGGCGTTGGCCAGCACCCGCTTCTCGGTTTCCAGGCGCTCGTCTTCTCCCAGCTGTAATTTTGCGTCTTCAATCTCTCGCGCCTGGAAAGTCCACAGGTCGAGAAGGCGTAGGCGGTCCTTCTCGTCGCGTTGCAGTTCATCAATGCGCGTCTGGATGCTCTTCCATTTGGAAAACGCTTCCGCGGTCGGCTCGGTTTGAATGTTGGCAAAGCTGTCGAGAAGGCGAAGGCGGGTGGAAGCGTCGAAAGAAAGCAGAGACTCGTTCTGCGCATGGATCGTAGCGAGGTACGGAGCCAGTTGTCGCAGCACTGCTACTGTCGCGGGCTGGTTGTTGACGAAAACGCGTCCCTTGCCGCCCGCGGCAATCTCGCGCCGCAGGATGATTGACTCGTCTTCCTGGTCGATCCCATTATTTTCGAGGATTTGCGCGGCTGTCTTCTCCGCCCCGCCTTCAACCTCGAAGACAGCGGAAATCGTGGCCTTGTCGGCCCCGGAACGGATCACATCAGCAGAGGCTTTGTCCCCGAGCAGAAGAGCCAGGGCATCAATGAGGATGGATTTTCCCGCGCCGGTTTCGCCAGTCAGCAGATTCAGCCCGGACGCGAACTCTACCACCAGATTGTCTATGACCGCGTAGTTTTCGAGCCGCAGTTCGATGAGCACCGGCGTCCTGGAACCCAGACTTGGGATGTCAACTTAATTGAGCGCAGCATAGCATGAATAAGCAAGACTCAGTGAGCCTGGCTGATGACATCCTGACCAGAAAGCCGAACAATGCTTGCAGCCACATGCCCATGACGCCTGACTCTTGAATCCCGCCATTAACTGTCATAAATATGACGGAATGCCGATGACATCTCTCAATATCTCGCTTCCCGAAGCGCTAAAAGAATACATCGAAGGGCAGGTGGCTACCGGTGATTGGGGTACGCCCAGCGAGTATGTACGCGAGTTGATTCGCCAGGACAAAGAGCGCCGTTTAGGCAATCTCGAAGAAGATCTGGTTGCAGCCGCCAAGGGTCCCAAAATTGAAGTCTGTGTATCCGAGATTCGCAAAAAGGGCCTGATGAACGCATTGCGCGAACGGACCCGGCGGCGATGAAGAACTCCCGGCTTGTCCTGAGCGATCAGGCAGTGGCCGATATTGTCGAGCAGTCTGACTGGTATGGCGAGCAGCCGGCCGTAATTTGGAGACACGCTGGGAGAAAGCGATCACCTCTACACTGCTTCGGCCCGTGCAGAATGCAAACTTCGGCGCGCAATGCAATTTTCGGCGTGAAGAACTTCGCCATGTCAGACGAACGTGGGTTGCCGGATTTCCCAAACACCTTGTCTTCTACAAATTCGAAGGGACAGAAATATTCATCCTTCGAGTGCTTCATGGCGCCCGTGATCTGCAAAACTTATTTTAGAGTCCGGGGCGTATTTCGAAGCGATCTAGAAATATAAAGCTGATCCAATTCACGACTGTTGTAATTCGTTCGGGATCCGGTTTGCGATACCGCTTCCTGATGTGCTCTTTTGCACAGCTTTTTTGCACAGCCCTTATGGGTTGATACATCGTATTCACCCGCGATTTTGGCCCACATGCTGGTCTATAATTGACGCAGGAATCCTCCTAAAAATGAATCTGTATCCCTTGCTGGCAGCAGCGGTCGGCGGCGAAATTATTGACCTGGTGGGCGAAACCGGCCCGGTCGCCAAGGTAGTGTTGCTTTTCCTACTGATCTTCAGCCTGGTCTCCTGGGCGATTATTCTTTCCAAGTGGAGCGTGTTGCGGCGGGCGAGAGTGCAGAGCGGACGCTTTGTGCGCGCCTTCCGAAAGGCCCAGCGTCTTCAGGACGTCGGCGCCGTCGCGGAACAGTTCCGTCCCAGCCCGCTCGTGGGGGTGTTTGAAGGCGGATTCGAGGAGTACCGCCGTCAGGCCGCCGCGTCGAACGGGATCATCCGCAATCCGCTCTCGATTCAGCGCGCCATGCAGATTGCGAACTCGGAAGAACTCACTCGCTTTGAGCGCAATCTTCCATGGCTGGCAATTACCGGTGCGGTCACGCCGTTCGTCGGCCTGTTCGGAACCGTCTGGGGCATCATTGATGCTTTCCACGGACTTGGCACGGCAGGCGCTGCAACGCTTCGCGCGGTTGCGCCTGGAATTTCCGAAGCCCTGATTACCACTGCCGCCGGACTGGTGGCCGCGATCCCTGCCGTCATTGCCTACAATTTGATTGGCGGATCGATTCGTGAACTGGCCGCCCGCGGCGACGACTTTGCCATGGAAATGCTGAATGCGGTCGATCGCCAGCAGCCGCAGCCTGCTTATCGCACAGCTGAAGCGCCGGGGGTACAGCGGTAATGGCCTTCACGGCTTCCAACGGACGAACGCAAACTTCCCTCTCCGACATCAACATCACACCGCTGGTGGACGTGGTACTCGTACTGCTGATCATCTTCATGGTCACAGCCCCGGTGCTGCAATCCGGTATCGAGGTCAGTGTTCCGAAGACGCGGTCGGTGAAAGAGATCACCGAAGAACGCCTGGTGATCAGCATCAATAAAGATCAGCGGGTGTTTCTGGGCAATGACACCATCAACATCAATGAGATTGCCGCCAAGATTAAAAGCAAGATCCGCGATCCGCAGCATCAGTCGATCTTTATCCGAGCCGACGAAAATGTGCCCTTCGGCGCCTTCGCCACTGTCATGGACGCGGTCAAATCTTCCGGCATCACCAATGTGAGCATCGTTACTCAACCGCTGGACGCGCATGGCAGCCAACGCTGAAATCTTTTTCGAACACGACCGCTGGGGCCGCAACCTCTCCTGGTCGCTCGGACTGCATATTGCAGTCGTCGGCGCCATTTTGCTTTACGCCGTTGTCGCGCCTAACAGCCACGGCGAAGGTTGGGGAGCAGGCGGAGGCGGCGATGCCATGGGTGTGACCCTAGTCAGCACCGTGCCGCTGCCAGCCCCTCAAACGAAAACAGAAAATGTTCTAGCCAACGACTCCAAGGGATTGGCCCAGTCACAGCCCAAGCCGGTAGAGAAACAGCCGGATCCGGAGGCGATTCCGATCCCGGACAAGATCGTCAAGACAAAGGCGCCGCCAAAGGTCAGCGCGACCCACCAAAAACCGCAGCCTGCGCCGGCGGTCGAAGCCGACAACGTGGTTCCCTTCGGACAGGGCGGACCGGTCAGCGGGCCTTATGGAAACTTCAGTGCCAACGGCGCCAAGGGCGGCTTCGGCTTCACCGGTGGCGGCGGAGATTTCGGCGCGCGCTACGCCTGGTACGTGCACGTGGTGCAGCAGAAGGTTTCCGAGAACTGGCTCAAGTACGAGGTGGACCCGAGTATTTCGACCGCGCAACGCGTCTACATCACCTTTGACGTAATGCGTGACGGCCATCCTGCGAATGTCCAGGTGGAGCAGTCAAGTGGTGTGCCATCTCTCGACCAATCCGCGACTCGGGCCATCCAGCGCATTGACACTTTTGGTCCCTTACCCTCGGATTATGCCGCGAATAAAGTGTCAGTAGAGTTCTGGTTCGATTACAAAAGATAGCAGCTGGCTTTTAGCTCTAAGCTGTTAGCCGTTGCGAGTTAAAGGACATCCTCATTAATGAAGCGATTTTTATTACTAGTGTTACCGCTGTTTCTGTTGACTTCGAGCTTTGCCCAGGACTGGATCAAGACCGGTACCGGACTAGGCGTGGAGAAAGTGCGCCTTGCCGTTCCCGATTTCAATGCCTCCACTCAAGATCCGAAGAATGCCGATCTGCTTAAGACCTTCAATGAAGTTCTGTGGAACGATCTCGACAATGCCGGCATCTTCGACATGGTTTCGAAGAGCTTCTATCCCCTTGGACAGGTTGGGACCCCGGCGGATGTGAAGTTCGAGGGTTGGAGCGGGGCACCAACTAATGCCGCCATGCTGGCCTTCGGCAACCTGGGCGTTTCCGGCAACAGCATGACCGTGCAGGGCTGGCTCTACGACGTGAAGAACGTCACCTCGCCACAGGTGCTGGGCAAGCAGTATCAGGACGCCGCCACCAGCGATGCCGCTCGCACCACGGCGCACAAATTCGCAGACGAAATTATCTTTCGCCTGGGTGGCGGAATTCAGGGAATCGCCGAAAGCAAGATTTACTTCGTGAGCAGTCGCAGCGGGCACAAGGAAATATGGGCGATGGATTACGACGGCGCCAACCAGCACGCCGTAACCCGTCTGGGCTCGATTTCGTTGTCGCCGCGCGTCTCGCCCGACGGATCACGGATCGCCTTCAGTTCGCTGACAAAGTCCGGCTGGGAAATCCTGATGTACTCGCTGGACCTCGATCGTCTGGTGTCGTTCCCTCGCTTTGGTGGAACCAATCTATCGCCGGCGTGGTCGGCAGATGGAACGAAGCTCGCGTTCTCTTCGTCGCGCAGCGGTGATCCGGAAATTTACACCGTGGATGCTTCAGGATCGAACCTGAAACGAATTACCTCGTTTAAGGGCCCGGATGTTTCCCCGGCGTGGAACCGCAAGACAGGCGCGCAAATGACTTGGGTAAGTGGTCGAACTGGGTTGCCGCAGGTTTACACCATGGATGCTGACGGCAGCAACGTACAGCGACTCACCGACCAGGGATACGCAGTTTCTCCGGCGTGGTCGCCGAACGGGCAGTTCCTGGTTGTGTCGTGGATGCGCAAGTATGGCCCCGGAGCACCGGGAGCGCAGGACATTTACATCATGGACATCGCCAGCAAGCAGTGGGTGCAGCTGACTCACGATGGCGGGCGAAACGATTTCCCCTACTGGTCGCCGGATGGAAGGCACATCATCTTCCAGTCCAGCCGGGCGGGGAGTCTCCAGATATGGACCATGCTGGCCGATGGTACCAATCAGAAGCAGCTGACTTTTGCGGGCGCGAACAGCCAGCCCAACTGGAGTTGGAAGTAAGTTTAGATTTTTGGAAGTGAATTACGGAATCATATTCGCTGTTATGCAGTTAATTCCGGAGAAGTGGAGCAAGTTTCCCCTTCCCGACTAGAGCCGGGCGCAGAGATCGCAATCAGGAACCCAATCAACGCGCACCAAGTTTACGGAGGACCAGAGTGAATCAACGGAAAATGAGATGGATGATGTTAGCGTTCGTACTGATGGCGATCATGACGCTGGGTGCTTGCAAAAAGAAAGTAGCCCCACCGCCACCGCCGCCGCCCCCACCGCCAGCCGCGCCCACAGCTTCATTGTCGGCCAGCCCCAACACCATAGACAAAGGTGGTTCCACCACCTTGACCTGGCAGACCAGCAATGCGACGGACGTCAGCATTGATGGGGTCGGAGCGGTGCAACCGAGCGGATCGCAGAGCGTGACTCCTGCGGATTCCACCACTTATACCCTGACCGCGAAGGGAGCGGGTGGAACGCAGACGGCCACGGCGCGCGTTACCGTGAATGCTCCGCCACCGCCGCCACCTCAGCCATCGGCCACGGAAGAAGAGCTGTTCTCACAAACCGTGAAGGACATCTACTTCGACTATGACAAGAGCGATGTCAATGCCGACCAACAGTCGTCGCTGCAGGGCGATGTCGCGTTCCTGAAGCAGCATCCCAACATCACCTTCACGGTAGAGGGACACTGCGACGAGCGCGGGTCGACTGAATACAACCTGGCTCTGGGCGATAGCCGCGCGAACTCCGTCCGCAACGCGCTGGTCCAGGGAGGCGTTGCCGCCGACCACGTCAAGACCATCAGCTACGGCAAGGAAAAGCCGTTCTGCACCGAATCGAACGAGCAGTGCTGGCAACAGAACCGGCGCGGCCACTTCGTTTACGGCAAGTAGTCCTTGGTAGCGCCGGCGTCCCGCCGGCTGTCGCGAGGGCGTCACGCCCTCGCAATAGGCTGGCGATAAAATATGCCTAGCCAGCCGCGGCAATGCCGGCGCTACCGAACCTTCTTCGTCCTCTGGCCGGGACGTGGCACCTATTCTCCACATCGCAGGTATTCGATTATGAAAATCCACAGCTACTCAGCTTTGCTCGCGCTACTAGCGCTGTTCTTCGCAGCCTCATCCCCGGCGTGGGGCGTTAACAAAGACATGGTGCAACTGCAAACCCAGGTGCAGGACTTGCAGGACAGAATCGCGCACATGCAGCAATCATTTGACGAGCGCATGGGAGTGCTGCAGCACCTGATCGAGCAGAGCACCGACCGGGCCAACAAAGTCGCCACTTCGGTCACCGATCTTCAAACCACGCTGCAGAAGCAGCAAACCGACAGTGGTGCTCACACCGACCAACTCTCCGGCCAGATCCAATCTTTGAATGACACTCTCGATGAGCTCAAGGCTCGGTTGGGGAAGGTGAGTAAACAGCTCGAAGATATGCAGGCAGCTCAGCAAAGCATGGCTGTCCAACAGACCCAGCAACAGCAGCAGGCAGCTTCCGCTCCACCGCCTGACGTCCTTTACAACAACGGCCTCCGCGATTACCAGGCTGGCAAGAACGATCTGGCGGCGCAGGAATTCGCGGACTACGTCAAGTTCTATCCCAATACCGATCTGGCGGGCAATGCGAACTACTATCTTGCTGACATCCAGTACAAGCAGGGGAATTATGCGGCGGCGGTCAAGACGTATGACCAGGTCCTGCAGAGCTTCCCTGATGGAAACAAGGCTGCCGCCGCTGAATTGAAGAAGGGTTTGGCGCTGGTGGAACTGGGACAGCAAGAAGCTGGGATTGCGGCTCTGCGGCACGTGATGCAGCGCTATCCCAAGTCAAACGAAGCCATGCAGGCTCGTGACCGGTTGCGCAAATTAGGAGTGGCTACGACAGGGGCCGAAGCCCGCAGGCAGCAATAAGCAGCGTTCCGGCTAACCACTCAAGCGCTTGGATGTTTTCGATGGTGACGGCGATGACGCCGGCGATTCTTGTGGTGCCCTTGATTTGCCTGGGCCTCGTTCCGATGCGCAGCCGCACTGGCATGCGCCTGTTCACCTGGCTTCAGCTGCTCTCCCCATCCTGTGAACGTCAACGAGATCACCATTGCAAGAGCTAAACTCATCTGTTTCATTTTAGTCGGCCTCTCAGCCCTATTTCTTTGTAATCTACAGGATTAACCCTTCCTGCGGACAAAAGTTTCGCGGTAGTCTTGATGCTCATTGGCCGTGCCGCTCCCGGCCCAACGACAGGATGGCAATGACCGACAAAACCGACTCGCCAAAAGATCTGGACGCTTCGCTTGCCGACGACCAGGACCGAGGTAAAGGCGCAGTAGAACAAGACAAACCCGAGGCCGCTCCGGGCAATACTTCGATGCAGGGCCAACTAGGACACCGCGATCAGGATCCGTTGTTGAAATCATCAGACACCGATTTTCCCGAACCGGGCCAAGGTCCTGAGCATTCCGGCGAGCCTGCTGCCTAGTTCGGACGTGGGCCGGACATCCGGTCCGCCGGTTTTGATTTTGGTTTAGATTCCTAAACCAAAATCAAAGTCAAAAACGGCGGACAGGAGTGTCCGTCCCACACATGATCATTTGTCTTTGTCTTTATCTTTGTGGTGCAGATCGAGGCCGAACGATGGATGCTCCCGCTGGCCTGTAATTTTGATTGGCACCTCGGTTTTTCCGTTCTTTCGGAAAAACGGATCCACTGCTTTCAGGAGAAATGACTTTGCGCCCGTCATGGTCTGCGAAAGCTTGGCCTGCATCCGCAGCTTGCCGTGGAAATCCAGATTTTCTTTATCCAGACCGTACTTGCCGTCGAGCGCAACCTCTGCCCCAGTTACGTTGAAAGTCAGCTTTCTAAATCCGATGAGGCCGTTGTCGAGAACGAAGTTCCCCTTGAGTTGAGATACGCTGCTGCCAGCATCCATATTTTCTGGCTGGCCTAGTGCCTTGCGGCTTAGAGTTTCGATCTTCGCCGTCACCTCTGGACTTGTAAATCGCGCGTGTTCGACGTCGAATGCTCCGTCCAGATTCAAGCGGTCCGAAAGATCCTCCTTTCCCGGAGGCAAATTGAATTTAGTCTTGAAGTTGATCGCTCCAGTCAGCGGCGGCGGAGTCGATTTCACTGCAAGCCGCATGAGGTCTTCGATTCTCCCCTGTTTTACCGTCACATCGAGCGTAATTTCTTTCCCCGGCCTGTTTTTGTCCTGAGATTTAACTATCCCACCCTGTGCCACGATCACGGTATTCAGGAGGTGCGCAGTCACCGGATGCAACAGCGTGTCGCCATTGGTGCCGTCCACGGTGGCGCTGAACACCGTCTCCAGATCCAGCGGATGCCCACCGATGGTCACCGTAAAATCAGGCGTAGAAGTCTTGCCTTCGACTTCGATCTTCTCCAGCACACCGCCGAACTTGCCTGTGGAAGAGAGAATTCCGCTGATTCCCTTGAACACACCCAGATCTGCTTTGTCGAACGTGTAATCAGCCGCCAAAGGTGTTTGTCCCGGATCGTCAGGACTCCAAGGGCCGAACGTTCCATGAGTATCAATCTCGCCGGGCGGAACTGCGTTGGTAAGCTGCGCGTTAAACTTTGCCGGACGGTCGAGTCCGACCGAATGCATTACCAGGTGGTGTATGGAAAAAACGTGAGGATCCTTATCAGCGGACTTGGGCAGCAAGCGCAGTTCGGCATCGTCAGAAACAATTTCCCGGATGAGAACCGGCGCATCGCGGACCTTGGACCAATCCTGCTTCCGTCTTTCATCCTTGGGCGGGATCTGTATGATCAGTCCCTTCAACTTGACCTGGTTGATCTTCCAGGGCTTTCCGATCAATCCCAAGATGCCGGCTTCGGCGGAGAACTCGCCGATCGAAATCATAGGCGGAACATCGGTGCGCCCTTCATGGCGAAGAGTCAGTCCGGCCCCATGTATTCGTGCCCCGGGAAATAAATAAACGTGAAAGTCCTTGAGTTCCACTTCCGCATGGAATTTCTCGCTAAGCATCTCCACAACCTTGCGATGCAGATACGGATTGGAGAGATGAACACCGGTTACGACGACGGCCACAACCAGGATAGTTACCAGCAATATCACGATCAGCATGGCCTTGGTTAACGGTCTTGTTTTCTTTTCAGTCATTTAAGCAACTTGTCTGACGCTGTTTCTTCGGAAATGGTTGGTCAGGCAAGGTTAGCACCGTAGGCGAGTTCATGAATGAGACGAACGAACAGGTTTGTGTGGGGCGGACACTCTTGTCCGCGCTTTTAGTTGTAGCCACTTCAGTGGCGGGTAATTGCGTGGCATCCAGCGCGTGCCGTTGGGAACGCCTGAAATCGGAGACTGTGTCGCAACTTTGGACGCGAGTGAAGAGTCGAGTAGCGGGACTCGCGAAGCGGCGAAAGAAGGGTTGTTACCCGTCTCATGATGTGACGCGCACTGACTCTTTTACGAGGTGCGTAAGTCAAAGTCAAAGGCGGTGGACAGGAGTGTCCGCCCCACACACAACGTGATCTATCGCAGCTCTTCCATCACCTGCTCGAGCACTTCCCTGCCTGGACGAACTTCAGATTCCGGCAACGTGGCCAGCGGTTCGTCTGTCATGTTCAGAAGATCGACAAAAGTCGGCGTCTTGGAATTGACGTAGAACACGCCGGTCAGCACTTCTCCCTTTTCATGGGCTTCGTTCAGACGAGTGATCGCCCGGATTCGGTTGGTCGGGTCATACTCTTCTTCCAGTTTGCGCAGGCGGAGATGCGAGCCGTCGTGCATGGTCACATCGATGGTTGTCCCGGGATCGTAATCGATGGCGATGTCTTCGAACGCCGGCACGAAGCTGACTTCCTGCAACGGCTCTTCGTGGTCCTTCATATATTTGTAGGATTTGGTAGAGCCTTCGTGGTCATTGAAAGTCACGCAGGGTGACACCACGTCGAGCATGACTGTGCCCTTGTGCGCGATGGCCGCTTTCATCATGGCGTGCAGTTGCTTCTTGTCGCCGGAAAACGATCTTCCGACAAAAGTCGCGCCCAGCGTGATTGCCATGGCGCAGGTATCGATAGGAGGCAGATCGTTGATCACGCCGGTCTTCAGCTTGGAGCCCATGTCGGCGGTGGCGGAAAACTGGCCCTTGGTCAATCCGTAAACGCCGTTGTCTTCGATGATGTAAATGATGGGCAGATTGCGCCGCATCAGGTGAATGAATTGTCCGACACCGATGGATGCCGTGTCGCCATCGCCGCTGACACCGAGTGCGATCAGCTGGCGATTCGCCAGCACCGCGCCGGTTGCAACCGAAGGCATGCGGCCGTGAACAGCGTTAAAACTGTGCGAGCGTCCCATGAAATAGGCCGGGCTCTTGGACGAGCAGCCAATGCCGCTTGGCTTGATCACGCGTTCGGGCGAGACGCCCATTTCATACATGGCGTCGATGATGCGCTCAGAAATTGCATTGTGGCCGCAACCGGCGCACAGAGTCGTCTTGCCGCCGCGATAGTCGAGCACGGACAATCCGATGCGATTGGTCTTCGGCGCCGGAGCCGGCTTGTCAGGCGTTGATGTCGCCATTTACTTACCCTCCATGGTCATGAGTTCGTCGGTGACCGAGCGCGCGTCCAGCGGCAGCCCGTGAATGTGAGCAATGCTGCGCAAGCGAGTATGCAGCACGGCTTCCAGGTCCATCTTGAGCAGCGTGAGCATCTGCGCGTCGCGGTTCTGCTCCACCACGTAGATCACATCGTGCTGCTTCACGAAATCATGTACTTCACGAGTGAATGGAAATGCTTTCAGGCGCAGGTAGTCGGTCTCGATGTTGTACTCCTGGCGCAGTTGATCGCGGGCCTCGATCAGCCCCCAGTGCGAGGTGCCGTATCCGATGATGCCGATTTTCGACTTCCCGGTATCGACTTCCGGACGAGGTACGAAAGAACGCGCCGTTTCGAACTTGCGGTTGAGCCTCTCCATGTTGCGTTCGAAGTCGTCGGGTCGTTCGCTGTATTGTGCTTTCTCATTGTGTCCGCTTCCGCGCGCAAAGTACGCCGCGGCGGGATGATCGGTGCCAGGCAGAGTGCGGTAACCGATGCCGTCGCCGTCCACATCCTGGTAACGGGCAAATCCGCCGAGGCGATCGAGATCAGCTTTGCTCAAAACTTTGCCGCGCTTGATCGGCTTCTCCGGATATTTGAACGGATCCGCCATCCAGTTGTTCATGCCGAGATCGAGATCGGACATCACGAACACAAGCGTCTGGAACTGCTCGGCCAAATCGAACGCGTCCCCCGCCATGCTGAAACATTCTTCCGCGGAACAAGGCAGCAGAAGAATGTGCTTGGTATCGCCGTGGGAAAGAAATGCGGTGGAGAGAATGTCGCCTTGCGACGTGCGCGTTGGCAAACCGGTAGAAGGGCCGACACGCTGGATGTCCCAGATCACGCCAGGAACTTCAGCGTAGTAAGCCAGACCGGCAAACTCGGCCATGAGAGAAATGCCAGGCCCGGCAGTTGCAGTCATGGCGCGAGCTCCAGCCCAGCCTGCGCCCAGCACCATGCCAATCGCAGCCAGTTCGTCTTCCGCCTGGACGATGGCAAACGTGGCTTTGCCGTCGGCCCGAATGCGGAAACGCTTCATGTACTCAATCATGCTCTCGGGCAGCGATGACGACGGCGTGATCGGGTACCACGCAATCATGGTCGCGCCGGCGAACATGCAGCCGAGGGCAGCGGCGGCGTTGCCGTCGATGATGATCTTGCCGGCGGTCTTGTCCATGCGCTGGACGAAGTAGGGATCGCGTTTGGTCAGGTTTGCCGCTGCGTAGTCGTATCCGGCTTTCACGGCCGCCAGATTCAGGTTGGCGGCTTTCACTTTTTTGGCAAACTGCTTGCGGATGGCCTTCTCGACTTCAGCGATGTCGATCTCGAGCAACTGGGCCACCACGCCCACGTAAATCATGTTCTTGACCAGCTTGCGCAGCTTGGCCTCGGGATAAACCGGCGCGACCAATTTGTCGTACGGCACGGCGTAGAACACGAGATCGTTACGCAGAGTGCTGAGATTCAAAGGCTCGTCGTAGAGTACGGCGGCGCCGGCGGCCACTGACATCACATCTTCGTGCGCGGTCTCAGGATTCATCGCAACTACGAAATCAATTTCTTTCTTGCGCGCGATGTAGCCGTCTTTGTTAGCACGAATGGTGTACCAGGTCGGCAGTCCGGCAATATTCGAAGGAAACAGATTCTTGCCCGAGACTGGAATTCCCATCTGGAAGATGCTGCGGAGAAGTACAGTGTTGGAACTTTGCGATCCCGACCCGTTTACGGTCGCAACCTGAATACTCATGTCGTTGACGACGCGTTTCTTCTCTGGTGGGCGACTCTCAGCGTGGAGAGATACATCCGTGGTGGCCATTCCCCGTCCTTCCTTGTCCCTGGAGCGGAGTTTCTCCGCTCGGAATTACTGGTGGAGCAGAACCCTACATTATACGGCAGTATGGGGAGCCGGGGGATTGAGGTATCTCTATGGGAAATAGAGCGCTGAGAAAGTTCGAGGGCGGGACGCTCGCGCCTGCATCCGCGCTACGATGAACCCGCCCTACTCGTCGCCGGTAAAAAATTGCGCCATCTTGCGGAATTTCGCGTAGCGGGTATCAACGAGCTCTTTGATTGTGCTTTTCTTTAGCTCGGAGAGATTCTTCTGCAGAGTTTCATCGAGCAATGCGGCGGCGGCTTCGTGATTGAGGTGGGCGCCACCTTCCGGTTCGGGGACGACTCCATCAATGCATCCCATTTCGGTTAAATCCGGAGCGGTGATGTGCAGCGCTTCGGCCGCCAACTCTTTCTTGGTTGCGTCGCGCCACATGATGGACGCGCAGCCTTCAGGCGAGATTACGGAGTACACCGAGTTCTCCATCATCAGCACACGGTCGGCGATGGCAATCGCCAGCGCGCCACCGCTGCCGCCTTCGCCCGTAATCGTCGTAATGATGGGGATCTGAAGACGCGCCATCTCGCGCAGATTGTGGGCGATGGCTTCCGCCTGGCCACGCTCTTCTGCGCCCAGGCCCGGATACGCGCCGGGTGTGTCCACGAAGGTAAATAAGGGGCGTCCGAATTTTTCCGCAATCTTCATCACCCGCATGGCTTTGCGATAGCCTTCAGGGTTCGGCATGCCGAAGTTGCGGTAAACCTTTTGCTTGGTATCACGCGCCTTCTGATGCCCGACGATCATCACTTCTTCGCCGTGGAATCGGGCCATACCGGCGACGATCGCGGGATCGTCCGCGTAACCACGGTCGCCGTGAATTTCGCTCCACTCAGTGAAGATACGATCAATGTAGTCGAGCAGGTACGGACGCTGCGGATGCCGCGCGAGTTCAGTCTTATCCCAGGCTTTGTAGTGCGAAGATGACATTTCTTTGCGTAACGTCTGAATGCGATCGGACAACAATTGTATTTCGCGCTGCGTATTTTCGTCAGGTCCTGCAGCCTGCCGCATACGAACAACCTGCTGTTCGACTTTGTCCAACTCCTGGTGCGTCTTGTCTCCCACCTCGGAGCCGCCGCCATCACCGTTGCCATTGCCATTCCTGGCCAACCGCGCTTCCACCATCGACAGAAGAAGCTCCGCACCTGCCATCACCAGCGCTTCATTGGGCACCGATGGTGCGATGTTCGCACTCACCTTGGAATTCTTTTGAATGGAAACTCTTATCCGCCGCGTATTTCAGCGCGGCCGCTCTGTCGAAACCTGAAGAGTATAGCGCGACCCTTCGCCCGTCACTTCGACAATCTTCACTACCTTAGACGTTAATCGATCACGCGGACCGCACCGCGGCCACACAGTTCTTCGACCCGCGCGATGAAAGCCCGGTCTGGAAGCACATTATAGCCTTCCGCCTCCATCACGACCATGAAATCTCCCTGGCGTTCCGCGTCAAATAACACCTTGGCAGTGCCTTTTTGTTGAGTACAAAG
>Ga0163162_10002205_pt1 | contig 18295 bp, 19 predicted proteins | sample S55metaG_FD_115310 | JGI IMG/M metagenome (GOLD analysis project Ga0163162, IMG submission 115310) | Switchgrass rhizosphere microbial communities from Kellogg Biological Station, Michigan, USA - S5-5 metaG | ecosystem: Host-associated > Plants > Roots > Rhizosphere > Soil | place: USA...
AAAGGGGTGGTAATAGCTATTAAAATGCACATTGGGCGCATCCGGACGCCTATGAAAAGCAGTGTTGTTCGCTACGGCCAGACGGCCGTTTATTTGGGCATCAGCAGGAGCGGTTAAACCTAAAACCAGCGAAGCTGCGATGCCTGATCCAATTAAGAATTTACTCATCGTTTTCTTGGTATTTCAAATTTAAGGTCCTAACATAGCATATCCTGAAAAAGGCCGCCATAAGGGCAGCCTTCCGGGATATATGATGGGATCGATTATTTGATCTCGATCTGGCGGCGCACCACTTTCGCTTCTTCGCGTTTGGCGATATTGATGCGAAGGATACCATCGGTATAGGACGCATCGATCCGGCCGTCATCGGCGCTTTCCGGCAGCGTGAAAGAACGCACGAATGAACCGTAGCTGTATTCACGTTTGCTGTAGTTCTTCTGGTTGTCCTGGTGACCGGCTGATTGTTCCACCGATACAGTCAGGATGTTGCGTTCCAGGTTCAGTTTGAAGTCATCTTTTTTCAGGCCCGGTGCGGCCAGTTCCACATGGTAATTGTCTTCGGTCTCGCTGATGTTCACCGCAGGGACGCGGGTCACCATCCGGTCGTTGAAAAAGGTGTCGTTGAAGATTGATTCGAAAACGTCGTTAAAGCCTGGTAATAATGCGTTGTTTTTTTGAGCGGGATTGAATTTAACCAGTGTCATAGGTCTGTCCTCCTTAATTTAATAATGATTAAAACTTATAATTAATTAAACTGGTTAGCATATCTCAAGACCCGTGCCAGAGCCGAAAAATGCTAAAGTAACTGCAAAAATTTCAGCGGAAGTGAAAAAATTTCAGCTTCAAAATGACATTTAAACAGGTAGCGTGAGCCAAAACGTACTGCTTTCACTCAGCGTGGAACAACGCTTCTTCTTTTGCCGGTTCGTTCAATCATAGACCGACAGGAAAAAATCCCTGTTTTTTATAGATGCCACATTTTCAAAGAATTTACGTATACCGAATCATGAAAACCATTGGAAAAAGGATACGCGCAGTTCGCCTTGCTAAAGGCTGCACTCAACGACAAATTGCTCAACAACTCGATATAACTGTGCCGGCTTATTCCAAGATCGAGCTGGGGCTGACGGATATTAACCTTTCCCGCCTGGCACAGATCGCCGGGGTTTTCAAATTAACGCTCGCCGAATTAGCGAGTTTTGGCAACGCTCCTGGACAAAGTGAAGCAGATACAGAGCATCAGTTAGCTCAACTCGAAAAAGAGGCCGACAGGCTTCAGAAAAAAGTAATTGAGCTTTATGGGCAGCTGCAAATAAGTAAAGCGGCCAAATAGCCGGTACGCATAAACAGGCAAACTAATTAAATGTATTAGGAGCAGATATCAGCATAGCAAAAGCCCGCCTCATTTCAGTGGGCGGGCTTCGATATTTCAACCAAGAGCCTTTCACTCTCTTTGCAAGTTTATAACGAGTAACTAAAAGTTTGGTTTTGGAGAAGTAAAAATAAAGCCCGACAAATTTTACTTATGCCGGGCCCTTAATTAATTTAACTAGTCGTGACTTAACGTCAGACAGCACTAAGTACGTTATCAATTTTGATTATTTACTGTGTTTTAATAACTTAGTCATTCAGAGTAACTTGTAAAAGTTACAATATGATAAGGTTTAAGTGAATGCCCCGCAATGCGAGACTGCGGGGCATTTATTTTTATAAAACCTTAGTCATACTCATACCTGTAAATTCCTTCTTAAATATTAGGTCTATTTGGGTTTACTTAATAATTAAACCATGAAATTTATTCATGCTAAGATTTACAAAAAGAGCAAACAAGTTCACATCCAATAAGCATCTTACTAATCACCCAAGGGCAAACATACTCAATTGTTCTTTCCTCTTAAAAATCAGCTTTTCCGCGGCAGCTTCCATTGCCTGTCCTTTTGCTGTGAGCTTATCTCCTCCTTCCAGTTATTCCTTTCTGACGATCTGGCTGTTCACTTCGATCTCGTTTAACAGCCCCGGGGAACTGACCGAAGCCGAGAAATTTTTGTCGGGTGCCGCTGCAGAAATCTTTTCAAGATCGGCATCAGTCTGGTCAAGTTCTTTAAAAAGTTTATTGAGCTGCTGCAGGTGGGAATTAAAAAAGCGCACCTTATTGTTGAATGCGTTGATCCGAATGTTATTGGCCGCTGCCGTCGCCAGTTTGGAAGTATCCGGCGGCTGTGGTGAATAGGGAGACAGATCGCTCAACGTAGTTCGGATGGGTAACAACGAGGGCGAGGCATCTTTGGGATCTATTGCCTGCAGATTCAGCTGCTGCGGATCGGGATTATAGGCGACCAGGCTTTTATATTCGTCCACGATATCAGAACTGATACGGTGTTTTTGCACTACATCTTCTGCAATGATCGTTTTTTTTACGTTGCTTTTGAATCCATTGAACAGCAGCGAAGTGAAATCATAAGCTTTTGTCCGAAGCACGGCCCCCTGTACAGAGAAATAATTGCTCAATGTTTTTGTTTTGGCATACATGATGCCCAAATTCGTGTTTAATATTTGTGAGGGCATATTGAAAGAGACATCCGTTTCATTACCGAAATTATAAAACTGCCGCCCATAGACTTCCAGGTCGTCGATGCGCTCATAGGATGACAGGAAATATAGCCGGTAACGTTGGTATTCTTTGTCGGGGTTATCGATCTGTGCATAGCAATTTTGCAAAAAATCCAGGAAGGCCTTGTCATTGAAAATCTGGTAAATGTTGGCCTGTGGTGTCGGCTTCCAGCGTACCAGGGAAAGTTTCGCCTTAAATTCCAGTTCGGCGCTGTTCTCCACGCGAAGGGAATCAAACATTTTAGCCACAAAATAGGCGACCTGAGCATTGGCCATCCCCCTTTTCTCTTTGTCTACCATAGCATAGAGACTATCCTGAATGCTCAGGTAGTTTTCGCTGCTGTTCCAAAACGAAGGTTCCAGGGGCGGCAGTAACAGCCGGTTGGTCTTTACGTCGACAAAAATAAAAGTGCCAAGCGGATAAATATTCTGAAAGTTCTTTTCCAGCATCGACAGGCTGCTCATCGAGGTGGAATCCATTTTGAGTAAAAAATTTAGCACCTTATTGTGTTCCAGTTTGACACTTAAGCCCTCCAATGATTCGAACGACGTAGTTGCTTTTTCAGGGATAATGATGGGGATGTCAATGATCCTGTTTTTATTTTTCAGCAATGAAGCTCCGTCGTGGCGTACGGCCACTGAAGGCTGATCTTCACTGTCCTGTCCATAAAAGGCAATGGTATCATTTTTCTTAATTGTTACCACTTTCTCTTTTACCTGGCCAGGTTCAAGGCTGAAAACGGCCTTCACCTTAAGGCCGCCTGTTGGTTGAATAAGGCGGTAAAACACGGCAATTTTTGTTTTGGCAGTGTTTCTGATGCGAAACTTAATTCCAGAAGCCATTGCATAATCTGGTAAACTCAGGAAAAGGAAAACGATAAAAAGTGTACAAGTGCAGCCGACAGTGTTTTTCATAAGTATATTTATAGGGGTAATTTGTGTAAAACGCCCGAAAGCCGTAAATAGTTTAAGACTTCCGCTAAGTTGCTGGCATCAAAATTCAAAGACACGGGAAGCTGGCATTTGCTTATGATCGTAAATGGCTGACCCGGAAACTATTAGGCGAGTTATTTTGCAGACAGCGCGGGAACGCGGCCCGTCAAAAAGTACCTGCCCTTCGGAGATCGCGCGTGAACTTTATCTGGGATTGGTCTAAGCCTATGGGCGATGTCAGGGATGCCGCCATTGTTTGCCTGCATTACAAGGTTAAATCCAAAAGACGGTCTTGACTTTTACGAGTGGAAAGAAAAGTACCTGGGGAGTTCTGAAATGAAAAATAAACTGTCTATAATAGTTTTTAATTTAACGACATCCGAATAAGACTCGGCAATAGTGCGGAGAAATAATTGCCCAGGCTGCCACCGAACCGTGGATTGATCTCGAATATTTTAGGCTGGCCGTTTACTATTTTATAGTCGAAACAACATAGTCCCTCGTATTCAATGGCTTTAAGTATAGCCTCGAATACATCCAGGTGAGGGCACTTAAATGATATTGCTGCAAATAAATCCCTCTTTGCCATTGATCGGCCTGTCGTTGTAAAAAGTGTATTCAACGGTCAATGAGTTGACGATCCTGCCCTCTTTAATTAGAATGTGTGTTGCGCATTCTTTAGCGCCCTCCACAATTTCCTGGCAAAAATAATCGCCGCTGTTAATCAAATCGCTTAATTTATTTCGGGAAGCCTCATCCGCAACAATGAAACTTTGATCTCCGCCTAAAGTGACCCGCTTTTTCAGTAGGTACGGGAATGGCAGGTCGATACCAATCTTCGGTATCAGATCGCCAAAGCCTTTTTCAATCAGCGTTTCATTGAACAGGAATTTGTTATCGCAAATTTCAACCGTGTCTACTGATGAGCTTTGGAGCAGCTTTCCCTTCACCAATTCACGGGATTTTGCTAATACCCTGGCGTCTTCGATAGTTAATGGGACCACCAGGTCACTATCTTTGATATTTTCAGCTGTAAAAGAATCAAATCTAATGTTGTGATGCAGGAAATAGAATCCCCACCTGACACCTTTCTCATTTGGATAGCCTTTGGAAAAGAGAATATTAAGTTTTTTTACCGGGAAAAAAAGTGCTCTGAGATTGTTTGAAGCAAAAAAAATGGTTTTAGAAAAATTTCGATCCAATCCATTGGGCCTTAACTTGTAAAGCCTTAGTTACCGTTGACATAATTATTTCAATGGGGTATTAAATTCAGCTCAATCATGAGCCTGATCATTTGTTAAACGATCAAATGCCTGCTTATGTTGCTGGTGATTGATTAAAAAAATTACCGCTCCATCACATACATTGCTCTAACGTACCCTTGTTCTTAGATGTCAAAGATTTTCAATAAAAAAAGCCCGTTTAACAGTCTCCTGAATTTCTACAAAGTCAACCCCGATAATTGAAATAAAACGCTATGAAAAGGATGACCACAAATTTGCATTTATTTGTCTTAACAGGAGGGTAAGTGAACGCACATAAACTGAAGAGAATAGACTCACCTGAACCGGTCGTCGATGCGATCGGGATTAGCCAGCTGCCTGCAGGTGTGCAGACCTGCGTTATTGCCAATTATTATTCCAAAATCAACGATGCGGGTAAGGTTGCAGATTGCAACGGAAAAACCACCTATAAAGCTGAGGTGAAACGCGGCGACCTGATTTTTGATGAGCAGGGCAATTTTATAAAAAAGGACTGAGTTGCTTGCTAAAAGAAAAGCCGTTTATTATTTATCGGGTGGTGTTGCCGCCGGATTTGGCCTGCTTACCTGCTTTGTCCTTCTCGACCCGCTATCGGCTATGGATAGGGAATTCTCCAAAGAAATCCAGGAGCACCACAATTTATTGCTGGACCAGCTGATGCGATACATCAGCTGGTTTGGCTATTTGCCAGGTTCGGTTATTATCGTTGCAATAGCAGCGACACTCTTTTTCTTTTTCGGATACAAAAAAGAGTCCCTGTTTATAACACTCACAGCGTTGTCCGGATTGCTTAGCACGCTCGTCAAACTTTTAGTCAACCGGCCGCGGCCGGCTGCAGGTTTTGTACGGGTTATCGAAATAACCCAGCAACAGAGTTTCCCCAGCGGCCATGTTTTATTTTACACGACCTTTTTTGGGCTTTTGACTTTATTGATGTACTTGCTTGAAGAGGTGCCAGCAACTATTAGAATAGGTATTGGAGCCATTTCCCTGGCACTGATATTTACCATTCCCATATCGAGAATCTACCTCGGTGCACATTGGTTCACAGATGTGCTGGCCGGCTTTCTCCTTGGAATACTTTTATTAATTGTTCTGGGCTCAGTTTACGTATCGCTGCCCAAAACCAAAAGCAATAAGTAATAAGTAATTCGGTTATTTCTCCATTTCAAGCACCCTGAAAGTCCCCGGGATTAACGATGGACGGAATTCACCTTGTTTTTTTGCCGCAAAATCTCCGGTCGCCGAATATAATTTATGGGTAACCTGGTCAACCGCCAGTGTACGGGCGCCTTTTTTGGTTTTCAAGTTCTGAACTACCGCAAATTTGGTGGATGAAACTTCCTTAATTACGGTCAGCGTTCCGTCACCATTGGATGAATAAATCATTTTGAGCTTTTTATCAAATCCAATGGCATCGGATTCATCCCCGATCGGAAGACGTGCAACGATCTTTCCGTTCCGGGCATTCATTACCAGTAAGGTATTGCCGTCACACCCGGCGAAAAGGAGCATGTTTTTGCGGTCAATCGCCAATCCGGAGGCTCCCTTGGCAGGGGCGTTCGGCCAGCTGTGAATTACTTTATAGGTTTTGATGTCGATGACATCTACCTCTGCCTTTTCGGCATTATTAACATACACCTTTCCTGCACCATCACTGACAGCTGTTTCCGGCCAGCCTGTCAATGGGATTGTCGCCGCAACCTTATCAGTTTCGGGGTCAATCACCGTCATGTTTTTGCTTTTTCCATTGCAGCTGATGACCTTTTTGGAATAATCATCATAAAATATGCCATCGGAAAATTCACCGGCGGGAACATGGCCCAATACCATCAGGGATTTTAGATCGAAGACAAGTACGCTATTGCCTGAGCCGTTGGAGATGTATCCTTTGTTCAAAGCATGCACCAATGCAATACCGTGCACATCCTTACCGGAGGAAATGACACCGATTGAATCCCCGGTAGCTTTATTCAAGACATTTACCTGGTTTCCGTGGGAAATATACAGCCGGTCAGAAGCCGAATCGACTGTTAGATAGTCATATCCCCCACCACTGGCAATATGAAAGACTTTGTCGATATGGAATTTCTGTTGCTGACCATTGACTTCAATGCCGGCAATGGTCAAAAAGAATAATAGAATACCTACAATTTTCATATACGATAATAATTAATTCATAAAATTAAATAGCAATTCTGACGGGATGTTGTGTAATGCATCCTTTGGCAGAACAAATGTAAATTGTTGGGGAGCAAAATTTGATATAAACCGACCAAGCATGGGTTTATATAGATGGCTGGCGCATCAAAACAGATGAACCGCATAACTATAGACTATGTTTTGAGAGACTTACACCCCCTAATTTTTTGTTTTACTATACAAGTTAGCTTTTTAGAAATGAATCCATTAAAGATCCATTCAGGGTAAATGGTTGACTCAATTACATGAATGCGTAAACCTTCGGATAGGGTTGAAATGACCTGCAGGATGACGATTGTTTTCATTGGGCGTCGTTAATAGCTTGTATCGCAGCGTCAATATCCTTTACAGCGGCCACGTCATTGCGTTTGGCGCGCGCTTCTTTGACCTGGTTCAGATATTTAATAATGAAAGGTGCAGCCCCTTTCTTTTTATAAGTTATGCCCATGAATTTGAGTTCACCGATTCCCTGCTGTACATACTCGGGGTTTTTCAAAGCGCTGATCATTTCAGAGAATTTTTCGGTCAGGTGGATCTGTTCCTGTAGGGTACCGTTTACATAGCGCTGGTAAACGTAGGACCATTTGGCGTCACCACCTGCCGTGGCATAGACCCTGACAACAGCCTGCATCAGGTCACCTAAATTATCATTCTCAAATCCCGCCGCAGCTTCAAGGGCGGCTTTTGGATCAATTTCATTCATACCAAATAATGCGGCTGCGTCAACGCTATAGGACCGGCTTGATAATGCGCTTTTGAAAATAGGCATGTAGACTTGATCTCTTAGCGTTCCCAGTGTTCTTAATGCATAGGTTCTTACTAAATTGTTCTCTTCTTTCACTGCTATTCCTTTGATGATCGGCAAGGCTGCTTCACGCAAACTTTTGTTATTGGTCTGGAAATCTTTTTTATCACTGGCCAATGCTTCCAATGTTTTGAGGCGCAAACCCGAAAATTTATCTTTTAGAGCAGCAATGATAATTTTCTGCGCATTTGGATCTTCCTGATTTTGGGAGGCAAAATTAAGGGCTTCCAATCTGTCCAGGTATAAAGGAGCATGGGTATATTGGAATACATATTCACCGGGTGTCTTATGATCCGTTTTTTGCGCTACCAGCACCTTATCTCCATCTACGTTAACCAGGTCAGGCTGATGGCCCAACTTGAAAGATAAGGTATCTGTTCTCTCATTGAACCAAACACGGTGTCTTTCCGTCTTACCGTCGATGTAAAGATCTATTGACAGCGGTAATTTAAATGCCTGTCCTTCCTGTTTTTGCGTGATATAAACAGATTCTGTTTTAGCGTTTTCGTTCCAACGGTAACTGATGTCCAATACAGGATGTCCGGCGCCATAGTACCATTGATTGAAAAACCAATTGAGATCCTGTCCGCTCGCCTGCTCCATAGCCAGCCTGAGCTGGGATACCTCTGCACTTTTGAAGGCGTTGGTGGTGAGGTAGATGTTCAGGCCTTTATAAAATGCGTCGTTCCCTAAATAATTGCGCAACATATTGAGTATCCGGCCGCCTTTTTGATAAGTGACTCCATTGAAAACTTCGTGTATGGCATTGTAATGAAAATTCACCAGCGGGATCCTGGCATTGTCCGGGCTGCCAAGATAGCCCTGGAGTCCATTTTGAATATGTTCATCTGCCACATCTTTTCCGTATTTATGTTCGAGCCATAATATCTCACCCAGGTCAGCAAAAGATTCATTTAAAGTGAGGTTGCTCCAGCTTTCACAGGTAACATAATCACCGAACCATTGGTGGAATAATTCGTGTTCTACACCCGAGCTATAATACTGATCTAACATTTCCCGCCGAGTACTTTGGCTGCCAAAAACGTTTGCCGTTGTATTTTCCATCGCACCGCTCACATAGTCCCGCACCACAATGGAAGCGTATTTATTCCAGGGATAATCAACGCCGGTAATTTTTGAGAAAAAGGTCATCGCTTCCGGCACTTCACCAAATAAATCTTTGGCATACGGAGCATATTTCGGTTCGGTATAATAATTAACTTCTTTCCCGTGCCAATGGTCATGGTATATCTTAAAATCACCCACAGCCATCATAAATAAATATGGGGCATTGGGTAATTCCATTTTCCAGGTGTCGGTGCGGGTTCCATTCTTATTTTCCTTTTGCAAAGCCAGCCGGCCATTAGATAAAGTCACATATTTAGACGGCACGGTCATGCTGAGCTCCGAGGTCGTTTTTTGATTGGGCTTATCAATAGTGGGAAACCAGCCGGACGAGCTTTCCGGTTCTCCCTCGGTCCAAATCTCTATGGGTTTATTCTTTTCGGTTCCGTCCGGGTTAATAAAATAAAGGCCTTTTTCGTTATTGCGGAGGCCTTTCCGCTCATTCGGTTTAGCGGTGTAGCTAATATAAATCATGTATTTCTCCAGGCGGGTATAAGACCTCCCCAATTGAATGTTCAGGCTAAGACTATCATAGTTAAATTTCAGGGGAATTTCCTTTCCATCAGTGATCATATCTACGGCATGGATATCCATTCCCTTGGCATCGAGGCGCAAACTATCGGTGGGATAAAAATGGGGTTTTAGCGTGATCCATTCTTTACCGTACAGATAGCGCTTCTTATAATCAAAACGCACATCCAATTTAGTATGCACCAGGTCATTGATCTTAGGGGAACATTCGTGATAGGGATAGTTTTTACCTGCCCCCTCCTGAGCGATTGAAGCAGATTTTGCAATCAGTAAAAGTAAGCCTGATAATATAATACTATTGTACGATTTCATATCCTGGAAATTAATTCAGGGCAAACATACAATAATTATAGTACTATGCAATAAATAGTACTATAAATAATATTGGTCGGGTTTCAAAGGAACCAAGCGACCGCTCGTGGGCGATGACCTAATCGAAAAAGAAGGGAATTGAAATGTGTCCCTGCATGGACTTTGCGGCGGCAGCAAAACGACTAAGGTCGTTGATATACAGCCATCAGGTAAACGGCATTACACAAATTAGTTTAAAGGCAAACTAAAGTAAAAGGTTGATCCAAGCCCAGGCGTGCTTTCCGCCCATATTTTACCGTTATGGCGTTCGATGATTTCCGCGCATAGGTAGAGGCCGATGCCAAAACCGGATATTTGATTATTATCTTCAACCCTGTAAAAACGGTCGAACAGCCGGGAAATGTTTTCCGGCTTGATACCCATACCTTCATCCTTCACCGAAACTAGTGCCCTCCCCTCAGACAACGTACATCGAACCTCAACATGTTTTCCCTGAGGGGAGTATTTGATCGCATTGCTCAGCAGATTCGAAATGACATTTTCGATCTTTTGCCGGTCCGCTTTAATAGTCACAAGATCCTGGGTGTAGAAGGTAATCGTATGCGTCGTTTGGGCGAGCCTGAGATCCTCAATTAATTCTTCAATTAGTTCCTGGAGGACAAAGGGCTTTTTCTGGATTTGTATTTTACCCGATTCCAGTTGGGATACGTTCAGGAAGCCATTGATGAGGTTGGTGACTTTTTTTACCTGGTAAATCGCCTTACTTAACAAACCAATGTTGAAAGCTTCCTGGGCTTTACCGGCTCTTCCATGTAAAATTTGCAGAAAACCGTTTAATGAGGTCAAGGGGGTCTTCATTTCATGACTGACCATCCCGATGAAATCATTTTTACGTAACTCGTCTGTCTTCTGCTCGGTTATATCTAACACCGAACCAATAAAGCGGATGGCTGTTTCCTGATCATCAAAGTAAACCTTGCCTTTTGACCTGATCCATCTGACTTTTTTATCCGGCTTCATCGTACGGTATTCTACATCATAATCTCCGTCACTTACAGACTCATCAAAAGCCTCTTTTAAAACTACGGAGACTTTATGATGGTCTTCGGAGTAGATCGAGCCTAGGAAATCCTGTTCATAAGTAACCTGCCCGGAATGGGTAACACCGAAAAGCACCCTGCAACGGTCATCCATTTCGAAAATGTTGTTTTCTATATCACAATCGAAAATGCCTAATTGCGCGGCTTCCTTCGATAAACGTCCCTGCTGGAAACTGCGTTCCACTTCTTTCCTGGCGTTTACTTGTTCAGTTATTTCATTACAAATCACCGTGATCCCATCTATATTGCCTTGCGCATCACGGATAGGATCATAAATAAAATTGATCCAGGTGGTGCCCAGCTTACCCTTCCGGAATAAAGTCACCGGCAATTCGCTGGCAACAAACCGCTCACCCGTCAATAAAACGTTAGTCAATAGTTCCTCGAAACCCTGGCCCCGGGCTTCCGGTAAGGCTTCAAAAAGAGGGATGTCTTTTACCTGCTCTGCGGTCCTCCCCCAATATTCGAGCACTTTGTAATTAAATTCTTCGATAATGAATTTAGGGCCCCTGAAGATGGCGACCGCGACCGGGCCCTGATTGATAATGTTCTTAAACCTTTCTTCTTTCTCAGCCAATAAAGACAGCTTGATCTGGATAGTTTCCTGCTCCTGGACCAGCTCATCGTTGGCATCGGTCAGTTCCTGGTTGGTGGTCGCGAGCGTCTCGTTCCGCTGGGTTTGCTGCTGATATTGGTGCTGGATCGCTTTGAGGTTTTCTACTTGGACGGTGGTTTCATAACAAATGGCCAATATCCCGCCAAACAAGCCATTTTCGTCATTTACCCTGCTGTAGCCAAAGGTCCAGTAAACGTCCTCCAGGCGATTGTTCCTGTAGATCGGGATGAGCTGATTCTCGCTCCAGACGGGTTGACCATGGTTCATCACCTGGTCGATCAGGGGTTCAATTACCGGCCAGGTCTCTGTCCAGCAATCTTCACCCTTTTGGCCCAGCGCTTTGGGATGTTTGCCATTTTCCCCCAGGCTCGGCAAGTACGCGTCATTATAAAATTGAATAAGGTCCTTGCCCCACCATAAAAACATCGGGAACTTAGAATTTAAAATGATGTTAAGCGTGGTTAGCAGTGTGACCGGCCACTGATCGATAGGACCCAATGAGGAGGAACCCCAATCGTAATCACGGATAAGCCCTCCTAATTCTCCGCCTCCGGCAAGGTAATGTATACGGGAAGCGGGTATGGGATTTTCCAACTTTTAATGAATTGATATTCTTTCCTTTACAACCATCTACGATTACTTAAGTTTTTAATTAATCTATCCAATCGCTATGAAAGATAAGGAGATTCCGAGAACCCTTATTTATTATTTGCTTTGTCGTCCTCATTTGTCGTGAGGCTGCTCTTTGGTGTCGCAGCTACATTGGTGTTATTGTCTTTTTCGTAGGTATCCTCTTTCGGGTCCTGATCCTTTTTAGGTTGCGTTGTGTTTACTTTCTTTTCCTGCTGCTTTGCCATAGGTGTTTATTAAAGGAACTCGGTGCAGCCATAATAGTTTCGGTTGATCGGATTAGTTGACACTGCGCTGTCATCACCCCGGTTTGAATAGGTTACCTTTACAAAAAAGCAGGGATGAAGAAGAAAGTATTGATTATCGAAAATGACCATGACATCCGAAACATCGTCGAGTACATCTTACAGGAACAGGGTTTTGAGACCCTGAGTATTCCCGAACCTCAGGACCTTTCCGAAATAATCCTGTTTTTCCCTGACGTTATCCTGCTGGATGAATTCATTAATAGCCAGCCAGGCCACCGGTTATGCCGTAAGATCAAATTAGTTCCTGACCTGGCAACCGTGCCAGTTATTATTCTTTCGACCGCCAGCGACATCGAGCTGATCGCCACGGAATGCAATGCTAATGATTACATCGGCAAACCTTTCGATGTGGAAGTTATGGTCGAGAAAGTTCTCCGCATGGTCAATCACCAGACGCTGACCATACAGCCGGTAGTCTGAATCTAAAGTCATTAAACAAGAACACCGCCCTGTAAACAAGGCGGTGCCGCTAATATTTAAAGAATCTTATTTGGCCGCCTCAATTTCAGATAAAGCGGTTTGGATACCTTCACGCTGTGTTTTGAGCAGTTCCATGTGATCCGCATGATCAGCAAAATCTGCAATCAGTTCGTCATACTTGGCGATGACTGTTTTTTCGCCGGTTTTGATGGCTTCGATCATCGCGCTGTTCTCTTTACTGCTCAAAGCATCTTTGATGCTGAGCCAGGTACGATGAAGACCGCCGAGAATTCCGCCGTCTTCGTTATCAGCTGTTCCCCCATGTACTTCGATATGTTCCTTTAGCTCAGCAGCATAGACCATGCGTTCGCCGGATAATTTGGAGAATAAGGCTTTTAATTCCGGCGAATCGGTTGTTTCAGCAGCCTTATGGTAGCCTTCTTTACCGTCATTCACCAGTTCTAATAATTCTTTCAGATCACTGATCACTTCGTCTTTACTCTTCAGGGAAGAGGATTGTATATTGTCCATTATAGTTTATTTGGGTGATTATTTTGATTTTTTGGCTTTCGCAACAGGTTCAGTTTTATCTACGGTCGTTTTGCCGCTCTGATAATCAGAGGGTCCTTTTTTGCCTACCGGGTTGGGAAGCTTTTTCTTGTCTTTACTCATGTTTATTTATTTAACTAAATTGATATTGAGATCTTCGTAATGATCGGATCTGTATTGTAATAGTAATTCTTTTCCACTGTCACCTAATGCGATCAGCTTATTGATGTAAGCGCGGGCGCCGGCCTTTGCAGCCTCAACGGCCAGTTCCCTGGTTTTGTAATCGTGGTATAACTGTTCCGGGGGCAGCACTCTTAGCGCGCTAACTGGTCTGCTATTGGCCTTAAGAAAATTATTGGTCGAAATTTCTGTAATCTTGGTATCGTTCTGAAAAACCCGAAAGTACCGGGTAAAATTCTCCTGCATCATAGATGGTTTCTAATTCAACTGATCCATTGGGTTTTTGTGTCTCTTTTTACCTAAAAGCCTGCAAGATGACTTTTCAAACACATACCATGATCGTTTCAGAAGATTTTATCAACCGGACTTTTCGAAGGGAATAAAAAAATCGCCAGACATTTTGATAGTGTCTCAATTTGGATTTTAAAGTCTATGATGGATTATTCAAGCGCAGACCCTAACAATTTCTGTCATCTAGGAAACTTTTGCCGATTACAAGAAGTCCAAATAGTTCGTAAACATCTATGGTTTGCTATCCCTTTGAGATCGCCAGTCAATTTTTGATCTGCGCAATTTTAAGTATCCGCCGATCATTGATGCCGGGGCAAAGATGAACATGGCAAACAGCTGGGTCCAATGGCTACTTTCTTTAGAGAAAATCATAGACATCACAGCCAGCAAAAACATTAAAGCAGTTAAAATATAATTTAAAGTGAGCTTAGTTTGGCTGGCTATCACCTGCACAACATAACCTGCTGCTACCGAGAAAAGCAGCCCGTAAAAAATGGTGATTATTTTGAACTTCAATGGGGCATCCTGGTGTGGAGCTTGACCAGTTACCTGAAAAAGCAATACCGAAGATACTGCAAATACAGCGTAGCCGATTATTATAGAGATAATGTTCCGGATCATGATTGTTTATTTTCTCCCAGCAAACACAAATATGCTGACGTTTTTAGATTTGTTATCCTATTTCTTGAATTGTGTAAATAAAGATGCTTTATTGATCTGAATTGTATTTATTGAAAATTGCTATTTTCCACCTGTACGATCGAGGTATTGCAACCAAAGACCTTGCACATTGTCTTCCGCAAGACAACGGCTTTTCACCGTTGGAACACCGGTACAAAAAAGATGCGCCTTAAACCCGCTCCTACTCTCCCCTATGATATAGGGTTTATCATTAATGAACATTACTTGTATCAAAATCGAACGCGGTATTTTAAAAAACACTTCACTATTTATTAGAAATCAGACACTTACACGTGTGGCATCTCATTTGCAAACGAATAGAATAAGAATTAATCCCTGGCGCTAAATTCATTCTATTCGCACATCTTCGGGGTTCCTATCTTTGTTTACGCAAGTTTAAATCTATACCATGAAATACACACTCCTGATACTGTTATTATGTTCAGCTGTTCTTGGAAAAGCGCAGCAGGAAGCGCCTGTTATCGTGGGCCATTTCGTCAACCTGCATTCCAAAGTGCTCAATGAAGACCGTACGATCCTGATTTACCTCCCCGAAGGCTATAAAGGATCGACAGCCGCTTATCCTGTCGTTTACCTGATGGATGCGGAAACCCATTGGTTCCATACAGGAAGTTCCGCCGCGTTTCTTTCGCTTTTGGGGAAAATGCCCAAATCTATTATTATTGGTGTCGTCAATACCGACCGGGCGAGAGATATGACCCCACATCCAGTCGTTCCGGATAAGGATTTTCCAAGCGGCGGTGGTTCCGTTAAGTTTTTAGCATTTATCAACGAGGAACTAAAACCATATGTCGTTTCACATTACCGGACCGATCCTTTTACCGTCCTGGCCGGGACCTCATTGTCTGGTCTTTTTGTGATCAATTCATTTATTTCCCAACCCGATGCGTTCAATGCCTATATTGCTGCCAGTCCTTCTATGTGGTGGGATAAAAGCGCAGTAGCCTACAAAGCTGAGCAAATGCTTAAGACACCCATTTACTCTAACCGGTTTATATTTTTCAGTCTCTGTGATGGCGATTCGCCGGAATTGCAGGCAAGTACCCAATATTTTATGAAGGCATTAAAGACCAGGACCGCCGACTCACTTCATTGGCAATACTTGTATATTCCCGGTGAGGATCATAATTCTTCTCCATTAAAAAGTTTCTATACAGGATTTCAGTGGCTATATACTGATTGGGCGGGCGAAAATATTAACACCATGGTGGCACTTAAACTACATTACGGGATGCTTTCGAAAAAATATGCCTATACTATTGCTATTCCTGAAACAGATATTAATAATTTGGGGTATAGTTTGTTGTTTTCAGAAAACAAGCTCCAAGCTATACCCGTTTTTCGTATGAACACGGAAAAGTATCCTGCATCAGCTAACGCATGGGATAGCCTGGGTGACGCTTACAAGATCAACAATCAGTTGGATTCGGCAAAAATGGCTTATGAAAATGGCTGCGCCATTGCTAAACAAACCAATAATATCAACACTCCCGGTATGTGTTCTAACCTCGCTGAAGTCACAAAAATGATTAGGGAAAAAACAGGCAAAAAGCAATAACCACCCTATCGCTCAATAACATCAGTATAGTAGAAAACCCTACAGCAGCAAGTCCGCGTAAATATTGAATACTTAGTATTTTATCTGTTTTATTTAACACGGGTTGAAGATACAATCAAAATAGCAAATGAATTTAGGGTGTTTAAACGGGTTGTTGGTTTACCCTAAACTAATAATTGGTTTTGACCTTTCAAAATAAAATGTCTGAATTGCTAATAGCTCTGCGGGCTTTAATTGATACAATCGGACAGATTATTGAACATTATTATGATTTACTGAAGTCATTGTCAGGTAAATGACAGAAAAATCCCAAATGAAACAATGGTTTCTGTCACTAGTTTTAATACTACATTGTAAGCAAAGATCATGGACTTGTATGCTCATGCAAAGTCTGTGATTGAATCCCAGGTTTGCGAAATTCATAAGGAACGCCCGGTTATTAACTTTTATAATAATAAATTTGGGATAGAGTGCTGCTGTAGCGATTTCAAAATAATATGCTTTAAGTTAGCCCTTAAATTACTGCTTGAACAAAAGAATAAAAAGATGTCAGTTGCCTGGAGGAAGCCGGAGGATTAATCAAATGCTGGTTTGGTTTAACATTTTTAAGACCAGGGATTTCATATAAACCCTTGAAGCATCTTTTCAAATTCAATTAGTGTTACCGTGTTGTTTATAAACCAACTTCAAAATAGTCCCCTAAATCAATTAATTTAATCTGGCCTATAAATTTTTGAATTTCATCCACCTAATTTACAACTAACAGGTGATACTCGACAGTCATTAAGTATCAATATACGACAGAAATAAAATTGATCAATTTTCCAAGAAAATGAAACCTATCAGCCTGCCGATTGTAGCCTATGTAATCACCCCTTCTTCCATCTTTCGTTCAAGTTAATAAAAGCACCTTTTGCTGACGGACTCGCCAGACCTCTAGGTTATCAGGGAATCGATCCTCTGTACTATTTGTTAAGTTCGATCCCGTCGAGATTGACCGGATTTAAGCGGTTAATTATGCAGAAGCGAATCTTGATCATTGAAGATGATCCCGATATACTGGAAATGCTGAACATTATTTTTGCTGAAGAAGGGTTCGAAGTCGTGCTTTCTCCAACGGGGGATGAATCAGATCAGCTGACAGCGATCAAACCCGACATCGTTTTACTGGACATCCGTATAAAGAACCGCGGCCAGAACGGTGCGGCTATCTGCACAAAAATTAAGAGCGATTTCGAAACCCACTATTTACCGGTCATCCTGTTATCAGCAGAAAAAGACCTGGCTGTCATCGGTAAGAAATGCGGTGCCGATGCTGTTGTCTCAAAGCCGTTTGACATTAACCACCTGACTGCTAAAGTAAAAAGTTTACTATCCTGACCCTTTAACACGAAATCATGACCAATAATGAACGCAATGCGAGACAAACCGGCCTGATCAAATTAGGACCTGAAAAGTTAAAGACCTATTTCCTGAGCCATTTAAATAAAATTTATTGCGCCAAATCACTTCTAGCCAGCCGCCTCCCCGAAATCGGAATGCAGTCCCACTTCATAGATTTGAAACATGCCATTTTCGAAACCGCTCAGGACGTGGACAACCAAATCGCCCGTATGGAAGAGATATTCACCTTGCTAGACGCAGAAACTAGTTCTCAAAGTTGCGTGGGCATACCTGGATTGCTGGAAGAAGCCTTTGAGGCCATTCATGGGCAGCGCGGCGATCCTGTGCTTTCCGACCTTTCTATTTTATTTTATATGCAGAATATCGAAAGCCTTGAAATGGCTTCTTTCCAGGTCTTGCGAATTGCTGCTGTAAAGCTTAAAAACAAGCAAATAAAACAATTATTGCTTGAGAACTTTGACGAATCGAAAGCTGATAGGGCATTATTCCTTTTAATTACAGCGAAATATATGACCTGTTGATTGAAACTGGCCTAGCAGGATAACCAAAATATAAGTGAATGATCTATCAAGACCTTTTAACCCTCTGATAAGTACGCTCGCGCGCGTTTTTATGCATCACTTAGTGCACTTATAGGTAATTTAAATACAAGCGAAATGCCAGATTTTAGATTAATATTCATTAATTCGAACAATATTCGCACAATATCTAATGAAAAATGCCGCTGATATTACTCAGAGGCACTTTCAAGTAGCCC
>Ga0163162_10002210_pt1 | contig 18274 bp, 10 predicted proteins | sample S55metaG_FD_115310 | JGI IMG/M metagenome (GOLD analysis project Ga0163162, IMG submission 115310) | Switchgrass rhizosphere microbial communities from Kellogg Biological Station, Michigan, USA - S5-5 metaG | ecosystem: Host-associated > Plants > Roots > Rhizosphere > Soil | place: USA...
CCACGCCGTTGATGGGCGAACGTAATTGAGTTCGATCCAGGCGCTCGCGAGCGCGTGCCAGCTCCGAAGCCCAGAAGTCTGCCTGTATGCGTTGAATGCCGGCCTCTCCACCATCGTTGTCGTTCAACGACCGATTCATTTGCGAGACGGCTGTCTCGTACTTGGCCTGAGCGGCAGCCAGTTGTGCCTTGTACTGCCAGTCCGAAAGTGTTGCCAGTACCGTTCCCGCGTTCACTGCATCACCTTCGCGAACGTTTACCCGCTGCACAACGCCTTCAACTTCGGGTTGGATAAGAACACTTTGCGCTGGACTCACCGAAGCGTCGCCGACGACGCGTAGCGGCAACGGGAAAATCAGCAGGAAAAGTACCGCCGCAGCGCCTCCCGCCAGCAACAGCGCCCGGCGGCGTTTCTCCAGCGCCATGAACTTGCGTTTCCTGTCCAGCACGGGCTTCAGCAGGTCGATGAACGGGACTTCGCGGTAGAGAGAAGCATTTCGCAATGCCACCGTCGCCTGTGACGTCAGAATCTTGATCATCTCCAGGTGCGCGGGACCCAGAAAATCCGGATCGCTGCTTTCAAACGACAATGTGCCGACGCGCCCGTCGTCGTCGGCCAGAGGGATGGCGTAAAAACCGCGCATGCCGCTTTCCGAAAAATACTTCCCCAGCTTGGCTTGCGTCTCCGGCCGGGGATCGTCGAATTGATCTCCGTGCTGCGAGAACGAAACCTCATCGTTCGAAAGCGACGCCCATTCCAGCAACTCCTGCAGGCGTACAACGTTCGGATCCTGGGGATTAATTCGCGGCATACCGGTGATGGCTCGAACTTTCAACCGTCCCCGATCTTCCAGCGCGATTGCGGCTCTCTCATACGGAATCACAGCGCCGGGTCCAGTCACGATCGCGTCCAGCACTCGGTCGAGATCGAGCGTCGACGTAATCTCGGCGCTGACTTTCACTAATGTCTCGAGAATTTCGACTTTGCGCTCGGCTTGCAGCAACCCGGCATTGTTCAGCGCTGACGCGGCGGTCTCCGCGATCGAGTTCAGCAGGAAGAGGTCGTCTTCATTGAATGGAGTTCCCTCGAGCTTGTTGACGACTTCGAGCACGCCGACTTCAAAGCCTTTTACCACCAGGGGGGCGAGCATCGCCGAGAAGATGCTGCCATCCCCACGAGCATTGCGCCGCTGGAGGCGCTCGTCGTTAGCATCCTCGATGATCAAAGCTTCGCCGGAATCTGAAACTTCAGAGACGTAACCTTCGTCAGTTTTTTCCGAGGCGCCAACTTCGCACGTCGCGTCTTCGCCGGACCGGTCCATCAGCAGCAATTCCTGGTCGTCTTTCACCATCCACAGATTTACCGCCTGGGCTTCGAGCAGTTGGCGTACTTTGGCAGTAATAAGAGGATTGAGTTCGTCCATCTCCAGCGTGGAGTTGAAGACTTTCTCAACGTCGTAAAGCTGGGTCAACCGCGAGATGGATTCGAGATGCGAATTGCGTTCGGCTTCGTATTGATTCGCGCTGGAAAAGGCCGGAGCCGCGTAGTCGATCAGTTCGACCAGATCCGCCAGGTCGGCTTCGTTGATCGCTTCATCGAATGTCGCAACCTCTACCGCGCCGATAAGGGTCTCGTTGACCACCATGGGAACATAGGCCAGTGAAAACAGCGTGCGCCGGGCATGCAGGTGGGCGTAGTCTTCCCGGACGAGGTTTGCTCCGGACAAGAGCATCGGCCGGTTGTCTTTGGCCAGCAAACCGAGGGTGCCCGAATCGAAGGGGAGGACTTCATTGTCGAGATGAATCTCCCCGGCCACGGCCTTCGCCGACCAGCGGGTGTTTTCTTCAACTTCTTCCAGGAGATACACTACTGCGGCAGCGCCCGGTAATATTTCAGTGATTTGCTGGGCGAGTAAAACGGCGCGTGGCTGGACTTCGCGTTCCTGAAGCAGGGAACTCAGGAACCGGGCCTGCACATCGACAGATGTCGACTTCGGCATTTCTCGTTCTGGCAGCCGCCCGTTGCCGGTCGCTAAAGACGTAGTAAAGCCAGGGGAGGGCGAGGGTCCCGCGGACTTGCAAATTCGCGGCGGCTCCCGTAAGTTGAGCGGGCAATCTAACAAATCGGTATGCCCCTGTCAATGTTTCAGGCGGCGCGTGCGGTCTTCACGGTGAGTTTCTAGAGGAGCAACATGGAAATCAACGTCCGTAGACTTTCGGAAGTTCAGATCGTGCAGATCCGCGGCGCGTTACGGCTTGGCCCCGGCGTGGACAGCTTCCGCCAGACCATCGACGACGCCATGGCTGCCGGAGACACCCGCATGGTCATCAACTTCGCCGAAGTGCCGATGATCGATTCCAGCGGCATCGGGATACTGGTCAAAGCCATGGCTTCAGCCAAGCAACGCGGCGGCGGCGTAAAACTGGTCACGCCGTCCAAATTCGTCGTGCAAACCCTGAAGCTGATCGGAGTGTTGAACCTGTTTGAGATTTTTCCGGACGAGGCTGCCGCAGTGCAGTCATTCGCGCACTAATAGACGTTTAGCCGGCTAAGGTTGATGAGCGCGCCCGCGCTTACGGCAGATGAATATGCAGAATGTTGAAGAGGCTGCAAAGGTAAATTGCACTTCCCAGTGAAATCACAGCCAGTGCGAATGCGGCCAGGGGCTTGCTGAAAAGCCGCCGTTTCGGGGCCTTCTGCTGGTCGAGCGCTGCCCGGTATTTGTCGATCCATTCCTGATCTTTACTCACCTGACCGAACGACGACTGAATTGATTCCTGAAGCCGGCGCTGATCGTCTTTTTCCAGTCCAACAAAACGAAAAGGCTGCTGACCCCACGAAACCGGTTTCAGCATTTCGGCAGTGCCTAGCACCGGTCCGGTCGGGGTCACAAACATCAGCTTTACTCGGGATTGCCGGACCACCGGCTTGGGTAATGCGAGCAAGCCGCCCGTGACCGAGATGATTTCCAGCTGTCCCTGGGTGCGATGGCCATCTTCGAATCGGAGAACTGCAGGAGTGTTGTCGGACAAATTCAGTCGCGGCGCCCGACGGTCAGGATAAGGTTGGGGGAGGGCGTTCACAAAATGAGTATCCTCGCTATGGCACGAAAGTGGGAGATTACGGAAGGACCTGAGACGATCTCATTACCTCAAAACCGGGCGTCGGGCGTCGGACCTCAGCTGTCGGACCTCGGACGTCAAAATCATCGTAGTGCCGGCGTCCCGCGAGTCGCGGGTGCATCCTGCCCTCGCCGTTGAAGACTACCCCGCTTGGTGCGTCCAAGGCAGAATCCGATTGCGCCGCGAAGAAACGAGATCCCGGTGGTTGCGTGCGGTTCCGGAGGGACCTCTGACGGTAGCCCGCCACATCAGTGGCCGGTAGCCATCCAGACGGACGGGAAGACATTTCAACCGTCCGCGCGGGGACGGTCTCCTGATCTTCTCCCACCCGGCGTTGAAACGCCGGGCTACTATCAAGCGTCCTTCGGGACGCGCAGCCGTTAAGTCCGAAGTCTGACGCCTGACGCCGGCTTTACCGCCCAGCCTTGCGGCTCATCAGCACAAATCCCTTCGCCGCCGCATCTTTTTCCACGGCTGCCAGAAGCGCTTTCCCCTCTTCTTTGTTACCATACTTTACTTGTGTCTTACCCAGGGCGATGCGGGCTTCGTATGCAGTGGCAAGGACCCCACTTTTTTCAGCCTGCTCGATTACCCGGTTTAGAGCAGCGATGGCGATCTGCAGGTCCGCCGGCTTCCCCGAGGCTGTCTGCACCTCAGCCGCCGCAATGTCGAATTGCATCCGCACCAGCCGTTGCTGAGTTTTCTCCGCAAGAGGCTTGCCCGCTGCAATCTCCTTGCGGGCTGCCTCCAATTTCCCTTGCGCCAGAAAAGCGTCAGCCAGAATTGCATGAGCCGAAATCTCAAGTTCTGGAATCTTAGCGGAGCGAATCACTTCCAAAGCTCTTCGTGCGAGCGCCTCTCCCTCGGGTAGGCGTCCGTCCTCGATCGCAAGGCTCGCCAGTTGAAGCGAGATTTCCGCCGCGCCGCTCTTTTCCCCAATTTCGTTCCGTAGGTCGATGGCCTTCTGATATTTTGCCCGCGCCCCGTTCAGGTCCCCCTGTTGCATCAGGACCGTTCCCAGGTTCGCCATTGCCACGGCGGATTCATGTTTCTCGCCCGACTCGTTGCTAATCGAAAGCGCCTCGTCGTAACTCTGCTTCGCGTTGGCAAAATCGCCCGACGCCGCGTACACGTCTCCCATTCCCACCAGCGGATACGCCGCCTTGCTCTTCTCTCCGTTCTTTTGGAAAGTTTCCAGCGATTCCTGATACGCGCTTTTGGCGCTGGCAATCTCGCCCAAAGCCATCCGCATATCGCCAAGATTGGTAAGAGCTGTTGCGATTCCGTCTGGCGAGCCCATGAGGCGCCAGATATCGAGCGCCGACTGAAAGTTCTTCTCGGCCCCGGAAAGATCGCCACACTGCACCATCTGGGCAGCAAGATTATTCAAAGTCTGGGCGATGCCGGTCTGGTCGCCCACTTCGCGATACAGCGCAAGCGCCTCTTCGGACATTTTGCGTGCGGTTACCAGGTCGCCCTGGTCGCTGATCACGCTGGCTGCGTTATCGGTGGCGGCGGCAACTCCTGACTTATTGCCGATCGAGCGGTAAATCTCGCCCGCCTGGCCGTACAACCTTCGGGCACCTTTCAGATCACCCTGGTCGTAGAGCAGATTCGCGGTGGTGTTGATCGACGCCGCCTCGCCTGCGCGATCGCCAATGGCCGATGAAATGTCATGCCCCTCCTGGCAAGTTTGGACCGCTCCCTTCGGGTCTCCCAGATTACGCAGTGCGGCGCAACGGAACTGGTAAGCCTTCGACAGAAGATATCGTGCGCCCTGCTGTCTGGCTTTTTCGGCCAGTTCCACGGCGAGGATCACCGTTTGCTTATAGTCCGACGCCTCATTCGCCGCCATGATTTCGTCCACATCGATGCGTAAGTCCTGCCCCTGAGGTGGTGGCAGCTTTCGCAATTCCGCCAAAGTCGCCTTCGCCTCGGCGACTTTGCTCGCCGCGATTTGAGCGTTGGCCAGCCTCAAGCCGAAATCGAGATCGTCCGGCGACTCCTGGTAGAGAGCGCGATACGTCTCAATCGCTTTCTCCCATTGATGAGACGCTTCGTAGTATTGCCCCTGCACCCGCAGTTGCTCCTCGTGCCGCAGGCCGCTGGAGAGTTCGACCGCTTTCTGGGCCGCGGCCACCGCTTTCTGGTCATAGCCCAGCGACTTCCACGCGGATGCCAGGTACACGTACGACATGGCGTGCCGCGGATCGGCAGCGACTGCTCTTTCAAACAGATCTCGCGCGGCCAGTGGTTCGAAATTGCGCAGCTTCTCCAAGCCTTCGGAGTAGAAGCGCGCCGCGTCCACGTTGGAAGGAAGCTCAACTTTGATCGCCACCTCTTCGGCAGCCGGCGCCGGACCCACTCCAAGCTTGCTGCGCAACTCAGCTCCGGCTTGCGTGATCAGGTCGTCCAGATGGGTTTCACTGCCGCGTCGGGTTACGGTCGATACGATCTGTCCGCTCTTCGCATCCTGTATTCGCAGATCGACGCGAATGTCAGATCCGTCGCCGAGATCAAAGTAAGAGCCTAGAATCACATAATCGCTTCCCAGATTTTTGCGGACGCGTGAGAGTGTATCCGCGGCCAGGCTGTCGGTTTCGGGAAGCGCGAGGTCGTTCTTTACCCGCGCTACGTTCTCTCCCGAGATGGTGAGCAGCTTCTCCCCGGCGCCCAGTTCCGTCGTCAACATTTCTGAAAGCGCAGTCGAAAGCCATGCGGTGTCAGGACGCCCGGAAAGATTCTTGAAACCAAGGATGGCAACGCTGTGCCGCGCGACTCCCGTGGAGACCAGGCTGACCTCAACTTTGGGACGCTTGCGCAGAAAGTACATCGCGCCAACTGCAAAGACGATCACCAATGCCGTAAGCCAAAGCAACAGGCGTTGCCGCAACGGCCGTCCTGGCCTTCGAACCTGCGGAGTAATGCCCGCGGTCAGTCGCTCCAGATCCTCTTCCAGTTCACCGATGGACTGATACCGTTCTGTCCGACTCTTTCGCAGCGCTTTCCAGATCACGCTTTCCAGCCCCTGGGATACCAGAGGATTGACCTTCCGCGGCAGCTCCGGGTCCCGGTTGAGGATGGCGTTGATCAGCATGGGGCCATGAGTCTCCGGAAATGGACGGTTGCCCGTGGCCAGTTCGTAAAGGACGGCGCCCATCGCCCATATGTCGGTCCGGCGATCGGCGAATTCGCCGCGCAACTGCTCCGGGGACATGTAAGGCAGTGTGCCGGTGATCTGCTGGGAACTGGTCAGGCTTGCCGTAGCCGCGAGATCGCCCTCCGGATGGACAAACTGGGCCAGTCCAAAATCGAGGATCTTGAGCCGACCGTCGCTGGTCAATCGAAGATTTGCCGGCTTCAGATCGCGATGGATGATGCCTTGCGCGTGCGCAGCCCCCAGACCCTGTGCGATCTGCAGACCGAGGCGTACCACTTCGTCCGAGGGCACCGCACCGGAGGCCAGCTTCTTGTCCAGCGCGTCCCCGGCGATGTATTCCGTGACCAGAAAGTAAGTGTCATCGGCGGTATCGAAATCGTGGATCGTCGCGATGTTGGGATGGTTCAGCTTGGCGAGAGACAACGCTTCCTGGCGGAATCGTTTGTGGGCAGCTTCGTCAGCCAGGGTGCCGGGTGGGAGGACTTTTATGGCGACGTCACGTTCCAGCTGCTCGTCGTGCGCAAGAAAGACCACTCCCATCCCGCCCGCGCCGATCTGTTGCACGATGCGGTAGTGGCTGAGATTTTTCCCGAGCATGTCCCCGAACACAACCGGGATGTTAAGCCGACGAGATGAGAGGGTCAATCACCACGTGGGCCGACGATCACAGCCAGAGGTGCCTTCGCCGATAATATCCGCCATACAAATCTGTGGCAGCATTAAAAAATGCCAATGAAGCCGGAACTGATCGCGACGCTCCAAGTGGGTATGGCTGCTTCTGGCGAATGCTCGAATTGCCACGAAGTCTTCGTCGTCAAAGGCTCAAGCAGCAAACCTGAACCATTGACCGACCGGCTCAGGCAAATATTCGAGGAACACGTCCGCGGCGCCGAACTATCGAAAAAAGCGATAAGCTGAAACGGCAATTTGGATTGACACCGGCTGGGGGAGGCCGATACCCTGATGGCTACGGATCAGGCTGAATTCTATGGATCGTCTGGTAATGGATCGTCTGGCAATCGTCGCGGGCTGCGCTGCACAGGAGGTGCGATTGCTGGAACTCGCCCTTAGCGTGGCCATTCCTGGCCTGGTGCTTGCACCCCAATCGATAAAGAGCGGCGGATGATTTAGAAATCTCAAGATCAGCAAGAGGCCATCATCCTTCGCATCGGATGATGGCTTTTTTAATTTCTGCATTTGATATGCACGGCTCTTGAAGCCGGGGAGGAAATAAGTGGCTCAAACTGAGCGCGTTACCATATTCGACACTACCCTGCGTGACGGAGAACAGTCGCCGGGTTGCAGCATGAACGTAGCCGAAAAGGCGCGCATGGCGCACCAACTGGATCGGCTGGGCGTGGACATCATCGAGGCCGGGTTTCCCATCGCCTCGGAGGGCGATTTCGAGGCCGTCCGGGCCCTGGCCCGCGAGATCAGGCGCCCCATCATCGCTGCCCTGGCGCGAAGTTCCGCCGGCGACATCGAACGAGCCGGTCGCGCTCTCGAAGGGGCCGCCCGGGCCAGAATCCACACCTTCCTCGCCACCTCCGATATCCACTTGCAGCACAAACTCAAGATGTCACGCCGCCAGTGCCTGGAGCAGGCGCGCGACGGCGTCAAGCTGGCACGGACTTTTTGTAAGGACGTCCAGTTTTCCGCCGAGGACGCCAGCCGCACTGACATCACCTTCCTCTGCGAGGTTCTGGAGGCAGTGATCGAGGCAGGCGCGACCACCCTGAACATTCCCGACACCGTCGGGTTCAGCGTCCCGCACGAATTTGCCGAACTGATGCAGACCCTGCGCCGCCGGGTGAAGGGCATCGAGGGCGTGACCATCTCGGTTCACTGTCACGATGATCTGGGACTTTCCGTGGCAAACTCGCTGGCAGCCATCGGCGCGGGCGCGCGTCAGGTGGAATGCACGGTGAACGGAATCGGTGAGCGGGCCGGGAATACTTCCTTGGAAGAGCTGGTCATGGTGATGCGGGTCCGGGCGGAACACTATCCCTATCAAACCGGGGTCGTGGCTGAGGAACTGTTTCCGTCCAGCCAGTTGCTCTCCGAGATAACCGGAGTGTACGTGCAGCCCCACAAGGCCATTGTGGGACGCAACGCATTCGCTCATGAGGCGGGCATCCACCAGGATGGAATGATTAAAGACCCGTCCACCTACGAAATCATTGCCCCGCAGTCTGTTGGCGCTCCCCGCAACTCACTAGTATTGGGCAAGCATTCCGGCCGGAACGCCCTGCGTGTTCGCTACGAGAAGCTGGGCTTCACCTTCGAACGGGCCCAACTCGACGACGTCTATCGCCGTTTCGTGGCTCTGGCCGACAAGATCAAGACCATCGAAGACGGCCACTTGCTGGAACTGGTGCGCGATGTGCCCAGCCGGACGGCCACCGTTCCCGATTCCGCAGGCAAGACCGCAGCCACCTGGATGGCTCCAGCCAGCAAGGAAGACGCCCATTCCAGCCAGATCGAGCCGGCGAGTTCAAAAGAGAAGGTACATGCCTCCCATGCAGGGCACGAAAACGAACAGGAAGACTATCTCTGGGGAGTGTGATATCTTAACTGCAACCGACCGACTGGTCGGTATGGCGGTTAACGTGGGACAGCCGCCCTCGGCGGGGCAAAGCTCCGCAGTAGTCTTTTCGACGAGTGAAGAGGAAAAGGTCCATGACTAAAACCGGTGCACAGATTCTGTGGGAATGCCTGGAGCGCGAAGGCGTAAAACACGTCTTCGGCTATCCCGGAGGTGCAATCCTTCCGGCGTACGACGCCCTGAAGCACAGCGATATCCATCACATCCTGGTGCGCCACGAGCAAGGAGCCACCCACATGGCAGATGGCTACGCCCGCGCCAGCGGCGAAGTCGGAGTTGCCGTCGCCACCTCCGGCCCCGGCGCAACCAACATGGTGACCGGCATCGCCACCGCTATGCTGGATTCCTCTCCCATCGTCTGTATCACCGGACAGGTCGGCAGCAAGCTGATCGGATCCGACGCCTTCCAGGAAACCGATATCACCGGCATCACACTGCCCATCACCAAACACAATTATCTCGTCACCCACGCCAGCGAACTGGCCCAGGTCCTGCGCGAGGCGTTTTATGTGGCCCGCTCCGGCCGGCCGGGTCCTGTGCTCGTCGATATCACCAAGGACGCACAGCAGTCTTCTTGTGAATTCGACTGGGAAGCCGCCCGTCCGCAACTGCCTGGATATCGTCCTGATCTTTCGCCCGAAGAATCGGAATACGCACAGGCGCTCGAGTTGATCCACAAAGCCAAGCGTCCGCTGATCCTCGCAGGACACGGCATCATCGTTTCAGGCGCCATGGCCGAAGTTCTGACCCTCGCGGAGAAGGCTGGCATCCCCGTTGCCCTGACTCTCCTCGGAATCGGCGCGTTCCCTGCTTCCCATCCTCTGAACCTCGGAATGATGGGCATGCATGGCGAAGCCTGGGTCAACCACGCCATCCAGGAAGCTGATCTTCTCCTCGCTCTCGGTATGCGCTTCGATGACCGAGTCACCGGCAATCTCAAGACCTACGCACAGGATGCGAAGAAGATCCACATCGAGATCGATCCCGCCGAGATCAACAAGAACGTCAAGGTGGATGTTGCTCTGGTCGGTGATTTGCGTGAAGTCCTCAAGGAATTGCTGCCGCGAGTGAAGTCCGTCGATCACACTGATTGGCTGGATTCCATCGACAAGCTGAAGGGCGACTCAGCTGTCCGCGACGTGCAGAAGCTTCCCGACAACGGACACCTTTACGCCGCTCACGTCATCAACGACTTGTGGCGCGAGACTCGCAACAACAACGCCGTGGTCGTGACCGACGTCGGCCAGCACCAGATGTGGGAAGCGCAATACTTCAAACACGAAAAGCCGCGGACATTGATCACATCAGGTGGCCTCGGAACCATGGGCTTCGCTTTGCCGGCAGCCATCGGAGCAAAGGTGGCGCGTCCGGACTCGGAAGTCTGGGTGATTGTCGGGGACGGTGGCTTCCAGATGACCATGTCGGAACTCGCGACCATCCAGCAGGAAAAGCTGAAGATCAACATCGCCATCATCAACAATGGATTTCTCGGCATGGTGCGGCAGTGGCAGGAATTTTTCTACGATCGCAACTATGAAGCCACGCCACTGCTGAATCCCAATTTCGTGAAACTGGCGGAGGCTTACGGCATTCGCAGCATGGCGGTGACCGAGCGCTCGCAGGTGCTGCCTACAGTTCGTGCGGCGCGTGAGCACGAAGGCGCGGTGCTGATCGACTTCAAGGTCGAGCAGGAAGACACCGTTTACCCGATGGTTGCGGCCGGTGCGTCTTTGAACGATATGATCCGGCGACCCAGTCCCATCGTCGAAACCGCGGCGGATGAATAAAGTAAGAACGAATAAAGGCAAAAATGCTGAACATATTTGTTGTGTACGTCGAAAATAAGCCGGGCGTGCTGACCCGTGTGGCGTCGCTGTTCCGCCGCCGCGCCTTCAACATCGATTCGCTGACCGTTGGGCGCACCGAGAAGCCCGAAGTCTCGCGCATGACCATCACGGTCGACACCAATCCGGACCAGGCCAAGCGCATAGAGGCCAATCTTTACAACCTGGTGAATGTGCTGCTGGTCGAGAACATCACTCACGAGCCCGCCATCGCCCGTGACCTGGCCATGATCAAAGTGGCTGCGACCCACGAAGCCCGTTCGCATGTGCTCGAACTGGCCAGCGTCTTCCGCGCCCGCGTAGTGGATGTTGCTCCCGAATCGCTCACTATCGAAATCACCGGTGGAGAAGACAAGATCGACGGCCTGCTGGAAGTATTACGTCCTTACGGCGTGGTGGAGATGGTGCGTACCGGTATTGTCGCCATGCGGCGCGGCACGAATTCCGCCAGCGTCAATCCGGCGCAAACCAAGACACCTGAGATTGTCGCCGACGAAGGCGTGTCGTATTCTGTCTGATCAATTTCAATGCTTCGGGAAGGGCACGGCTTTAGCCGTGCCGCCCGAAGGCGGGCTCGGAGGGCTTCAGCCGCTGAGGTTTTGCTTCGTCGGCTGAGCAGCGAACCTCAGGCGCTAAAGCGCGATTGGTTCGGTAGTAGCGGCACGAGTAAACTCGTGCCCTTCCCATTCGTAAGGACTAGAGTCCCTCGGATGATTCCCGATTTGGATTGCTCCAAAAAGCTTGCGTAAGCGAAGTTCCGTAAAAATCAAACTGCTCTGTTACCTATCGAAAGGAACACCAATGGCTAAGATGTATCACGAGAAAGATGCCGATATAGCATTGATCCGGGCGAAGAAAGTCGCCATCATCGGCTACGGATCCCAGGGACACGCCCATGCTCTCAGCTTGAAGGACAGCGGCGTCGACGTTCGAGTCGGATTGCCCGCTAACAGCGAATCACGCGCCAAAGCCAAAGCCAGCGGCCTGACTGTAGGCACTCCCGCCGAAGTTTCAGCCTGGGCCGACGTCATCATGGTGCTGGTACCCGATACAGTAGCTTCCGAGGTCTATAAAAAAGACATCGCGCCCAATCTGACCGCCGGCAAGACCCTGATGTTTGCTCACGGCTTCAACATCCGCTTTGGCACGATCACGCCTCCGGCCAACGTCGATGTTTCGATGATTGCTCCCAAGGCTCCCGGACATCGCGTTCGCGAAGTGTTCGTCGAAGGCGGTGGTACACCCGCGCTGCTCGCCATCCACCAGGATGCTACCGGAAAAGCCAAGCAACTCGCGCTTTCCTACGGCAAGGCGATCGGCGCCACTCGCGCCGGCGTTATCGAAACCACCTTCGCCGAGGAAACTGAAACTGATCTCTTCGGAGAACAGACTGTGTTGTGCGGCGGCGTAAGCGCTCTGCTCAAAGCCGGGTTCGAGACTCTGGTCGAGGCCGGCTACCAGCCCGAGATCGCCTACTTCGAATGTCTGCACGAGCTGAAGCTCATTGTGGACCTTATCTACCGCGGTGGTCTCAACTACATGCGCTACTCGGTCAGCGACACCGCCGAATACGGCGACTACACTGCCGGACCGCGCATCGTCACCGAACAAACCCGCGAGACCATGCGGCAATTGTTGCGCGAGGTAAAAGACGGAACGTTCGCCAAGAATTGGATCAAAGAAAACGAGACGGGCCGCGAATGGTTTGAAGCCACCCGGGTAAAAGAACAGCAACAGCAGATCGAAAAAGTAGGCGAGGAACTTCGAGGCATGATGACCTTCCTCGATCCGGTCACGATCAAACAAACCAGCAAGCGCACAAAAGTCCCCGCGTAGTCTGGATAAATGGCGGCGTGCCTGTGTAAAGACAGCGCGCCGCCACCTTAGTTTTTTAACTGAGAACCGAGAACTAGAAACTGACTACTGGGTTTTTACTATCTCGGTTTTGCCTGCAATCGCACGCCAATCAGGCCACGCTACTGAGGCTTATCCTTGCGGCGACGATCCCAAAACCAAGCGCTTGACACTTAAGGCTGTTTCCTCTCGGTTGGTCCTTGCATTTCTTGGTTTCTAAAGACCAGTAATCAGTTTCTAGTTCTCAGTTCTCAGTTGACATCCTGCCCTCACCCCAGCCAAACTTTAAAGCGAACAAATAGCGAAAGTAGTTCCCTCCAGCCAGAGGCGATGTTTATTGAACTCCATTCCCGCTCGGCCTTCAGTTTTCTCGAAGGCGCCTCCTTGCCTGAGGACCTGATTGCCGCGTGCACGCACCTGAATATGCCCGCTATGGCGCTGCTCGACCGCGACGGCGTCTACGGCGCTCCTCGTTTCTACATGGCAGCCAAAAAAACCAAGATCAAGGCGCATATGGGAGCGGAAGTGACCAGTGAAATTTTAGATTTCAGATTTCAGATTGAAGATTTAAAACCAGGAAAATCCGAATCAATCTGCAATCCGAAATCTAAAATCTGCAATTTATTTCGCCTTCCTCTCCTCGTTTCCTCCCGCGCCGGCTACCAGAACCTTTCCCGGCTGATCACCAAAATGAAGCTGCGAGCACAGAAAGGCGAGGGTGCCGTCCGACAACAGGAACTCGAGGAACATGCTTCCGGACTAATTTGCCTAACCGGCGGCGATGATGGACCTCTCGTTACCGCACTGGCTCATGGAGGCATGGACGAAGCCCGACGCTCTGTGGAATGCCTGATCAGTATTTTTGGCCGTGACAATGTTTACGTAGAACTGCAACGCCATTTCCATCGCCAGCAGGAGGCGCGCAATCGTGCGGCCATCGAGATTGCCCGCTCGCTCAAACTTCCGTTGCTCGCGACAAACGGTGTCTGCTATGCGACGCCACAGGAGCGCGAACTGTGTGATGTCTTTACCGCTATTCGAAATCACAAAACGCTGGCCACCGCCGGACGCCTGCTGGCGCGCAACTCTGAGCGTCATGTGAAATCGCCGCAAGAGATGCAGCAGCTTTTCGCTGATCTGCCTGAGGCCCTGGCAAATACAGTAGAACTTTCCTCCCGGCTCGAATTCACGCTCGAGGCTTTGGGATACGAGTTCCCCAAATACCCGGTGCCCGAAGGCGAGACCATGATGTCCTTCCTGCGCGAACGCACCCGAGAGGGTTTTCAGCACCGCTATGGACGGTCAGACGCGGACCTCAAAAGCCGCGCTCAGCGACAGATCGAACGTGAGCTGGCGCTGATCGAGAACTTGAAACTGCCAGGCTATTTTCTGATTGTCTGGGACCTGGTCCGTTTCTGCCGCGAGCAAAATATTCTGGTGCAAGGGCGCGGCTCGGCCGCCAACAGCGCGGTCTGCTATTCACTTGGCATCACAGCGGTCGATCCCATTGGAATGGAGCTGCTTTTCGAACGCTTTCTTTCCGAAGAGCGCGGCGAGTGGCCCGACATCGATCTCGATCTCCCCAGCGGCGACCAGCGCGAGCGCGTCATTCAATATCTGTACAAACGTTACGGCGAACGCGGTGCCGCCATGACCGCCAACGTCATCACCTATCGCAATCGCATGGCGGGACGCGAAATGGGCAAGGCGCTGGGATTCGATCCCGAAACTCTGGACAAAGTTTCGACAGCCGTGTCCACCTGGGAGTATCGCGACGCTCACGACCAGCTCGACCATCGTTTCCACGATGCGGGATTGGATATACGCCATCCGCGCCTGCGCAAATATTTTGAGTTGTGCGAAGCAGTGCAAGATTTACCCCGCCATCTGGGACAGCATTCCGGCGGCATGGTCATCTGCCAGGGGCAACTCGATTCCGTGGTCCCGCTGGAACCCGCGTCCATGCCGGGCCGCGTCGTGGTGCAGTGGGACAAGGAAGATTGCGCCGACCTCGGCATCATCAAAGTGGACTTGCTCGGCCTGGGCATGATGGCCGCGCTGGAAGATTCCATCACGCTCATTCGCGATCATTATGGCGAAGAAGTTGACCTCGCTCACCTCCCGGCGGATGACCCCACGGTTTACGCCACACTGCAAAAGGCCGACACCATCGGCATGTTCCAGGTAGAGAGCCGCGCCCAGATGTCGTGCCTGCCGCGCCTGCGTCCCAAAAAGTTTTATGACATCGTGGTGCAGGTCGCCATCATTCGTCCCGGACCGATCGTGGGGCAGATGGTGAATCCCTTTCTGCAGCGCCGCATGGGACGCGAACAGATTACTTATCCGCACCCGTCGCTTGAACCGGTGTTGAAGCGCACGTTGGGCGTCCCGCTCTTTCAGGAACAGTTATTGCGCATGGCCATGGTGGTCGCCGATTTCAGCGGCGGCGAAGCGGAAGATTTGCGCCGGGCAATGGGATTCAAACGTTCAGAAAAGCGTATGAAAGAAATCGAAGCCAAGCTTCGCGCCGGCATGGAGCGCAACGGCATCTCACGCGAAGCCCAGGAGCAGATCGTGCTTTCGATCACTTCTTTTGCGCTCTATGGATTTCCGGAGTCCCATGCCGCCAGTTTTGCACTGATCGCCTACGCCAGCGCCTACATAAAGTGTCATTACCTCGCCGCTTTCACCGCCGCCCTGCTCAATAACCAGCCCATGGGTTTTTACCGTCCCGCAACAATTGTGAAAGATGCGCAACGCCACGGCCTGAAAATATTTCCCATTGATGTGATGAAGTCGGATTGGGAGTGTACAGTCGTCGGAAGAGTCGTCGGTCGTCAGTCGTCAGTCGTCAGCACGGCCGTTGGTCCCGTCATTGGTCATTGGTCGTTGGCCGTTGGCCCGGAAGGCGACGAAGAAGATCACGAAGATGCCGCGGGCTCGTCCGACTCAGCCGCGGAGCGGCGAGAGAATAAAGCCCACGGCGTAAGTCGTGGGTCAGAAGCAGAAGTGAGCAAAGCCCCGGAGGGGCGAAAGAAATCACCCCCGCCACTCGGTGGGTGGGACGCCCACCGGACAGCCGGCGGGACGCCGGCGCTACGCATCGGCTTTCGTTACGTCCGCGGACTGCGGGAAGACGCTGGCCGTGCCATCGTTCGCCAACGCAACCTTGCACCCTTCACTTCTATTCACGATCTCATTCAACGCGTTCCTGAATTGCGTAAGGATGAACTGAATACGCTAGGGGAGATCGGGGCGCTGAACTCCATCGGCGCTTCACCACGGAGACACGGAGACACGGAGAACAATCAAAACGATTTCTCCGTGTCTCCGCGCCTCCGTGGTGGAACGCTCCATCGCCGCGACGCTCTCTGGCAGATCGAACGCTCCGTTCGGTACTCCGGGCCATTGCTCGACGAACTTCCCGAGCCTGATGCCAAATCTCCGCTGCGTCCCATGAATCCGGAAGAGCGGCTGGTGGCCGACTTCCGCGGCACCGGCATGACCGTGGGGCCGCACCCCATGGCTTATCATCGCGAACGCATGGACACTATCGGCGTCCGCAAAGCCATCGATCTTGTAAGTATTCCCAACGGAAAGCAGGTTCGCATCGGAGGATGCGTCATCGCCCGCCAGCGTCCCGGCACCGCCAAAGGTTTTGTTTTTCTCAGTCTGGAAGACGAAACCGGAGTCGCCAACGCCATCATCATGCCTGACCTGTTTCAGAAAAATCGTCTGTTAGTGACGTCTGAACAGTTCTTAATGGTGGAAGGCGTCCTGCAGAATCAAGATAACGTTATCTCGGTCAAAGCCCAGCGAGTCATGCCGCTATCGATCACCAAAGCCGAGACCAGTTCTCACGATTTTTATTAGTAACTATGTAAGCGATTACTAAAATTGTTCCGAATAAATCAATATTTTTCTCGCTTCTCCTCTCCCTCATCCACACTCATTCGGTTTATGATTGAGTTGTTCATCCGCCACAATCAATGTAGGACCCCTCTCGGTTCGTCCCACGTGTCTGTGGCGCATTCATCGGTTCGGCGCATGCTGAACTTCGGTCTAATTTTTTAAGGAGTATCCGATCATGGCCCGCGTAAAAACCTCTGGTAACGGAAGCACACGCAAAAAGCAGGTCGCCGCCACGCCTGCCGTCAATCCGGTTGAAACCCAAAAGACTTCGCCACCGACCGACCTGGAATTGGAAATCCGCCGTCGCGCGTACGAACTTTACGAGCAACGGGGATACACTCCCGGCCACGAAAACGAGGATTGGCTGGTTGCCGAGCAGGAGGTTCTCGCTCGTTTCGATCAACACCAGCATAGCGCTTAAAACGGACCACGTGGGGACAGCCGCCCTCGGCTGTCCAGTCGAGCGAAGCTCGACAGAGTTTTAGCGGCAATGGCGCGGCGGACTTCTGGTCTGCCGGACAGCCCTCGGGTAACCCTGTTCCCACAGGTTCGTCTGTCCTACTGATTGAGCGATTTCCCCTCTCTGGTTGCCTCAGACCGCCGTTTCTGAAAAAATACTCGTTCGGGTTCCCCCATGTCACAAATTGGCAGTTTTGCGCTCTTACTCGCACTGGCACTGAGTACCTACTCGTTCCTCGCGGGTGTGTTGGCATTGGCTCGCCCAGGCGCGGGTTCCGAGCGGCTGGGTGAAACTGCGCGACGCGCCGGCATTGCCACTTTCGCGGTGGTCTTTCTTGCCGCTCTCATCCTGGTCATCTCCGCCTTCCAGGATAATTTTTCGATTGCTTACATCTATCATCACAGCAATCGAGATCTCCCTGCTCCGTACAAGTTCGCTACGCTCTGGTCGGGACAGGAAGGCTCGCTGCTGTTCTGGTCGTTGTTGCTTGCAGCTTACGGATTCGTTCTGCGCTTGCGGCACAAGACCGATGCCCGGCTTTTTGCCTACGCGTCCGCGATCATTGCTGCGGTACAGATTTTCTTTCTCCTGCTGCTGAATTTCGCAGCCCATCCCTTTGCACTCATGCAAGGCGAACTGCCCGCTGATGGTGCGGGACTGAACCCGCTACTGCAATATCCCGAGATGGTGATTCATCCACCCATGCTTTACCTGGGATACGTAGGCTTCACCATCCCCTTCGCCTTCGCGTTGGGCGCGCTGATCATGCGTTATCCCGGCGAAAAGTGGATTCAGATCACCCGCCGCTGGACCATGGTGACCTGGGCCTTCCTGACCTGCGGCGTGTTTCTCGGCGCGCACTGGGCATATTCAGTGCTGGGATGGGGCGGCTACTGGGGATGGGATCCCGTCGAGAACGCTTCTCTTATGCCCTGGCTGACCGGCACCGCGTTCCTGCATTCCGTAATGATGCAGGAAAAACGCGGCATGCTGAAGATGTGGAACATGTGGTTGATCTTTGCCACGTTCTGGCTGGCAATCCTGGGGACGTTTTTGACTCGCAGCGGAATCATCAGCTCGGTGCATGCCTTCGCGCAGTCCTCCATCGGCGGATGGTTCAAGTGGTTTTTGCTGATCACGCTGGTGACATTTACCTATTTCTTTTTCAAGAACAAATCTCACCTGCGTAGCGAACACAAGCTGGAGTCTCTGATTTCGCGGGAGTCGAGCTTCCTTTTCAACAACCTGCTGTTGCTGCTGGCATGCTTCACCGTGTTGTGGGGAACGTGGTTCCCGCTGATCTCGGAATACGTGCAG